>WBZL01002995.1_pt1 | contig 15855 bp, 9 predicted proteins | sample 5204291 | NCBI WGS metagenome assembly WBZL01 (sample SAMN12344345, study PRJNA552823) | activated sludge metagenome | biome: Activated sludge suspended growth; feature: Nitrification reactor; material: Wastewater; isolation source: activated sludge from nitrification reactor of wastewater treatment...
TGTCACCGTGCTGCGTCCGGTCGCCGCGCCGCTGCACCGCGCGGTGCGCGCCACCCTGCTCGCCAACCAGCGACTGACCGCGCGCGACAGCGAGGTCGACGTGCGCCACATCGAGCTGGCGGTCGACGGCCTGCGCTACGAGCCAGGCGATGCGCTCGATGTGCGCGTGAGCAATCCGCCGGCACTGGTCGACGAATTCCTGACGCGCACCGGCCTTTCCGGCGACGCAAACGTCGAGCACGCGGGCGAACGCCTCAGCCTGCGCGACTGGCTGACTCGTCGGCGCGAGCTGACGCGGCTGACCGCGCCGCTGGTCGATGCGCTGTTCGCCACGCACCCGGGACATCCCTTGAGCGAGATCGGCCACGCGCTGCTGGACAGCCACCAAGTGGTCGATGTGCTGGCGGCCGGGCGCATCGAGTGGGATGCCGCGCGCTGGGTCGCGGCGCTGGCACCGCTGAAGCCGCGCGCCTATTCGATCGCCTCGGCGCAGGCCAGCGTCGGCGACGAGGTGCACCTGACCGTGGCGCTGAAGCGCAGCCGCGGCGCCGGCATCGAGCGCACCGGGCTGGCTTCCGGCCAACTGGCAGCGCTCGCCGAGGGCGCCGAGATCGAGGTGGAGCTGGCGCCGAACCCGCGCTTCCGCCTGCCGCGCGACGGCAGCCGCGACCTGATCATGATCGGCCCCGGCACCGGCGTGGCGCCCTTCCGCGCCTTCCTGCAGCAGCGCGTGGCCGACGGGGCCGCGGGCCGCCACTGGCTGTTCTTCGGCCACCGCCATTTGCAGCGCGAGTTCCTGTACCAGACCGAGTGGCAGGCGGCGCTCAAGCGCGGCCAGCTGCACAAGCTCAGCGTCGCCTGGTCGCGCGATGGCGCGCAGCGCCGCTACGTGCAGCACCTGATCGCCGAACAGGCGCGCGAACTGGTGAGCTGGATCGACGCCGGCGCGCACCTCTACGTCTGCGGCGACGCCAAACGCATGGCGCGCGACGTCGAACAGGCCCTCACCGAGGCCATCGCCCGCGTGCGCGGCATCGATGCGGAAGCCGCGGGCGAGGAGCTGGATGCGCTGGCCGCGAGCGGGCGCTGGCAGCGGGATGTGTATTGAGGGGATGCGAATGACGACGATGCTGAATTGGAGGGCACGAGGGCACGAGGGCACGAGGCCACGCGAGAGCAGCCCCGAGCGAGCTCTGGCTCTGCCGTGCCCTCGTGCCCTCGTGCCCTCGTGCCCTCCCGCGAATGGGGCGTCGCAATGAGCGCGCTCTCCGTCGAGCAGATCAAATCCGCCAGCCGCAACCTGCGCGGCAGCCTGGTCGAAAGCCTGGCCGATGCGCATACGGGCGGGCTGCGCGAGCCGGACCTGGTGCTGATCAAATTCCATGGCAGCTACCAGCAGGACGACCGCGATCTGCGCGAGGAGCGCGCGGAGCAGAAGCTGGAGCCGAAGCACAGCTTCATGATCCGCACGCGCACGCCGGGCGGCGTGGTCACGCCGGCGCAGTGGCTGGCCTTCGACCGGATCGCGCAGACCTATGCGAACGGCACGCTGCGCCTGACCACGCGCCAGGCGATCCAGCTGCACGGGGTGGTCAAGCACGATCTGAAAGCCACGATGCAGGCGATCAACCAGTCGCTGATCGACACCATCGCCGCCTGCGGCGACGTCAACCGCAATGTGCTGGTCAGCGCCAACCCGGTCGAGAGCGCGGCGCATGCGGTGGTCTACGGCGATGCGGTGGAGCTGTCCGAGGCGCTGCTGCCGAAGACCCGCGCCTATCACGAGATCTGGCTGGACGAGGAGCCGCTGGTGGGCGAGCCGGAGCCCGAGCCGCTGTACGGGGCCACTTACCTGCCGCGCAAGTTCAAGACCGTGTTCGTGGTGCCGCCACAGAACGATGTGGACCTCTACGCGCACGATCTGGGCTACGCGGCCATCATCGAGGGCGGCGAGGTGGTCGGCTACAACGTCTATGTCGGCGGGGGCCTCGGCACCACGCACGGTGACGGACGCACATATGCGCGCGCCGCCAGCGTGCTTGGCCACGTGCCGCGCGGGCAGCAGATCGCCGTGGCCAAGGCGGTGCTGACCACCCAGCGCGACTGGGGCAACCGCGAGGACCGCCGGCTGTCGCGGCTGAAGTACACCATCGACCGGGTCGGCATCGACGCCTTCCGCGCCGAGGTCGAGGCACGCAGCGGGCTCAAGTTCGCGCCCGCGCGCCCGCTGCGCTTCAGCGCGCGCGGCGACCGCTTCGGCTGGACCCGGGGTTTCGACGGCCGCTGGCACCTCAACCTGCGGATCGTCGCCGGGCGCATCGCCGACCGCGGCGAGGCGCGCCTGCTCGCCGGGCTGCGCGCGGTCGCGCAGGTGCACACCGGCGACTTCCGCATCACGCCGAACCAGAACCTGATCGTCGCCGGGATCGATGCCGACGCGCGCCCGGAGATCGAGCGCCTGGCGCTGGAACACGGGCTGCTCACGGCGCTCGACACCAGCGCCAGCGAGCGCGACGCACTGGCCTGCGTGGCGCTGCCGACCTGCCCGCTGGCGATGGCCGAGGCCGAGCGCTACGTGGCCGCGTTCAGCGCGAAGGTGCAGCAGCTGCTGGCGCGCCACGGCGTGCCGGAGGATCCGCTGTCGATCCGCATCTCCGGCTGCCCGAACGGCTGCTCGCGGCCCTATCTCGCCGAGGTCGCGCTGGTCGGCAAGGCGCCCGGCCGCTACAACCTGCACCTCGGTGGCGACCGCTTCGGCGTGCGCCTGAACCGGCTCTACCGCGAGAACATCGACGAGGCCGAGATCCTGGCCACGCTGGACCGCGGCTTCGCGCGTTGGCGGCTGGAACGCGCCGGCGCCGAGACCTTCGGCGACTACGCCGACCGCGTGCTGCTGGCGGAGCTGGCGGCATGAACGCGGTGCTCGCCGAACTGCCGCTGGATGAAGCCCGCTTCGCCGCGCTGGATGCCGGCGCCCGCGTGGACCTGGCGCTGCGCGCGCTGCCCGGCGCGCACGTGCTGTCGTCCAGTTTCGGCGCGCAGGCCGCGGTGATGCTGCACCTGGTCAACGAGCGCGCGCCAGGCATCCCGGTGGTGCTCATCGACACCGGATACCTGTTTCCGGAGACCTACCAGTTCGTCGACCAGCTGAGCGACAGGCTCAAGCTCAACCTCAAGGTCTACCGTGCCGTCGCAAGTCCCGGTTGGCAGGAGGCGCGCTACGGCAAGCTGTGGGAGCAGGGCGTTGCCGGCCTGGAGCGCTACAACCAGATCAACAAGGTGGAGCCGATGCAGCGCGCGCTGGACGAGCTGAACGTCGGCACCTGGTTCGCCGGCCTGCGCCGCGGCCAGTCCAGCACCCGCGCCGACACCCCGTTCCTCGGCTGGCGCAAGGGCCGCGCCAAGGTGCACCCGATCGCCGACTGGAGCGACCGCGACGTGCACGCCTACCTCCGCCGCCATCGCCTGCCCTACCATCCGCTCTGGCTGCGCGGCTATGTGTCGATCGGTGACGTCCACTCCACCGTCCCCCTCGGCAGCGGCATGCGCGCCGAGGACACCCGGTTTGGCGGGGTGAAGCGGGAATGTGGGCTGCACACCGAGCTGTAAGGCGGGTGCTGGTGTTGCTTGGTTCTGGTGGCAAGAGCCGGTGAGCGGCTTCACGCCGCGGCTCGCGATGCTTGTGCAGTGCCCCACCAGTTTGGCCTACTCGTCGATCCACGATGGGATCCGCCGGATGAATCTGCACACCCTCGCCCACCGTCTCGCCCGCGGCGAAGTCACCAGCCGCCAATTGGTCGAGCACTGTCTTGCAGCGATCGACGATCCGCAGGGCGAAGGTGGGCGGACCTTCCTCGCGGTCCATCGGGAGCCCGCGCGCACGCAGGCCGATCGCATCGACGCGCTGCGACAGGCAGGAGCAGACGTCCCGCCGCTTGCCGGCATCCCGATCTCGATCAAGGACCTGTTCGACGAGGCCGGCGTGGTCACGCTGGGCGGCTCGAAAGTGCGCGTGGGCGCGCCGCCGGCGGAGCGGGACTCCGCGGTGGTCGCGCGGTTGCGCGCGGCGGGGCTGGTGATCCTCGGGCGCAGCAACCTGACCGAGTTTGCCTATTCGGGGCTGGGGATCAACCCGCACTACGGCACGCCGCGGAACGTTTTCGACCGCGCCGCCGCGCGGATTCCCGGTGGTTCCTCCTCGGGCGCGGCGATCTCGGTGACCGACGGCATGGCGGCCGCGGCCATCGGCACCGACACCGGCGGCTCGGTGCGCATCCCGGCGGCGCTGAACGGGTTGTGTGGCTTCAAGCCGACGGCGCGCCGGGTGCCGCTGACCGGGACCATGCCCCTGTCGCTGTCGGCCGACTCGGCGGGCCCGATCGCGCGCACCGTGGCCGATTGCGCGCTGCTCGACGCGGTGCTCGCCGGAGAGCCGTTGAGGGTGCCCGCCGCGCTGCCGCTGCGCGGCCGGCGCCTCGCAATACCGACCACGGTGGTGCAGGACGACCTCGCGCCCGCCGTGGCGTCAGCCTTCGCCGCCGCGTTGACGCGGCTGTCCGCGGCCGGCGCAACGCTGGTCGACACGCGCTTCCCGGAGTTCGCGCGGGTGCCCGAGGTCAACCCGCGCGGCGGGATCAGCAGCGCCGAAGCCTTCTGGTTCCACCGCCAGATGATTGCGGCGCAGGCCGATGGCTACGATCCGCGGGTGCTCGCGCGGATCCGTCCGGGCGAGGCGATCGGCGCCGCAGACTACATCGAGATGCTGCAGCAGCGGCGGGGCTTCATTGCGGCGGTGGAAGCGGCGGCGGCCGGCTTCGACGCCCTGCTGATGCCGGTCACGCCCGACACGGCGCCGACCATCGCCGAAGTCAGCGCCAGCGACGAGGTCTACTTCCGCTGGAACTCGCGGATGCTGCGCAACCCCTCGCTGGTCAACCTGTACGATGGCTGCGCGCTGGTGCTGCCCTGTCATGCACCGGGCGAGGCCCCGGTGGGCTTGATGATCGCGGGTACCGCAGGCGCCGATCAGCGGATACTCGGGATCGGGCTTGCGATCGAAGCCCTGCAGCGCGCGGAGCTGGGCGCTGGGCCGGATGACGCGGGTCGCTGACCAGATCCCGCCATCGCATTCGAGTCCATTCCCGCCCCACTCCTTCGAGCCCGCCGCCATGCCGCAACCGCCTGCCGCCACCCTGCTGCGTTCCCTGCTGGCCTCCAGCGCACGCCTCTGGCGCGGCACCCAGATCCTGCGCGCAGCACCGGCGCCGAAGCAGTTGCTGATCGTCTACGACCGCGAGAACGACCCGCGCTGCCGGCTGCTGCGCGAGTTGCTGACCGAGCTGCAACTGGACGTGTTGATCCGGCCCTGCCCGATCGGCGGCCAGCGCTTCGCGCGCAAGCTGCCAGCGGGCGCCGGCCTGCCGTACCTCATCGACCGCGACCACGGCGTCCAGGCAGACGGCCTCAACGCCTGTCTCGACCATGTGCTGCGCCAGTACGCCGGCCTGAAGCGCGGTGCGCGCCTGCTCGGCAGCTGGCCGATGCGCATGAGTTCGCGCCTGGCGAGCGTGCTGCGCGGCAGCGCGGGCCTGCACGCACAACCGGCACGCGCGCCGCGCAAGCCGCTCGAACTGTATGGCTTCGAGTCCAGCCCGTACACCCGCCTGGTGCGCGAACGCCTGTGCGAGCTGGAACTGGCCTGGGTGCTGCGCAGCTTCGGCAAGGAGCAGATCGCCGACTGGGGCTCGCCCCAGCTGCGGCTCAGCCTGAAGCCCTGGAAACCGCGCCCCGGCGGCCTGCGCGAGCGCATGCTGGCGGAGACCGGCAAGGCCCAGGTGCCGTATCTGATCGATCCGAACGCTGGCGTCGAACTGTTCGAGAGCGTGCGCATCCTGGAGCACCTCGACCGCGCATATGCGCGCTGAAGCTCAACGATGTCCAGAGCCTGCGCCAGGGCGCGTGCAGCGAGTCCGGCCGAGCGCTCGCGGTCAACCGGGCGCGGTTGTAGACGGCACCGGCAAGGCGTCTTCGTGTGTTCCGGCGTCAGGCTTGTCGGTGGCCACTGACCCGCGCAGTATGGAGGGCGTCCAGCGACCCGCCAAAGGCCATCGAAGGCGATGATCCGGTGTTCGGCGCCGATGGCAGCTGGACGCAGGAAGCGACACTGGATTTCCGTCCGTTTGGGGGATGCGATGACTCACGTCGTGACCGACAATTGCGTCGGCTGCAGGTTCACGGATTGTGTACTGCCGTGCCCGGTTGACTGTATTTATGCCTTGGACAACCAGGTCGTCATCGATCCGGAAGAATGCATTGATTGCTCAGCCTGCGTCGCGGAATGCCCGGTCGAGGCAATCTATGCCGAAGCTGATGTGCCGGAGAGATTTGCATCCGCCACAGCATTCAATGCCGAGCGTGCATTGCAGGCGAAAGACAATGGCGAGCCCCCGATTACCGACAACGGCGGCCAGCTGCCAGGCGCCGAAGCCAGGAAAGCGGAGCTTGGGTTTTAGGGGTCGCTCGCAATCGATCTTGCCAAGGGGCTGGGCCGTTCTGGCCCCGGCCGGTCGTCTTGCAGGGAGCTGAGTGGGTGGGTGGCTGATACGCGCGACGTCGGGTCTTGCACAGGCTCTCCGCAGCGCTCTCAGGCCGCAGTGTTATTCTGCTTCTGGCGCATCCGTCGGAAAGGAGTCTTGCTTGAATCGACGCGAATTCTTGATGGCGACCGCCGCTGTCGCCCTGCCGATGGCCGGCTCGACGGCCGCGAATGCTTCCGCGTTGCGGAGTTACCACCAACGGGCGATGGCCGCTTGCAAGAAAAAGATCCAGCGCCTGGGCGAGCAGTACGTCGCCAGCGGCCGGAGCGACAGGGCGCTGCGCGAGCGCCGGATCCTGGAAGCCCGGACCTTCGCCGCACATCACCGCGCGCTGTCCAGCCTCGCCTGATGCCACAGATCCGGTCGGCCGGCTGCCCGGGCGATTGACCTCGACGCGACGGTGATGTCCCTTGTGCCGGTGCGCGAACGCGGGTGTCGAACGGTTCGCGAGCGTGCGCATCCTGGAGCATCCGGACCGGCCGCACGCGCGCTGATCTGACGCAGCTGCACGCGCGCCGCTGGATGACGCTTGGGCGTACTCGGCACGTTGAACAGGCGGCGCAGACCCGCTTGTGGCTACGCAGGTTCCCACGCCTCCGGAGGACAGTCCATGCAGCGCGCGCATCTCCCGGCCCTGACCCTGTTTCTCGCTGCTGCCGTGTGCGCCGCGGCGCCCTCGCAGGCGCAGACCGAGACCACCGTCCGCACTGGCCCGCTGGTGCTGGAACGCACCGTGCCCTCGACCGTGGCCTACAGCGACACGCTCGACTTCACCGTGGTCAACCAGTCCCGGCCGGGCACCGCGATGGCGGCGGTCACCGCGGTGGATCTCAGCTTGGGCGCGGGCAATACCTCGACCAGCGCTTGTGAGGCTGCCGACTTCGCCGGATTCCCGGCCGGCAACATCGCGCTGATCCAGCGCGGGACCTGCACCTTCCTGATCAAGCTGAACAATGCGGTGGCCGCCGGCGCCAGCGGCGTGATCCTGTTCAACCAGGGCGACACATCGGCGCGTACCGGGCTGGGAAACTTCGCGGTTGGCGATGCATTCGCTGCGAGCATTCCGGTGGTCTTCGCAACCTATGCCCGCGGTGTCGAATGGTCGCAGACCGCGGGCCTGGCAGTGCGTATGGACCTGGCGCTGTTCCGTGGTCCGTCCGCAGAGTCTTTCCTGCGCTATTGCCTGTCCTGGCCCGCGCACTGCGCGATTTCGGTCGAGCATGTCCAGGGCGGCTGGCAGCGGCACTACAACGCCGACCGGCTGCAGGTCACCGCATCCACCTTCAAGATTCCGGTGCTGCTGGCCTACGCCACCGCCGCGGTCGCGAATCCGGCGTTGCCGGCCACGGTGGTCACCCGCGACGATTGGGCGCGCTACTCGGTGCTGCGCGATGGCGGCGCGCTCGCGGCCGCCTATACCCGGCTCGGGTCCCCGGCAACGGTGACCCTGGACCAGATGGTGCGGGCGATGATCCGCGAGAGCGACAACGCGACGCCGGACTGGTTGCTGCAGAACCTCGGCCGCCCGGCGATGCAGGCAGCGGTCGACAGCTACATCCGCGGCCTGCACGATGTGCCCGACAGCATCAACACGATCTTCGTGACGATGGACGGCAACCCGGAGGATCCGAATACCGGAGCGCGGGTGCTCGCGCAGTACCCGTCGGGATATGCCGATCCGGCCTATCGCAATGAAGTACGCGAGCTTTTCGAGACCCGCATGCAGGATCCGGTCTTCGTCCAGATGGTCCGCGACTTCACCTGCCTGGCCTTGCCGTGGGCAACCGCGCCGGCGCCATGCACGCCGGGCTGGACCAACACCACCGCGATGTGGCGGCAGTTGCTCGGGCGCCATTTCACTCGCTCCAATACGCGCACCTACCTGCGACTGATGGGTGACATCCTCGCCGGCAGCCTGCCTCCGGCGGTGGAGGCGATCGCGCGTCCGCACCTGGAGTGGCGCCTGGCGGAGCCGGGATTCACGGCCTTCTCGCGCTATGGCGGCAAAGGCGGCAGCTTCGCGCCGCAGGACCTGTGCACCTGGACCAGCTATATCCAGGACGCCAGCACCGGCGACCAGGTAATCGTGGCCACGATGATCCGCGACAGCCTGCATCCCTGCGGCTTCGGCATCGAGCCGGCGAGGTTCGCCGAGGCGATCACCCTCGATGCGACCTTCCGCGCCCGCGTTCGCGACGAGCCGGCGCTGGATGATCTTCGCCGCGAGGGCTTCGAGGGCCTTTGAGCCGGGGTCTTCCGCGCGGTGGACGTCCACGCCGACTGGCTGACCTTGCAGCGCAGCCTACACGAGGTCGCGGCGGGATCGATGCGCGCCTGCGCAAGGACGGATGCTGCGCTCTCCCGGCGCGCCCTCTGATCGACAGCGCCGCACCATTGGCGGAAACTCTTGCCACCCCGCCGGAGGCCGATCGCATGGCGTGTCGCACCGTGGTCGCAGGCCTGGTCTTCCTCACCTGCCTTGTGGCATGGCCAGCGGTCGCCGAGGATCCTGAAGAGAGCATCCGCGCCACGGTGCGCAATTTCTACGCGGCCTACAGCGGGCGCGACCACGCGCGCCTGCGCACCCTGGTCACAGACGACTACCGCCTGCTCGAGAGCGGCGAACTGCTCGACATCGACGGCGACATCGCCGGCATGCCGGCCGAGGCGCTGCACCCGACGCGCAAGGACACCTTCGATTTCCGCCAGGTGCAGGTGGACGGCGGCAGCGCGCATGCCGTGTATTTCCTTGCCTCGGAGCTGTACGACGACCAGCGCGGCGCGCGCAGCCGGCGCTGGCTGGAGAGCGTGGTGCTGCGCCAGGTCGATGGCCACTGGCGGGTCGCCCTGCTGCACTCGACGCCGATTCCGCCTGCTGCGGCCAGCATCGCTGCGGCGGTCGAAACGCCGTCAGCGACGGACTGGCCGATGTGGGCCTACGGCATCACGACGCTGCCGCAGCCGGGCGACACCGCGGTGCCGCAGCGCGCGCCCGGGCCCTGGGTCAACCCTGACTTGCCGATCGAGGAGCAGACCCGGCTGCGCCAGGTGAAAGGCAGCACGCAGTGGTACTCGCTGGCCCAGTTGTATGACCAGCAGCACGCGCCCGACTGGTTCCCGGAGCAGCACGGACCGGTGCCCGCCGCGATCTCGCGCGGGCCGGCGAGCCTGGGCGACCAGACCCGCGCCTGCGGCGGCTGCCACCGGATCAACGGCGGCGGGCGTCCCGAGAACGCGCCGGTCTACGGCCTGCCGGTGACCTATTTCCTGCGGCAGATGGACGACTTCCGCGCCGGCCGGCGCCACTCCGCCGACCCGCGCAAGCCGAACCTGCCGACCATGATCGCGATGGCCAGGGCGCTCAGCGAGGACGAGGCGCGGGCGGTCGCCGAGTTCTGGTCGCGCCAGGACGGCGGCCCGCCGATCCAGGTCATCGAGACCGATCGCGTGCCGCCGACCCGGTTGCGCAGCAACAACCTGTACGTGCGCACCGCGCTGGAACCGCTTGAGCCGCTGGGCGAGCGCATCCTCGAGGTGCCCGAGCACCTCGACGGCGAACTGTTCCTCGACGATCCGCGTGCCGGTCACATCGCCTACGTGCCGCCCGGCAGCCTCGCGCGCGGCCGCGCGCTGGCCGAGACCGGCCGCGATGCCGACGGCGCAACCCCGGTGACGCTGCCGTGCACCAGTTGCCACGGCGCCGACCTGCTCGGCGCCGGCGAGGCGCCGCCGATCGCGGGGCGGTCGCCGAGCTACGCCGTCCGCCAGTTGCACGGCTTCAAGACCGGCGCGCGCAACGGCGGCATGGCCCTGCTGATGCAGCCGGTGGTCGCCCGGCTCGATGCCGGCCAGATGCTGGCGATCTCCGCCTACCTGGCGTCGCTCCCGCGCGGGCCGCGCCAGGATCCGGACTGACGCTGGCGCACCGGCGTCATCGCGCGCGGGCCGGACCCTACGATCACGAACTCATTGGCAATCGCTGTAGCCGGCCGTGGCCCAGCGCAGCCGCTCGATCTCGCGGCTCTGCGAGATGCCGTCCAGGGTGTAGCGGAACACGCCGCGCTCGCCGTCGAGAAACTCGATGCGCGCCTCGCCGACGGTGGGCACCGGGAAGCTGGTGGCTGGCCCCGCGATGCCGGAGAACGCGGTGCCGGAGACCGGGCGGGTCAGCGGCCCGGCGAAGCTGCCATCGGCCGGGCGCGTCAGGGCGCCGAGCACCCACATCGGCGCGCCGTCGGCGGCGTAGGTGTACCAGCTGAGCACCAGCGTGGCGTCCTGTTCGGTGAGTTGCACGCCCCAGCCCGGCTGGCGCGGGTTCCACCAGATGTCGCTGCGGTTGGCGCCGTCCGCGCGGCTGCCGTCGCGCGCGCGGCAGGCGGGCAGGCGGCCGAAGCGGGTGCGCTCGATGCGCCGGGTCTGCGCCACGCCGCCGAGGGTGGTCGACAGGTCGAGGCCGCCATCGCTGCGCGCACGCACGGCGATGCGCCCGACCTCGCTAGTCCCGAGCCCGGCCTCGCCGAGGATCGCGTCGAAGCGCACGCCGCGGCTGGCATACAGCGGCCCGCTGTAGCTGCCGTCGGTCTGCGGCTCCAGCAGCCCGCCGACATACCAGGCCGGCCGGCCCTGCGCATCGTAGGTGTACCAGACCGGGAACAGGCGCCCGTCCTGCTGCGCCAGCGAGATACCCCAGCCGGGTTCGTCCGGCTTCCACCAGAGGCCGGTCAGGTTCGGCGCCAGCTGCGCCTCGAAGAAGTGCACGATGCGATGGGCGTGATCGCTGTAGTACTCGTGGGCTGCATGCGCGATCTCCAGCTCGGCCACCAGGTAGCCCTGCACGCCACGCAGGCTGGCCGGAACCAGCGCGTCGATCGCATCGCCGCGCGGGTCGCGGATCACGTAGCCGGCGGCATCCAGGAACCCCGTGCTGCGCAGCGACTCGGTGAGCGCGCGCGACTGGTCGACGGACACGCCGTCGACCCGCGCGAAGCGCTCCGGGTACACCGGCGAGGGCTCGACGATGTTCAGCTCCTGCGGCACGCCGCGCGCGGCGAAGCCGGCGGCACTGGCGGCGGCGCGGTCGAGGTAGCCCGGCGCCAGCGTGGGGTCGTTGCGGCCGAGCGTCCAGATGGTCGGCACGCTGGCCTGCGCCAGCACCGCCTCGTTGCCGTCCGCGATCATCAGCGACTGTCCGCGCATCCCGAGCAGCGCGCTCGCGCGGCTGCAGAAGCCGCCGCCGTTCGAGGTGCCCTCGCAGTACACCGGGGTGTCGGCGGCGATCGCGCCAGCCGCGCGCAGCTGCGCGAGGAGCGCCTGGACATTGACGATGTCTGGATTGGACAGCGAGAACTGCGGGTTCCACTGGCGCGCCACGCGATCGCTGCTGTCTAGGCCGACCACGCCGAAGCCACGCGCGTGGAGCAGCCGCGTCGCCACCTGCGCCTCCGGTTTGGAAAATGGCAGGTCGCCGCTGCCGCCGCTGCCGTGGAAGGACAGCACCAGGCCGCGCGGCGCGGCCGGGATCAGGGCGCGCCAGCGCGCGCCGTTGGCGGTCCCCTCGACCAGCGCCGGCAGCGCCGGCACGGGCGCGAATTCGGCGGCCAGGCTGGCGCCGCGCGCGGGCATCGTCAACGGCGCGTGCCAGGCGCGCGGATCGCGCAGCAGGGCCGTGTCGCCATGCCAGCGGACGAACATGCGCGCACTGCCGGGCGCCTCGGCGAAGGCATCGCGCGCGCTGCCGGGCGCGAGCAGGCCGCCACCGTAGCCGCCGGCGACCAGCAGCCTGGGCGGATCGACCGGGGCCGCCGCGTACAGCCGCCCGAGTTCGCCGAAGATGCCCTGCAGCGGGAAATAGACGTCCTCGAACTGGTCGAAGGTCAGGAACACCGCGGCGTACTGCGCGCTGCGATCGACCGCCGGATAGAAGCCGAATGCGCCCGGGCTGGACAGGAAGCTCGCGCGGCCGGCGGCGTCGACGCGCTCGCGCCACTGGCCGATGCCGTAGCCGCGCGCGCTCGGCAGCGGCGTGCTGATCACCGGCGCGCCGCGGGTCTGATCCTCCGCCATCTGGTCGATCATCCCCGCCGACAGCCAGACCCTGCCGTCGACCACACCGCGCTCCAGCACCGCCTGGACGAAGCGACCGTAGTCGGCCAGGGTGGAGCGCGCGCCGCCGGCGATGCGCGGGTTGCTGGTCTCCACGTAGCCGGGCTGGGTGCTGGAAAAGGCGTAGTCGGTGGCGACCATCCCGAGCGGCGTGGCCACCTCCTCGCGGAACAGATCGTCCCAGCGGCGGCCGCTGGCGATCTCGGCCAGGCGTCCGGCGACTTGCATCGAGTTGCCGCCATAGGCGAAGCCGGTGCCAGGCGGGTACCGCAGGGGCTGCGCCAGGATCTCGTCGACGCAGGCCTGCAGCGCCGCCTGCGCATCGACCAGGCAGCTCGCCTCGAAGGCGGGAAGCCCGCTGGTGTGCGAGAACAACTGGCGCAGGGTGATCGCCCGCTTGTCCGCCGGCGCGCTGGGCAGCCAGCGTGCGATCGGATCGTCCCAGTGCATCACCCCGCGTTCGACCAGCCGCGCGAGCACCGCGCCGGAGAGCCATTTGCTGGCCGACGCGATCGGCACCCGGCGCTCCAGCGTGTAGCCGCCAAAGGCCTGCTGGTACTCGACCCGCCCGTGGCGGATCACCAGCAGCGAGGCGCCCGGGAGTGCCTGTTCGGTCACCACTGCCTGCATCCGCCGGGTCACTTCGGTGTAGTCGACAGCCTGCGCGGGGCAGGCACCCGCGGCAAGCAGCAATGCCACCCAGCAGCCAAACATCCAGCGCATGCATTTTTCTCGAGGCCGAATCCCTGCTGCAACGCGGCCACGCCGGAGCGGTTGACGGTCGCGCCGAGGGTCAGGGTCAAGCGGGTTGGCGCGACACTGCGAGGGTGGTTGTAAAATCTAGAAAATCAGTCACTTGCAACGTGTCACCCAGTTGCGAGCCTCTTCGTGCCCTCGTGCCCTCGTTGCGGCGCAGCGCCTAGCGCGTCTCGCGCAACTGCTGGTTGCGTCCGAACGCGCAGACCGGCGTGCCATCAGCCTGCTGGACACGGGTAATCGTGCATTTCGGCGGCGAGTTCGTGCGCGGATGGCGCGAGGTCCAGCTCGACGGCAGCGCAGGGCGTCGCCGCGGGTGCCGGTGGGCGGGATTCGAGGTACGTTCGCAACCACTCGAGCAACATGACGGACTCCAGGGCAAGGGCCAGCGCCGCGGGTTGCGGCGGGCAACTCACAGTTCCAGCAGCAGGCGCTCGCCGCTGGCAGGTACCGCGCAGCAGATCAGCGCGCTGGATGGGTCGGTGTCGGCGACCGGCGGGGCGGCATACGCCACCTTGCCTTCCAGCAGCGGCGTGCGGCAGCTGCCGCAACTGCCGACGCGGCAACCGAAGGCGGGGGTCAGGCCGCGCGCCTCGGCCAGATCCAGCAGGCTGCCGTCGCCCGGCGACCAGCGCGCTTCCTTCGCGGAGCGCGCGAAGATCACCTGCACCGTCGCGGTCGCGGCGGGCGTCGGCGAGGCTGCCGGCGCGCCGGCATCCGGCCGGCGCTGCAGCGTCGACGGCCCGAAAGCCTCGGCGTGGATGCGGGCATCGGCGACATTCAGCGCGCGCAGCCCGTCGTACAGCGACTGCATGAACGCCGCCGGGCCGCACAAATGGAAATCGTAGTCGTCGAAGCCGAGCAGATTCTTCAGCAGCGTGACATCGACATGGCCGCGATGGTCGTAGTCGACGCCGAGTGCCGCATGCGCCTCGGGCTGGCTCAGCACGCGCACGAGCGCCAGCGTGCGGCCGGCGACCGCCGCGAGTTCGGCCAGTTCGAGGTCGAAGGGCCGCTCCGCCAGTGAGCGCGCGCCGTGGACGAACACGGTAGGGCGCATGCCGCGGGTGCGCCGCCCCTCGAAGATCAGGTGCCTCAGCATCGCGAGCATGGGCGTTACGCCGACACCGGCCGACAACAGCACCGCCGGGCGGCGGAGGCTGGCGTCGATGGTGAAGCGACCGGCCGGCGCGCGCGCCTCGATCCGATCGCCGACCTTGACCTCATCGTGCAGCCAGCGCGACGCCGCGCCCGCGCGTTTCACGCTGATGCGCAACCCGGCATCCGACGGCGCCGACGAGATCGTGTAGGTGCGCAGCAGCGTCGCCTTGCCGGTGTGCAGGCGGATCGGCAGATGCTGGCCGGCCTGGAACGAAGGCACGCCGACGCCGTCAGCCGGCTCCAGGTGGAAGCTCTTGACGGTTCGGCTCTCGCTGACGATGCGGCTGACGCGAAATGGCCGCCAGCTCTGGCGCAAGGCCTCGGCGCGCTGGCGCGCGTGGGCATCGTCCCAGGAACCGGTCATCAGCGAATTGGGCGAAAACTCGCCGAAACGCCAGCGCAGGGCCAACGCGTTCGGCCGTCGCACCAGGTGCTCGACATGCACGCGCCAGAGCCGTTCAGCACCCTGGAATGCCGCCACCTCCGGGCCGTCGAACACCAGCTCCGTGCGGCCGCTCAAGTGCAGCAAATCGCCGCTGGCGAAGTCGATGAACAGCAGGCCGGCGCGCGGATTGCTCAGCAGGTTGCCGAGTGTGTTGAAGTGCAGATTGCCAGCGAAATCCGGGATGGTCAGCGTGTTGCCGTCGATACGCACGAAGCCAACTTTGCCGCCGCGATGGGAAACGTCGATCTGGCGCTGCGCCGGATCGCCGCCGACGTCGACATAACTGGCGACAAAGAAGGTATCGGCCGCCGCGATCGCTGCCACCGCCTCGGCGTCCAGCCCGCTCAGGCGCTCGGCCGTCGCGGCATGCGGCATCCCGGGTGGACGCGCGAACTCGAATCCGCGCGTCTGGATGTACTGCGGGCAGTTGCCGAAAGCGTGGCCGACGCGCACGGCGAAGCCGTCGTCGGCCAGCGTGGCCACCGTACCGTTCAGGCGGTTGCGGCGGCGCGTGTGCAACTCGATGCCGAGCAGGCCGATCGCGGCGCCGGCGCGCAAGCCCGCCAGCGCCGGGTCATTGGCATCTCGCCTGGCGCCAATCGACAGCGTCTGCGGATCGGGCGAGTGCATGAAGCCGGGCGTGCCGATGACCGTCGCCCACGGCCGGCCGGCGTCATCGACGGCGCCGGCCAGCAGGAACGGCAACTGCGGGTAGAAGGCGCGATGCTGATCCGGCATGAAACTGCGGATCACCTTGCGCCCGAACACCTCCATGCGCTCGGCGACACCGACCCG
>WBZL01002996.1_pt1 | contig 15853 bp, 12 predicted proteins | sample 5204291 | NCBI WGS metagenome assembly WBZL01 (sample SAMN12344345, study PRJNA552823) | activated sludge metagenome | biome: Activated sludge suspended growth; feature: Nitrification reactor; material: Wastewater; isolation source: activated sludge from nitrification reactor of wastewater...
CGATGGCCACCGGCCCGTTCCGGCCGGGCACCGTCATCCGTTCGAGCAGGGCGAGGTCGCGGCGGGCGCCGGGTGGCAGTTTGACGACGATGGGCACCTGGCGCTGGGCGAGGTTGAGCTTGGCCAGGTCCTGGTCGTAGTCGCCGGCGGTGGCGATGCGCAGCGTGTCGGCGATGGCCTCGGAGGTGACGCCGAGATCGGCCATGCGCGCGAAGTCGGGGCGGATGACCAGCTCGGGGCGGACCAGGCTGGCCGTCGTCGTCACCGCGCCGATGCCGGGCAGGGTGCGCAGCTCGCGCTCGACGAGGCGGGCGTGCTCGGTGAGCACGGGCCCGTTCTCGCTGGCCAGCACGAGGATGTACTTCTCGCCGCTCGAGCCGCCGAAGCCGACCTTGATCTGGGCACCGGGGATGACGGCGAGCGCCTCGCGCAGCTGGCGCTCGACATCCTGCTTGGTGGTGCCCGAGCGCTCGCCGCGCGGAGTCAGGTTCAAGGTCAGCGTCGCCTTGCGCACCTCGGCGGCGCCGCGCGGCATGAAGGGGTCGCTGCCCGAGGCGCCGCCGCCGACGGCCGTGTAGACCATCTTTACGTGCGGGTTGGCGCTGACGATGGCGCGCGCCTGCTCGGCCGCGGCAACCGTCTCGGCGAGTGTCGCGCCGGGCGGCAGGGTCACGTGCACCTGCGTCTGCGAGAGGTCGTCGGCGGGCAGGAAGCCGGTCGGCAGCAGCGGCACCAGCGCGAAGGAACCGAAGAAGAAGACGGCCGCGGCGGACAGCGTCGCCAGCCGATGCCTGAGGCACCAGGCCGCCCAGCCCTCGTAGCGCACCAGCCAGGCGGGTAGTGGCTTGTCGGCGACCGGCTCGAGCAGGTAGGCGGCCATCATCGGCGTCAGCAGGCGGGCGACGACCAGCGAGAAGAACACCGCGATGGCCGCGGTCCACCCGAACTGGACGAAGAATTTGCCGGCCACGCCGCTCATGAAGGCGGTCGGCAGGAAGACGGCGATCAGCGTGAAGGTGGTGGCGATGACCGCGAGGCCGATCTCGTCGGCGGCCTCCATCGCGGCCTGGAACGGCGTCTTGCCCATGCGCAGGTGGCGCATGATGTTCTCGATCTCGACGATCGCGTCATCGACCAGGATGCCGACCACCAGCGACAGCGACAACGCCGTCACCACGTTGAAGGTGAATCCCATCAGGTACATCACCGCGAAGGTGGGGATCGCCGACAGCGGCAGCGCCGTGGCCGAAACGAAGGTCGCCCGCCAGTCGCGCAGGAAGAGCCAGACGACGATGACGGCGAGAATGGCGCCCTCGATCAGCAGCATCATCGACCCCTCGTAGTTTTCGATCACCGGGTCGACGAAGTTGAAGGCCTCGGTCATCGTGATGTCCGGGTGCTCGGCGTTCAGCTTTTGAAGTGCCCTGCGCACTCCCTCCGCTACCTCGACCTCGCCGGCGCCGCGGCTGCGCGTGATCTCGAAGCCGACCACCGGCCGGCCGTCGAGCAGCGCCGCCGAGCGCGGCTCGCCGACCGTATCGGACACCGTCGCCACCTGGTCGAGGCGGATGCGGCGTCCGTCGGAAAGTACGATATCCAGCGCCGCCAGTTCCTCGGCCGATTGCACGGTGGCGATGGTGCGCACCGACTGCTCGATGCCGCCGATGTCGGCGCGCCCGCCCGAGGCTTCCTGCTGAACGCGGCGCAACTGGCGCGAGAGGTCGGCGGCGGTGGCGTCGAGCGCCAGCAGGCGGGCCGGGTCGAGCTCGACGCGGACTTCGCGCGTCACTCCACCGACGCGGGCAATCGCGCCGACCCCGCGCACGGCGAGCATGGCCTTGGCGACGGTGTTGTCCACGAACCAGGAGAGCGCCTCGTCGTCCATGCGCTGCGAGGCCACCGTATAGGTCAGGATCGGCGCTCCGGCGACGCTGATGCGTCCGATCACCGGGTCGCGCAGGTCGCCAGGCAGGTCGGAGCGGATGCGCGAGACCGCATCGCGCACGTCGTCGACCGCTTCCTGAACCGGTTTTTCGAGGCGGAACTCGACGGTCACCGTCGCCATGCCGTCCTGGACTTTGGTATAGATGTGCTTGATGCCCTGCACGGTGGCGACCGAGTTCTCGATCTTGCGTGCGACCTCGGTCTCCATCTGCGCCGGTGCGGCGCCAGGCAGCGTCGCGGTGACGGTCACCGTCGGCAGGTCGATGTCCATGAACTGCTGGATCTTCATCGCCCGGAAGGCGAGGATGCCGGCCAGCGTGAGCAGGACGAAGAGGAGGATCGCCGGAATCGGGTTACGGATCGACCAGGCCGAAACGTTCATTTCGCGGCAGCCGCCACGACGCGTACCGGGTCGCCGTCGGCGAGGAAGCCGCCACCGGTCGCCACCACGCGCGCCTGCGGGTCGAGGCCGGAAACGATCTCGATGCGCTCGCCGACGCGTCGCCCGGTCGCGACCTTGGTCTGGGCGACGCGCGCCTGTTCGCCATCGCCCTCGAGGCGGAAGACATAGGCGAAGCCGTCACGCAGGACGACCGCAGACTGCGGCAGGGTCAGGGCCAGGGCGCGGCCGAGCTCGAATTCGCCGCGCGCGAACATGCCGGCGCGCACGGCCGCGGCGGACGCCGGAATATCGACAAAGACCAGTCCGTTGCGCGTCTGCGGGTCCACGCTCGGTGCGACGCGACGCACGCTGCCACGCACTGCCGTGCCATCCGGCCCGGTCAGCGTCGCCGCCCCGCCCGGCGCCACGCGGGCAAGGTCGGCGGCCGGCACCTCGGCGCGCCATTCCAGGCGCCCGCCGCGGATCAGGCGGAACAGTTCCTGCCCGGTTTGGGTCAGTGAGCCGACCGTCGCGTCGCGTGCCGAGATCACGCCGTCGTCAGGGGCCAGCACGCGTGTCTTGCCCAGCTTCAGCTCGGCTGCCTGCTGGCGGGCGCGGGCAGCGGCAAGGCGCGAACTGGCGGTGTGCTCGGCGGTCTGGTACTGGGTATGCAACTGGGCGCTGTAGAAGCCCTTCTCGCGCAGTTCCTGCGCACGCACGGCGTTGGCCCTGGCCTCGGCAGCGCTCGCCTCCAGTTCGGCGACGGCGGCGCGCGCCTCGGCCGCTTCGCTGGCCACCGTATCGTCGGCAATGCGGGCGAGCACCTGGCCTTTCCTGACGATATCGCCAACGTCGGTGTCGACGGCGGTGATGCGGTAGTTGGCGATCTCGGCACCGATCACCGCTTCCTGCCAGGCGACGACGTTGCCGTTGGCGGCCAGCGTGCGCGGCCAGTCTTCGTTCTGCGGGGCGACGGCAGTCACCGTCAGCGCCGGCTTGCCGGCCAGCGCCGCGGCCTTGGGTGCGGGGGCCTCGCCGCAAGCGGCGAGGACAAGTGCGAGGAGGAGGTGGGCGGCTGGCTTCAGCATGTTGAGTCACCGTCTGGGGCGTCGGCTACCGCTTCGAAGAGACTACTCCTCCGCTCCTTGACCGATGGATACAGTCTGTAGAAAGCCTGTGCTTCCTGGCCGCGAAGATGTCGGGATGTCGGGGAAGTGTGCCGCCTCCTCAGTTGCCGAACGGTCAGGACTCCCAATGGCCGGCGAAGACATGCAAGCTCACCCAAACTGTTGTGGGATGACTAGCGGCACGGGATGTGCCTTTCGTACCTCGATTCGCGTCACCCTCTGCAGTTCCAATCCCCAGTGGCTCATCGCCAGCGAGATCAGAAGAGCTTCGCCGGGGTTGAGGCAACCGTCGGCGTTGACGATGTCGAGTACGGCGCTCAGTACCTGCTGCTGAAGTTCGGGCGAGCGGATATCGTCGAGTAGGTGATCGATCAGTTCGCGATCAAGCTCGATCTGCCCGACATTTGGAGGGCGTGCGACCTGCAGCATGTCATTGCAGAATTCATGGATTACTCGATCGAGGGTCTCGGGGTCAATGTGCAGCTTTTCGAAGAGCGCGTGCTTTTCGAGTGACATCAGTTCGCAGTGGTCAAGCGCACCATCGGCGAGTAGAGCAACAGCTATGAGCCGTGAAATGGCTTCGGCGCTATCGATGGCGTAATTTCGCATGCTATTTCCTTTAAATTTTAGACGTTGTTTGAATCGAAACTGTCCATTGGTCGGAGTGGTTTCTTGTGGGCAATCGAAGGATACTCTTCTTCCTCCACGGTAAGATCTCGGCGAGTCGAGGCGCTGGTGCGCCGGCACTCGCACCGGTCGTCCTGTCCGGCGGTATCATCGCCGGTCTTTCGGGGGGTCGCTGTACGAAAGCGGCCCCGGCCTGCCGTGTCGGATGCGGGCGGCGCAGGACCGGAGCGGAAGTGTCGTCGCGCGTACGGCATACGGTGGTCTGCTCACCACGCGCAAATCCGGGCCGATGTCACGTCGTTCTCCCAGCACGCCTTTTCGGTTGGGCTGCGAATGAAGCGGCCAGGCAAGGGAATATTGCCTTTGCCAAGATTGAGGAAACCGTAAGCGAGTCCCGGTTCCGCCATATTCAAGATGTAAGTCGGCTTCCCGTGGGCCGAGATCTGAAAACTGCCGTCCCGCGCCGTGGCGCGGAACTCGCACTTGAAATTGCCCTCGTCGCTCGTCGAGCAGCGAGCCGGCCGCGCTTCTGCGACATATGCCTGGCAGAGGATGGCGGCAAGAATGCTGTGTACCACCAGCGAACGCGGCCTTGCTCCGGAAAGTCTTGCCGGGATCACCGTCAACCGCCTCCCATGGCCAAGCCATCCGGGAACGATCCGCCCTGGCGGCACAGGAGACCGCGGAAATCCCATGCAGGCCGGGCATTCGGCCAGGTTCCCGAATGCATTTTACGGGCGGTCTGTTGATTGCTAGTGGGTGGCATGATGGGATTTCAGTCGCTAGAGGCTCTCAATGCGGCCCAGGTTCGCGCACCCACCACGCCGTCCGCGGTGAGATGGTGCCGCGCCTGGAAATCAAGCACGGCCTCCTTGGTGTGGTCCCCATAATGTCCGTCCATTTAGAGACGATACCCGGCCTCGACCAGTTCATTCTGAAGATCCACGACGGCATCGTTGCAGTCTCCCGGGCGGAGTGTCGGATTCCTGGCGGTGGGCGTACTCTCCGCCAGCCAGATCGCCTTGGCTTTCCTCAAGTAGCGTTCGCGGTCCTCGAAGCCATTGAAGCCGCCATTCACCGCGCGCGTGACGGCGCGAATGTCGTCGCGGTCGGCAAATCGGTTGATATTCCGGCGTCGCCAATACGAAACCGCCGACAACAAGGCCCACGGAAATTGTTCCAGAGCCATCGGCTGTTGCTCGAAATCCGGCGCTTCGGGAACGATCTTGCGGATGTCGTCACGGGCTTCCCGATAGTTCGCCCGTCCGGTGGTCTGGATCAGGCCCCGTCCCCGATATCGTTGACCATCTCCCGGTTGCACATTCCCCAGATCCTTCCTGCCCTCGTAGGCGTTGCCGGAGGCAAACTCGCGGGTCGTTCTGAAGTGCGCACTCTCGTGCGCGAGCTGGGCCATGAAATGGCAAATCCGGAGCGGAGTCTCGATTCCTCCACTTGCCATGAGCTGCTGATGGTCCACGATTCCTTGCACGATCGAAGGAACCGCGGAGGATGACAGCTCCAGAATGTCGGATGCAGTGATTTTTTCCATGGCCAAGCTCCCGAAACAAGAATGAACGATCAGAATTCAGGTCGATCTCGCCACACTGGCTGTCGCCCACTTTGGCGCTGCATAGGCGCAGGCAGCAGAGAGGGATCGCCCTGATGGAGCGCGGATTGAATCGGCAAGAGAACAATCCGCCGGCGCCCCATGCTGAACCGTCGGCGTCGCAGGGGCGGAGCGACTATACCATTTCAGGCAAGCCGTGCCTGCTCAATCGTCGAGCACCACACTGGTATAGACATCCTGGACGTCATCGAGGCTTTCGAGGGCGTCGATCAGCTTCTGCATGCGCAGCGACTCGTCGCCGCCAAGCGGCGTCTCGTTCTCGGCTTTCATCGTCACGCCTCCGTATTCGGACTTGAAACCGGCGGCTTCGAGCGCTTCCTTGACCGCCATGTAATCGTTCGGCGCGGTGAGCACTTCGACCGAGCCATCGTCGTTGGAGAGGACGTCGTCGGCGCCGGCCTCGATCGCCGCGTCCATCAGCGCGGCTTCGTCGGTACCGGGGGCAAACAGCAACTGCCCGCAGTGTCTGAACTGGAAGGCGACACAACCGTCGGTGCCGAGATTGCCGCCATACTTGTTGAAAGCGTGGCGCACGTCGGCAACGGTGCGCGTCTTGTTGTCGGTCAGGCAGTCGACGATCACCGCAGCGCCGCCGATGCCGTAGCCTTCATAACGGATTTCGATGTACTCGACGCCTTCAATCTCGCCGGTTCCCTTCTTGATCGCGTTGTCGATCTTGTCCTTGGGCATGTTGACGCCTTTGCCCTTGTCGATGGCCAGGCGCAGGCGCGGATTGAACGACGGGTCGCCGCCGCCTCTCTTGGCGGAGACGGTGATTTCCCTGGCGATCTTGGAAAACGATGCGCTGCGCTTCTCATCCTGGCGTCCCTTGCGGTGCTGGATGTTGGCCCATTTGGAGTGTCCTGCCATGCTGACCCCTGATGATTGCCGATCGGGTTTGGCTGCTGCCCGGTGCAACAAACCCGACCGCAAATGGTTGATAATCAAACCCCGCATTCTAGCACTTCCGGTCATCCCTTCCTGCCACCGCTTTTCGGAGTCGATCATGGTTACCCCTTTGCTCATTGCCAGACACGAAGATACCGATCTGGCCCTGCTGCCGGCCCTGGCCAACCGGCACGGTCTGATCACCGGCGCCACCGGTACCGGCAAGACGATCACGCTGCAGTTGCTCGCCGAACGTTTTTCAGCGATTGGCGTGCCGGTGTTCATGGCTGACGTCAAGGGCGATCTCTCTGGCCTGGCCGCTCCCGGTAGCCTGACGCCAAAGTTGCAGGCGCGCCTGGACGCACTCGGCGTGTCCGACTACGCGCCGGCGAAATGCCCGGTCGCCTTCTGGGATGTATTCGGCGCGCAGGGACATCCGGTGCGCGCAACGATCTCGGACATGGGGCCGGTGCTGCTGTCGCGGCTGCTGAATCTCAACGACACGCAGGCTGGGGTGCTGCAACTGGTGTTTCGTATCGCTGACGACAACGGTCTGTTGCTGCTCGATCTCAAGGATCTGCGGGCGATGATCCAGTATGTCGGTGAGAACGCCAAGAGCTTTACCACCGAGTACGGCAACGTCTCGGCCGCTTCGATCGGTGCCATCCAGCGCGGCTTGCTGAACCTCGGTGAGCAGGGGGGTGAGATCTTCTTCGGCGAGCCGATGCTCGACATTGCCGACCTGATGCAGACCGACGATGGCCGGGGAGTGGTCAACATTCTGGCTGCTGACAAGCTGATGGCTTCGCCGCGTCTCTATTCGACTTTTCTGCTCTGGCTGCTTTCCGAACTGTTCGAGCAATTGCCGGAAGTCGGCGACCTCGACAAACCCAGGCTGGTCTTCTTTTTCGACGAAGCGCATCTGCTGTTCAATGAAGCGCCCGCAGCATTGCTGGAAAAGATCGAGCAGGTGGTGCGTCTGATCCGTTCGAAGGGTGTCGGCATCTACTTCGTCACGCAGAATCCGCTCGACATTCCCGATACCGTTCTCGGTCAGCTCGGCAACCGGGTTCAGCACGCGCTGCGCGCGTTCACGCCGCGAGACCAGAAAGCCGTGAAGGCGGCCGCGCAAACCTTGCGGGCGAATCCGAAGTTCGACGCCGAAACGGCGATCAGCGAACTCGGCGTCGGCGAGGCGCTGGTTTCATTCCTTGACGGCCACGGCCGGCCGAGCGTCGTCGAGCGTGCCTTGATTCTGCCGCCGGCGTCGCGAATCGGTCCGCAGACCCCCGAGGAGCGGCAGGCAGTGATCAGGAGTTCGGCGATTTACGGGCATTACGAGCAGGTCATCGATCGCGAGTCGGCTTACGAGAAGCTCAAAGGAAGCGCTGTCGCCACGCAGCCGAACGGTGGCGCGCCTGCCGGCGAGGCGGCACCAGCGGCGCCTGGTGGCGGCTGGCTGGGAGGGCTGAGCGACCTGTTCGGCGGTGGTTCGGGCAGCGGCCGGGGACGCGGCGGCGATTCGGTGATCGAGACGGCGGCCAAGAGCGCCGCGCGTGCCATCGGCTCACAGGTGGGTCGCGAGATCATTCGCGGCGTTCTCGGTTCGATCCTCGGCGGCGGCTCGCGCCGACGCTGAGTTTTGTCCATATCGATTCCCCGCCGACCAAGGAGCGAGGCTGCAAATGGTACTCGAAGAAATGACCCTGGGCGATGCGTCGCTGATTACCGTGACCTTCCTGTTTACCGACATCGAGGGCTCGACGAGCCTGTGGGAGCGCGAGTCGGTGGCCATGCGCGTGGCCCTGCAGCGCCATAATATTCTGCTCTCGTCGGCCATCGAAGGCCACGGCGGTTACGTCTTCAAGACCGTTGGCGATGCCTTCTGTGTCACTTTCGACGATGCGGCCGAAGCGCTCAGGGCGGCCTGCCAGATCCAGACCAGCGTCGCTGCCGAGAAGTGGCCGACACGTGCGGCGCTTAGGGTACGCGTTGCGCTACATACCGGCCCGGCGTACCTGAGTCATGGCGATTACTTCGGTACGACGGTGAACCGTGTGGCGCGCCTGTTGGCGGTGACGCACGGCGGGCAGACCCTGCTGACTTCGAAGACCGAAACGCTGGTGCGCGATTCCTTGCACGCCAGCAGCAGCCTGCACGATACGGGCATGCTGCGACTGCGTGACCTGCCGCACCCGATGCATGTCTTCCAGCTGGTCCATCCGGGTCTGTCGGCGAGCCTGTTGGAGACCGGCGTTGCCCCGAATGCGAACAAGCTGACCGGGGAGCCGCTGGCGCGCTTGCGGCCGATCGACGTCTACGAGGTGCCGACCTTGCCGACAATCGTCCTGCAAACGCTCAAGGTCATGCAGAATCCCAATATCGATGCTCGGGCAGTTGAACGGGTGATGGTGAATGACCCGGCGATTTCGGCCAAGATCCTGCGGGTTGCCAACTCGGCATTCTTCGGGTTCTCACGCCGTGTGGCCACCATCGCCGATGCTGTGCGTCTGCTCGGCTTCATCAATGTGCAGGGGATGCTGATCTCGGTTGGTGCTTTCGATGCCTTCCGCACCAAGCAACTGAACCTGGTCGATTTCTGGAAACACTCGATCGCCACGGCCACCGCAGCACGTTTTCTCGCATCGCGGGTGCGGTGCGTAGCCGACGAGGCGTTCATGGCCGGTCTTCTGCACGACATCGGCAAGCTGATCTTCGCCGTGCAGGCGGAATCCGTTTATCGGCAGGTGCTCGAACTCGGACGCGGTTCGGCCATGAGCAGTCTCGAAGCCGAGCGCACGCTGTTCGAGTTCACCCATCCCGAGGTGGGCGAAATGGTCGCCGAGCGCTGGGATCTGCCGGCGAAGTACATTGCCGCCATCGCTCACCATCATGACCCCGCGGCAGCCGGCGATGAACGCGTGTTCTGCTCGCTGATCGGTCTTGCCGACCAGGCGGCGCATACGGCGCTCGGCAGTCACGCATCTGCCGGGGATGAAGCCGAGCTGACCGCCCTGCTCGACGAACTCGACCTGGGACAGATGCAGTGGAACGACTGCCTGCTCCATCTGCAGGAGGCACAGGCGACCATCGCCGCCTTCGTCGGTGCCATCCAGTGAAATTCCCCCACCCCCCGTTCAACTGACGGGTACGCCCTCGTCGACGGGCGAGATCACCGACCACTCCTCGATCTCTGACAGTCGGCAGCCAAGCTGGCGGGCCATACCGCGGGCGCCGCAGGCCATCACCGCGAAGTGCCGCCAGGCGAAGATCGGCCGCAACAGGGGGACCCACAGACGCATCCAGGGTTTGCTCAGTTCAACGTCCCATCGATAGGTGAGAGATACTGCATCGGCCGAGGCCTCCTCGATGAGCCACAGCCCGATGCCGCGCAGGTCTCCGCTAGCCGCAGCTTCGAGTTCTCGCAAGCGTTCCACCCGCCGGGTGGTCATCACGATTCGCAGCAGGTATCCCAGGCCGCTTCGCCAGAGGAAAGCATGCTGTGAACCGATCCCATCGCGGTCGCCGTTCGCGAGATGGCTGACGCTGGCCAGGTGTGGCCACCAGTCGGGCCAGTTGACCGGGTTGATCAGCAGCTCCCAGAGGCGTTCCCGTGTCGTTTGCAGGCGCCAGCGGCTGATCATCACAAAACGCGGGCTCACCGTCCTGGTGAGCACGGCTGCACCTCACGGCCGCGGATGAAAGCCAGCGCGCCGTGGTCGCTGCGCACCTCGCCGTGTTCGCTGCCAGCGGGTGCGAGGTGGAAGTCGCCGGCCTGAACCAGCACATCGCCGAAGAAAGCGTCGCCACTCAGCATGATGCATTCTTCCTCGCCATGGTGCACGTGCGCTGGCAGGTGCGCTCCCGCCGCCAGGCGGAAGAAGCGCGAGATGACGTCGCCGTCGCGCCAGAGAATCTTCTGCTCGACACCCCTGGCAATCCTGTGCCAATCGCCTTCGCCAGCAAACACGGTATGGCTGGCCGGCCCGTCGCCCGGGATCAGGCCTCCGAGCAACTCGCCAAGTACGCCTCGGGTATGTCCGAGCGAGGTGCCGCGCAGATAGGCCAGAGCGCCTGTACGGGATGTAATGCGCGCATGCCGGCTGCCCGGTGGTGAAACATGGTAGTCGCCCGGGTCCAGGTTCAGTGCGCCGAGTTGCAAACCACCGCGCAAGACGATCCCTTCCTCGAGGTGGTAATGGCGATGTACCGGCAACATGGCTCCAGGGGCCAGCTCGATCAGCAGCGAAGCGCCTTGTGGACCCTTCCAGAGGGTCTTGGTGCGGACGCCGGCCTTCACCGTACGCCAGATCCCGTCGCCAGTGCGAACCGTGAGCAGCCCGGAATGCCGACGAACGCTGTCACCGACCCGGCGCAACAAGCGGTCGCGCAGGTCGGTACGCTGGCGCGCAGGCAGTTCGATCGGCAGCAGTCCCTCGCAGATCAGAGGCGTCAATGTGCGGCTGTCGCCGTCGTCCTCAGGGGTATTGGAGAATTGTTCGGGATTCATGGCGTCACCATTGGCGTGCGGGGATCGTCGGCGCCGAGCAACCGGCGCAGGCGCAGAAGAGCGCGGCGGATATGGGATTTGACCGTACCCAGAGGAAGACACATCTGGCAAGCAATCTCTTCGTGCGAAAGGTCCCGGAAAAAAGCCAGTGCGAGTAGTTGCCGGGGCAGCGGATCGAGATCCTGCAGCGCGGCATGCAGGCGGTGCTGCCGCTGTACGGCCAGCAGCAGATCCTGGGGATCGTTTTCCGCTCCCCGCTGGTCAGCATGTTGCTCCTCGTCAAGTGTTTCGGCCGGGTCTCGGCGGCGCAGGGCGTCGAGCGCACGGCTGCGGGCAATGGTCAGAACCCAGGCCAGAACACTGCCACGGGCAGAGTCGAAACGCGGTGCCTGCCGCCAGACTTGCCAGAAAGCGTCCTCGGTGACCTCCTCGGCAGTTTGCACCTGGCGGGTGATGCGTAATGCCAAGCCATAGACGCGGCCGGCCAGTGCTTCGTACAACTCGGCCAGCGCCTGCTCATCCTGATGAACGATACGGGCAATGCAGGCTTGTAGGCGTGCCTCGTCAGCCGGTATGCACGGTGTCGATGTCAGCCCTTCTGCCAGTTTGGTCTGGTCGGTCGCGGGGCTCGTTGGGGCATCGAAATCGTCGGTTTCGTTCATTTCAGGGGCTTCGGTATCCGCATCGGACGAATTCTGCCCGATCAGGACTGTCATGACAAACGCCTTGGCGAGAACTTCGGAGGGCTGCCGGCTGACGGCATCCGAGATGTCCTTGCAGGCAGCGGGTTGGCCGGTCACGCCGGGGTGCCGATGAAGGGTGGTGGTAGCGACATCTTTTTTTGCGGCGGACAGCAGGTGCTAGCCTGTCTGTTGCGCATACCGCTCGCTACGACAGCAGCCCGGCACAGGTGTCGCCGATACGAACTCGAACGCCTCGCCGCAGTCGAGAGGTCCAACCGACGACGCCGAGACTACCCGCCAGCAGCGCAAATGTCGATGGCTCGGGTATGGCCGAGATTTCAAGGAATGGGCGGGTCGCCGCGTTGGCCGAGGCGGAAGACGCGTACAGCGAAGCGATCGGCCTGCCCGAGTCGGCGATCACGATGTCGGGCTGCAGCAGTTCGACTCCGAAGTTGGTGGTCGGGTCGGACAACCAGTCCTGGAGCAGCCCGGTGACATCAAAAGATACCCACTGGTTCACGCCTTCCTGCACCGTTGAGCTGAATGTTACGGCGACCGTCGGCTGTGTTTCCCAGGTCACCGTCGTCTCTCCCCAGGCCTGGGTGACGCGGTGCAACTCGGTGGTGATTGGTTTGCCCGTTGTCGGATTGTCGAACGGTGCCAGTCCCGGCAGGGCAAAGAGGTTGAGCCTGGCGTTCAGGATTTGCCCGGCGGAGAATCCCAGTGTGCCGAGATCGAAGCGCAACAGCGACCTGGTATCGTGGGCACGCGTCTCACCCAGCGCGCCGATCAGGGGAACGGTGTTGCTGCTCCCCAGGAAATTGCCGAAAGGTACAGGGGGTGGAATCAGCTCATTCAGCGTCTGGCTGTCCAGGTTCGTCACACGCGCCGCCGTCGGAATGCCGAAAAAGCCGGGAATCGCAAATTCGTAGACGAAGACATCCTCGCTCTTCGCTTCATCGGCTTGCAGGACTGTCGTCGTGGCGCCATGCGCTGCACTGGCGAGGATGCTGGCAAGCAGAATCGGCAGGGCTTTCGAGGTCAATGTGTATCGCATGGCAAGTCTCCAGTGGTGGAGTATGTGGCAGATGCGTCTTTTGCATCTGCGTCAACAACCTTACGCACGAAGTCATGCAGCGGATGCAGGCAAGGTTCCGAGCGGCGTCCAGAGGTCTGCGGCGCCTGGTATGCGGTCGCGGTGGCTAGTGGCGCTGGCTCGCTGGCCGGGCTGCGTTCGTTGGCGGGGAGTCCTGCCGTCGCGTCGGCGGGCCTGGGGCGAGGTATTCTGTCTCGCGGTGGTCGGCTTTGCTCCCGGCAGCTGTCGTGGCTTCGCGCTGCAATGGGTCCGACTCTTCGACGATGCTCTCGCTGGTCACTGCGCCGGAGATCCGCTCGACTGTTTCCATATGCTGTGTGAGCGAGGTCGGGCAGACGACCAGCGCACGTGCGGCGGCAAACAGTTCGGTGAACGATCCGCAAAGGCCGCGCTCGAGTGTGCGCTTGCCGCCGCGCCTGGCGCTGATCTGCGCGAGCGTGAACTCGACATGCTTTGCAGCTACCCAGACGTTGGTCGTGATTTCTTCACAAGCTCTCAGCGCTTGAGGCGGGCGAAGGCGCTGGCCATGGCACCGGTGGGTTCCGGCTGGCTACGCTGCCGTTCCTGGGCTCTTGCCGAAACGGGTATCCTGGCCATTTTCGGAGCGTTCGGCAAGTCGTCGGCAAGTCGCATGCTCAGGGCGATCCGCTGGCGCGGCAGGTCGACCTCGAGAACCTTGACCTTGACCACGTCGCCGGCCTTGACCACGCTGCGCGGGTCCTTGACGAAGCGGTCGGCGATCGCCGAGACATGTACCAGTCCGTCCTGATGGACACCGATGTCGACAAAGGCGCCGAAGTTGGCGACATTGGTCACCACTCCTTCGAGAATCATTCCCACCTGCAAATCCTTGACGGACTCGACGCCTTCACGGAAGTTGGCGGTGCGGAACTCTGGACGCGGGTCTCGACCGGGTTTTTCGAGTTCCCTGAGGATGTCGCGGACCGTCGGCAGGCCGAACTTTTGGTCGATGAATTGCTCCGGCAACAGTGCCCTGAGCAGTTGCGAGTCGCCGATGACTTCGCCAATTCCCTTCCTGACCTTGGCGAGGATACGCTCGACGAGCGGGTAGGCTTCCGGATGCACCGCCGAGCGGTCGAGCGGGTTGTCGCTTTCGTTGATGCGCAGGAAGCCGGCCGCCAGCTCGAAGGTCTTGTCGCCGAGGCGGGGTACTGCCCTGAGCGCCTGCCGATTGGGAAAGGCACCATGTTGGTCGCGGTGGGCGACGATGTTCGCGGCCAGCGTCGGGCTGAGTCCGGAGACGCGCGTCAACAGCGACGCCGAGGCGGTGTTGACGTCGACACCGACCGCGTTCACGCAGTCCTCGACGACCGCATTGAGCGCTCTTGCCAACCTGGTCTGGCTGACATCATGCTGGTATTGTCCGACACCGATCGATTTCGGATCGATCTTGACCAGTTCGGCGAGCGGATCCTGCAGGCGGCGGGCGATCGACACCGCACCGCGTAGGCTGACGTCAAGTTCCGGGAATTCCCGGGAGGCGTATTCCGAGGCCGAATAGACCGAGGCGCCGGCCTCGGAAACGACGACCTTGACGAGGTGCAGCTCCGGATGCTGGCGGATCAGATCGGCCGCCAGGCGGTCGGTTTCCCGCGAAGCGGTGCCGTTGCCGATACTGATCAGCCTGACCTGATGCCTGCGTGCCAGCACGGCCAGGGTGTGCAGTGCGCTGTCCCAGTCACGGCGAGGTTCGTGCGGGTAGATCGTGGCGGTTTCGAGCAACTTGCCGGTGGCATCGACGACGGCGACCTTGACGCCACTGCGCAGGCCGGGGTCGAGACCCAGCGTGGCGTGTTTGCCAGCCGGTGCGGCGAGCAGCAGGTCGTGCAGGTTGGCGGCAAAGACGCGGATTGCTTCGGCCTCCGCGCGCTCGCGCAGGGCGTTCATCAGTTCCAGTTCGAGGTGTGGAGAGGCCTTGATTCGCCAGCTCCAGCGTACCGTCTCGGCAAGCCATTTGTCGGCCGGCCGACCCTGGTCGACGATGCCGAAGTGGCGTGCGATGCGTTCCTCGCAGGGGTTGGGCACGCGCTGATCAAGCTCGCTTTCGAGGACCAGAGCCAGTTGCAGCATGCCCTCGTTACGGCCGCGGAAGAGCGCCAGTGCGCGATGCGAGGGGATTGCCTGGATCGCTTCCATGTAGGCGGCATAGTCCTGATACTTGGCCGCCTCGCTCTCTTTGCCGGCAACGACCGTCGACTTCACGAAACCATGGGTCTCGAGATGGTTGCGCAGTGCGCCGAGCAGCCCGGCGTCCTCCGAGAACTGTTCCATGAGAATCTGGCGGGCGCCATCGAGGACGCTCCTGACGTTGGCAAAACCGGCTTCGGCGTTAAGGTAGCGCACGGCTTCGGCTTCGGGTGAGCGCATCGGGTCGGCCAGCAGCGCTGCGGCGAGCGGCGCGAGTCCGGCCTCGCGGGCGATTTGCGCCTTGCTGCGCCGCTTCGGTTTGTAGGGCAGGTAGAGGTCTTCGAGGCGCTGCTTGGTTTCGGCGGAGTGGATTGCTGTAGCCAGCGCCGGCGTCAGTTTGCCCTGTTCTTCGATCGAGGCGAGGATGGTGCGTCGCCGTTCCTCCATTTCGCGAAGGTAGACCAGGCGCTCGTCCAGCAGGCGAAGCTGGATGTCGTCGAGTCCGCCGGTGACCTCCTTGCGGTAGCGTGCGATGAACGGCACCGTCGCCCCTTCGTCGAGCAGGGCAGCCGTGGCCAGCACCTGCTGGGGGCGGCAGTTGATCTCTGTGGCGATCTTTTCGGCAATCTTGTTGGTTGCAGGGTGTTCTGTCTGTGGAAGCATCGATGATGACATGGGTCTGAAGTGATTGGAAAACGAGCCTCTTGCAAAACTCCCCCACGCGATTTACTGCGCCACACAGCATTCGCCCTCTGAGAGCGATTTGTGTCGTGCGAGAGGCCTCGATAGCCGAGCGGCTAAGCTTATGGCATGGTTTTCGT
>WBZL01002999.1_pt1 | contig 15845 bp, 15 predicted proteins | sample 5204291 | NCBI WGS metagenome assembly WBZL01 (sample SAMN12344345, study PRJNA552823) | activated sludge metagenome | biome: Activated sludge suspended growth; feature: Nitrification reactor; material: Wastewater; isolation source: activated sludge from nitrification reactor of wastewater...
GGGGTGGTCTACGACTTCGACGCCGGGTGTGTCCAGGTCTATGATGAAGAGGGTGTTGCCGTCGCCGATGTTGGGGTCGGTGGCGGCTTGCAGCACGACGAAGTCGGCGACGTCGCCGGAGGTGACGTGCCATTTGGTGCCGTTGATGATCCAGTGGTTGGTGGGGTCAAGAACGGCCGTTGTTTCCAACCGACTTGCATCCGACCCCGCGTTCTCCTCCGTCACGGCATAACACGCATCCCGTTTTCCCTCGGCGGCCGGCCGTACCCACCGTTCCACCTGGTAATCGTCGGCGTGCTTCAGCACAATGGCCGGCGCCCAAATCAGCCAGCCCAGTGCATTTGTCAGCTTGCCAATTTCCTGGTTAATGATCACCTGGTCTTCCCACGAAAACTCGGTGCCACCAACGCTACGTGGCAAGCTGGAGGAATGGACATTTAACGGCCGTATTTTCTCCCGAATTTCCGCCCGTCTTTCCGGCGACAAATATCCCTCCGCCAGCTCCACCTCCACTTCCAGCGGCTTGAGTTCCACCTCCAGGAACTCGCGCACACGTTGTTGCAGCGCCTTCTGCTGCTCGCTCAATTGAAAATCCATACGGTTCATCCTTTGGGTTGCCATACCCGGCATATGGTTACACCGACATAAAATAAGGCAACCACCACAAACGTACCGCCCAGTGTAGCACCAGCCTCAAAGAGCGTCAAAGAAAACAATATTGATTTTTGTGAAATGTGGCACAAAAGACATTGATTCAGTGAAAAAACGGCCGTTTTCCCAACGAATCAGGCAAAAAGTTTCTTGACCATTCTTCTTGTATTATTGTGGGAAATGCGTATTATTAAACAGGAAATGAACAGTAAACATGATGAATTAGACGAGTTTGACAAAGCCATTATTCGATGTTTGCAAATAGACGGCCGGCGTGCCTACGCCGACATCGCCTCCGAATTAGGCTTGTCTCCATCTACTGTTCAACAGCGTGCCAACCGCCTGATGGAGCGTAACCTCCTCAGAGTCCGTGCCGTTACCGACCCCATCAAAATGGGCGTGCCTGTTGTCGCCGCCATTGCCCTGGAAGTAGACGGCAGCATCATCCGTGAAGTGGCCGACCAAATAGCCGCTTTCCCCGAAGTAGGCTATGTCGTTATCTGCGCTGGCTCCTACGACATTCAGCTCGAAGTCGCCTGCCGCGATAACGACCACCTCCTCAACGTCATTAGTGCCATTTCCAAGATAAATGGCGTCCGCTCAACGCAAACGTTCATCTATCTAAAAATCATCAAAAACTTTTATCAGTGGGGCGTTTGAAACCTTAAGCGCCCCCAAAAGATTAACAGCGAGCCAATATAACATTTCAGGCCATTAGTAAGCGTTCGTTATTAACTTAGCGATTTAGAAGTTCAACTTCTCAGTAGCGATTTAGAAGTTCAACTTCTCAGAAGAAGTTGAACTTCTTGCGTAACTACCTCGTTCCTTAGCGATTTAGAAGTTCAACTTCTCAGAAGAAGTTGAACTTCTTGCCCAACTTTGTGGTGTTTGTCTGTATAACAGCACATTTCATGGTGATTGAATGGAGATAAGAATCAGCTTTAATCCCCATTCCTCACCAAGGGAGAAGAAATGAAATTGCAAGCCTTTGTTTCAAAAGCATCGTTATTAACGATCCTACTGTTGGCTCTGGGTGCCTGTGGTGGGGGACAGGCAGAGGGGGATGGCAAGCTAACCATTTTGGAATGGTCTGGCTACGAAGCGACCGAAAACCCCGACTTTTTTGGCCCATTTGTCGAAAAATACGGTGAAAACTTTGGCGACAAGCTGGATTACATCTTCTTTGCCGAAGATGCTGAAGCGTATGCCAAAATTCAAACCGATGTCGCCGCCGATCTGGTTCATCCCTGCAATTCCTGGTGGCAGCTTTATGTAGACAACGGGCTGGTTCAAGAGATAGATACATCCAAACTCAGCAACTGGAGTCATGTGAACCCTGCTCTGGCAGCACTGGGGCAATTTGACGGCAAACAATACTTTGTGCCCTGGGATTGGGGGTATGAATCCATGCTGGTGCGTACCGATCTGGTACCAGAAGTGCCAACGTCCTGGGCCGATTTGTGGAATCCGCAATATGCGGGCCACATCGCCCTCTGGGATTCTGGTGAAGCCAACTACGCTATGACCGCCCTCGCCTTTGGCATTGACCCGTGGAACAGTACACCCGAAAACGATGAGTTCATCAAGCAAAAGCTGATAGAGCTAAAGCCCAATGTCCTTACCTATTGGTCTGACTACACCGAGGCCTACGACCTGCCGCAAACAGGCGATGCTTGGATTGTGGTCAATGCCTGGCAAGATGCCTATGCAAACGCCGACTCCAACGGTTTCGCCGTGGAATACGTGCAGCCCAGCGAAGGGCGTTTAGGCTGGGTGTGTGGTTTTGGCATCAGCACCAACACAGCCGACCTCGATCTGGCCTACGAATACATTGACGCTTCCATTGCTGACTCCTCTATGGCCGCCTTGGCCAACACCTATTGGTACGGGCCAGCCAACACCAACGCCCTGGCGGACATTGACCCCTATGTCGTCGAGTTCATGGAGCTTGATCAGGCAAACAGTATTCAGGAGCGCACCAGCTTTTACCAGCCGATTACCGAAGAGCAACGCCAAACCCGCACCGGGATTTGGGATGAAGTAAAAGTATCGCAGTAGTGCGTAAGATTGGGGATTAGAGATTGGAGATTGGTGCTGGTCACTCATACAACCAATCTCCAATCTCTAATCTCTAGTTAGCTGTCATGGAAGATCGCCGTCGCCTTTCAATTTTGATCACCCCATCAGTCATTTTTATGCTGATTTTGTTTGTGCTGCCGCTGCTCATCATGGTGGTCTATACATTTCGCCAAGGTTCTTTTGGGCCAACAAGCCGGATTTTCACCCTGGCACATTACCACGACTTTTTAAGTGACCGTGCATTGCAAGGGCTGCTGTGGCGGTCGGTGGTGCAGTCGTTCTGGATTTCAATCATCAGCGTTTGTCTGGCTTACCCGGTATCGTATCACCTGTCGTTTCGCGCCGGGGAGCGCAAGATGACGCTGCTAACCATTATCATCGTCACCGCATGGGTCAGCTTTTTGCTGCGGATTTTGGCGTGGAAGGTGCTGCTGGGGGGGAGCGGAGCCATTGCTTCGCTGGCGCAAGGGTTGGGCTTGAGCGAGGAGGGGGTGCCGTTTTTGATTTACAGCCAAGCAGCGGTAAACCTGACGCTGATTTACGTCTGGATTCCGTTTGTGGCCCTGCCGATTTTCGCCGCCCTAGAGCGCATTGACCCCAGTTTACATGAGGCGGCGTATGATTTGGGGTGCAGCCGGCCGGAAGCGTTTGTGCGCGTGACGTTGCCATTGAGCTTGCCGGGAGTGGTAGCCGGGTTCCTGTTTGTATTTATTCCGACGGTGGGTGAGTATGTAACCCCATCGCTGGTGGGGGGGACAACGGGGGTGATGTTTGGCAACATTGTGCGCGACCAGTTTGTGCGGGCACTCAATTGGCCGCTGGGTTCGCTGATGAGCCTGGCGATGCTGATTGTGGTGCTGATTCCGCTGGTGGTGGCGGCGCGGCTGTTCAAGTTTTCTGATTTGGCGGGGTTATAGGGCATGGAACTTAAAAACCGCTTTTCCATAGGGTCGCTTTACTATTGGCTGGTGGCTCTGTTTTTGTACTTTCCGATTATTTTGCTAGTGGTTTTTTCTTTTAATGACTCGACCAATCTGCGCTTTCCCCTAACAGGGTTTACGCTGCGCTGGTATCGGGAACTTTTTGGCGCGGGGGAATTGCTACAGTCGCTGTGGAACAGCGTGTGGGTGGGCTTGTGGTCGTCTTTGGCGGCGACGGCGCTGGGGACGATGGCGGCGATTGCCATTAATCGCTTTGATTTTCCGGGCAAAAGTGTCTTTATCGGGATTTCGGCACTGCCGCTGGTTATTCCGTCGGTGGTGATTGGGGTGGCACTGCTGATTTTGTACCGGCAGGTGTTCGACGTGGAGCTGAGTTTGCTGACGGTGGGGCTGGGGCATGTGGTGATTAATATTCCGGTTGTGCTGCTGATTGTGTCGTCGCGGCTGGCGGGCTTTCCGGCCAACATGGAAGAGGCGGCGATGGATTTGGGGGCGAGTTACTGGGGGGCGCAACTACGGGTGATTTTGCCAATGAGTTTACCAGCACTGGTGGCGGCGTTTTTGACAGCGTTTACGACGTCGTTTGACGAATATGCGATGAGTGTGTTTGTGGTGGGGACAAATGCGACGCTGCCGGTTTATATGTATTCCCAACTGCGTTTTCCGCGACGGATTCCGATTGTGGTAGCGTTGGGGGCGTTGATTATGGTGGGTTCGGTGGTGATGATTTTTGTGTCTGAACGGTTACGGCGGGCGGGGGAGGCGAAGTGATGGCTGATCGAATTGCGGTTGAGCTGAAGGATGTGAGCAAGGTGTTTCCAGCGGGGAGAGGGGCGCAGGGAGTAACGGCCGTTAATGCCATGAACCTCCAAATCCTGCGCGGCGAGTTCTTCACCTTTTTAGGGCCAAGCGGCTGTGGCAAGACGACCACCCTGCGGATGATTGCCGGGTTTGAAAACCCGACGGCGGGGGAAATTGCCATTGCCGGTGAGCCAATGACCGATGTGCCAGCCAACAAACGGCCGGTTAACACCGTTTTTCAAAACTACGCCCTCTTTCCCCACCTCAACGTGGGGCAGAACGTGGGGTTTGGGCTAAAGATTAAGCGGGTGGCGGCACCGGAGCGGGAGCGTCGGGTGAAGGAAGCCCTGGAACTGGTGCGGATGGGTGGCTATGAAAACCGGCGCACGACGCAGCTTTCTGGCGGGCAACAGCAGCGCATTGCCCTGGCGCGGGCGTTGGTGAATGAGCCGACGGTGCTGCTGCTGGATGAGCCGCTGGGGGCGCTGGATTTGAAGCTGCGGAAGGAGGTGCAGCTTGAGCTGAAGCAGTTGCAAAGCCATTTGGGCATCACCTTTATTTATGTGACCCACGACCAGGAAGAGGCGCTTACGATGTCGGACCGGATTGCGGTGATGCAGGATGGGGTGATTCAGCAGATGGGGGGGCCGCGTGAGATTTATGAAAGCCCGGTGAACCGGTTTGTGGCGGATTTTATTGGGGAGACGAATTTTCTAAACGGCCGTTTTTCCCAAACCACCCCCACCCACCGCCTGACCATTGCCGACAGTGAGATTGCTGTGCGGCCGCTGGAAACGGCCGTTTCGCTTGACCAAGCTGTCACCCTTGCCATCCGGCCGGAAAAAATCAACCTCTACCCGGTTGGGACGGTGGCCGATTTGCAGGCGCAGGGAGCAACCCACCATGATTTGCGGCGGCTGTTTCAGGGCAACGCGCCCGCTGCCAACGTCACCGTTTGGGATTATTTGCAGGCCGAAGGGTTGGTAGCACTGCAAGGTAGCGTGGTTGAATCCATCTACATTGGCACCGATATTCGCTACAAAATTGGGCTGAAAAACGGGGAAAGCCTCATTGTACGGGTGCAAAACCTGAGTGGCCGCTACGATACACGCTTCAAGGTTGGTGATGCTGTTTACGCCGTCTGGCAGCCGCACGAGGCGCAGATTTTGACGAGCTAATAATCATTGAGAAGTTCAACTTCTCCGAAGAAGTTGAACTTCTCGTATGGTGGGCAAGAAGTTTAGACAGGATTGACAAGATTTTTCAGGATTAGGTCTGAAAATCCTGCTAAATCCTGTCAATCCTGTCAAAAGTTTCTTGGATTATGGCGAGGGGAAGCAGGTTTTGGTACTTGCTATGAGGTGCTGTAGACATTTCGGGAGCCGAATTGGGCAGCACCAAGGGAGGAGCCAGCGAAAAGGTGGGGGGTGTGGCCGGTTTGGGCGGCGTATTGGGCAGCGATGTGGGCGGTGGCTTGGGCAATAACGGCCGTTTCTCCCAGCATCACCACCGTTCCCCCGCTGCCACCCCCCGTAATTTTTGCCCCAAGAATCCCCGGCGTGGTTCGCGCCAACTGCACCAGCAAATCTGTGCCATCTGACCCCAGCCCGCAGGCCGAATAGCTGGCGTGGGATTGGTACATCAGTTCACCCAACAGCGGCGCATGGGCAAGTGGGTCGCCCATCAGCAGCCGGGCAAAGGTTTGCACGCGAAAATGCTCGTAAATGGGGTGGCGCGTCGGCTGGCGCACGGCATAGGTGCGGGCGGGGTCAACCTGGGTCACGCTGTCGGGCAGCTCGCCATACTGCCGTAAAAAGTCGTCACCGCGCACCGTTTCCGGCAGCAGGTGGCGGTAATGCTGCTCAAATTCGGACGGGGTGAGGTTTGCCAGATAGCCGCCCCAATCATGCCCCGCCGCTGCCTGCAAAATCTTGTACCCCATAAACGCCCCCACCCGCACCGAGCCATAATCAGCCCCGGAAACAGCGTGGCGAATGCCGGAATCAAGGCCGACAAAGCTGAGTTCGGCGGGAATGGGGATGGTGCCCTGGATTTCGGCCGGCTGGCAGAGCAGTGCCAGCAGTTGGTTGGGCTGCCCCGCCACCACCGTCATCTGGTCCATGATGCCGCAGGGTGCGCCAGCGACGTGGTTTTCCACCTTTTGGCACAGCAGAGCCAGTTCGCGGGGAGCTAGTTTGATGCCGTAGGCGGCGGCGATGGCGCTCATGGCGGCGACTTCGACGGCGGCGGAGGAGCTGACTCCTTTGCCTTCGGGCACGTTGGAATGGAGCAGCAGCCGCGCTCCTTGCGCAAAAACCACTCCTTTTTCGCGCATTAGCACCAAAAATGCTCCGGCGATGTAGGCGGCCCAGGGTTGGTGCTGGCGGAAGTAGGAAACGGCCGTTTCATACGCAATCGGCGCATTGTTGGCGAGAAGATCGGTGAGGGGGAAGGTAAAAACGGCCGTTTCCCCCACCCGATCCCCACCCAAACTCACAATCCGCACCGTTGGCTCCTCGTCTAGCTCCACCGCCGCCAGCGTCGCCTCCGCAATCGGCATCTCCAGCACCAGCGACCCCGAATAATCAGCAATGCCGCCCATGACATCCAGCCGCCCCGGAGCGCGTGCCACAAAAACAGCTCCTTCCGCAGCAAAAAACTGGCCGCGCTGACGATGAATGAGATGTTCAAATGTTTTTTTGTCTTCTACCTGCATTTTGACACCTGCAAAAACTCAGCGATGACGCAGATTCACGATTCGTCCGCGTTTGTCCGCGTCCCATCTTGGGAAAATAAGCCGCGCCGTTGCAGGGCGGCTTGCAGCAGTGGCTCAATTTGCTGGCGGATGGCGGGATTGGCGTAGCCGACCCAGCCAACGTCGGCATCTACGGTGAGCGGCGCGTCCAACGCGCCGCCCGTCTCGTTGGTCAAAATGACCCCCATTTCCTGGGCGATGAGCGCGGTGCAGAGGTCGTAGGGGTGGCAGCAGATGCCAAGCTGGAGGCCGCGCCGCGCCAGCACGGTTTCCATTAACGGCCGTAAATCCGCCACAAACCGATCCCGCCCCGCCATCAACTCATACAGTTGCCCCCCGGTGCAAATATACTGGTCTTCAAAGCAGTGGCTTTTGCCCGGCTGCACCGGCCCCAGCGCCCCCAGCACAATTTCCTCATCAATGGCCGCCAGCTCTTCCCGCGCACCGGGGAAGAAGCGGGCGAGCATGGCAAAGCCGTGGGCGATGGTGGTGGCGCGGGAAGGACGGGGCGTGAGAGGTGCGGTTTCGTGGGTGAGGCGGTTATAGCGAACGGCCGTTACCCCCTCCCCCCGCACCGCCCACAGCTGATCCGACAAATGCTGCTTCACCAGCGGAATCTCCGTCTGCACCGCCAGCACAATATCTTGCAGCGATGTAGCCGCCCCCCGGTTAGGAGCCACCCCCGTCAAAATCCAGCCGCTGCGCTTCTGGTACATCAGCCCCCGCGTCCCATCAATTGGGTCTACGATGATGCGCCAGACAGCCTCTTCGGCCTGGGTTCCCGGTGGCAAAACCACTTCTCCCCCTTCCAACCCCTCGGCAATCAGCACAATGGGGGCGTGGGGAGCCACTTCGCGGGCAAAAAAGGCAATCAGCCGCTCCTCGCTCACCCGGTCAATGGCAAACGTGGTGTCGCCGTCGCCATCATGAACCACAGCGGCCATTTCGTCTAGCTGGGCAGCTTCGGTGGCGGTGGTAACGGCCGTTCGTATCTCATCATGCAACGTCAAAATCGGTTGCAATAACTCATGGATTGAAAGCATAGGTCAACATAGAGATTGGGGATTGGAGATTGGAGATTGTGAACCGGCGCAATCTCCAATCTCCAATCTCTAATCCCCCCTCTTTTTATAATGCACCCCACCCACCCCCCGCAGTTCCGCCGCCTTCTCCTCCGGCACCGTATCGCTGAGGAAGTTACCGCCGCCAATTTCCGGCCCGGCCAAATATTTGAGCAAATTCGGCTTTCGCAGCGGCGGGTGAAATTCGATGTGGAAATGGAAGGGGCGATAGTCGCCGCCGTCGGTGGGTGCCTGGTGCAGCGGCATCACATAGGGGAAGGGCATTTGCCACAAATTATCTAGCCGAATAACCACCTCTTGCAAAATGGCGGCAAAGTCGGCGACTTCGGCAGCGGAAAGGGTGGCAACGGTGGCGTGGGTGGCTTTGGGGGCCACAAACAGCTCATAGGCGTAGCGGCCAAAGTAGGGAATGAAGGCAACGGCCGTTTTGTTCTCACACACCACCCGCACCCCGTCCGCCAGCTCCGCCGCTAAAATGTCCTGAAACAGCACTCGCCCGGTCTCCTGCCAATGGCGGTAGCTTGCCTTAACCTCGGTTTCGATGGTCTTAAAAACAAAGTTGGTGGCATAAATTTGCCCGTGCGGGTGGGGGTTGGACACCCCCACTGCCTCTCCTTTGTTTTCAAAAATGAGAACGTGGTTGATAAACGGCCGTTGACCCAAATCTACCATTTGCTGCTGCCACACCCCCACCAAATTTTCCACCTCAATCGGTGGCAACTCCGCCAGCGTCAAATCGTGGCGTGGGCTGTAGCAGATGACGCGGGCAATGCCGTCGGCCGGCCGGTTGCGGTAAATGCCGGTCGGGGTAGCCAAGGTCGTCGGGGCATTCGCGCCCACGCACGGGTGGTCATTGTCAAACACAAACACACCGCCATAAGGCGGGTTTTGCACCCCGCCCACCCGCTGGTTGCCGGGGCAAAGGTAGCAATCTGGTTGATAGGGCGGAATCGTAGCGATCTGCGACACAGCCATTTCGCCGCGCCACGGCCGGTTTTGCCGGTGGGCGGCCACAATGACCCATTCGTCGCGCAGGGGGTGGTAGCGTTGCTCCCAACGGCCGTTAAACTCATCCATCGGCCGGAATGGTAGGCGGTTTGGCAAAATTGGGCAAATGGGGATTAGAGATTAGAGATTGGAGATTGCACCCGTGTAATCTTTCAATCCCATCTCTCTTAAGAATCATGTTATACTCATATCTCGTACACAGGGTAGCTAGGAGTGTATTGCAATGGATAAGGAACGAAGATTAAATAAGTGGCGCAAGAAGTTCAACTTCTTCTGAGAAGTTGAACTTCTAAATGGACAGTTATTTAATTCCCATTCCCCAAGCCAATGAATGAGCCAATGAATAAGCTATACGCCCAATATTTACCCGCCATCAAAAAGCAGTGGCAGGCCGAGCAAGCCGGGTGGGAACAGCGGCGGCAGCGGGCCTGGAAAGTAGCTCGCCAGATAGCGGCCATGCTTCGTACTGCTTATGGTGCCAAACAAATCATTGTTTTTGGTTCCCTTGCGGCAACGGGCCCTTTTGATGCATGTTCTGATCTTGACCTGGCTGTCAGCGGTATTCCATTCGACAAATTCTTTCGTGCTTATGTGGATGCAATGGATATAGCCCAGGATTTCAAGCTGGATTTGCTCGATTTGGCAGATTGCCCGACAACAATGCGCGAATCTATTTGCGCCAAGGGGATTTCACTATGATTGCCCGGTATCATGTGGTCTACCACTTAAAGAGTTTGTAAAACAGGATGTGAGATGGAAGCGACAACCCTTGTTCAATTAACCGATGCATTACAACAGATTGTGGGCGCGGAGCATGTTTCCAGCGCCGACAGCGACCGGAATTTGCACGCTAAAGACCAATCTTCCCACGCCGCCCACCTGCCCGACCTGGTGGTTTGGCCGGAGACGACGGCGCAGGTGAGCCAGATTGCGCGGCTGGCAAATGAAAACCAGGTTGCCATTACCGGCTGGGGGGCGGGCAGCAGCCTGGAAGGCAACACCATTCCGCTGCGCGGTGGCATTGTCATTGATTTTGGCCGCATGAACCGCATTTTGGCCGTGCACCAAAATGATTTTCAGGTGACGGTACAGCCGGGGATTTTTTACAAGGATATGAACAAAACCCTGGCGCAATATGGCCTCTTTTTTGCCCCGGATCCTGGGGCGAATGCCAGCATTGGCGGCATGGTGGCAAACAACGCGGCCGGGACGCGCACGGTGCGCTATGGGGCAACCCGTGACAACATCATGGCGCTGGAGGTGGTGCTGGCAAATGGGGAGGTGATTCGCACGGGGTCGCGCTCGGTGAAGCAGTCGGCGGGGTATGATTTGACCCACTTGTTTACGGGGTCGGAGGGGACGCTGGGGCTGATTACGGAGGCGACGCTGAAGCTGCACCCGCTGCCGGAGCATTTTAGTGCGGTGGTGGCGGCGTTCGATTCGACCCCGGCGGCGGCGGAGGCGGTGTATGGGATTATTGGCTCTGGGTTAAACCCGGCGGCGTTGGAGCTGCTGGATGCGGATTCGGTGCGGTATATGAATACGCTGGAGTCGGTGGATTTGCCTGAACGGCCGTTACTGCTCATGGAGTTCCACGGAGCCAGTGCCGCCACCATCAATGCCGAGCTGGAACTGGTGCGGCAAGTGTGTGACGATTGCGGCTGCACCTATTTTGAAGCGGGCGTGGGGCGTGATGAACGGGACAGGCTGTGGGAGGGGCGGCACAAGCTGGGGGAAATTTTGTTCCGCATCTACCCTGACAGCATCTACCTGATTACCGATGTCGCCGTGCCAATTTCCCAATACCCTGTTTTGGCCGCCTACACCAACAGCCTGTTTGACGAACTGCACGTCAAGGGGGCGCTGTTCGGCCACGCAGGGGACGGCAATTTGCACACGGTGGCTTTTGGCCGCAAGGATGACGCGGCGCAGCAGGCGGTGCTGCACACGTTTAACGACCGGGTGGTGCAAAAGGCACTGGCACTGGGCGGCACCTGCACCGGCGAGCATGGGGTGGGGATTGGCAAGCAAAAGTATATGGTTTATGAACACGGGGAAGGGGCGATTGCGGTGATGAGCAGCATCAAGCGGCTGTTTGACCCGAATAATATTTTGAATCCAGGGAAGGTGGTTTAAGAGGGAGATTGGGGATTGGAGATTGGAGATTGTGTTGAATCTCTAATCTCTAATCTCCAATTATCAGACGACGCGCCTGTAGACTGAAAAATTCGCATACGGCCCCGCTTCTGTGTGGCCGGATTGGACGACGGTCATGGTGTTGTGGTTGTCGGAGAGGGTGCGGCGGGCGTGGAGGATGAGGGATCCGGCGCGTTTGGCGGTGGAGACGAGGTTGAGGGGGTCTTCAAAGAAGAGGCAAACGGTGTCGGCAACGGCCGTTTCTTCCAGCGCATAATTCTCTCCATCCGGCGTACCCGCAAAACTGGCTTCGTGGCTGTTGCCATTAACGGCCGTCCACGTCATGTAAAACCACAACCGCTCCCCATCCGCCACAATGCGATACGTTCCCGTCAGCGGTGGTTCGCCCAACTGATAGCGCGATTGTTGACTGTCCAGCTCCCAACTGCCTAAAAAGTGATTTGGTTCCATATCTGTCATCCTTATGTCAGTATGAGGAGATGATAGGTTAGAGCGGGGGAGGAGGCAAGAGAAAACGGCCGTTTTGCTCCCCGTTTTCCTGCTTCGTGCTACACTTTTGCCCGCGATGAAAACGACACCGACATTGACGTATGAGAACGCCTTGGCCGAGCGTTATGGGCTGGGGTATGTGGCTGGGCTGGATGAGGCCGGCCGGGGAGCGTTGGCTGGCCCGGTGGTGGCAGCAGCGGTCATTTTGCCGCCGGACGCCGAGACGACGCTGCGGGGAGTGAATGATTCCAAGCAATTAACGGCCGTTACCCGCGAAACCCTCTTTGACCGCATCATCGCCACCGCCATTGCCTATGGGGTGGGGGCGGCCACGGCCCAGGAGATTGACGCCGAGGGGATTTTGCCCGCTACCCGGCTGGCGATGATGCGGGCGCTGGCGCAGTTAACCCCCGCCGCCGACGGGTTGCTCATTGACGGCCGTATTCGCCTTGCCCGCGTCAACTTGCCCCAGCAAGCCATTGTGCGCGGCGACAGCCACAGCCTCAGCATTGCCGCCGCCTCCATTTTGGCAAAAGTGAGCCGCGATCGGGAGATGGTGGCACTTGACCCGTTCTATCCCCACTACAATTTTGCCCGGCACAAGGGGTATGGCACCGAGGCGCACCGGGCGGCGATTGCGAAGTATGGCGCAACGGCCGTTCATCGCCACACCTTCGCCCCCATCCGCCCCCCATTTGTTTAGCAAGCTCGTTTTAGGGTCTGTCCAGAAACAAGTAAGATGATTTTGTACTGGTTACCAGTCAAACTTCTGATAAATAATCCAAGTTATTCGTGGCAGACCCTAACGCTCGCTTCAGCCGTGTCCCGATAGGGCGTCGGCTAGAAGCAATATTGGGGCTCAGGTGAATCGCATTCCAAGAATGTGACCATCAATAGAGAATTGTTCCGGTCAGTTTGACTTCATTGTAGATTGACAAATTTAGAAACTCGATCTAGAATAGAGTGAACGTTCAATCTAAGATCGTTTAAAGTGAGATTCCGTATATGTCAAATCGTCAGCAAGACATCCTAGATGCTACCCTCGCCCTCGTTTCTGAACATGGGTTACAGGGAACTAGTATTTCCAAAATCGCCAAACAAGCAAAGGCCAGCCCAGGTATCATCTATCATTACTTTGCAAGTAAGGATGAAATCATGGATACGCTGTACCTCAGCGTATTCAAGGATCTGATGGATGCGTTGCTCGATGATGCGTTGTTAGCGCAACCCTGCTTGGAACGCTTAAAAACAGTTTGGTTACGCCGATTCGACTTTCACATCAACAACCCTGAAAAAACGAATTTTATTGAACAATACAAGAACTCAACTTACTTTACGCTGGAACAAGAGCAGGCCACAAATGAGTTACTGATCGATCTTGTCACCATGATTCAAGGCGACATTGCGCGTGGGGAAATCAAAGCCCTGCCGTTGCGTGTCGTACATGCGATGACAATGAGCGTTGCCGATAACATAGCAAAGTTGCAAATCGCTGGGAGCGTTGATCTGCAAAAGGATGAATTGAACACAATTGCAGATATTGCTAGCAGATCTGTTTTAGCGTAGCGCAGCGCAGTTGCTTTTTTTTGCCCAGACTAGAGTGAACGTTCAATCTACAAAAGAGGTTAATAAAATATGACAAACTCAACAACACATCCCAATCTCACCCGTACCCCAAAAGGGCTTCTTTCTCGTATACCATTTCTACCCAATTTATTGACAAACATGATCGTAAAACAGCGTATTGCTCCAAAACGACTGAGTAATCCGAAAACCCCTAGTGATTACGGGATGGAATACACGGCCGTTGACATCCATACACGAGATAACATTCGGCTGAGTGCATGGGAAATCATTCACCCAGACTCGAACAAGGTCGCCATTATCAATCACCCATTGACTTGTACCCGTTACGGATCAGAAAAAGGATTAGACGGTGTTCCTGTTGAATTCTTACCAATGGTCAAACATTTACACGATGCAGGTTATAACATCTTGATGTATGACCAGCGTGGTCAGGGTGAAAGTGATGGCGGTTTAGGTAAAGATGCTATTGGCTCTGAAGCACCTGTGGGGGCAGGCAGTACCGAATGGCAAGACTTGGTTGGCGCACTGGACTATGTAGCAAGACACCCACGATTAAACGATAACTCTATTGCGCTAGTGACCCAATGCATGGGTGCTAACGCAGCAATTAAAGCCTGGAGCAAAGTACCTGAAGCCTTTGATTTATCTAAAGTGAAGTGCCATGTTGCTATTCAACCTACGCTCTCTTACAACATGACCTACCGCCTTATTCGTGCAAAGTTACCGCTAGATTTAGTTGATGCTGTAGAGGATGCGCAGAAGAAAAAGGTAGGTTTTGGCTTTGCAAATGTTTTAGAGCATATCGACAAAGTAAAAGTTCCTATGCTCTTTAGTCAAGTTAGGGATGACGTATACACCTTAGATGCTGGCACAAATATCAACGATGTACAGGTGATTTATGATGCTTGCCCGACTGACAAAGAAATTGTTTGGATAGGGCCAAACGAATCAGAGCCATTTGGCACAGGTAAACGATTTGAGGGGTATGGCTACTTCAATGAGCGTCCTCAAGAACTACTTAACTTTCTCGAAAACCATATGAGCAAGTAAGTAGGGCTACGGCTAAGGGTCTGTCCAGAAACGAGTTTGGCGTTGAGACGACAGACAACGGACGACAGACCACTTTTGTCGTCTGTTGTCTGTTATCGGCCAATGTCCAAACTTATTTACGCTTAGACCCTTAGCATCTTCTTCAATCAATGCCCCGTTGGGTCAACCAGTTGAAACCAGTTGCCGTCGGGGTCGGTGAAACTGTAGCAGCTTTCTTCGTCGGGCAGACACTCCACAACGAGGCCGCGTTGGCGCAGGGTGGCGACCGTTTGGGGGAGGTTGGGGGTATAGAAGACGATGGCGAGGCGGCTGTCTTCATAGTTGGCAACCTCGCTTAACGGCCGTCCCGGACGCAGCAAAATCTCCTGTTCCCCCAGCCGCAGCCAGACAAAACAATCTTCCTGCACCGCCACCAGATCAAACCCCAGTACGTCGCGGTAAAACGGCAGCGACGCGAGCGGATTTTCGACAAACAGTTCCAAATGGCCGATTTTCAGCATCAATATTGCCTCAACTTTAGCTGGAGCCGATGGCGCACCGGCTGGGTGTCCACCTGCGGCATGTGGTTCTCTACCAGGTCAATGAGGTCGTGGACGATGGCGTAGAAGTGGGAAACGGCCGTTTCTGGCCCCACCGTCCAAATCGCCGCCATCCGCTCCCGAATATTCGGCGGCGTCACCGCCATTTTTGCCAGCCAAATATCCAGCCCCTTGATTTTGCCCGGCGGAATCAGCCCGTTTAGCCCACACAGCACATTCAGCACATTTGGCACCATCTCCAGCAGCAGCTCATACACCAGCCCATAATCCCGGCGGTCGGCCCCCATCTCCTGCGCTACGGCCAGGGGGCTAAAGCGCAAATGCCGTTCCACCAACGCCTGCCCAAAGCTGGCGGGCAAGGCCGACAACCTGGCCTGCCATTCCCGCAGCATCGGCTCCCCAAAAAGCGGCACACCCGTTTGAATGCCGCTCATGATGATGTGGTGGGTTTTGTCGTCCACGCTCGGCTCGGCGACAAACGCATCCAGCATCTTTGCCAGCTCCGCGCTGGTTTGGTAGCCAAAATCCACCTTGGTGCCGTTGATAAAGTGGTAACAGGCCAGCCCTTCGCCTGGTTCATAGCTGTAGATGCCGCCACCGCTGGCAACGGCCGTTTCTTTTTCCCGCTCCAGCTGCTCCGGCGACGGCAATTCGTGGAAATAGAGCATCATGTCCACATCCGACACGGCATCGGTGCGCCCGTGCG
>WBZL01003001.1_pt1 | contig 15842 bp, 10 predicted proteins | sample 5204291 | NCBI WGS metagenome assembly WBZL01 (sample SAMN12344345, study PRJNA552823) | activated sludge metagenome | biome: Activated sludge suspended growth; feature: Nitrification reactor; material: Wastewater; isolation source: activated sludge from nitrification reactor of wastewater...
ACGCAGGGCCGCGGCCGGCACCTCGGCGGCTCGTGCCACCGCGTCGGCGACCACCCCGTCGTTCGCGCCCTGCCGCATCTCGCCGGTGAGGAAGCGCACGAGGTGCTGCTGCTCGGCATCGGTGAGCCGCGTCATCGCCGCGACGAGGATCTCGTCACGCCGTCGCTGCGAGCCGGCGCCGGACGTGGCAGCGAGCTCGTCGAGCAACCGATCGACCTCGGACACCTGCACCGTCGGGGCGAGGGCCGGTGCGACCCGGGCGTTGCGCAACGTGGCCCAGCCGACGCCGATGCGCCCCTGGCGAGGTTCGCCCACCAGCATGCCGACGACCGTGCGGACCTCGTGCGCGGGGGTGGCGCGCAGCAACAGGGCGAGTCGCGCGATCTTCACGGATCGCTGCGATGCACCCGCCACCTCGCGCGAGGTGGCGACGACGTCGGAGTAGTCCACCCCGCCATTCAAGTCGGCGGGTGCGACACCCGCCGACGGATCAGCCGGTGACCTCGATCCGCACGAGGTAGTTGCCCTCGTTCGACCCGCCCGCACCGTCGGGCGCGCTGTCGGTCGCGAGCACGTACAGCGCGCCGTCGGGGCCCAGCTCGGCGGTCTCGTAGAACATGCGCTCACCGATGAGCGCGCTGATCGAGAACTCGGCACGCAGCACCCCGGCGGCATCGGTGACGATCAGCTTGTCGGTGTTGGTGTCGACGATGCAGTACCCGCCGTCGCACGGCACCAGGCCGTGCACCCAGCCGATCCATCCAGGGCCGCCGACCTCGGCGTTGCCGACCTTCCACTGCAGTGCGCCACCGCTCGCCCGACCGGCGTAGATCGTGTCGTCGGGGCCCTGACCACCGAGGAACAGGTCCGTGCCGTCGTAGGCGACGTAGTACACGTCGACGATGTCGGCGGGCAGCGCGACCGTCGTGGCCTCGCCGCAGGTGGTGTCACCGAGCGAGTACTGCTCGACCGGCGATCCCGGGAACGAGGTCATCACCTGCGTGCCGTCGGCGGTGATGTCGACGTCGCCGGTCACCTGGTCGCAGGTGTACGACAGGCCGGCAGCCACGTCGAACACGGTCGTGTTGAACAGGCCGGCGGCCGCCAGGCGGCCGGTGGCCGACACCGCGACCGAGTCGACCTCGTCCGGCGTGGTCAGCACGCCGCCGTCCCCGATCGACGCGTCCAGCGTCATCGAGCAGTCGGCGCCGGCGGTGAACGCCAGCACGGCGACACCGCCCTCGGTGGGGACGTAGGCATGGGTGGCGTCGATCGCGAACGACTCGACCGAGGCGCCCGGCACGCCGTCGGGGATGCCCTCGACGGTGCACTGCGAGGCGGTCACCTGCAGTGGACCGGCCGACTGCGGCGTGAAGGCCAGCGTCGGCAGGTCCTCGGCGGGCGGGACCGTGCTCTCGGGCACCGTCGTGGCCACGTCGGTGGCGAGCGGTTCGGTCGCCGGCGGGTCGGTGGTCAGCGCCGCCGTGTCGGCAGGCGCCGTGGTGTCGGCGGCCGGTGACCCGGTGGTGACCACCGCCTGGTCGTCGCTCGCATCACCGCCATCGCCCCCGTCTCCCCCGCCACACGCGGCGAGGGAGAGCGAGGTGAGGACGAGCGAGGACAGGAGCACACGAGCACGCATGCCCCAGGATGGTTCGGACACCGGCGGCGCCCGCAACGTGCCGGTGTGCAGGACCGGTCACGAGTTCGGCAAGACGGCCACGCTCGGTGGCCGCCGCTCAAGCGCCGTCGCCCCGCAGGGCGTCGACCCGTCGGAAGTAGCGCTTGGCGTAGGCGAGCAGTTCACCGTCGCTCGGGTGGTCGAGCGGCTCGACCCCGACCACGGCCTTCGCCACGATGGGATGCCGCTTGTCGAGGTCGGCCATGAACGCCACCTTCGCCGTCCCGGGACCCGTCACGAGGATCTCGCGCGATCCCTCGATCGCCCGCGTCACCTCGTCGAAGAACTGCCGGTCGTCAGGCGCACGGCCGGTGCCCATCGGCCCCGACTTGCGGTGCAACTGCTGCGGTTTCTCCGACGCCACGTGGACCACGTGGCGGTCGTCGATCGTGAAATCGATGATGGTCGCCTTCTGGTGGTCGAGCCAGACGATGACGTGCGGGTACGACATGGTGGACTCGCTTTCTGCGCCCCCTCGGCGCGCTCGTCGTTTCCACCACCAAGGTTCGGTCCGCCCCGAGACCGCGAGCAGGGCACTTGGTCCCGCGACATCGGGACCGACGTCAACCGTCCGCCCGGTGGGCGGCGCCGTCGCGCTTCAGGTGGCGAAGCCGAGGATCTGACGCTCGCGGAGGCGCTCGACGAACCGCTCGTCGTAGGCCTCCTCCGGGTGCTCGCGCACCAGTTCGTCGAGCACGCGGGCGTCGTCGCCGACGAGGATCCGCCACGTGCCCGCCTTCACCCCGTCGAGGATGATCGTCGCCGCCTCGGCGGCCGTGAGCGGCGCCGCGTCGCGGAACGCCTCGGCCTGCGCCTGCATGCCGGTGCGGATGTCCTCGTCGCTCGCGCCCGCCAGGTCGATGCCGCGCTTCGCGAGCCGCTCGCGCAGTTGGGCGATCTGCAGGTCGGTCATCTCCTTCGGGTCGCGACCGAAGGCCTTCTGCGAGTTGATCATGATCGACGTGCCGATGTGACCGGGCATGACGACCGACGCCTTGAGGTGCGGGGCGTTGAGCCGGAAGTCGTTGATCAGCGCCTCGGTGAAGCCCTTCACCGCGAACTTCGCCGCGCTGTACGCGGTGTGCGGGATCATCGGACCGAGCGACGCCCAGAACCCGTTCACGCTGCTCGTGTTGATCACGTGGCCTTCGGGCGCGGCGAGCAGCATCGGCAGGAACGAACGCACCCCGAGGTACACCCCGCCCCAGCAGATCGCGAACGTGCGGTCCCACTCGGCACGCTCGTCGGCGACCACGCTGCCGCCACCGCCGATGCCGGCGTTGTTGAACAGCAGGTGGATGTGATCGGTCTCGTGTCGGGCGGCGACGTCGGCGGCGAACGCGAGCAGCTGTGCTTCGTCCGACACGTCGGCGACGAACGACGTGATCCGCACGCCGGGCGCCGCCTCCGCCTCGGCCAACACCTGGGTGTCGGCCATGTTGTCGGCCGACACGTCGCACATCGCCACGTGTGCGCCGGCCGCGGCGAGTTGGCGCACCAGCTCGCGTCCCATGCCGGTGCCACCGCCGGTGACCACCGCGATGCGACCCTCGAACGACTCCATGGTCCCCTCCCCCGGCCGGTCGTCTCGATGAACCCGGCCGCCGAGCATCATGGCACGATGGGTCCATGAGCGATCTCATGGAAGAACTCGACACCTGGCTCGCCGCCAACTGGGACCCCGACCTCACCGTCGGCGAGTGGTGGGAGCGGCTGGGACTGGCCGGCTGGGCGGCACCGTCGTTGCCCACCAACGCCTACGGACGCGACGTGTCGCGCAACGAAGCGATCGCGATCGCGAAGAAGATCGCCGAGCACGGCGCGCTCAACGCTCCCGGCGGGCTCGGCATGCTGCTCGCGGCACCCACCATCGCGACACACGGCTCGCAGGAGCAGATCGAGCAGTACGTGCGGCCGATCGTCACCGGTGCGCAGGGTTGGTGCCAGCTGTTCAGCGAGCCGGGCGCCGGCTCCGACCTCGCCGGCCTCGGCTGCAAGGCGGTGCGCGACGGCGAGGAGTGGGTCGTCAACGGCCAGAAGGTCTGGACGTCGAGCGGTCACCTGGCCGACATGGGCATGCTCATCGCCCGCACCGATCCGGACGTCCCGAAGCACAACGGCATCAGCTGGTTCGCGTTCGACATGCACCAGTCCGGTGTCGACGTGCGTCCACTGCGCGAGATGACGGGACGTGCGCTGTTCAACGAGGTGTTCCTGAGCGATGCCCGCGTGCCCGACGCGGCGCTCGTCGGTGGGCTGCACAACGGCTGGGCCGTCGCCAACACCACGCTGGCGTTCGAGCGCAGCGGACTCGGCGCCGGTGCGGGCGCCCCGCAGGCGGCGGCCATCCCGGGCACGATCGCCGGCGATCTCGACAAGCGGGTCGGCGACTTCGTCTCCGGCCAGCGGCGAGGCGGCGGTGGCGGCGGCGCGATGACCGGCTCGGCGCAGAAGATCTTCACGGAGATGGCCAAGCGAAACGGCAAGATCGCCGACCCCGTCGTGCGCCAGAAGCTGATGAAGCTGCACACGCTCGGCGAGATCGGCCGCTACACGACGCTGCGCCAGAAGGCGCTGCGCGCACAGGGCCAGGACCTGCCCGCGGCCGGCAACATCGCGAAGCTCTCGATGAGCGAGATCGTCCGCCAGTCGCGCGACCTCGGCCTCGAGATCGCCGGGCCGGCCGGCATGCTGCACGCCTACGACGGCGAGCACCGCAAGGTGCTCGACGAGGCGACCGGCAATCCGTTCCTCGGGGTGCTCACCGAGATGGCGCTCTTCGCGCAGGCGCCGCCCATCTACGGCGGCACCGACCAGGTGCAGCGCAACATCATCGGTGAGCGCGCCCTCGGGCTGCCGAAGGAGCCGAGCAACGACCGGATCCTCAGCTGGAGCGAACTGCCGAAGAACGGCTGACGCGTCGAGCGCGTCGAGCGCGTCAGGCGATCACGCGGTCGGGACCGACGCCGACACGGCTGCGGCCCGACCGCTTCGCCGCGTACATCGCCCGATCGGCCTCGAGCAGCAGGGCGTCCGAATCCGTCAGCCGGTCGTCCTGGTGCGCGACACCGATGCTCACACCGAGCTCCACCTTCACCGGCCCGACGGAGATCGGGCGTCCGATCGCGTCGACGAAGCGTTGTGCGATGCGCACCGCTTCGACCTCGGACGTGTGCGGGCACAGCAGCACGAACTCGTCGCCGCCGGTGCGGGCGAGCGTGTCGGCGGGCCGGGCGAGGTGCCGCAGGCGAGCGCCGATGATCCGGAGCACCTCGTCGCCGAACGCGTGGCCGTGCGTGTCGTTCACCTGCTTGAACCCGTCGAGATCCATCAGCAGCACGGCGACGTGGGCGGCACCCTCGTCGGCCGCGGCGTCGAGCCGCCGTTGCAACAGGATCCGGTTCGCGAGACCGGTCAGCGGGTCGTGCAACGCCTGGTGCTCGAGCTCGGCCTCGAGCCGCTTGCGGTCGCTGATGTCGCGCACGCTCGCACGGAACCGGACGATCTCGCCGGTCGCCGGATCGCGCACGCCCGACGTCGAGTTCGCCACCCAGATGTACGAGCCGTCGGCGCGCCGGATGCGCATCTCCGACATCGCCCAGCCGCGCCGGAGGATGATCGGGACGTTCTCCCATCCCTTCGAGCGGTCGTCCGGGTGGATCAGGTCCTCCACGGGTGTCCCGATCAGCTCCGACGACAGGATGCCGAGCAGCGACGCCGACGACGGTGACACGTACTCGAAGCGGCCCTCGAGGTCGACGAGGATGATCACGTCGGCGGCCGTCTCGGCCAGCAGACGGAACCGCGACTCGCTCGCGCGCAGCGCGTGATCGAGACGTGACCGTTCGAGCACGTGGGCGATGGTCTCGGTGACGATCCGCAGGAAGGTCACCTCGTCGTCGTGCCACGCGCGTGCGGCGCCGGCCATCGACGCGCCGAGCACACCCATCAGCTCACCGGCCGAGGTCATCGGCACCGCGACCATGCTGCGCTCGCCGCCGAGCACGCCCAGCTTCTCCCGCACCCACGGCTCGTCGACCCCCGTCATGTCATCGACGACGACCGGTTCGTTCGAGCGCAGCCGGTCGAGCCAGGACGGCATCGACGCGAACGCGATCGGCTCGCCGACATGGGTGCTGCTGGCGCACCCGCGGCGCACCCACCCACCGCGGTTGTCGATCACACGCCGCTGCTCGTCGAGCTGGTCGACGTACACCATGTCGACCCCGAGCAGCCCCGCCACGTCGGCGCACACCACCGACAGCCGATCGATGAACTGGTCGGCGTCGACGTCGAGCGCGGTCTGCGCGAGGTCGAAGGCGAACCGCAGCAGCTCCACCCAGCGCGCCGCCGCCGCTTCGTCCTCGAGGCGAGCGGTGACGTCACGGCAGGTCAGCACGCGGCCGCCGGAGATCGGATCGCGCAGATCCCCGCTGGTCACCTCCCACGAGCGCACCTCGCCGTCGGCGCCGCGCAACCGGATGGAGGTGATCGGTGTCGGGTGATCCGCCCACAGCGTGGTGAGACGGCGAACGGCGAGATCGAAGTCGTCCTCGTGCACGAACTCGGCGACGTCGCGACCGATCATCTCGGCCGGCTCGTACCCGAGCTCGCGCTGCACGGCGCCGTTCGCGAACCAGATGGTGCCGGCGTCGTCGACGACGACCACCACGTCGTGCGAGCCGTCGAGCAGTGCCGCCAGGCGGGTCTCGCTCGTGCGCAGCGACGCCTCGACCTGGACGCGAGCGATCAGCGCCGCGACCGTGCCGGCCACCCGCTGCACCAGCGCGACCTCGTCGGGCCGCCAGTGCCGAGGTTCGGTCGCCATCGCGACCCCGAGGTTGCCGAGGCAGCGACCACCCGAGACCAACGGCACGTTGAGACCCGCCCGATCGCTCACGGGGAACGAACGCCACTCGTCGACCCAGGCGCCCTCGTGCTGGTCGATGTCGTCGACGACGAGCGGTTCGAGCGTGCGGTATCGGGCGACGATCGCGGGCAGCTCCGTGTTCCCGAACGGCAGCTCGTAGCCGTTCGCCGACCGGTCGATCGACCATCCGGCCACGTTCCGGATGCAGTCGCCGTCCAGCAGCGCCACGAACGCGGCGTCGGTGCCGAGCGTGCGGCCGAGCAGCTCGAGCTGCGCGTCCAGCCCGGCGAACACGTCGTCGGGCTGCACCTCGAGCGCCCACTGCGAGACCGCCAACACGACCCGTTCGAACTCGGTGGTCCGGGCCGCCACGAGCTCGCTCTCGTGACGAGCGCTGACGTCGCGCAGCGAGATCATGAAGCCGCCGACGAGCGGGTCGTCGAGATCGGACGAGTCGACGTCGAACCACACCGAACTGCCGTCGGCGTGCAGGACGCGCAACTCGACCGACGGGGGTTGGCGACCCTCGAGCTGCATCGCGAAGGCCTGGAGCGTCCGATCCCGGTCGTCGGGGTGCACGAGCCCCAGGAAGTGCTGCTCGACGACCTCCTCGGGCCGTCGTCCGAGCGCCGTCCACACGCTCTCGTTCACGTAGCGGATCCAACCGTCGCGATCGATGACGAGCAGCACGTCGCGGACGGCCGCGAGCATCGCGCCGAGCCGCGTCTCGCTCGCCTGCAGCGCCTCGGCGTCGCGCAACCGGGCCAGCAGGTTGGCGAGGGTGTCGGCCAGTTGCTGGATCGTCTCGTGCTCGAGATCGCCCCAGTCGCGGGCGTCGTCGTCGCTCGCCACGCCGAGCACGCCGAGCAGCACGCCGCCGACGCGCAGCGGGGCCACGAGCGCCGACCCGCCTTGGTCGCCGGGGAAGGCGTCGCGCAGTTCCTGGCTCCAGGCGGCGTTGCCGCTGCGCCACGACCTCGACACACCGCTCAGCCGGCTGAGGTGGGCCACCCAGTGCGGCAGACGATCGAGCGAGACCTCCGCCGGCGGCAGCTGCCGCTGCGGCGAATGACGGGCGATCCACATGCCGACCGGACGCAGCACGTTGCGGTCGACATCGATCGCGTCCAGGAACGCGAAGTCGGCGCCGAGCAGCTCGCCGAGGTCCGACATGAGCACGTCGAGGCCGGCGAGGAACTCGTCGCGGGTCTGGTCGAGCGCCGACTGGGCGACGCGGGCGGCGAAGTCACCGAGCGAACGGCGACGGCGGGTGGCGGCGGCGACCCGGTGTTCTTCGGTGACGTCGCGACAGGTCGCCGCGAAGAAGCGCACGCCGGGGCGCAGCGGATCGTCGACGTACTGCACGTCGGCGGCCACCTCGGTCCGCACACCGGTGCGACGGTTCACGAACGTGGTCTCGCCCTGCCACACCTGGCGATCGCGCAACGCCGGCAGCACGACGTGTTCGATGAGGTCGCCGTCGTCGGGGTCGATGACGTCCTCGATCTCGAGGCCCTCGAGCGACTCGTCGGGTTCGAGGCCGACGGCATCGCGCATCGCCGCGTTCGCGTAGACCCAGCGTCCGCCCTGCTCGACGATGAACACGAGCGACGTGGTCTGTTCGATCAGGCCCTGGAAGCGGCGGCGGTCGTTCTCGGCCTCGAGCCGTTTCGACAGGTCGCGGCGCACGTGCAGCCAGTGCGTGTGCACACCCCGCTCGTCGGTGATCGGGCTGAGTGTCAGCTCGCACAGGAACGTGCTGCCGTCGGCCCGCCGAGCGGGGATCTCGCGGGTGGCCGACTTCGCCGCAGCTCGGACGTCGACGAACCACTGCCACACCTCGTCGGGGGTGTCGAGCGGCAGGAGCGATCTCACCGACTTGCCGAGCACGTCCCGACTGCGGATGCCCGTCTCCTCCTCGAACGCGTCGTTCACGTACACGATCGGTGGGCTCGTCTCGTCGCCACCGCTGGCGGCGGTGACGATCACGGCGTCGTGAGCGCTGTCGAGCGCGGCCATCAGCAAGCGGGCTCGCGGCGACCCGAAGCCGGGGAGCTCCTCGGCGCGGTGCACCTCGTCGTCGGGTTCGAGCAGCGGACCCTCGCTCCCGCACCAGGGCAGGACGAGGAGCTCCTCGAGCAGCGCCGGCGGGACGGGACGACCGAAGTGGTAGCCCTGCGCGTGGTCGGCACCCATGTGCATCAGCGACCGGGCCTGACGCACGTCCTCGACACCCTCGGCGATCACCCGCAGCCCGAGCGCGTGCGACAGGTCGATGACCGCTTCGATGATCGCCTCGTCGGTCAGCGAGTCGCCGACGCCCTGCACGAACGAGCGGTCGATCTTCACCGCGGTCACCGGCAGCCGCCGCAGGTACGACAGCGATGAGTAGCCGGTGCCGAAGTCGTCGAGCGCGATCTCGACGCCCAGGCGGCGCAGCTCCATGAGCGCGCTCGTGGCCGCGGGCAGGTCGTCGAGCAGGCTCGACTCGGTGACCTCGAACCCGATGCAGCGGTGCGTGATCCGACCCGCGTCGATCGCCGCGGCCACGCGGGAACGAACCCCGTCGCCGTCGGTCAGTTGCTGCGCAGCGAGGTTCACCCAGACGCGGATCGGGTCGCCGCGATAGACCTCGCGCCATTGCTCGGCGAGCTCGATCGCCGCGTCGAGCACCCAGGTGCCGAGCGCGGTCATCAGGCCCGCCGCCTCGGCGTCGGGCAGGAACGCCGCCGGAGCGAGCAGCCCCTCCGTCGGGTGCTGCCAGCGGACGAGCGCCTCGACACCGACCACCCGCCCGTCGCGGAGGTCGACCTCGGGTTGCACGAAGAGGCGCAGTTCGTCCTGGGCGATGGCCCGTCGGAGGCCGTCCTCGATGCGCTGCCGGCGAACGGCCTGCTCGCCGAGCGAGTACTCGTAGCCGACGACGGTGCCCGGTGCGGTGGCCTTGGCGCGCCGGCAGGCGAGGTAGGCGTGCTCGAGCAGGTCGATCGGCTGGTCGTGCTCGGCCTTCCAGGCGATGCCCGCGCTGGCTCGCACGGCGACGGCGTCACCGTCGTCGAGTCCGATCGGTGCCGCGACGGCCTGCACCATCCGCTCCGCGACGCTGGTGGTCAGCCACCAGTCGGCGTCGGGCACGATCGCGACGAAGGCGTCGCCGTCGGACGAGCACACCACGCCACCGGCCGGCAGACAGGCGGCGAGCCGGGGGCCGAGCACGGCGAGCACCAGGTCGCCGACCTGGTGCCCCCACTGGGTGTTCACCTGGTGGAAGCGGTCGAGGTCGAGGTGCACGACCCCGGCGCTGCGTGCCGTCCGCTGGATCGTGTCGAGCAGTTGCACGGCCTCGGGACGCGCCACGAACGCACCCGGGGTGGGTGTGCTCGGCGCGGCCGGGGCGGCCGGCGCGACGGAGGGGCCAGGCGGGGCAGGGTTCATGACGTGGGACGGCTCTCCAGCCATGGCTGACCGTCCGTCAGTCGGGCGCGGATGCCGGGGTCCCCCGTCCGGAGATGCGGGTCGCCGGCGGGTGGTCGGCGCCCGCGGTGGCGGGTGCCCCCGGCGTGTCCGATGCACCGGATGCACCCGGCGCGTCCGACAGGTAGGCGACGATGTCGTCGATCGTGGCGCGGACGGCATGGGCGGCCACCCGGCGGTCGCGGAACAGCGGGCGGCGGGGTGTGAGGAACTCGTCGCGCAGCTGTTCGACCGCGTCGAGCCGGATCTCGGTGGTCGGCAGTTCGTGCGGCGCGGGCGGCGGGAGCGGCGGGAGCGGCGGGAGCGGGTCGGCGACGAGCAGCACCGGCGCCTGCGTCCCGGTGGTGGGCGGGGCGTCGTACGGCGACTCGGGGGACGCGTCGAACGGGTCGGCGAGCACCGGGGTGGTGCGGCGCGGCGCCGGGGCGTGTGGCGGTGGGGGCAGCGGACCGAGCTCGATCGGCAACGCCGGTGCCCAGCGGGGCGGGGCCGGTGGGATCCCGTCGGGCTCCCACCAGTGCAGGCAGGTCGGGGTGACGACCGCAGCCCACCCGTCGTCGCGCTCGAGCACGGGCACCTCGGCGTCGAGAGCGATCCGGTCGAGGTCGGCCCGTGACGCGAGTCGGACGCGCATCGGCACCGGCGGCAGCTCGACCGCCGCGACCCGCGTGGTGCGCACGGTCGGTCGAGGAACTGGCGCCCCGGCACCGACGTCCGCTGGCGCGGGCATCGGCGTCGGGTCGTCACGCTCGCCGTCGTCGCTGTTCTCACGGTGGTCGCCGACTTCGGCGTCGCCGTCGCCGTCGTCCGCGGCGGTGGCCGAGGCGTGGGACGGCCAGGCGGTCACCGTGGCGGCGATCAGCACCAGCAGCGCCACCACCAACCACCGTCGGGCGGCGCGCGGCACGCCGCCCACCTCGCGCGGCGCCGGTTGTTCGTCGCGGACCGGCTGGGTGCTGGCGACGACCGGGCCGTCGAGCGATGGCGTCACCTCGGTCGACTCGGCCGGGTGCAATCCGATCTCGTCGAGCCGGAACACGATCTGCTCGGTGAACGTGGAGGCGTCCGTCGACGGGTCCGGGGTGACGACGGCCTCGAGCTGCAGCTGCACGGTGGTGAGCGTGAGCCCGGTGGCGTCCTGCACGCGGGCGAGCAGGTCGCGCATCGCGGTGAGGTCGAGCGTGCCGTGCAGCTGGACGCCCCCGGCGACCACCGGCGTGAGCGGTGCGAGCGTGAGCGAGGTGCTCCACCCGGCGGCCGCGCCGAGGATCGCCCGGAGCCGGGCGTTCGCCACGAGCGTCGGGTCGCCCTCGTACCGGAAGGTGACCGCCACCTGGTCGGCCAGCTTCGAGAACACGGGCTGACCGGTCTGCACCAGGCCGTCGGGGTAGGTGTCACCGGGGGCGACGCTCGCGGTGTAGCCGAGCGAGCCGACGTGCATCGGCACCGGCGGTGCCGGCACCTCGGTCGGCGGTGCCACGAACGCGGCGACGAGACCGCCGGCGACGGCGACGGTCACGGCGAGCAGCGCGAGGTGCCCGCGCCGACGTCGCGCTCGCGGTCGTCGTCGGCCATCGGGGCCGCGGCCGATGGGCGATCGATCCGGGGTGCTGCGGCCGTCGGACGCGCGACCGTCGGACGCGCCGCGGTCGGGTGTGCGGTCGTCGGGTGCGCCACGTGGGCCGAGTGCCGTCAGCCCGCCGAGGGCCACCAGCAGGCCGGCCACGAGGGCGAGCACGAGCGGCGAGCCGAGCCAGCGGCCCACCCGCGGCAGGCGCAGCGCCTCGGCGCCGATCAGCTCGTCGGCGGTCGGGGTCGCGCTGTCGGTCGAGCGGTTGTTGTCGCCCTTGATCGTGAAGCCGTCGGCCGTGACGTCGACGATGCGGTGCAGCACCACCTCGCCGCTCGCCTCGTCGCGGTAGGCGACGACGTCACCGATCTCGTAGCGGTCGTGGCGGACGACGAGCACCAGGTCGCCGGCACGGTGCGTCGGCAGCATGCTCACGCCGTTCGTCACGACGGAGGCCACGCGGCCGGTCGCGAACCCGACGATCAGCAGGCCGACGACACCGAGGAGCAGGACGCCGAGGAAGCGCCGCAGCACACCCACGGCACCCCCGATCAGTTGTCGACCCGGAAGGTCACCTTGGCGACGTCGATCGACTTGGCCTTCGTGCCGGTCGGGGTGCAGGTCGAGGTGCCACCGACGCTGATCACCGTGCAGGTGTACGGCTGCCCGGTGGCGACGTCCGATCCGTCGTAGAACTCGATCTCGAGGATGCGGCCGGCCACGTTGCCGGTCACCGTGACCGCGATCGAGTCGATGTCGTCGTCGACGCCGATGTTGTAGTCCACGTCGGTGAGCACGGCGCCGCTGATGATCTGGTCGACGGTGCCGCCGATGAAGTTGTCGCTCGAGGTGTCCGAGAGACCGCCCGCGGTGAACGCACTGCCCGTCACGGCGGCAGCGGCCGCGAGGGCCACGACGCCGACGATGATCTTGTTGCGCTTCGTGAGGTTCATCCGTGTGTCCTGTGCGGTCCTGCGGTGCGAAGGCCGGCCAGCCAGCGCTCCGGCGCCTCGGGCCACCCCGGGGGATGGCTGTCGGCGAACCGGTCAGGTGTGATGGTCCGGTGCTCGTCCCCGGACGCCCGCAAGTTCGACACGGAGTGCGGTCACAACTGCGTCGTGCCAGCTCAGCGGCATCCCTCCGCACCCTCGACGGGTCGTCCCGCGGGTGACCAGGTGGTGATCCCGGAGGGACGGGCGGCTAGGGCTCGGTGACGACGACCACGACGACGGCCCCGTCCGGCAGCGGCGTGCCGGGCTCGGGCAGCTGGCGCAGCACCACGCCGGCCGGCGTGGCCGGGTCGACCTCGTCGGGGTCGGCGATCTGCGGGACCACCACCCAGCCGTGCTCGCGAGCGTCGACCGCGACCACGTCCGGCGGTCCCCCGACCCAGTCGGGCACCGCCGCCAGGTCGTCGAGGTCGGCGCGTGCCGACTCGAGCTCGGCACGGGTGCCGTCGTGGTCCTGACGTTCGCTCAGCCACAGCGAGGCGAACACCCCGGCGGCCACGGCTGCAGCGGTGGCGATGCCGCCGAGCATCGCCCGGCTCCACTCCGCGTCGCCACGTGAGCGCCGCGCCACGTCGACGAGCAGCACGGCGCCCATCGGGGCGATCGATCCGGCCGCCGGTTCCTGGCGCACGACGAACCCCGCGGGGCACCCCTTCGGGGCGGCCACGGGACGCTCGTGCACCGACCACCCGGCGGAGGCGCCGTACGAGCGCGCGGCCTCGACGCGCTGGCCCACGAGCTGCGGCACCTGCGCGCCACCGTGCGCGCTCGGGAGGTACGTGTCGCTCGGCTGGTAGCTCATCGGAGGTCCTCGATGCCCGCGACCGTCCGTGCACGCGCCGCCGGCGCCGGGAGCCGTGCGGCCCCACGCGCCAAGATGCGTGCATGGGTGTGGAGATCGAGCGCAAGTTCCTGGTCGAGGGCGAGGCGTGGCGAGCGGGTGCGCGAGCGAGCCGGATCCGGCAGGCGTACTTGGTGCGTGCCGCCGGACGGTCGGTGCGCGTCCGCGACGAGGACGGTCGGGTGACGCTCACGATCAAGGGGCCGTCCGACGACGGCGACCCGCGTCGGCGCGCCGAGTACGAGTACGAGGTGCCCGCCGGCGACGCCGACGGCCTGTTCGCGTTGTGCGAGCCGGGCACGATCGACAAGACCCGCCACCGCGTCGAGGTCGCCGGCCGCACGTGGGAGGTCGACGAGTTCCACGGCCGGCTCGTCCCGCTCGTAGTGGCCGAGATCGAGCTCGACGATCCCGACGCCGACGTGGTGCTGCCCTCGTGGGTGGGACGCGAGGTCACCGACGACCCGGCCTACACCAACGGCGCGCTGAGCCGTCGGGCCTGAGCGCGACTCAGGTGAGGTTCTTCGCGAGACGCAACCCGGCGATGCGATCGGGTGCCGCGAGCGCCTGCATCGCCAGGTCGTAGTCGGGCAGGTCGTACACCTCGCCGTCGTCGGTGATCATCACGAACCGGTCGAACGTCGACAGGAAGGTGCGGTCGTGGCTGACGGCGATCACCGTGCCCTCGAACCCGTCGAGGGCCTGTTCGAGCGCCTCGGACGAGTCGACGTCGAGGTTGTCGGTCGGCTCGTCGAGCAGCAGCACGTTGTGGCCCTCGAGCTCGAGGCACAGGATCTCGAGCCGCGCCTTCTGCCCGCCCGACAAGGTCTGGAACTCCTGGCGGCCCTGCGCCCGCAGGCCGTAGCGGGCCAACGCCTTCATCGACTTCTCGTCGTCGAACACGCGGTCGCGCACGATCTCCATGCACTGGCGGCCGCTCCACTCGGGCCGGTCGTTGATCTGGGTGAACATGCCGACCGAGGTGCGCGGCCCGAACGTGATCGAGCCGTGGTCGGGCGCGCTGGTGCCCTTGAGCGCCGACAGCAGGTGCGTCTTGCCGGTGCCGTTCGGGCCGATGAGGCCGACGCGTTCGCCGTGATGCACCTCGTCGGAGAACGGCAGGAACAGGTCGCCGATCGACACACCTTCGAGCTTCACCACGCGCCGGGCGGCGTCGGCACCGCGGAGGCGCACGTGGATCTGCTGGTCGGGCACCGGCGGCGGCGGCGGTCCGGCGGCCACGAACTTCTCCCACCGGGTCTCGGCTGCGTTGGCCTTGGTGGCGTTCTTGAAGTTCTGCGCGGCGCGCTGCTTCATGATCTTCATGTGCTGGAACAGCCGGCGCTCCTCGTCGTTCCAGCGCTTCAGCTCGTCGCCCAGCTGCTCCTGTCGCTTCTGGCGCGCCTCGGGGAACGAGGCGTACGAGCCGCCGTGCACCCAACAGCCCGAACCCTCGATGACGACGATCTTGGTCGACACGCGCTCGAGCAGGGTGCGGTCGTGGCTCACCATCAGGATCGTCGATCGGCACTGGCGGATCTGCTCCTCGAGCCATGCCCGCGTCGGGATGTCGAGGTAGTTGTCGGGCTCGTCGAGCAGCAGCACGTCGGCACCCGAGGTGAGCAGCAGGTCGAGGACCAACCGCTTGCGCTCGCCGCCCGACAGCTCGCCGACCAGCCGGGTGGCGAAGTCGTCGACCGGTGTCTTCACGCTGCGCTGCGCGGCCGCCGCCCATTTGGCCTCGAGCTCATAGCCGCCGTGATCGCCCCAGTCGGCCAGCGCCTCGGCGTACTTCATGCCGTCGTCGGAACCGTCGGCCAGCGCCCGCTCGGCGGCCACCAGAGCCAGCCCGCTCGTGCGCAGCAACGGCGGTGCGACCTCGAGCAGCATCTCGCGCAGCTGGTCGGTGGGACGCGACATGCCGACGTCCTGGGTCATGCGCAGCATCGAGCCACCGATCGAGAACTCGCCCTCGTCGGCCTCGAGCTCGCCCGACAGGATCCGCAGGATCGTGCTCTTGCCGACGCCGTTCGCGCCGACGAGGGCGGCGTGTTCGCCCGGCGCGACGCCGAAGCTCACGTCGAAGAACAGCTGATCAGCCCCCGGCGGCGCGTAGGCGAGTTCGGACACGACGATGCTGCTCACGGTCGACGAGTCTGCCGGACACATCGGTGGTCGACACCCGACATTCGGCGCGAGCCCGGGATCAGCCGATGGGGACCGAGGACGACAGCGCGATCGAGTACTCCTCGGTGAAGTTCGTGTCGCCGAGCGGCGTGGGTTGCACGGTGCTGATCGAGCCGACCTCGAGCACGGGCAGTCCATCGGTCGTGCGGTACCAGCCCTCGATCGCGTGCTGCCCGCTCGACTCCCCGGTCATCTCGGCCGTGACGCTC
>WBZL01003002.1_pt1 | contig 15836 bp, 13 predicted proteins | sample 5204291 | NCBI WGS metagenome assembly WBZL01 (sample SAMN12344345, study PRJNA552823) | activated sludge metagenome | biome: Activated sludge suspended growth; feature: Nitrification reactor; material: Wastewater; isolation source: activated sludge from nitrification reactor of wastewater...
GTACCTATGCGCGCCTCCAGGCGGTCATCTCCACCTTTCGCAAACAAGGCGAGGGCGTCTTTGCTCGGTTGCGTGAGTTATTCTCGCCCCCCGCTGCTACAGCGGCGTAAGGTAGTAGGTAATTACGAAAAAAGATTAAAGCAAGCGAAGGCCCTCAAGCAGCAGCAGGTCGCCCGCGAGAGGGCGGCGGAGAAGAAGCGCCAGCGCTCAGACGACACCCGCCGCAAGATTCTGGTCGGTGCGGTCATCCTCGCCAAGGTCGAGCGCGGCGAGTGGCCTCAAGAGCGTTTGCGCGAACTGATGGACCAGGCGCTCACTCGCGCCGACGACCGGGCGCTGTTCGGGTTGTTGCCCGTCCCGTCGGAAGCGGGAACCCAGACGAGGCCATCCATCGAAACGGCTGGGGTGCCTCGGGCGAGTTAAGCCCCTCAACTACGGGACGGCGGCTGCAACGCCCGTTGCACGCCTTCGGGATCGCGGGCGATGACCGTCAGGTAAGCGCGGGTGGCTTGATCGGGTTCAGCGCGGCCCTGTTCCCAATCGCGCAACGTGCCGAGCGGGATATGATACCGCTCGGCGAACTCTTCCTGGGTGAGATCGAGCGCCCGGCGAATTAGCTTGGCCTGGGGCGTCCGCGTCATCCGCGCGAAATCGGCCTCGGTCAAGGGCTGCGCGTCGGGATCGTCCAGCGCCGCTCGGTGGCGCGCTTCGGCGCTCATCGCGTCGAACCGGGTCCAGTCGATGGGTTCCGCCTGGTCAAGCGTTGTCTGCATAATATCGGCGGTGTTCATTCGGTTCGGCTCCTCGTGCGGAAATGAGATGGATCGCGTCGCCGCGCGGGGTATAGGCCACGAACAGCAGGCGTCCCTCCACCATCCCCAGCAGGTTGTAGCGCTCTTCCCCGTAGTCGAAACGGTCGTCCAGCCACTCCACGGCGAACGGATCGCGAAAGGCCCGCCGCGCCGTCTCGAAGCGCACCCCGTGTTTGGTGTAGTTGCGGGCGGCCTTGGCGGCGTCCCACTCGAATGCAAGGCTCATAACTACTGATTACCAGTAGTCACTGCTCTTGTCCAGCATCGGCCAACAGGGTTTCGACGCTCTCGAAGCGTTGGCCGCGCCCGGCCTCCAGCTCCCGGATCGCCGCCGCCGTCTCGGCGTTTGGCACCCGCACGTCGAACGGCAGCGCCCGTTCCGCCGCCACTCGGACCAGCAGCATTCGCACCGCGTCCGACACCGACAGCCCCATGTCCGCCAGCGTGGCCGCCGCCTGGGCCTTGATCGCCTCGTCCACCCGGACGTGGACCATCGTGGTGATCGCCATCCCCGTTCCTCCCGAATCCGCCGAAGTGAGATACATCGTATCTCGATTTTACCCCTTCGACCACCCTTCGGGTCGGTCGGTGGGTTTCGTGCTCCTGCCTCTGCCGTTGGAAATGCCCTAGAACCGCTCAAATTGCCCTGGGGCGCATTTTGGTCTTGGAGTGGGGTAAATATCGGGAAAGCTGTTTTCGTCGCTTCTTGGCCTTTCTATGGCCTTCTACGCAGGTCTTTAGGACAGTGATCTGAATTGCACCTCTTTCTGGAGACCGTCTTTTGATTTTCGGTGGCTTCGTTGCCATCCGTTCCCATCGTTCCCAAGGATTGCGGGCCTGTGGGGAGGATCTGGAGGGAGCGCTTGCCCCAGTGCACTCACGCAATTACCTGAAATGGTAAATATGAATCTTGTTGTTGGCGACTGTTTCAAAGTCAAGTCAGTTACGGACAAGGCCCTTTCTTTCGACAAAAGGCCACGAAGGCGCTATCTGGCCGCCTGGGTAGTTCTTTCTTTTTACTCATCCACTCCCGCCATTGTTGCTCCAGTACATGGATATCCCACCCTGGAGCGGCTGCTCTGGCCTTCTCGTAAGTTTCCGGCTTCAATAAAATAAACCCGGTTTGTTGAACCGTGGCCAGATGTTTCTTGGCTCGGTTGGTGAACGTCACCTGGTCATCGTCGGATAGAGCGATCTCGTAGTCGGGCAATTGGTTAGCGGCGACGATCTCCCGAACTTGAGCGCGTAACTTCTTCAAAGGCGCTTGGGTCCCGATCTTGAGTTGCAACGTCTCCAGCCCAATCTTAAACCCCCTCTGGTCTCCACAATGCTTCCGGGCAATCTCGTAGATACGTCGCTCCATCGGCTTGCGCAATTGGAAATAGTCCGGGCTGATCGTGAGTAGCTCGTTACTGAGAATGGCGTTGTACAGCCACTCAGAGAGCTTTATTTCTACGGCAGTGGCCCGTTTGTTGGCGTCTTCTTCGACGGCCCGCCAAGCGTCGATCAAACCGAAACCTTCCTGAATCCGGTATCGCCCCGTTTTGATGCTGGTGCGTATCGAGGTCCCTCTCAGCCGATCTAACGAATCCTTGAACCGCTCGTAGGAATCGCCCCCATCGTCCCGGCCAATGGCCGTGAAGAAGCCACGGGCGCTGAACTGCACCGTTCGGCTTGGAGCCTTGCCTTGGTGCATGGCCGCACAGAGATGGGAAGCACAGTAGATCAGGATGTCCTTATCGTGAATCGTCGGAAGCCCCAGGATGCTCGGAATGATTCTGAGCGTGTTCCCGTTATGCTCGTAGTGAAGAATTCGCTTGTCCGGTTGAGTCGTAAGGGAAAAGACCGGATGTTCCATGCTAGCCATGTCGTCCTTGAAGTACGGAAGATGGCCAAACAAATCACAATTGAAGAATTCCTTTGGGCTTTGTTGGCTGTCTACCTCGTTGATCCGTATCGGTCGATGGGTGCTGTTTGTCATCTCTACCCCTTGGAAGCCGTCTTTTTCTTAGATCGTTGGTTAGGTTTGTTCCTGGTTGACTTCTTTTCCTACCGCCCGTCTTTTTCGTGAATCGTTGGTTAGGTTTGTTCCTGGTTGCTGTCTTAGCCCTTCTTCCTGGAAGCCGTCTTTTTGCTTGGAGTACCTACCCTGCCGATTCTGGGTTGCTATGAACGCAGGTTAGCACCACGACGCGAGATTTTATCCACAGGGCACCCTGTGTTTTGTTAAAAAGACTGTGTTAAAACAGTGTTAAAGCGGGCAAAATGCGCTGTAACTCAATGAATTAAATATTTTTTTTTTATTGGGCGGTCCGCAAAACCCCGAATCGCGGTCCGCAAAACCCCGAATCGCGGTCCGCAAAACCCCGAATCGTTGGTTAAACTTTAACCAGCCACTTCCCAAAGTTATCCACAGAATGTCCCCATGTTTTCGCAGACCACATGGGGACATTAGGAGGCCGCTCGCCCCCTTCGCGTGACGGTAATACAAACCATAAATCCAGAATTAATCAGGATTCGGCGCAAAGTCAGGAATTTTCCTACTGGACGGGCAGACGGCAATCGACCTGTCGGCGGATTCAGAATGCGATGGTGGAGATAATCACCTCCCGCCAGTGCCAGCCGGCGAACGCCAGTGCCGCCACCGCTAACAAAACCAGCAACGCCCACAGTCTACCCTTGCCGGTCGGCGCGGGCCTAGGTGCCGGTAGCAGCTTGGTTTCCAGCTCGCGGCGGGCCTGCTGCTCGGCTTCAAAAAGGGACAGCAAGCGCGCTTTCTCTTGCTGGGCCTGCTGCTCGCGTTCTTCGGCCTTGCGTAGCTGCTCGCGCAGTACCTCAACCAAAACCGCACTTAATCCCTGCTCGCCGCCTGTATCAAGCGGACGCGCGATGCTGCTCGCGGGCTGCTCGCTCTGCTTCAAGGGTCCGAACACCCTGAGCAGCTCGGTCAGGTCGATCACCCGCTCGCCCTGCTCGTTAGTGGTCGCCGACAAGCGGCCTGATTTCAAAGCTCGTTGGATGGTGGCCCTGCCCACACGGGCTGCTCGGGCAGCTCCTGCAAGGGTGAATTGCGCCATGCCCGTTCGCTCTTTTTTAGCTGTCTCACGCTGTAGCGTAGACCCTGCTCGGCCGCCCGGCCGAATCCGATCATATCCTTTGAGGGTTTCCGCCCTGCCACGGCGGGCCGGCTGACGCCCTATTTAGCGCCGTGCCGAAACGGATTGACCGAACAGTCCGGCATGATCTGTCTAATTTGCTTTGGAGTGCCAGAAATCAAGAGTTTTGACACAAGCTCCCGTCCCTGATAAATCAACGGCTTGGCTGTGCCAGAAATCAGAGTCAAAAAGCGGGGGAGGCTGTCCGTTAAATCAGGCGAAAAATGGGAGCATGGAGCGGATCATGCCAACAGGAAAGCCAGGGTCGTGGCGGTACATAGCTGGCGGTGTTCTGAATACTCCGATGTCTTAGATAGTCATAAATATGTCTAAGACTTTCTTGTTAATAAATACATAAGCAGCATACTGGCTATCAAAAAAATGTATCCATGAAGTATCCCACGAAGCCACCTAGGAGGACTATACTTGTCTATCTGATGGATAATGAACTCTTGGTTTATAAAAAAAAGACAAAATCCTGATACTATCAATATGCATCCAGATAATATCCCAAATAAATGGGAAAACAAATCTGAAGATTGATGCTTAATTTCCCATATCCCGACAGCGAAAACTAATGCAGATATACCGATGTTTTTTACGTAGTCGAAAATCAATTTTACATGACTTTCGTTCTTTGCCACCCTCGACAGTAATACAAACGGCATAACAACATCTAACCTCATAACTTAAAAAGAAACCTGTCCACATATATCACTAGCAACGCCACAGTCGTTCAAACCTTGCGGGGTTGGTAGCAGTATAGCGCACAGTGTGCTGGATGTTCCGGTGGCCGAGGTAGTCCTGGATCAGTCGGGTGTCCGCGCCCTGGTCGGCCAGTGCGTAGCCGCAGGCATGGCGCAGCATGTGCGGGTAGGTGGGCAAGGGCAGTCCGGCCCGCTCGCCGCACTTGCGGACCGCCAGCCACGCGGTCTTGCGGCTCAAGGGACCGCGCCGCTCGCTGACGAAAAAGGCGTCCGTCGCCGGCTGCATCGCCTGCCGCTCCTTCAACCACGTCTTGATCGCCCGGATTTCCTCTGGGCGCAGTGGCTGGGTCGTGGACAACCCTTTCTTCAAGCGGCTGACCGATAGCCCAAGGCGAGTCTGTAGGAAAAGGGACCGGGATGCGTGGTTTTGTTGTTCTGGCGATGCTGCTGGCGCTTGTGGTCGGTAGAAGGGCATAAGCCAAGCTAGGGGATTTTGGGATTACTCCGCAAGGGTTGGCTATCCATCCAAGGGCGGGCGGCTTCCCATTATGGCAGAATGCTTTTTATCTTTTCGAGAAAATCATTCCATCCCAAAGCAATCGTAACAATTGCACTTATAAAGCCTATTGTCGCAACTGAGCCAGCAAAAATCTTGAATAAGATACTTGTTTTAATTTTATCAGCAACAGAATCAGTTATTAAACCAAACCAAACTAATAAACTTACAGGAATAGCAATAATTGCCCTAACACCTTCTCGCAGCCAAATAAATGGGTTTTTCAATTCTCTTGTAATTTCTTTAATGATGTCATCAGCACTTCCAATATGTCTAATTATAGCTTCTTGAAGAGCATTAAAATATTGGTTAGCAAGGCGGTTAGAAAGAAGCCTATCTTCCAAAGCTCGCCGTAACTCTGGGACCATGTTTATTATAACCGGGTAATTACTTACAAAGTAATTTTGAAATGGTGGTCTGTAATGCGCGTAAACTCCTTGATAACCCATTTGATTTTGCATTTTATTCGAGTGATTGAGAATCCATCCATAAGTATCAGTTTCTCTACCATCACTTTTTACATATTCTTGTAGCTTCATTAAAAACGAAGTAGCAAAATCACGCTTTTCTGAAACATTCCTTAGTCCCATGACTAAACGCAATAGACCTATTAAAGCCACGCACCCTACAGCCGCAGATACAATTAGGTTTTCCATCACGGCTTTACCCGCTTCCGGCGTGTTGCCTTCTTGGATTCAAGCGGGCTGGTGATTTGCTGGTAAAGCTCAAACAGGAACGCTACCCGGTCGGTGTCGCCGGTAAACTTCCGCTTGGCATAGGCTGAATCAACGGCGGCGTCTAGCTTCTGGTGGGCCTTGGTCAACGCTTCCGGCATGGTCAAGGGGTCGTAAAGGTCGGCAAGGGAAGCGTTCGGAAACTTCGCCCGCGCGTCCAGAACCGCTTGCGCGGCGTCCTCAATGGCCTGTTTCTGCTTGTCGGTCTGGGCCTGCGGCCAAGGGAAATTGTTGTAAACAATTCCGGCTGAATAACGATAACGGCTTTCCAGCCGTCCGCAAACGGTTCTTGTCCATACCATGTGCATAGCGGATGACAAAACGCCAAAGTGAAAAAGTTTTGCATTCCGAACCGCAAGACAACTGTCGGCCACAATATCGGATTTTTTAAGAAATCCGAGCGGGATATAACTTCTATTCTCTGATGAATGCCGAGGAATCAGAATATAGTCTGATTCTGGCTGTCTTATTTCCCCAAATCGCGTTGGAAATTTGGCTAGTTCTCTAGTGGTTTTACGCTCACTAGACTCCCTCAGCTTTTTAATGTTCGCTACTCGCACTTTAATCTCAGGTAAGTCTCTTAATTCCTGCGTCGTGATGTCTGCCAACCAAAGACACCAGCGTTTTTCATCGTTCAAAAACTCTTTTGCACTGAAAAACGGGAAAACAAATTTTTGCGCCAACGGTTCAATTTTAAGCAGGTCTTTTTTCTTATCGTCTGTGAGAAGCAGAAATCCACCATCATTTGGCATATTGCCAAATGTAATTTCAGGAGCGTCAGAAATAGAGCTTGTTCGATTTGGTAAAAAAGTATCAGGTGCATCTACCAAATATGGGTTGATATTCTTGGCCTTGACCTCGTGCGGCTCGGCCTGCGGGGTTTCGTAGTTGAAAATTCGCTTTTCTTCGGCTTCATGCAGAGCAAAACCGATAATGACGCAATGCACGGCGGCTTTGCCGCGCGCCTCGCTTGACCATTGAAACGTGCGGTGTGCAAAGTGGATTTTAACGCCTCGCTTGAGCAGGTCGGGCCACAAAACCCCGACTTGCTCGCCTTGGGTAATGGAGTTGGTTGACACAAAAGCGGCCTTGATTGTCGGATTATCCGCCATGTAGTCGGCGGCTTTCCGATACCATGCAGAAACAAAATCCAGCAAGCCCGCGCCTGACACGCCCGCAAAGGTCGCCGCCATATCGGCCTTCTGTTCATCACTTTGGTGTTGCTTACCCCCGAAAGGCGGATTGCCAAGGATATAGCTTAACGCCTCCGGCTTGATGATGTCCCGCCAGTCCGTGCGTAGCGCGTTGCCGTGAATGATGGTGGCAGATTTCCGCAAGGGCAGGCGGACAAAGTATTTTCCGAACTCCTCGGATACCCGCATATTCATTTGGTGGTCCATCAACCATAGGGCGGTCTGGGCGATTTGGGCGGGGAACTCCTCTATTTCGATGCCAAAAAACTGGTCAACGTCCACAAAGACAATCTGGCTTACGTCCAGAAAATCGCTTTTGTGGATTTTGTGCAACTCGCGCAACACGTCCAATTCCAGCAAGCGCAATTCCCGATAGGCAATCACAAGGAAATTGCCGCATCCGCAAGCGGGGTCAAGGAACGTGAGCTTGGCGAGGCGTTGGTGAAACTCCTCCAGCCGCTTCCGGTTGGTCTTTATCTGCTCGAACTCTGCCCGTAGCTCGTCCAGAAACAGCGGCTTGATCAGCTTGAGAATGTTTTTTTCCGTGGTGTAGTGCGCGCCCAGATTCCGCCGTAGCGTGGCGTCCATGACGGACTGAAACAGGCTGCCGAAGATCGCCGGGGAAATCCGGCTCCAGTCCAGCGCGCAACAATCCAGCAAAAGCTGGCGCATACAGGTATCAAAGGCGGCGCTGGGCAATAGCTCGGCAAACAGGCTGCCATTGACATAGGGGAACGCTAAAAGCTGCTCGTCCAGCTTTTTCAGGCGCTTCTCCTGCGGGGCGTTTAACACTTCAAACAGGCTAGACAGCCATTGCGCCAAGTCCGCGCCGTCCTCGCTCGTGCGCTGTTCGATCAGGTCTTGAAACTGGCGGCGCTCGAAAATGCTGGTGTCTTCGGCAAACAGGCAAAACAGCAAACGGACCAGATAGATTTCAAGGTGGTGGCCTTGATAGCCAATTTCTTTGAGCTTGTCGTGCAATCGCCCCATGCGCTCGGCGGCTTGGATATTTACGGGGTCTTGTTCTTTGTAAGCCGTGGTCTGATAACCGGCGATAAAGCCGAACAGCCGGACATTTTTATAAAACTCGGCAAGGGTGAATTCGTGTTGCTTCCCTTCCTCCAGGTCGTAAAGGCGGAAGCGGGCAAAATCGGAAACCAGAATATAACGGGGGGCGTCCCGGTCCTTGAGTCCGGGGAAATAATCCTTGGCTTGCTGAAAGGCGCGGTCTAAATCCTTGCCGCGTGACTTTTGCTCAATCAGCAAAATTCCTTTCCAGAGCAAATCAATATAACCGCTTCTGCCGTCCAGTTTCTTAATCCGCTGTTCAAAGGTGGCAACCCGCTTGCGGGGAACGCCAAACACGTTGAAAAAGGCGTCCAGAAAGGATTTGGCTTCGGCGCTTTCTGCGGACTCATCTCCCCATTCGCGGGAGAATTTCAGGGCGCGGTCTTTGATCTCGTTCCATGACAGGGGCATAAATTAACCTTTAGCTTAATTTGTACGGTTCTCGGGTAGTTTCTCGTCATCGCCACCTCTGCGCTTACCCTCCCGGCGCGGGATACTTCGGCTTTGGCCGTGGCGCGGGTATAGCCAATTTTGGTGGTTCCTGCTTCGGGGCCGGTGGCTCCGCCGGCGGGCGATCCGATTCTTGGGTCTTCCGCTGCTCGACTTCCCGCTGCCGGCGTTCCACCTCAGCGCGGGCTGCCGCCTCGCGGCGTTCCCGCTCGACCTCCTGCGCCGCCTTGGCCCTTTGGATCAGATCGCCCCGTGCGTCGATCCGCCCTTGCAACGCGGCCAACTGCCGCCGCCCGTCCTCGGCCATCTGCCGCGCTTCGCGTTCGGCGGCTGGGAGGCGCGCGTCATAGGCCTGTTGAGCCACCGCCAGGGCGGCTTGGGCCTGCTCCAGCGTGACCCTGGCCTCTGTAACCCGCTGTTCCCAAGCGGCTTCTGCCCGGCGTGGGCTGCCGGGAATGGGAGTGGGCAGCCAGAGGGCCAGCCGGTGGGCTTTCCGCCAGTCGGCATAGGCCATCTCCAGCGCGTCAAGCGCCTGTTCCGCCGCCGTCGTGGCCCGCTGGACTCGCGACCGCTCGCCCCAGCGGTCGGCCAGCCAAGCCGCTGACGGATGCTCGTGCCGCGCCAGCCACTCCCGATCACGGGTCCACTCCGACAGTTCGCGCTCCAAGGCCGGAATATCCGCCCGCAAGAGCGCCTGCCGTTCGGTTTCCCGCTGGCGCCGGGCTAGCTCCGCCTCGTCCGCCCGCCGTTGCCGTTCCGCTTCGGTGATCTCCGGCGGGGGTAGTGGACGGGCCGGCGGCGGTTCGGCAAACGCCTCGTCCTCGGAAGGAGGCAATACCGCCGTCCGATACCACCGGGCGGTTTTCGCTCGCAACGCCTGAAGGAGGTTCTCCTGGGCTGGAGCGCGGACCTCCATCTCGGCGGCTGGCGGCTCCGCGGGCCGCGTCGGTTCGGTTGCCCGCCGTTCGGCTTCTGGTCGCGCCTCCGCATCCCGCTGGCGTTCGGCATTGCTCGCCTGCACGGCCCGGTTGCTCTCGCCCAGCCGGGTCGGCACGCCCCGGCGCTCCAGCGCGGTCGCGGTCGGCCCCAGGTGGATCGTGGCCTCCCGGTCGATTTCTTGAGCCTCCAGACTTCGGTGATCGACGCGGGCCTCGACCCCCGCCTCGCGCAGCCGTGCGTTCTGCACCTCGGCGAATCGTTCCCGCCAGCGCCCGATTTCGCCGCTTTTGAGGTCGTCCAGCTCGCGGGTCTTCTCGGTGAACCCCGCCGCCGTCAGCCGGCGGGTGGTCAACAGGAGATGGGCGTGGTGGTTGCGCGAGTCGCCGGCCCGGCCCGGCCGGTGGATCGCTACGTCGGCCGCGCAGCCGTGCCGGAGAACCAGTTCGTGGGCGAAATCCACCGCCAGCCGCTGCTGCTCCCCCGCGTCCAACTCGGCGGGCAGGGCGATCTCGAACTCGCGGGCCACCGTCGAATTCTTCCGGGTCTCCGCCCGCTCGGCGGCGTTCCACAGGTGCGCTCGGTCGCTCGCCCAGTCGGGGGCGGTATCCGGCAACACCAGCACGGCGGCCTCGACCCCAGTGCGGCGCTGGTAATCGTGAATCACCCCGGTGCGTGCGTCGGCGATCCGCGCACCGGCGCGGTAGGCCGCCGCTGCCGTGGCGCTGCGACCGTGAGAACGGCTGATCGTTTTGACGGAGAGGTGGTAGGTTGCCATGGGGGCCTTTTTCCGGGGTCGAGGGGCGAAGCCCCCGCGCACGCAAACCGAGTCCGCACAGCGGGCGAGGTTTGCATAAGTGCGCCCTTCGGGATTAACCCCACGATTGTAGCCCGACTCGTCGCCGGAGGCTAGCCCCTCGGTCCGTCCCCGTCCGTCCCCGTCGGCGGTCCGCTCGGGGGTCTGGCGCTCGGCTGCGCTGGCTTCCCTCGTCCTCGAATCGGTAGCCGGTCGAGTCGGACGGCGAGTTTGCGCTAGAATGCCCGCTATTCTTCTGGAGGAGGTGGACCCATGCCCGGTATCGAGGATCGGATTGCCGATCTGGAAAAAAGGTAACTACCTACCAAACCTTCCTTAAAAGCCATTAAACTCAGCGAATGTCAGACCTACCCGATGACTCGGAACTCCTCAAAGCGCTGGTCAAGCAACTCTTGGAGAAGATTGAGCAACTCGAAGCGGAGAACGCCGAGTTGCGTCGTCGCTTGGGGTTGGACAGCACTAACAGTCATAAGCCCCCCAGCAGCGATGGCTATCACAAGAAGACGGTGAGGCCGGGTCTACCGAAGGAAAAAGGGCGTCGCAACGGGGGTCAGGAAGGACATTCGGGTAGGACCCTCCTGCCGGTGGCCTCCCCGGATCGGATTGAAGTCCATCGACCCGGCCAATGTCAATGCTGTGGACGGCGCTTTACGGCAGACGATCCTTGCGAGGTCGTTCAACGGCGGCAGGTGTTTGACCTGCCCGAACCGAAACTCGAAGTGACCGAACATCAGCTCGGGCAAATCACCTGTTGTGGCGTGGCCCAATGCGGAGATTACCCGGCGGGTGTGAATGCCGCCGTCCAGTATGGCCCGGGTGTGCGGGCTTTGCTGACGCTCTTGTCCATTGACCATAAGATGCCCTTGGAACCAATCAGCCAACTCTTTGAGGATCTCTACGGCTATGACCTCAATAGTGGCACGATTCTCGAGGCCTTGGAGCGCGGTTACGCCCATGCCGCGCCGCTCGAGGGGGTGACGAGGGCGCGCTTGCAGGAAGCCGAGGTCGTCCACTTTGATGAAACGGGCCTCCGCGTCGCGGGGAAGCTGTATTGGCTACACACCGCCTCGACGAGTGATCACACCCACTTATTTGTTCACCCCAAACGCGGGCAAGAAGCGCTCACCAGCGCGGCCTCGGTCCTGAACGACTTTACCGGGATTGCGGTGCATGATTGCTGGTCGCCCTACTTCAAATTCCCCAAGGCCCGCCACGTGCTCTGTGGCGCGCATCTGCTCCGTGAGTTGAATGGATTGAAAGAAGGCGGGAGCCGTTGGGCGGCGGCGATGCATGAATTCCTGCTCGATCTGTACAAAAAACCACGTCCGATCACGGCGGTAGACGAGGTCCAGGAACCCTACCTGACCCTCCTTAAACAAGCCGATCAGGAAGAACCCCCGCCTCAACCGAGTCCGCGGGGGAAACCCCAGCAAACGCCAGGGCGCAACCTCCTGGACCGCTTGCGAACGCATCAAGACGGGGTTCTCGCTTTTGCCTTGGAAGCCGGGGTCCCGTTCACGAATAACCAGGCTGAACGGGACCTGCGCCCCTCCAAGGTTAAACTCAAGGTCAGCGGGGGCTTTCGCACCGTTGCGGGGGCTTGTACCTATGCGCGCCTCCAGGCGGTCATCTCCACCTTTCGCAAACAAGGCGAGGGCGTCTTTGCTCGGTTGCGTGAGTTATTCTCGCCCCCCGCTGCTACAGCGGCGTAAGGTAGTAGGTAATTACGTTTGAACAAACGTTTCTTTGTCAATTGTATTTTTTTCATTAAATACAGACCATGTTAAGTAACTGTCATTCCATTTAACTCTTATTTTTTCAGATATTTCTTCTCCACCTATTGATATTGGTTTAGCTTCAGGAGGAATGCTTTCTGAAAACCACTCGGTTTGACAAATCATATTATGATTTCTTTCATCTTCTACAGAAGGATAAATATGCAACCATACAACATGTGCTGGCTTATTACGCCAATGGTTTCGAGTAAGGTCATTTCGATGGTATTCGCAATTAACTGTTTCTATAGTTAATTTTTTTATGAGGGAAATAATTTCTGATTGAGTATGTTCTTTATTTAAAATTACGCGTAATAAATATCTTTTTGCTAACCTACGACTTAAATCATTAATTTGACTGATCGTATAACTTTTATGGGTTGGTAACTTATCCACTAAACGTCTCAAATCTACATCCATTCCAGGGTTTATCTTCTGTGTTTCTGGGACTATAATCTTCCACCCTTTTCCCGTTCGAATTATATTTTCAGTTTTTATAGCCTGCCAGTAAGAAATATGAGTTTCATCATTGTGTAAAATGATTAATACTGGTAAAGAATGTTCCATCCAGTATTTTAGATGCTTATCATCCCCCCTAAATACATATCCGTGTTGCGTGGATTCTTTAAACCAAGAAGGCCCTGTTTTTATCTGTAAAGCTATTAACTTCCCTGTTACTAAACCCCCTGCTACAATTTCGATTTGTGCATCTATCCCGTAATCATCTGTTTGCTGTTCCCTAAATATATATCCGACTCTTACGAACTGCTCTCCAACAGCTTGAACCCCAATTCGCTCTATTTGAGAGTTGTGATGCATTCTCATTATGGCACTCTAATTTTTAAGTATTTATCGGATTATTATATAGTTTCTAAAATATTCTGGTTTTTCCACCACACCTATACTGGACAAAATACCTTCTGTTATCTGCTGTTGAACAGCCGACCCCAAGCGCGACGCAGCCTTGCAGCCCATCACGAGCCCCTAATATTGGACAAAATGATAAGGAGCGGCGACAGCCTTTTCACAGCCTTAATTTTGTCCCTGATTTATGGCACAACCAAGCGGTTGATTTATCGGGGGCGCGAAGCTGTGTCAAAACTCTTGGTAACTGACCTATGCAAAAATCAAGGTTATTTTTCTGGCGGGGCTATTGTGGTTTTCGGCCTCCATGCAGCAGCCCGCTTCTGCACTTCCGCGATTTGGTCAGGGGTGATGCCCTGCCCGATTGAATCAAGAGTCGCTTTAGCGTTCTCGTGGCCTTGGGCAGCAGCCAGCGAAATCCATAGATAAGCTTCAACATCATTCTTTGGTACGCCTTGACCTTCGTGGTACATCCAGCCAAGGAGGGTTTGCGTATCGGCATCCCCCTGCTCGGCGGCCTTGCGAAACCATGTCGCTGCCTCGGGACCATCCTTCGGTACGCCTTGGCCTTCGTGATACATCCCGCCAAGATTGTTTTGCGCCCAGGCATCCCCCTGCTCGGCAGCCATGCGCGTCCATTTCACCGCCTCGGCATCATCCTTCGGTACGCCTTGGCCTTCGTGATACATCCAGCCCAGGTTAGCCCGCGCCCCGGCATGCCCCTGCTCGGCGGCTTTACGCATCCACTTCACCGCCTCGGCATCATCTTTTGGCACGCCTTGGCCTTTGTGGTACATATTGCCCAGGTTAAATTGGGCATGGGCAAACTCTTGCTCAACAGCTTTACGCATCCACTTCACCGCCTCGGCATCATCTTTTGGCACGCCTTGGCCTTTGTGGTACATCCAGCCAAGATTACTTTGTGCTCCAGCATTCCCCTGCTCGGCGGCCTTGCGAAACCATGCCACGGCCTCGGGATCATCCTTCGGTACGCCTTGGCCTTTGTAATACATCCCGCCCAGATTGGCTTGTGCCAAGACATTCCCTTGCTCGGCGGCCTTGCGAAACCATGCCACGGCCTCGGCAGAATCCTGCGGCACACATTGACCAACGAGATACATCAGGCCAAGGTTATTTTGCGCATCGGCATCCCCTTGCTCGGCGGCCTTGCGCGTCCACTTCACCGCCTCGACGGCATCCTGCGGCACATCTTGACCAGAGAAATACATCAATCCAAGGAGGGCTTGCGCATCGGCATTCCCCTGCTCGGCGGCCTTGCGCCACCATTTCACCGCTTCGTCGGCGTCCTGTGGCACGTCTTGGCCGATGTAATACATCCCGCCAAGATTAAATTGCGCCTTGGCATCTCCCTGCTCTGCTTTAGTGCGGATTTCAACAACCGAGGGATGCTCCTCGGAGCACGCCCATAGAGACAAAGCCAGCCATGCAGTGATGACTAGGAAAGGAAGACGGGATTTCATGAGCGGGATTTCCTTGAATTTGCGGCAAACTTTATTCATGTAACTTTATAAAGTTACATGAATAAAGCAAATGAGCGGGCACCGCGCCGGGTTGGCCGCCGCCCGCGCCCTGCTGGCGGATGCTTCTATTTCGGTCAGCGACGTGGCGCAGCGGCTCAACGTGGCGGTTTCAACGTTCTACCGGCATTTGCCCGCCGCGCGGGCGATCATCAAAGAGGGGTAACGCCCTGTGTCAAAACTCTTGAGTTCTGACAGATGCGTGCGGCTATCAGTTGGTCACTGTTTGTCGTTGATCTCACTTTCCACGAGAGAGTAACTGGTGCTACGCCCTCCGGCAGCGTCCTTTTTCAGGATATGTCGCTTGATCAGGTCTTCAATATCACGACCGGCTGTATCTTGTGAGCATTTGGTAATTTTTGCCCATTTGGATGACGTTAGCTTGCCCTCAAAACCTTCCATGAGCCGATTGAGAATATTGCGCTGACGGACGTTAAACTCTTCTCCTGAATGATGTTCCCAGAAACGGGCTTTTCTAAGAACATCTTTCAAAATGATCTCTGCCCCATCAAAAGCGCGTTCCATACAACTGAGAAACCATTCAAGATGATCTGTAATATCAAGATCGCCTTTTTGTGTCTCTTCCAGATAGTCGTAGTATTTGCCGCGTTCTTTGCTGATTTGCGCTGACATGCTGTAAAAACGCTGCGCGCTTTTTTCTGCTCGCGCTAGCATCATATCGATGATAGCTCGGCCTATGCGTCCATTGCCGTCCTCGAACGGGTGAATGGTCACAAACCAAAGATGGGCAATAGCCGCCCTCAAAACAGGGTCGACCATGCTTTCAACGGCTTTGTCTTCGATCCATTCGAGAAAGGCCGCCATTTCTTTATCAAGCCGGTTCGCCTCCGGCGCTTCAAAATGTGTGCGCTCGTGCCCTATAGCGCCGGAAACAACGCGCATAGCGCCGGATTCTTCCGTGCGCCACCTGCCAACGGCAATCTTGTGCAACCCGCTATAGCCTGTTGGGAACAAGGCTGCATGCCAGCCAAACAGCCTCTCAGCCGTCAGCGGTTTTCTGTAGTCCCGCGTGGCGTCAAGTATCATATCCACGACGCCTTCAACGTCTCTGTCTGCCGGTTTCAAGGCACCGACATCGATACCGAGACGGCGTGCAAGAGAAGACCGCACCTGTTCGCGATCCAGGATTTCACCTTCGATCTCGCTTGACTTGACAACCTCTTCAGTCAACGTCCTCAGAATGGCCTCTTCGCGCAATTTGATGCCCAGC
>WBZL01003003.1_pt1 | contig 15833 bp, 10 predicted proteins | sample 5204291 | NCBI WGS metagenome assembly WBZL01 (sample SAMN12344345, study PRJNA552823) | activated sludge metagenome | biome: Activated sludge suspended growth; feature: Nitrification reactor; material: Wastewater; isolation source: activated sludge from nitrification reactor of wastewater...
GCGTCACCCTCGGTCGAGGTCGCGACGGTCGGCGCGTCGGCGACGGTCGAGGTTGCGACGGTCGGCGCGTCGGCGGGGGCGACGGTCGCCAACGGGGCCAGCGAACCCGCCACCGGTGCGAGCGTCACCGCGGCGGCGCCGTCAGCCGCCACCACGTCGCTCCCCGCGGGGCGCACCGCCAGTGCCACCGCGAGGCCGAGCACGGCGGTCACCGACGCACCGGCCACCAGCGGGCGCCGCCATCCCGGGTTCCAGCGACGCACGGGCAGCTCGACCGCCCACGACGACGTCGCAGCGGCGGCCACGGTGGCGGCGAGCCGCACCCCGAACAGCGCCACCCCGTCGAGCCCCACACGGTCCGCGGTGAGCACCGCGAACAGCGGCCAGTGGTACAGGTAGAGCCCGTAGCTGATGGTGCCCGTCCACGCGACGGGACGAGCGCCCAGCACCCGCTGCAACGGCGACGGCACCTGCACACCGGCGATCACCACTGCGCTCGCGACGGCGAACACCGGCAACCAGCCCTCGTAGGCCGGCCCGCTCCCGGCGGGCCACGTGAGCGCAGCCCACATCACGACGGCCAGACCCGGCGGCGCCAGCCAGGCGAGCCAGCCGGGACGCGCCGTCACGACGTGCAGCACCAGCGCGAGCGAGGCGCCGATCAGGATCTCGCCCACGCGGGCCGGCGTCGCCCAGTAGGCCGCGTCCGCGCCCCACACCGACGCGATGACCGGCGCGGCGGCCACGGATGCGACCGTGAGCGCGACCACCCCGACCGTCACCGGGTCGGACCACCGTCGATCGCCCGGCGCGGACCGAGTCAAGACCCGCCCCCGCAGCCGGAACAGCACCAGCACGACGACCGGCCACACCCAGTAGAACTGCTCCTCGATCGCCAGCGACCAGTAGTGCTCGAGCGGCGCGACACGGCCGAGCGAGGCGTTCGTCAGGTCGGCGTAGCTCGCGTCGCCGACGAGCTTCACCCAGTTGGCCACCTGGAACACGGCGCCGAGCAGGTCGCGGCGCAGCCCCGGGAACTCGTCGAACGCCCCACCGGCAGCGGCGACGGTGACCGCGGCGACGCACACCGTGCTGGCCGGCAGCAGCCGCTTCATCCGCCGTGCGTAGAACCGGCCGAGGCGCACCGTGCCGGTGCGCTCGTGCTCGACGAGCAGCAACGAGGTGATGAGGTAACCCGACAGCGTGAAGAACACCGACACGCCGACGTAGCCGCCCGTCATCCAGCGGAATCCGCCGTGGAACACCAGCACCAGCGCGACCGCCACCGCGCGCAGTCCGTCGAGCGCCGGCTGGTACTCGAGCGTGCGCTGTTCGCTGCTCATCGTCCGTCGGCGCGACGCGCGGACCGGGTCGACCACCACCCGCTGATCGCGATCGCCGCGAGCACGGCGACGGTGGGCTCCATCGACGAGCGGATCCGGTGCGCGCCGTAGAAGACGACGGTGGTGAACGCGACGGCGGCGACGGGGCAACACAGCAGCGCGAGCACCCGGCGTCGACGGCGGGCGAGGTGCACGGCGCCGACCACAGCGAGCGGGGCCGTGACCCACCACGTCACGATGCCGGCCCACGAGGCCCACCGGTAGCGCTCCTCCCCCACGTCCTGCGCCACCAGGCTGTCGAGGCCGTACAGATCGAGGGTTCGCGCCACCCGGGCCACCACGACCTTCGGCAGCTGGCGGACGTGGTCGCGGGCGTAGTCGATCGCCAGGTCGCGCTGGCGGGCCGAACGCACGCTCGGTTCCTCGTCCATCGCGTACGCCGGGTCGTCGGTGACGCAGAAGATCGACCAGCCACCCAGCTCGGGACCGCCGAAGGTGGCGTCGCAGTAGCTGCCGAGCAAGGTGGTGCCGTCGTTGGTGGTGAGCGTGACCGGCTCGTCGAACCGGCTGAGGTTGAACAGCACCCACGGCGCGACCACGATCACGGCGGCGCCGGCCAGCACCCCGGGTACCGCGAGCACCTCGCCCACCCGCCTCGACCCCGTGCGCGAGCGCCACCCGCGCACGGCCACGAGGGCCGCGAGCAGCGGGACGAGCAGGGCGAGCTCGCTGCGCGCCAGCGCCGCGAGTCCGACGAGGGCGCCCACGCCGGCGGCCCGACGCCACGACGACCGGTCGGGCGGTTCGCGCGGTTCGCGTGGGTCGACCAGATCGATCGCCGCGAGCAGCACGAGCGACACGCACAGCATGCTCACGCTCTCGGACATGACCAGCCCGTCGTTCATCCAGAAGTTCGGCGAGACGGCCACCACGGCCGCTGCCACCGTGGCGACCCGGTCGCCGCCGACGCGACGGCCGATCAGCCCCACCACCGCGATCGTCGCGATCCCGCAGAGCACGGTGACGAGCCGCTGCCAGGGAACGGGATCGTCGAGCCAACTGACCGACGCGAGCACCAGCGAGGTGAGCGGTCCGTGCTCGGCGCCCGGGCGATCGGTGAAGATCTCGCGGAACCACCGGCCGTCCCACAGCTGCTGAGCCTGCGCCGAGTAGTACAGCGAGTCGTTGAGCAGCAGCGACTGGTGCCACTTGTCGACCACGAGCACCCCGAACCGCCACAGCGCCCCGAGCGCCACGGCCCACGTGACGCCCACGGGCAGGCGGGCCGCCGACCGCCGACCGGCCGCCGCGGTCCCCCGCACGGGGGACCCCGCAGGCTGCGGATCGTCGTCGACCTGGACCGGGAACATGACTCCGGAAGTATCGTCGTTCCCCGGTGCTCGGGGGATGCACCGGTGGCGTGCCGCTCGCGATGCGTCGCCGTCCTCCGACAGACTCGACATCCACATGACCACGCCCGCGTACGCCCCGAGCGACAGCCACCGTGCCGCCGACACCGCCGCGGTCGCGCGCGCCCGAACGGACGTCGCAGGTCCGGCTCCCGCGCTCGCCTCGCCGGCGGTGCACTGGCCGGTGCTCGACGGGCTCCGTGGCGTGGCCGTCGCCGGCGTGGTCGCGTACCACCTCGGCTGGATCTCCGGCGGCTTCCTCGGTGTCGACCTGTTCTTCGCCCTGTCCGGGTTCCTGATCACCGGTCTCCTCGTCCGCGAGGCCCGCGACACCGGTCGGATCGGGCTCGTCGCGTTCTGGGGTCGGCGGTTCCGGCGCCTCCTGCCGGCGGTCATGGCGCTGATCGCAGGCGTGCTCGCGTGGTGCGCGGTGTTCGGCACCCCCGCCGAGCAGGCCGGTGCTCGCGGCGACGCGCGGTGGGCGATCCCCTATCTCGCCAACTGGCACTTCGTCGCGTCGTCACGCGACTACTGGGCCGGCGCCACGGCGTCGTCGGTGTTCACCCACCTGTGGAGCCTGGCGATCGAGGAGCAGTTCTACCTCCTGTGGCCGCTGGTGGCCTGGTGGGCCCTGCGCCGCGGCGACGAACGCCGGCTCGCCCGGATCAGCGCCGCCGGTCTGGTGCTGTCGACCGTGGCGATGGTGCTGCTCCACGACCCTGCCGACCCCAATCGTGTGTACCTCGGCACCGACACCCGAGCGGCCGCGTTGTTCGCCGGTGCGCTCGTCGCCCTGCTCCCGATGCGCCGATGGCTGCGCGCCGTGGCGAGTTGGCGGCCCGATCGCCTCGACGTCCTCGCGGCCGGGATCGTGGCGCTGCTCGGCGTCTGGTGGACCGTCGGCGGCGAGCACCTCGACGTGTTGCTCCGGGGCGGGCTGGTGGCCCACTCGGTCGTGGCGGCACTGCTCGTCGGCGTCCTCGCCACCCGCAGCGGCGACGGTGGGCCCAGCCGGCTGGCCGCCGCCCTCGGACGGCGGCCGTTGGTGTGGCTCGGTCAACGCTCGTACGGCGTGTACCTGTGGCACTGGCCCGTCATCGTGCTCGCCCGGCCGCGCTGGACGGCGCTGCCCGCGCCCGTGCGTGACCTCGCGATCGTGGCCCTCTCGCTCGCGCTGGCCGAGCTGTCGTTCCGCCTGCTCGAGCACCCGATCCGCCGCCGGACCGGGTGGGCGACCGGACGGCGGGCGAACGCCGCCACGGTCGTCCTCACCGTCGTGGCGGTGGGGGCCGCGGTCGTCGCGCCGTCCGGCCGTGGGCACGTCGCCGCGTTCGATCCCGGCTCGATCGGACCACCGTCCACCGTCGCTCCCGCGCCGACGGCTGTGGCGACCACCCCGACCACCCCGACCACCCCGACCACCCCGACCACCCCGACCACGACCGCGACGGCCGACGCGGTCGCCGTACCGCTCGTGCCGCTCGTCCCGACCGCTCCGGCGACCGGCGTCAGCGCCGGTGCGATGCCACCGGCGCCACCTGCGCCAGCTGCCCCACGCCCGCTGGTGCACGACGTGCTGTGGGTCGGCGACTCCGTCGCGGCCGACCTCGCGCCCGCGCTCACCGCGGCCTTCACCGCCGCCGGACTCACCTGGACCGACGTCGCCGGTGACGGGCTGCGGCTCACCCCGGGCGGCGGCGTCGACCCCGTCGACCTGTGGGGCGGCGTGCTCGCGGCGCACACCTTCGACACCGTGGTCGTGCAGCTGTCGTACTGGGACTCCCCCGCCGGCGTCGACCAGATGCGCACCAGCTTCGGATGGTTCGCCGAGCAGGTGCGTGCCCGCAGCGCCCTCCTCGTCGTGCTCACCCCACCCCCGGTCAGGGACGACCTCGTCGACCCCGGTCTCGCCACCCAGCTCCAGGTGGTCGGTGAGATCGCCGCCGCGGGCGGGGTGATCGTCGTCGACACCGCGCCGGCCTGGGGGACGACCATGGCGGTCGACATCGACGGCGACGCCGTGCCCGATCGCAAACCCGACGGGGTGCACGTCTGCCCACAGGGTGCCGCCCGCCTGGCGATGTGGCTGCTCGACGACCTCGCCGCACGCGTCGACGGCATCAGCGTGCCGCCGGCCGACCGCTGGGTGACCGGGCCGTGGACCTCGAGCGAGCGTTACGACACCCCGGCGGGCGCCTGCGTCGCACTCGGCTGATCACCGTCGTCGCCGGCCCGTCGCCCGTCGACCATCCCTTCGATCGCGACCGCGGCACCGATCGCCAGGAACGGCGACAGTGGCACGTGGAACCGTGGCGCACCCCACAGCAACACCGGGATGGCGAGCAGCGACACGGCCGTCACGAACGTGATGACGCGCGGCGGCGTGGCCCACATGGCCCGCCGCGACCGTGCAGCACCCAGCAACGCCAGGGTGCCCACGGCGAAGAACCATGCGTCGGCCGCCACCCCGAGCGTCGATCGCAGGCCGTCCGGCAGGAACCGACCGGCGCCGAGCTCCTCCACCTCGCGCAGCGCGACCCGGTCGTCGATCATCATCCGGTAGGTGCGCATCCCCCACAGCTCGACCTCCTTCACGGGGTGGTCGAGCACGAAACGGATCGCCTTGCGGGTGTTCGCCTGGCTGCGCTCGGCCTCGGGCAGCGCCGGGTCGGCACACCCCTCGTGCTCGGCGAACCGGAACGTGCCGTTCGCGTCGAGCGTCCGATCGATGCACAACGTGTCGCCGAGGTTCGTCGACACCGGCACGAAGGCGTCGAGCGCGTCGAGGTTGCGCACGGTCCACGGCACCATCGACACGGCCACGACGGCCACCGGGATCACCGCCGAACGGATCGCGACCCGCGGGCCGACACCGCCGCGCCGACACGCGAACACCAGACCGACCACGATCGGCAGGGCGAACGGCCGGACGAGGACCGCGACGGCGAGCACGACACCGAACACGACGAGCCGTCGCGTCGACGGCGCCCCGGCGGTCCAGTCGTGATCGACCAGCACGGCGACCGCGAGCAGCACCAGCGCCACGAACGTCGTCTCGATCGAATACGTCGCAACCGACATCACGAGGTTCGGCCACAGCGCCACCAGCCACGCCGCCACCACGGCCACGCGAGCACCCCAGGTGCGGTCCGCCACACGGTGCACGAGCGCGATCGAGGCCGTCCCGGCGGCGATCTGCCACAGCGCCGTCCAGAGCACCGAACTGTCCGGGAGCGGCGTGTGGGTGGTGACGGCGGTGATCAGGCCGAGGATGGCCGGCCAGCCGACCGGGTAGTACGAGGTCGGCGTGGTGAACGGGGGGATCTGGTAGCCGCGGCCCGCACCGATCTCCTGGCCGAGCACCCAGTACGAGTACTGGTCGCCGCTCAGCAGGAACTCCGGTGTCGACCGCGCCGCGTACGCCGCCCACACGGCGCGCAGCCCGAGCCCGACGACCACCGGCAGCAACCACCCCTGACGTGCCCGACACCAGGCCAGCAGCGTCGTCGGTCGGCCATCGCCTCGCCCCTCCTGCACGGCGCCGAACCGTATCGCGCGGTCGCCGGCCGCGAGCGCGACGACGGATAGGGTCGGCGCCCGTGACCGAGCCGGGCCGCACCCTCCCGTACGAACCGGGACTCGACGGGCTGCGGGCGGTCTCGATCATCGGTGTGCTGATGTTCCACGCGTGCGCGACCTCGGGACTCGACGGCTGGTTCCGTGGCGGCAACCTCGGCGTGTCGGTGTTCTTCACGCTCAGCGGGTTCCTCATCACCAGCCTGTTGCTCGCCGAGCAGGCACGGACCGGCCGCGTCGACCTGGCCCGGTTCTGGACCCGCCGCATCCGCCGGCTCGTCGCACCCTCGCTCACCGTGGTGCTCGCGGTCACGCTGCTGTCGGGCACCTCGTGGTTCGACCTGCGCGCCGGCGACGCCCTGGCCGCCGTGTGGAGCGCCACCAACTGGCACGTGATCGTCGGCGGCCAGGACCGGTTGCTGCAGACGATCGTCGGGCCGCTCGGGCCCACGTGGTCGCTCGCGGTCGAGGAGCAGTTCTACGTCGTGCTCGCCGCCGGCGTCTGGCTCGCCGGCCGCACCCGTCGACCGGTGACCGCGCTCGGCGTCGGTGCAGCGGCCGTCGTCGCGACCTCGGTGGTCGTCGCGAACACCGTCTCGACCTGGTCGCCGCGGCTCGAGTTCGGCACCGACGTGCGCGCGGCCGAGATGGCGATCGGATGCCTGGTCGCGATCGGCGTGCACCGGTACCGCGAGCGCCTGCTGGCTCGGGCGTCGCTCGTCGACGCCGCCGGACTCGTGGCGCTCGTCGCGATCGGCGTGGCGTTCCTCACCGCCGGCACCGCGCCCTGGCTGCTGCGCGGCGGTCATGCACTCCTGGCCCTGGTGTGGGCGGCGGCCGTGGCCGGTGTGCTCGTGCACGGTCGTCTGCACCGGGCCCTCGCGGTCGGGCCGCTCGTGGCGGTCGGACGCTGGAGCTACTCGCTGTACCTCGTGCACTGGCCCGCATTCCTGGTGCTGAACGCCGACCGCACCGGTCTCGACGGGGTGGCGCTGGTGGCGGTGAAGCTCGTCGCCGCCGTGGTGCTCGGGCTCGTGCTCCACGTGCTGGTCGAGCGCCCGGTGCGCGCCGCACGCACCACCACCGTCCCCACGGTGCTCGCCTGGCTCGGCGCGTCGCTCGGCGTGAGTCTCCTCGCCGTCGGGCGGCTCTGACTAGCCTCCGCACCACGCCATGGACGAGTCCCCGCCTCCCGTCACACCGCCGGACGCGGCCGCGCACCGCACGGCCAGCGTGGTGCTCGACGTGGTCGTGCCGGTGTACAACGAGGCGCACGTGCTGGCCGCCAGCATCGCCACCCTGCACGCCTACCTGCTCGAACACTTCCCGTTCTCGTGGCGGATCACGGTGGCCGACAACGCCAGTACCGACGGCACCCTCGAGGTCGCCCGCGCCTGCGCCGTCGAGCTGCCCGGCGTCGAGGTGCTGCACCTCGACCGCAAGGGCCGCGGGCTCGCCCTGCGCGAGGCGTGGAGCCGCAGCGACGCGCAGGTGTGCGCCTACATGGACGTCGACCTGTCGACGGGGCTCGACGCCCTGCTCCCCCTGGTCGCACCGCTGATCACCGGGCACAGCGACGTCGCGATCGGTTCGCGGCTCGCGCCGGGCGCCTCGGTGGCCAGGGGGCCGCGCCGCGAGATCATCTCGCGCACGTACAACGTGATCCTGAAGACCGTGTTCGCCGTGCGGTTCCGCGACGCGCAGTGCGGCTTCAAGGCGATCAGATCCGACATCGGACGCCTGCTCCTCCCGGCGGTCGAGGACGACGGCTGGTTCTTCGACACCGAACTGCTGTTGCTCGCCGAGCACAACGGGCTGCGGGTGCACGAGGTGCCCGTCGACTGGGTCGACGACCCCGACAGCCGCGTCGACGTACGGCGGACCGCCACCGACGACCTGAAGGGGGTCTGGCGGATGGCACGGTCGTTCGTCCGCGGCGGTGGCCGACTCGACCTCGGGCCGTTGCGCCGGGCACCGCTCAGCGAGGACTTCGGACGCCAGCTCGTCGGGTTCGCCGCGGTCGGACTGCTCAGCACGAGCGTGTCGTTGCTGCTGTTCCTGCTGCTGCAGCGCGAGGTGCACCCGGTGTGGGCGAACGTGATCGCCATCGCCGCCACCGCCCTCGCGAACGCATGGGCCAACCGGCGCTTCACCTTCGGCCATCGCAGCCGCGTCGACCGCGGCCGCGACTACCTGGCCGCCACCACGATGCTGCTCACCTCGCTCGGCGTGTCGTCGGGGCTGCTCGCGATCACCCTCTGGGCCGGCGGCGGGTTGCTCGCCCAGGCGGTCACCCTGGTCGTCGCGTGGGCCCTCGTGGCGGTCGGGCGGTTCGCGCTGTTGCGGGCCTGGGTGTTCGCCGCGCCCCCGGCCGAGGAGACCGGCCGCAGCGTGGTGACCCACACCTGATCACCGCGGCCTCATCACGGCGGCCTGATCACGACGGCCTGATCAGCACCGCCACGGTGTCGGTGCCGACCTGCCGGCGCAGCTCGCTGGTGGTCGTGAACACCTCGGCCACGCCGGCATCGAGCTCGAGCGCGCCGGCGGCCACCAGCTCGGCGGCCAGCCCACCCTGGACGAACTGCACCGGGTCGAGCGCCGCGGCGTCGCCGATCTGCTGCTCGGTGAGGCCGAACGCGCCGTCGGCGGCGAGGCGCCGCCCCTCGTCGCTGAGCACGATCCCGAACGACGCCACCTCGTCGATCATCTGCTGCTCGCCGGCCAGTAGCCGGTCGATCGCGGCCGCGTCGAGCGGCGACGTGAACGCGATCTGCTCGCTGCCCGCGGGCACGTCGAGCGCCGCCCGGGCCTCGAGCAGGTACACGGTGAGCGGCTCGTCGCCGGTGGCGCGGCGTGCATCGCCCACCTGTCGGACCAGCCCTTCCTCGACCACCCGGAAGTCGACGCCCGCCTGCTGCAGCGCCGTGAGCACGACGGCCGAGTACGGCTCGAGGTACCGGAGGTTCGACGCGTCGAGCACGACGGCCTCGTCCGTGCGGTAGTCGCGAACCTGGTCGGAGATCGCCCTCGCCGCCGGGATGGCCTCGGGGAAGGTGTCGGGGCCGGCGGCCTGCACGTAGGCCGGCACGTTGGCGAGCGAGACGGCCGCGACGGCAGCAGCGACGACCCATGGCGCGGCCGCCGATCCGGTGCGCCGCCCAGCGAGGAGCGATCCCACCGGCGGGATCGCCGCCACCGCGACGGCGAACAGCCAGAACGCGCCGATGCTCCACAGCCAGCGCATCTGGTGGGGGGTGAGCCCGAGGGGCCCGATCGGCATGATCGCGAGCGACGCGACGGCGAGGCACATCGCGGCGGCCGCCACGACCACGGCGACCAGGCCACGGCGGTCGCGTCGCCGCCAGGCCGGCCAACCGAGCGCGACGAGCACCACGACCATGGCTCCCAGCCCGAGCGCCGCCGGGCCGGCGCCTCGCACGTCGACGGGCGCGAGCGTGACGCCGTCGGCCTCGTACGGCGTGTACGGCACGGCGTCGACCCACGACCCCCGTGCCCACCACCACGGTGACGGCAGCACGCTGCCCGCCACCCGCACCGCGAGGCGGGCACCGATCGCCGGCTCGTCGCCGCCGGTGCTGGTGGCGATGCGAGCGAGGTTGCCCTGCCCCGACCCGGCGAGCTGCTCGATCAGCGGTTGTGCCCACAGCACGAGCACCGTGGCCAGCGACACGATCGACACACGGCGCAGGTGCGGCACGTCGGTCGCCCGGGTCGTCGGATCGAGACGCCAGCGTCGCCGATACACGAGCGCGGCGCCCACCAGCGCGACGATCACCACCGACGGCACGAGGTACGCGTAGCCGAGGTGCACCTGCAGGCACAGCGACGCTGCGGCGAGCAGCACGGGCAGCACGGCTACATCGCCGGCCGCCACCGCCCACGTGCACACCAGCACCAGCAACGCCGGCAGCACCAACACGTGGGGGTTCCACGGGTCGGTCAGCATCGCGCTGCCGAGCGTGTGGGCGAGCAGCGCCGCGACCAGCGCGCCGACGAGGAAGCCACCGCGTCCGGCCACACGGCGTGCCACGAGCGAGACACCGACGATCGCCGCCGCGTTCACCGCGCCGACCCCGATGGCGACACCGGTGGCGCCTCCGAAGAGCCTGACCGGGATCGCGAGCAGGTCGAACAGCAGCGGGCCAGGGTGGTTCAGGTCCTTGCCGGCCGACAACGACGCCGACGACCAGGTACCGAGCAACGGGACGTGGTCGACGCTGAACACGTCGCGAGCCCGCATCTCGACGAGCGCGTTGTCGCCGATCGGGATCCACCGGGTGCCGCTGCGACGCACCACGGCCGCCACCACCGGCAGGATCGACACGGCGAGCACCGACCACTCGAGCACGTCGAGGCCGGCGAGGCCCGCGAGCCGACCGCCGCGCCCCGGTCGTGTGGCCGGTGCCTCACCCGCGGCGGAACCGTTCACCGACCGGCTCCCACCGGCAGGACGAACACCGCCGTCGGGGTACCGAGCTCGAGCATCCGGTTCACGTCTGCCTGCAACGCCGGCGACACCCGTGGGTCGACCTGCACCCCGAACAGGTTGGTCTCGACGAGCGGCACGAGCTCGTCGAGCCCGGCGTCGCGCAGTCCGGCGACCACACGGGTCTCGAGCTCCGCGTACTCGACGAGCTCGTCGGCGTCGCGAGGGTCGTACTCGATCACCAGCGCCGCGCCCGGCAGGGCGGCGACCTCGTCGATGTAGAAGCCCGTGGCGAGTCGGACCTCGGCGTCGGCCCGCCCGTCGGTGACCACGCGTTGCGGGGTGACCGGCACCCGCCACGTGGACGGCACGCCGACGTCGAAGCCACGTCGTTCGAGCTCGTCGACGAGGCCGTAGCCCTGCGAGCCGAAGTAGCGGGCGTCGTTCCAGGTGACCACGTAGGTGCCGTCGCGTCCGACAGCCTCGCCGAGCCCGTCGGCGAGCGCGGCCGCGGTGGGCTCGGTGAGCTCGCGCAGGGTGTCGCTCAGGTGCTGCTCGGGCACGCGGGCGTCGAACGCCTCGACGGTGAGCGCGCCCCACGACCCGACCGTGGCGACGAAGCCGACCGCGACGATCGTGCGTCGCACCACGTCGGACCGCTCGGGCCACCAGCGTCGGACGGCGACCGCGGCGGTCCACACCACCGACACGACGAGCAGCGTGGTGGTGGTCCACGCCCACAGCGTCAGGTAGTACCAGACCTTGCCGAAGATGCGGCTCATCGACACGACCCCGAGCACCAGCGCCCAGCCGATCACGGCGTGGAGCCGCACCAACAGCCGGTGGCGGAGCCGCCAGGCGACCGCCACGGCGCCGAGCCACGCCGCCAGCACCAGCACGCCCGGCAGCATGCTGCCGGTGAGGTCGAAACCGGCGCGCGTGACGTAGCCGTCACCGCCGAAGCCGCCGCGCACGAGCCGGAACACGTCGAGGTGCCGCAGCGCGAGCCGCACACCGGTGCCGGTGCCGACGGGATCCTCGGGTGGGTGACGGAAATAGCTGGCGATCATGCGGAGGTTCCCCGGCGAATTCGACAGCTGGTCGGCGATCGGGGGCAGCCACAGCACCCCGGCCGCCACCGTCGCGGTGCCGAGCGACCGGGCGACCTCGTTGCGCTCGACGGGGTGCCGGAACGCCTCCCACACCAGCACGACGACGCACATCGCCGCCATGCCGAGCACGAGGCCGAGGTACGGCAGGTGGGTCTGCGCACACAGCGAACCCACCGCGGCGACGACGATCACCATCCGCCGGTCGCCGTCGAGCACGCCCCACACGGCGAGCAGCACCACCAGCCAGAACAGCAGCGGCAGGTACGGGTTCCACGGCTGGGTGACGACGTCGAAGCCGTAGCCGCGCACCACGAGCACGAGCACGCCCGCGATCGCCGCCGCGAGCGGCGTGCCGCCCCGGCGTCGGGCGAGCCACAGCGCCAGTCCGACGGCCACGAGGTTCAGCACGATCATCCCGGCGAGCAGACCCCAGGCGGTCGAGCCGGCCAGCCGGTAGGTGGGCGCGAGCAGGTAGAAGCTGAGCGGTCCGGGGTGGCTGCCCTGGTCGGGGAACACGCCGATGCGGCCCGGCAACCCGATCAGCGGGGTGTCGCCGCCGCCCACGTCGCGGACCCGGAACTCGGTCATCGCGAGGTCGAGGACCGGGTGGTAGTGGCGACCGACCAGGCGCACCGCGGCGATCACGAACGGCACGGCCAACAGCCCCCACAGGGTCAGCTGCACCCGATGGGGCGGCCAGGCCCGGAGGCGCCGGGCGATCGACGTCATCGCCCGCGCGACGGTCGGCGGCGGTGCACGATGTCGGCGACACCCCAGCGGGTGACGAGCAGCATCGATTCCACGATGATCCGCGAGGACATCTTCGAGGTGCCGCGCTCGCGGTCGCGGAACACGATCGGGACCTCGCCGACCGGGTGACCCTTGACGACGAGCCGGCGGACCAGTTCGGTGAGGAACGCGTACCCCTCGGCCGCGGTGGACGACGGGTCGATGTCGCGCAGTGCCCCGGCGCGATAGGCACGGAACCCGGAGGTGGCGTCGCGCACCCCGAGGCCGAGCACCACGCCCGTGTACCGGTTGCCCCACCTCGACAGCAGCCGGCGGTGCAGCGGCCAGTCGGCGGTCGCCCCGCCCGGCACGTAGCGCGACCCGATCACGGCGTCGGCCCCGCCGTCGATCGCGGCGAGCAGCGACGGGATCACGGTCGGATCGTGCGAGAAGTCGACGTCCATCGACACGATCACGTCGTAGCCCTCGGCCAGCGCCACGTCGAAGCCGTGACGGTACGCGCTGCCGAGCCCCTGCTTGCCGGGTCGGTGCAGCACCTTGACCTGGCCGAGTTCGGCGGCGGACTGCTCGGCGAGCGCGCCGGTGCCGTCGGGGCTGTTGTCGTCGACGACCAGCACGTCGGCCGCGGGGACGGCTTCGCGCACCGCGGCGAGGAAGAGCTGGATGTTCTCCTTCTCGTTGTAGGTGGGGACGACCACGACGGCACGCACGGGCCGACATCGTAGCGATCGGCCCGGAGGGAGCCGGGGACGCCCCCTCCCCCGGCGCTACGCTCGGACCTGCCCATGCGACCGGTTCCGTCTGCCCCGTTCGTCGGCCCGTTCGCCGATCGACTCCTCGCGCTCGACTTCCCGTCGCTCCCCGGCGACCGTCGGGCGGCCGCGGTGGCGTTCACGATCCGTCGGGTCGACGCGCTGCCCAGTGTGATGCGTTTCGGTGTCACGGTGATCGGGCTCGCGTTCCACGGGCTGCTGCGGCTGCCGGGGTCCGACACCACGTTGCGGGTGCTGGCCCGCACACCGCTGCCGTTGATCGGCGAGTACGTGCGGATGGTGCGCTCGCTCGGGTACGCCTACGTGTTCGAGACCTGGCCGGACACCCGGGTCGACGGGTCGTCCCAACCGGCCGAGGCGGCCGCATGAGCGCCCGTTCGGCCGGCCGACCGCCGACCGGGGTGATCCCGCACGAGACCCACCTGCGCTGCGACGTGCTGGTGATCGGCTCGGGGGCCGGTGGTGCCACCACCGCGGCGCTGCTGGCCGAAGCCGGGTTCGACGTGCTCGTGGTCGAGGAGGGGCCCTGGGTCGACCAGGGCGAGGTCACCCCGTTCTCGCTCGAGCAGATGGACCGCCAGTACCGCGCCGGCGGCGTCACCGTCGCGCTGGGCCTGCCGTCGATCGCGTACACCGAGGGCCGGTGCGCCGGAGGCGGCACCGAGGTCAACAGCGGGCTCTACTTCCGCCCGCCGCTCGACGTCGTCGAGCGCTGGCGCCGCGACTTCCGCATCGACGGACTCGACCTCGACGAGCTCGGCACCATCGCCGACGAGGTCGAGCAGGCCATCCACGTCACCACCGTGCCGGGCAAGCCGACACCCGCCAGCGAGATCCTCCGCCGCGGCGCGGCCGAGCTCGGCTGGCGCCACGCCGAGGTGCCGCGCTGGATGCGGTACCCCGCCGGTGGCGACGCCGTGACCGGTCAGCGCCAGAGCATGACCCGCACCTACCTGCCGCGGGCGTTCGCCGCAGGGGCCCGGATGCTGGTCGACGCCCGCGTCGACCGGCTCACCACGCTCGGATCGGTCGTCAACGCCGAACTCACCTACGGCGACGGCACCGGCTCGCGCCCGGGCGGCCTGGTGGCGGCGAGGTGGGTGTTCGTGTGCGGTGGTGCGATCCAGTCGCCTGCGCTGCTGCAGCGCTCGGGGTTCCGCCGGCACGTGGGCCGCTCGCTCGCCGTGCACCCCACCGTGAAGCTCACCGCCGCGTTCGCCGACGAGGTCAACGTGCCCGACGACGTGCCGGTGCACCAGGTGAAGGAGTTCGCGCCCGACCTGAGCTTCGGCGGGTCCGCGAGCCACAGCGGCCTCGTCGCGCTGGCGCTCACCGACGAATGGGCCACGTTCGGCCCGCTGGTCGATCAGTGGCGACGCATGAGCGTGTACTACGCGGCGATCACGAGTGAGGGCCGCGGTCTGGTGCAGGCCCTGCCCGGCTTCCGCGACCCGCTGGTCACCTACCGCCTCACCCACCGCGACCGCGAACTCCTGCGCAGCGGACTCGCCCGGCTCGCGCTCTTGATGCTCGAGGCGGGTGCCACCGAGGTGTACCCCTCGTTCCGTGGTGCACCGGTGGTGCGCGGCCGGGCCGACCTCGCCACCCTCACCGAGCGTTTCGCCGCCACCAGGGCGAGCGTGATGACCGTGCACCTCTGCTCGACGGTGCCGCTCGGTGAGCACCGGGGCCGCTGCGGCGCCGACTCGTTCGGCCAGGTGTTCGGCAGCGAGCGGATCTTCGTCAACGACGCCTCGCTGCTGCCGAGCGCACCGGGCGTCAACCCACAGGCCACGGTGATGGCGTTCGCGATCCGCAACGCCCGGCACTTCATCGACACACACCGCGTGGGCGCCCTCGCCCCTGGAAGGACCCTGTCGTGATCGAACGTCGTCCGGCGCCGGCCGTCACCGTCGTCACCGGGGCCGCCGGGTGGCTCGGCCGCGCGCTCGTGCACCGCCTGCTCGCCGAGGGCCGGAGCCAGCTGCGCGTGCTCGTGCACGACCTGGCCGACCGGCCGCTGATCCCGCAGGGCGACGCGATCGCGGTCGAGGTGGGCGACATCGGCGATCGTGCCGTGGTCGACCGGCTGTTCGCCGGGCTGCCCTCGGGGATCGACGTCGACGTCGTCCACACCGCCGGCGTGATCCACCCGTCGAAGGTGGCCGACTTCTTCCACGTCAACCAGCGCGGCACCGAGCACGTGGTGGCGGCCGCGACCGCAGCAGGGGTCCGCCGTCTGGTGCACGTGTCGTCGAACAGCCCGTTCGGCTGCAACCCGCACCCCACCGACCTGTTCCGCCAGGACGAGCCGTACCACCCGTACTACGGCTACGGCCGGTCGAAGATGCTCGCCGAGCAGGCGGTGTTCGCCGCCGTCGACGCAGGGCTCGACGCCGCCGTGGTGCGTCCGCCGTGGT
>WBZL01003004.1_pt1 | contig 15832 bp, 17 predicted proteins | sample 5204291 | NCBI WGS metagenome assembly WBZL01 (sample SAMN12344345, study PRJNA552823) | activated sludge metagenome | biome: Activated sludge suspended growth; feature: Nitrification reactor; material: Wastewater; isolation source: activated sludge from nitrification reactor of wastewater...
ACCGCTTCGCGAACCTGCGCTCGGACCGTTCCTCCGCGGTCTCGTTGGAGTGGATCTCTCGCCACCGGTCCGCGGTCTGGCGTGCTTCGTGCGGCTTCGACCCTTTCGCCGCGTCGATCAGATCATCCACGTCGTCGGGGTCGGTGCCGGCCGGCGGGTTCGTGACCGCGTCGTGCAACTGCTCCGCCGCGGCCGCGGACAGTTCGCCGTCGTTGACGGCATCGTCGAGCTTCTTCGACTTGTCGAGTGCTTCACCCAACCGCTTGCGTGACTTCGCTTGTCCTTTGGAGGTGCCGGTCTTGTTCGACAGCCATTCCTCGACGTCGCGTACGCCGTCACCGGTCCAGGCGCGTCGTTCGTCGGCGGCGTGGACGATCTTGCCGTGGAACGCGGTGAGTCGGTCGATCCCGCGTCCGAGTCCGATCGCCAGGCCGCCGAGTTGGTCGGTCGACAGGATCGTCAGGTCGATGGCGGCGAGCTGGTCGAACAGCTCATGCATCGTGACCAGTGGATCCGCCATGCACGAACTCTAGACGAACGCGCGTTCGACAACAAGGCGTGACGCCAGATCCCCGCGATCGCGGGGTCGAGCTCCCTCGACGCAGACCTTCGCCCGAGCGGGCAGGATGGCGGAATGGAATCCGAACCCGTCGTGGCCGAGGTGGACGGCGTCGCGCTGGCCGGCTCGTGCTGGATGCCGTCGTCACCACGAGCAGCCGTGTTGATGCTGCCCGGGTCGGGTCCGTCCACCCGCGACAACGACGTGTACTTCCCGGCCATCCGCGAGCACCTGCTCGCAGCGGGGTTCGGCGTCGCCTCGTTCGACAAGCGGGGCGTCGGCGAGTCGACCGGTTCGCTGCTCGACACATCGATCGACCGCCAAGCCGATGACGCGCTCGCCTGCCTCACCACACTGCGCACCCGTACGGCGAATCTGCCGTGGGGCGTGTTCGGGCACAGCCAGGGTGGTTGGGTCGCGTTCGAGGTCGCCGCGCGCGACCACTCGCTGTTCGCTGCGGTCGCGAACAGCGGCCCTGCCGTCGGCGTGGCCGAGCAGGAGCGCTTCCGGATCCTCGGCACACCAGGTCCTTCCGGCGAGACGCTCGGACCCGACGCGCATCGTCGTTTCGACGAGCTCACACGGGCGGTCACGTCCGGCGCAGGGCACGCCGAGGCGATGGCGCTGCTCGCCGACGCGCCCGACCTGGCCGCCGAGTTCGCCGAGATGGGCGACGCCTGGCCGCTCGTCACGGCGCTGCTCGGCCACGACCCCGAGCGCACGCTGCGCTCGATCGCTATCCCCACGCTGTGCGTGTACGGCTCGCGCGAGCGCGTCGTGCCGGTCACGTCGTGCCTCGCGGTGCTCGACCGCGTCGGCAACCCGCACCTCGACGTCGCGGTGATCGCCGGTGGCGACCATCGGCTGCAACTCGACGACGAGACGTTCGCACCGGGCTACGTCGCCACCGTGGTCGGCTTCCTCGCCGCGCACTGCTGACGCGCGTCGGCCTGTCGTCCGTTCACCGGTGCGGGATCGCCCGCACGGGTGCGCTCACGAGGCGTGCTTCCACTGGCGCAGCAGTCGCCTGCCCAGGCTCGTCTTGTGCACCTCGTCGGCGCCGTCGTAGATGCGTGCCGCGCGCTCGTGCCGGTACCAGTAGGCCAGGATCGTGTCGTCGGTGACACCGAGCGCGCCGTGCACCTGGATCGCCCGGTCGACGGCCTCGAGCATCGTGTTCGCCACGACGAACTTGATCGCGGCGATGTCGTCACGTGCGGCCGATGCACCCTCGCGATCGATCCGCCACGCGGCGTGCAGCACCTGCAGCCGGGCGCCCTGGATCTTGGCGTACATCTCGGCGGCCCAGTGCTGGATCACCTGCTTGTCGGCGAGCGTGCCGCCACCGACATCGATCACACGCTCGTTGGCGCGCTCGCACATCATCTCCCACGCTCGTTGGGCGATCCCGAGCCAGCGCATGCAGTGGTGGATGCGGCCGGGGCCGAGACGGTCCTGGGCGATGACGAAACCGTGACCCTCGGGTCCCAGCAGGTTGGCCGCCGGCACGCGGCAGCCCTGGTAGATGACCTCGGCGTGACTGGCGTGGCCGGAGCCGCTGTGACCCATCACGCTCACGTTGCGCACCAGGTGGAAGCCGGGCGTGTCGGTGGGCACGATGATCATCGACGCTCGCTGGTGCGGCGGCGCCTGCGGATCGGTGACGGCCATCACGATCGCGAACGCGGCACCGTCGGCCGACGACGTGAACCACTTCTGGCCGTTGATCACGTACTCGTCGCCCTCGCGCACGGCGGTGGTCTCGAGCAGCACCGGGTTCGAGCCGGCGGTGAGCGGCTCGGTCATCGAGAAGCAACTGCGGATCTCGCCGGCCACCAACGGGCGCAGCCACTGGTCGCGCTGCTCCGCGGATGCGTACGTGTGCAGGATCTCGATGTTGCCGGCGTCGGGGGCGGCCGTGCCGAACACCGACATGCCGAGCGGGCTGCGCCCGACGGCCTCGGCGAACAGGCCGTGGTCGACCATCGAGAGTCCGAGCCCCCCGAACTCGACCGGATGGTTCGGGGCCCACAGGCCCATCTGCTTCACCTTGGCCTGGGCCTTCGCGACGCCCGCAGCGAGCGCGGACTCGTCGCCGAAGAGCATCTCGTTCTCGAGCGGGATCACCTCGCGTTGCATGAACTCGCGGATCATCTCCAGGCGGACGGACATCTCCTCGGACACCAGGAAATCCATGGTTCTCCCCCATCGTCGACAGTGGATCCGATGGTACGAAGGGCTCCCCGGGGCCCGACAGGACCGAACGTCCCGACTGCCGGGTCGTCGTCAGCGGCGGTGACGAGCCTCGGCCGCGACGTCGAGCCGGCCGGCCGCCCGGTCGGCGGCGTCGGCACCGGCCATCGCCCGCAGCAGCAGCAGACCGTCGATCACGGCGAGCGCCGCTTCGGCGTCGGCGCGGCGCTGTTCGGGCGAACCGCTCACGAAGCCGGCCATCCACGACACCCAGGCGTCGACCATCGCGGGCGCCATGGTGCGATACGGCTCGCGTCCGCTGGCGGCCAGCCCCATCGCCTCGAAGTACACCGCGAAGACCGCGTCGTGCTCGGGCCGGGCGACCACGGGCCAGGTGCGCCGCACGAGCTCGAGGTGGCTGCCGACCGGCTCGTCGAACACGGCCGCCAGCGCTGCTTGCAGCCGAACGCCGAGCGCTGCGAGCACGGCGGCGATCAACTCGTCCTTGCTCGGGAAGTAGTACACGACGATGCGGTCGCTCGTGCCGGCACGTCGCGCGACCCGGGCGAACGTCAGCGCGCTCAGCCCACCGGCGAACGCCTCGTCGACGGCCGCGGTGAGGATCTCGTCGTGCGAGTGCTTGTACCCCACGCGGCGAGCGTACCGAGCCGGTTGACCCGCTCCCGCCTGCGTGGTTCACTTTGTAGTGCTCACTACAAACAGGAGATCGACGTGAACTTCGACGCGATCGACGCCGCCAGCGTCGTCAACAACTTCCTCCGGGTCTTCGAGTCGATGGACTTCGACGCCGCGCTCCCCATGCTCGCCGACGACTGCGAGTACACGAACGTCCCGCTCGGCACCGTGCGCGGGCACGCCGGGGTGCGGAGCGTGCTCGAGCCGTTCTTCGCGCCGATCCGCGAGAACGAGTTCGTGGTGCTGCGAACCGCCGCCGAGGGCCCCGTGGTGGTGGTCGAGCGGCTCGACCGGCACCGCCTCGACCACGGCTGGCGCGAGCTGCCCGTGGTGGGTGTGTTCGAAGTGCACGACGGACGGATCACCGTGTGGCGCGACTACTTCGACGCGATGACCGCCGCCAGGATCCACGCCCCCGATCCCGCCTGACAGGATGCGCCCATGTCGCTGATCCGTCCCACCGACGACCAGTTCGCCGAGGTCCCCTTCGCGCAGCGGTACGCGTGCGACCACCTCGAGGTGCCGCTCGACGGACTCGACCAGCGGGGCCGGGTGGCCGTCGTCGACCAGCCCGCCGCGAGCGAGACCCGCGGCACCTTCCTGTTGCTGCACGGCGAGCCGTCGTGGAGCGCGCTCTACGAGCACTGGATCCCCGAGCTCACCGCGCTCGGCTTCCGCTGCGTCGCCCCCGACCTGATCGGCTTCGGCCGCAGCGACAAGGTCACCGACGACGACTGGTACACCTACGAACGCCACGTCGGCGTCATCGCACGCGTCATCCGCGAACTCGACCTGCGCGACGTGCAGCTGGTGGTGCAGGACTGGGCCGGCCCGATCGGTCTGCGCCAGCTGGTCGACATGCCCGACCGCTTCGCCCGCACGTTCGTGTTCAACACGTGGCTGCACCGCGACGGCTACGTGTACGGCGACGGCGTGCGCGTGTGGCGGTCGATGGCCGTCGACCCCGATCGCCTCGGTGGCGACATGCCGACCGGCCGGATCGTGTCGGGCACCATGCGCCGCCCCGACCACGACCTCGATGCGCTGCGGCACACCTACGACGCGCCGTTCACCACCCCCGAGTCGAAGGCCGGGGCCCGTGCCTTTCCCACGATGCTCCCCTTCGAACAGCCCGAGCGCGGCGGCGCCGCCGAGCAGGCTCTGTGCTTCCGCGCGCTCACCAGCGAGCCGCCGTGCCCCGTGCACGTGGCCTTCGGCGACGCCGATCCCGTGTTCCCCTTCGAGCAGGGCGCCGAGCTCGCCGAGCTGATCCCCGGTGCCACCCTCGACCGCATCACCCAGGCCGGCCACTTCGTGCAGGCCGATGCGCCCGCCGACTGCCTCGACGTGATCCGCCGCCGACTCGCCTGACCAGCGCGCCGCAGCGGTGTCGCCTACCGTGGGCAGGACGACGCGGAGGTGGACGGTGGCGACACGACATCACTGGTCACGGGGGCACCGGTCACAGGTGCGTGCGTGCCTCGCGCTCGTGGCCTTCCTCGCGGCCGGGTGCGGCAGCGGCGGTGACGACGAGGCGACGTCGACTCCGGTCCCGACGTCGACGACACTGGCGATCACCACGACCAGCCCCGACGCCACACTCGTGGCACTGCCGGACGTGGACGAGGACGACGACGCCGATGGCATCGGTCCGCCGAAGCCGGGCGAGATCGACACCTCGTCGGGCCAGCCGCGGGTGTGTCTGATGGTCGACCTGGAGGAGGTCGCCTCGGGCACCGGCACGGCAGGCCTGACGTCGTCGGAGGGCGTGTTCCGCGACACCACCACCTGCTTCGTCGAGGACGCCACCGGCGCCGACGTGCTCCTGGTCGCCGCCGCCCCCGCCGACACCTTCGACGAGGCGGCGGCTGCCGCCGACGCCGCGCCGGTGGAGGGCCTGGGCGACGCGGCCGTGTGGAGCGAGGGGCGACTCCACGTGCGGATCGGCGACGAGGACCTCGCCTTCGCACTCGGCGAGGCCGCGCAGGTGCCGACAGCCGACACGAAGGCCGTGGTCGAACAACTGGCGGCGGTCACCGTCACCAGGTACCTGCCACCCTCGTCCGTCTGAGGTCTCGGGCCCGGGGGTACGGGCCGACCGGCCGGCAGCCGAGCGACGCCCCAACCGTCCGCTACATGACGGGCGGGATCATCGCCTCGATCAGGCGCGGACCCGATTCGGCGTACGAGCGCTCGAGCTCGCGGGTCAGGTCCTCGGCCGTGTCGACCCGCACGGCCGGCACCCCCAGGCCCTGCGCGAGCGACACGAAGTCGATGTCGGGTCGGTGCAGGTCGAGCATGTCGAGCGCCTTCGGCCCCACCGCGTCGGCACCCACGCGCTGCAGCTCCATGTTGAGCACCGAGTACGACCGGTTGTTGCAGATCACGGTCGTGACGTCGAGACCCTCGCGGCTCTGGGTCCACAGCGATTGCAGCGTGTACAGGGCGCTGCCGTCGGCCTGCAGGTTGAGCACTCGTCGATCGGAGCACGCGACGGCAGCACCGATCGCGACCGGCATGCCCTGACCGATCGAGCCGCCGGTGAGGCACAGCCACGAATGGCGGGGTGCGTCGGCGGTGGCACCGGCCAGGAACAGCCCCGAGGTCTGTGCCTCGTCGCTCACGATCGCCCCCTCGGGCAGCGTGGCGGCGACGGCGGCCGCCATCGTCTGCGCGGTGAGCGCGCCCGTGGGGCGCTCGGGGACGGCACCAGCGGGCGCGTCGACGGCCGGCGGTGCACCGATCGCGTCGGCGAGCTGCTCGAGCGCCGCCACCACGTCGAGGCCGGCCGACGGTGCTGCGAGCTCGTGCACCTCGCACGTGGACGGCACGAGATCGCTCTCCTTGCCCGGGTAGGCGAAGAACGACACCGGCGATGTGGCGTCGGCGAGGACCAGGTGCTGGAACGGCTGCAACTGCATGACGGCGAAGTCACCGAGATACGACAGGCGCGTGGGCTCGTGCAGCTCGGCGCCGCGCTCGATCCGAGTGGGGAACGTCTCGGCCATCAGCTTCACGCCGGCGGCGTCGGCCAGCCGGCCGGCGGCGCGCAACCCCCGCTCCCCCAGCGCCACACCGCCGAGGAACAGTGCGGTCGGTTCGCCCGAGCGGATCACCCGGGCGAGCCGCTCGATCACGTCCGGATCGACCGCCGCCCGCGCCTTCGGCACGGTGAGCTCGCCGTCGACCCCGCCGTCGGTCCACGACACGTCGGCCGGCAGGATCAGCGTCGCCACCTGCGGTGGCGGCCCCATCGACGCAGCCACGGCCGCGGCGGCGTCACGGCCGAGATCGACCGTCGACGTCGAGCGGTGCACCCAGCCGGGCGACACGTTGCGCGCCACCGTCTCGATGTCGCTCGTGAGCGGCGCGTCGTACTGCAGATGGTGCAGGGCGTGGTCGCCGACGATCACCACCACCGGCACGCGCGCCTTGCGCGCGTTGTGCAGGTTGGCGAGCCCGTTGCCGAGGCCCGGCCCGAGGTGCAGCAGCACCGCGGCGGGCGTGCCGCGCATGCGCGCGTAGCCGTCGGCGGCACCGGTGGCCACCCCCTCGAACAGCGCGAGCACGCCGCGCATGTCGGGCACGTCGTCGAGCGCGGCGACGAAGTGCATCTCCGACGTGCCGGGGTTCATGAAGCAGGTGTCGACGCCGGCGGCGACGAGGGTGCGGATGAGCGAACGAGCACCGTTCACGAGGTGGCCTCCAGATCGAAGATGGTGCCGGGGTTGAGGACCCCGGCCGGATCGAACGCCTGCTTGATGCGGCGCAGGAGGGCCAGCTTGGCAGGGTCCTCGAGCTCGGCGAAGTACGGCTTCTTGGCGGTGCCGATGCCGTGTTCGCCCGACATCGCGCCGCCCAGTTCGAGTCCGGCCCGCAGCAGGTCGCGCACGACCTCCTTGCGCACCGCCGAGTCGCCCTGGAACACGGCCAGGTGCACGTTGCCGTCGCCGGCGTGGCCGCAGCCGGCGATCCACGACGCGGTGCGCTCGCCGATGACGCGCACGGCCTCCATGTACGCCGGCATCGCACCGCGGGGCACGCACACGTCGACGATGTCGTTCGCACCGTTGGCCTTGGCCAGCCAGAACGCCTTCTCCCGAGCCTCGACCAGCTGCGCCGCCGAACCCGCGGGCAGCACGTACACGTCGATCGCCCCGAGTCCGACGAGCAGCTCACCGACGTTCGCGATGTCGTCGTCCAGGCGCTCGTCCGAGGTCGACTCGAGCTGCACGAGCAGGTAGGCGAGTGCGGTGTCGCGCACTTCGTCCGGGATGCCGAGTTCGACCTGATACGTCTGGCGGATCGCCGCCATCGTCAACAGGTCGATGTACTCGAGGATCGTCGGCGTGAGGCCCGACGCCAGCACTCGCGGCACCGCCGCCGACACCTCGTCGAGCGTGGTGAACGGCACGAGCACGGTGGCCGCACGCGGCAGGCGCGGCACCAGTTTGAGCGTCACCTCGGTGACCAGTGCGAGCGTGCCCTCCGAGCCGATCACCAGCTGGGTGAGGTCGTAGCCGGACGACGACTTCACCGTGCGGCCGCCGGTGCGCATCACCTCGCCGGTGGGCAGCACGATCTCGAGGCCGAGCACGTGGTGCCGGGTCACGCCGTGCTTGACGGCCTGCATGCCGCCGGCATTGGTGTTGACGTTGCCGCCGAGCGAGGCGCTGTACTCGCCGGGCCGCACGGGGTACGACACACCGAGCGGCGCGAGCTCCGCGTCGAGTTGTTCGAGCGTGACGCCGGGCTGCACGACGGCCACGCCACCGGGGGCGTCGATCTCGACGATCCGGTTCATCCGCTCGAACGAGACGACCACGCCACCGGCGACGGGCGTGCACGCGCCCGACAGACCGGACCCGCTTCCCCGCGCCGTGACCGCGATGCGATGCTCGGTGCAACAGCGCAGGATCGCGGCGACCTCGTCGGTGGTGCGTGGTCGCAGCACGGCCGCCGGCGCGACGGGCGTGGCGCCGAGCGCCTCGTCGTGCCCGTAGTCGTCGCCGGCCTCGTCCCCCGGTGCCACCACGTCCGCACCGACGACGGCCCGCAGGAGTTCGATCACATCGCTCACGGCCGGATGCTACGGCGGCGAGACCGACGACGATCACGCCGCTTCCACAATCTGCCGTGGAGACCATGATTTTCATTGCATGTTCTCGGCGGCATTGGTACAGTCGTGGGCGAAGGGGAGTATCCATCCCGGAACCGCCGTCACCACGGACCGCACCACGGTCCCGGCGGTCCAGCTCGGATCCCGAGCGGAGAGACCTTCGAACCGACCCACACGTCGTTCGAGAGGCCCGCCCGTGTCCATCCCCACCCCACTCCCCCGCACCCGCCGTGACGCCGTCACCGGGTACGTCCGCCGCACGAGCATCTTCGTCGCCGGCGCCACCGTGACCGCCGCCGGCGTCGCGATGGTCGTACTGCCCGGGCCGGGTGTGCTCGTGGTGTTCCTCGGTCTGATGATCCTCGCCACCGAGTTCGCCTGGGCGGCCCGGGCGCTCGATCCCGTCCGCCTGCGAGCCAGAGACGCCACCGCCCAGTTGCGCGCCTCACGCCGTGCCCGACTCACCAGCACCGCCACGGCGACCGCGCTGATCACCATCGGCGTCGGCACGCTCGCGATCCTCGACCAGCACCGGATGCTCGGCGTCGCCGCGCTCACCGCCGGCCTCGGCACCCTCGTCGTGCTCACCCCCGCCGTCGAGCGGCTGCTCGCACGCGAGCTGCGGCCTCGCGGCACCGATCGTCCCTGACGCACACCCCGACTCCCCCACCACCCCACGGAGGTCACCATGAACCGCGCCCTGCTCGCCGAGCTGCAACAGCAGCGCTGCTACCCGAGCATCACGCTCCTGCTCGCCACCACATCGGGCGTCGCCCTGTCGGCCAGCCAACGCGACACCGCGACCGAGCTCGTCCGCGAGGTCGAGCGACGGCTCGCCGCCGATGCCGTCGACGAGGCCACCGCCACCGATCTCGTCGCACGCCTGCGACATCTGGTCGACGACGTCGCCGACGAGCCCGCCACCCACGGCCTCGCCGTGTTCGTCTCGCCCGAGTACTCGGCGACGGTGCGGCTCGGCCGCGCTGTCGACGCGCGCGTCGCCATCGACGACACCTTCGCCACCCGCGACCTGGTGGCCGACCTCAACCGCACCGCGCTGTACCGCGTGGTCACGATCAGCGAACGTGTGGTGCGCGTGTTCATCGGCGACCGTCAGCGCCTCGTCGAGCAGCGCGACGACGTCTGGCCGCTGCAGCGCGACGAGCACCACACCACCGTCACGTGGATGCGCGACCTCAACCAGCTGCTGCGTCGCGAGCACGCGTCGTACCCGTTGCCCACGGTGCTGGCCGGTGTGCAGCGTTCGGTGCGCGAGCTCGCGCCGCACCTCACGTCGATCGGGTTCGTCGCAGGCAACCACGACCGCTCGAGCGCGAGCCAGCTGCACCACCTGGCATGGCCGCTCGTCGTCGACTGGCTGCGCACCGACGAGACGAGGGCGCTGGCCCGGCTCGACCAGGCGCGCTCCACGAACCGGTACGCCGGCGGCATCCACGAGGTGTGGTCGCTCGCCAACGAGGGCCGCGTCGACACCATCGTGGTCGAGAACGGCTTCCGTTTGCCGGCACGGATCGGCGGGAACCACGAGCTGTTGCCGGCCGACGACCCCCACCACCCCGAGGTGAACGACGACATCGTCGACGACACGATCGAGAGCGTGCTGCTGAGCGGCGGCAATGCCGTGATCGTCAGCGATGGCGCGCTGGCAGACGTCGAGCGGGTGGCAGCGATCCTGCGGTACTGAGCGATGAGCGACGAGCAGCCATCGCCCGCACCGCAGGACGCGATCGGCAGGCCGGATCGACCAGGGCAGCCTGCGCGCCGCTGCGTCAGTCGGCGAACCAGTTGGCGTGGAAACCGATCGGCACCCGGGCAGCCATCTTCACGCGAGCGACGGGGTCGGCGGTCACGTCGCGGGCATCGAGGATCACCAGGTCGGTGGTCTCGGTCTCGCGGTCGCTGACGAAGCTGAGCAGCCAGCCGTCGTCCTCGGCGGTGCCGTCCGGGTCGGCCGCGAAGACGTGCTCGCCGCTCACCTCGCTGTCGCGGTACGAGTGCGCGCTCGTCGCTCCGGTCTCGAAGTCGTACTTCACGACACCCTCGAAGTCGAACGCGAAGTCCCAGCTGCGCTGCGGGCACGCGTAGCCGAAGCGGGTGCGATGTGCGGCCAGGTTGTCGTCGACGCGCGGGAACTCGCTCGCCAGGTCGCTGATCTGCTCGTCGGTGACCTTGCCGGTGGTGAGATCGATCGTCCATCGCCACGGCATCGGCTCGCGTGCCGCGCCCGGGTTCTCGAACTGGAAGCCGCCCGGCATGTCGGGCATGCGCGGTGCACGGATCTCGATCGTGTTGCCGTTCTCCCAGGCGTTGAAGAAGTGCACGACGTAGCAGTTGTCGATCTCGAACCATCGCACGTCGGTGCCCGACCCGCCGCGAGGGATGACGCCGAGTCGGGTGCCGTTGTCCGGCTGCCAGCTCATCGGGTCGTGGCCGTCGAGCATCTGGCGCAGGTCGAACACCGCCGGAGCGTCGAGGAAGATCGCGTAGTGCTCGGTGACGACGAAGTCGTGCATCATCACCGGCGCCGGGATCTCGATCTCGGTGCAGTTGACGAGCTCGCCGGCGGCGTTCACCTCGGAGTAGCGCAGGTACGGCGCCACGGGGCTGTAGCCGAAGAACAGCATGTCGCCGCTGACCGGGTCGACCTTCGGATGCGCCGTCATCGGGCCTTGCAGCCGGCCGCCGAAGTCGCACTCGCCGAGCGTGTTCAGGTCGCGGTCGAACTCGGTCGGGGGTGCCGCCTCGAGCAGGCTGAACATGCGGCCGGCGTGCCGGACCGTCGCCGTGTTGGCGGTGTTCTTCAGCATCCCGCCCTCTTCGATCACGTCGCTCGGCGGGAACTGGAAGTTGCTCATGCCGCCGTAACACGCGTGGCCGCGGGCACGCTCGGCCAACAAGCCCTTCGACTCGATCCAGCGGTTGCGATAGCGGGCCTTGCCGTCCTCGAAGTAGACGGCGTGCAACATGCCGTCGCCGTCGAACGGGTGGTAGGCGCCGAGTGGCGCGAACTGCGGATTCGGACCGGTGCGAACGAACATGCCGCGCAGGCCGGCGGGGATCTCGCCGATCACCTGCAGGTCGCGATCGTCGCGCTCGTCGGTCACCGGTGCCATCAGCCCCTGCAGGAACGGTGTCTGCCACGTGTCGGTCGCCGTCATGGCTGCCCCCCTACGGTCGGGATCGGTCCCCCATCGACCGGTCACGCCGAGCGTAGCCCTCACTAGCGTGGGGCCGTGACCCCGCGCGAGCTCGACGAACTGCGCCACCTGCGTCGGGCCCGCGACCTGATGGACCGCGAGTACGAGCGGCCGCTCGACGTGCCGACGATGGCCGAGGCGGCGCTGATGTCGCCGGCGCACTTCTCCCGCCGGTTTCGCGAGGTCTACGACGAGACCCCGTACAGCTACCTGATGACCCGACGGATCGAACGCGCCCAGCACCTGCTGCGCAGTGGCATGTCGGTGACCGACGCGTGCATGGCCGTGGGCTGCTCGTCGCTCGGCTCGTTCAGCTCGCGCTTCACCGAGGTCACCGGCACGACCCCGTCGCAGTACCGGGCGATGGACCACTCACATCTCGAGGTGGTGCCGCCGTGCATCGCCAGTCAGCACCTGCGCCCGCGACGATCCTGATCGAGCAGGAACGGAGAAGCACCCCGTCAGGGCCGTCCGTACAGTGCGACGCATGACGATCTCCGTGTCCACGATGTTCATCCCGGTCCACGACCCCGAGGCCGCGCTCGGCTTCTACCGCGACGCCCTCGGCCTCGAGGTGCGCAACGACGTGTCGAGGGGCGAGTTCCGCTGGATCACCGTCGGGGCGCCCGGCCAGTCGGTCGACATCGTGCTGTCGCAGCCGCACGGCGGCCGCTCGCAGGCCGACGGCGATGCGCTGCTCACCCTGGTGACGAAGGGGTCGCTGCAGGCAGCGATCTTCCGCGTGGACGACCTCGACGCCACCTTCGAGCGACTGCGCGAGTCCGGTGCAGAGGTGCTGCAGGAGCCGACGTCGCAACCGTGGGGTGCCCGAGACTGCGCGTTTCGCGACCCGTCCGGCAACCTGCTGCGCATCGCACAGGCCTGAGGTCGGGATCAGCGCAGCGGACCGTCCGCACCAGCGAGCACCCGGGCTTCGGCTCGCACCGCGACGAGCGAGGCCGGGTCGCTGAGCGTCGCACGGAGCACGAACGACGCGGCGGCGTCGGCGAGTCGGCGAGGATCGCCGAGCGCCTGTTCGAGATGCACCAGTCGGACCACCTCGAAGCCCAGTGCATTGAGCGCCGGATACAGGAAGTCGTGTCCGTCGGCGTAGAACTGACCCTGTTCGATGCCCGCCCTCACGATGCGGTTCAGGGTCCGCCGGAAACGCTGCAGCGCCGCCCGGGCGGACTCGAGGCCGAGCTCGGCGATCAGCTCTTCGCGCAACCCGCGCAGATCGAAGGGGATCTCCAGATACCACCGCGTCTGCCACTCGACGTAGCGGTACAGCTGGCACGCCGGCGACCCGCCCTCGCGGACCAGCGCCGCAGCCCGCTCGGCGGGGATCACCTGGTCGTACTCGAACAGTTCCTCCACGATCGCCGCCTTCGACGCGAAGTGGTTGAAGATCGAGGGCTGCTGGATGCCGACGGCCTCGGCGATGTCGCGGGTGGCCGCGCCGTGGTAGCCGCGGGCCGCCATCAGCCCGGCTGCGGCGTACAGGATTCGATCGCGCGTCGGCCATGTGGCCGGGTCGGTCGCCATGAGATGCGCCAGCCGGGCGAGGCGTGGATCGCTCCCCCACGGCTGCTGGCGTCCCGACATCAGCTCGACGCTACCGGCCCGAGGGCTCGCCGCCCGCTGTGTACGATCGCCACCTATCGGCCGATAGTCGAACAGGAGGCGCACGATGGCGAGCTACTGGTTCCGCAACGGGATCGTCCACACGATGGATCCCCGATCGCCCTGGGCCGAGTCGGTCGTGGTGCACGACGAGGTGATCGCGTTCGTCGGACGTGATGTCGACGCCCGGGCGCACCTGCGAACCGACACCGACGAGATCGACCTCGAGCGGGGGTTCCTCATGCCCGGCTTCATCGACGGACACGACCACCTCATCGGCGGCGCGATGGGCAAGATCGGCGTGTCGCTCGAAGGGCTGCACGGCAAGGACGCGGTGCTCGAACAGATCCGTCGCTTCGCCCAGGCCAACCCCGGCAGGGACGTGATCCGTGGTCACGGCTGGACCCAGTTCACCTTCGACGGTCTGCAACCCCACCGCACCTGGCTCGACACCGTCACCGATGTGCGGCCCGCCTTCCTGCACAGCTACGAGGTGCACGACGTGTGGGCCAACACGGCCGCCTTCCTCGCTGCCGGCATCGGGCCCGACACGCCCGACCCCAACCCACCGACCTCGTACTGGCCACGTGACCCCGATGGTTTCCCCGCCGGCACGTGCTGTGAGCCCGAGGCCTGGCTTCCGATCGCGATCGAGCTCGGCATGTTCAGCATGGAGTCGGTCCGCGAGGCGATGGCACTCACCATGGCGCCCGCGCCGTCCTGGGGGATCACGTCGTACTACGACGCGAGCACGCTGCTCACCTCTCGACGGCTCGTCGGCGACGCGTACGAGCACGTGATCGGGCTCGACCGTGCGGGCGAGCTCCCCGTGCGCATCGTCGGCTCACACCTCGTGCGCGACCCCGACACCGATCCCGCCCGAGCCGTCGACGTGCTCCGCGCGCTCCATCACGAGGTTCGCTCACCGAACGTCGAGATCACCACGATGAAGCTCTTCATGGACGGCGTCGGCCCGGCGCACACGGCGTCGATGCTCGAGCCCTACGCCGACCAGCCGCACACGGGCGGCTGGGTGCTCCCGCCCGCGTACGTGCAGCGCATCGCCGAGGCCACGAACCTCGCCGGGTTCGACGTGCACATCCATGCGTGTGGCGATGCGGGGGTGCGCAGCGCGCTCGACGCGTTCGAACACGTCCGCGTCGCGCACCCGCGGCTCGCGCCACGGAACACCGTCTGCCACCTCGAGTTCTGCCATCCCGACGACGTGCAGCGCTTCGCGCCGCTGGGGGTCACCGCCAACGTCACCCCGCTGTGGGGCACCGACTACCGGGGCGAGTTCCACGACGCGTATCCGGCGCTGGTGGGTGACGAACGCCTGCGCCGCGACTACTGCCCCTACGGCTCGGTGATGCGCACCGGCGCGAACGTCACCTTCGGAGCCGACTGCCCGGGCGTCGAGGTGCACGAGATCGCGCCGCTGATCCAGATCGAGGCCGCCGTCACCCGTCGACGGCCCGGTCGGCCCGACGACCGTCCGATGGGTGCTCACGAACAGGTGTCCGTCGCCGATGCCCTTCGCGCCTACACGGTGAACGGGGCCAAGGCGCTGCGTCTCGAACACGTGACCGGCTCGATCGAGGTCGGCAAACGCGCCGACCTGGTGCAGCTGGGCCGCAGCCCCTACGAGGTGCCGCACCACGAGATCCACGCGATCCCGGTGGTGCGCACGATGCTCGGCGGTCGACTCACCCATGGCTGACCCCTGGGCGTCCGTCCGGTCGGGTACCCTGCGATCGACCGCCACTTGACGTCAGTCTGCCCGCCTCGTCGGCGTGCCGCCTCTCGCTGAGCCGCACGAACGAGAGAGCACCATGGCCACGCCTGCATCCAAGAACGCCAAGCCCGTCAAGGGCGCCGAGCGACTGCCCGCCTACCTGCAGACCTCGTTGCCCGCCGAGTCCGGCCCCGTCGACCGGCTGGCGTTCGAGATCCTCGCCGGTCGTCGCGACCTGCTGCCGTCGGTGCAGCGCATCATCGACGCCGGCGGCGCCGACGGTGCGAGCGAACGGGCGCTCGAACTGTTCCGCGACTCGCTCGGCGTGACGGGCGACCCCAACCGCGACCCGCGAGTCGCGATCGCCAACGCCGCCGGGGGCGGGTCGACCGGGGCAGCTGCTCGATGAGCCAGGCCGGCGCCAACAAGCGCGAACGGGAACGCAACCGCCAGGCCAAGGCCGTGGCGAAGGCCGAGCGGCGCACGCTGCGTCGCGAGTCGAACGATGCCACGGGCGACGCAGGTCCGGCGGTCGACCAGCAGGCGGTGCTCGCCCAGCTCGCGGCGCTGCACGAGCAGTTCGACGCCGAGCAGATCGAGCTCGACGACTTCCTCGACCGCAAGGCCGAGCTGATGCAACTGCTCGTCGTCCCCGACGCCTGACACCTCGCCGCGGCGTCGCGGCGACG
>WBZL01000444.1_pt2 | contig 15830 bp, 17 predicted proteins | sample 5204291 | NCBI WGS metagenome assembly WBZL01 (sample SAMN12344345, study PRJNA552823) | activated sludge metagenome | biome: Activated sludge suspended growth; feature: Nitrification reactor; material: Wastewater; isolation source: activated sludge from nitrification reactor of wastewater...
GTACAGCACCCGCAGGGTGTCGTCGCCACCGGTGGCGGCCGGCAGCTCCCAGGTGGCGCCGGGGTCGAGGTGCAGGTGCCAGATGGCCACGTCGGCCCCCGGCTGCGACGCCCAGGAGTCCGGCGGCGGGGCGTGCGGCTCGGCGCCGGGCAGCGAGCCCGCGATCACGGTGACGACGGTGCGGTTCCCCGCGTCGTCGACGGCCTCCACCCGGGGGATGTCTTCGTCCCAGAACATGGTGAAGTGCGGGTCGACCAGCTTGTGGGCCGCGGGCAGGTTCAGCCAGATCTGGAACAGCTCCAGGTGGTTGGGACCGTGGCGGTCGAGCAGCGGGAACATCTCGGAGTGCACGATGCCGCCGCCGGCGGTGACCCACTGCACGTCGCCCCGCCCGAAGCGGGCCGCCGCTCCCAGCGAGTCGGCGTGGTCGATGATGCCCTTGCGCACGAAGGTGACCGTCTCGAAGCCCCGGTGGGGGTGGTTCGGGAAGCCGGGCACCACGTGGCCGTGGTACATGCTGAACCCGTCGAGGCCGGAGAAGTCCTGGCCCATGTCCCGCTCGCCCAGCGGCACCGCCGGCGCCAGGCGCTCATCGCCCGCCGGGTAGGCGTCGTCGTGGTGGGCGCAGAACAAGAAGGGGTCGAGCGTGGGCCACTGGGGCCCGAGCGCCACCGTCTGGAGCACGGGACTGTCCATCCCGCCAGGGTACGGACGGCCCCGAGCGTTGACACCCGAGGCTCCACCGGGTTCAGGGACGGGCCCGACCTGCCGACAGGTGATCGATGACCATCCAGCAGGACGACGCGGTCGAGACCACGGATCAGGCCGTGCCGGTCGAACGCGTGCTGCCCGTGCGGCGGGTGTCGTTCGAGTACCCCGACGACCTCCACCCCATGTGGGCGCCGCACCTGCCGGAGTTCGCGGCGGCGGCCAACGCCATCTCGCTGGGCATGCCCTACGCCGAGCCGCTGTTCATCCGGGCCATGCGCTCCACGTTCGACCGCATCGACCCCGACCTGCGGGCCCGGTCCGAGTCCTACATCCGCCAGGAGACCGGGCACCACACCCAGCACAAGAAGTTCAACGACATCGTCACCGCCCACTACCCCGCCCTCCGCCACGTGCAACGGCTCATGGCGGCCAACGACCGCTGGGTGTGGCGCCGCAGCCCGAGGTTCCGGGTGGCGTACGCGGCGGCCGGCGAGACGATCTCCTACGGCGTGGCCCGCTGGACCGAGGCCCACCTGGGTGAGCTCATGGACCGGGCCGAGCCGGTGCCCGCCACCTTGTTCCTCTGGCACCTGGCCGAGGAGATCGAGCACAAGTCGAACACCTACGACGTGTTCGAGGCCACCGACGGATCGCGCCTCCGGTACGCGCTGGCGGCGGTGGTCGGCCTCCTCACCATCGCCACGTTCACCTTCCTGGGGGCGCTGGTGCAGCTCTGGAGCGCGAAGCGCCTCCGGTACCCGATCACCTGGTACCGCATCGGAAAGCTGTCGGTGTCAATGGCCTTCGTGCTGGTGCCGACGCTGGTCCTCTCGTCGCTCCCCGGTCACCACCCCCGGGACTTCACCGACCCGATCTACCTGCCCCAGTGGCTGCAGCAGTACGACCCCGCCACCGGCACCATGCCCCTGTGGGGGTCGGTCCCCGAGTAGACCAGACCCGACCAGACCCGACCAGACCCGACCACCCGACCAGACCGGCCGGCTCGGTCCGACGCCTCTCCCCATCTCCCCAGCCGGCACCGACCGGTGGCCCGGGCCGTTCGGCCCTGGTGAATCGGAATGCGGGTCGGGGTTCTCGGGGTGGGCGTCGGTATGGCTGGAGCGGTGCGGTGCGGCCGACGATCTAGCTCCCATGGAGGGAGAGGGAACGGCTCTGGCCCTGGTGCCGGTGTACGTGGGGGGTCTGGACCCCACCATGGCCCGCTCGGTCGCGGCCTACCTAGAGACCCGCCAGTCCGAGCGGTTCTCGGTGACCGACCGGGCCGCGGCCGCAATCCTCCTGGTCGACATCGACCAGCCCGGCGCCGCCGACGAGGCCGCCGGCTCCCGCAACGACCAGATCGTGGTCGGCGTCGGTTTCGGCCGCACACCCGATGCGGTGCCGTGCCGCCACTACGTCCAGAAGCCGCTCACCGGCAACGTGCTCCTCGACGCGCTCTCCGACGTGGTGCCCCTGCTGGGCTCGTCGCCGTCGAGCGCGACGCCGACGCGTCGCACGGCCGTGGGACGGGCCAGCCACGCCCGTGACGTCTTCACCACCGGTCGGCCCTACCTGCCGCAGTCTCGGCGGGACACATCCCCCGATCGCGACCAGGACCGACCGCAGCGCGCCCTCGCGGACCGCGTCGCGTCCGTTCGTGCCGTGCACCTCCCGACCAGGATGACGGACGTGGTCGATGCCAGCGGGCCTTCCACCGCGGCCGAGCGTCTGGCCGGCCGACTCGACGTCGAAGCCGTCCCCGTGCGCGACCACGGCGACCTGAGCGACCCGGCCGTGCTGGCGTCGTTCCGCTACGACTCGGAGGCCCACCTCGACGGCCTGCTGCGGCGAGCGGTGCGAGACGGCGGGAACCGGCACTGGGAACTGCGGGGCCCCATGCTCTCGGTGCTGGCCGACCCGGCCGAGTCCACCTTGTGGGTGTCAGGGGGTGACACCGTCCTTCGCGCCCTGTGTGCCCAGCCCGCTGGCGACCCATGGTCGCTCGAGATCCACCGCCAGCCACCCAGTCCGGCCGGTCGGCGCCGCGCCACCGTGGAGTCGCTGCTGTGGAACACCGCCGTGTGGTCGTCCCAGGGCCGGATCCCCGTCACCATGGATCCCGACGTGGCGGTGGCGGTGCGGGCCTGGCCCGATCTCACGAGGTGCGTGCTCACGCCGTCGGTGTTGGCCGTGACCGCGCTGCTCGCCGCCGGTCCGCAGCGACCGGCCGACGTCTCGACCCTGCTCGCCATCCCCCGGTCCCACGCCTTCGTGGTCCTTGCCGCCCTCGATGCCTCCGGACTGCTCGAGGGAGCCGCCGAGCCGGCAGCCACCCCACCCGAACCGCCCACCGTCCACGCCGAGCGGGGACTTCTCCGCCGGTTCCTCGCCAGGTTGCGTGACGCATGACCGTGCAGCACTACAAGGTCCTCTTCACCGGGCCCGTGGGGGCGGGCAAGACCACCGCCATCCGGTCCATCAGCGACGGACTACCGATGATGACCGACGTCCGGGCCACCGATGAGACTCGGGACCGCAAGCCCCAGACGACCGTGGCCATGGACTACGGCGTCATCCGCCTCGGCCGTTCGGAGGTGGTGCACCTCTACGGCACACCGGGCCAGGAGCGCTTCGACTTCATGTGGGAGATCCTCCAGGAAGGGGCGCTCGGCCTGGTCCTGCTGGTGGACAACGCCCGACCGGACCCCCTTGGCGACATGGGTCGGTTCCTCGACGCCTACGACACCTTCATCCGGACCACGGGTGTGGTCGTGGGCATCACCCGCACCGACGTGCGGGCCCTCCCCGCCCGCCAGGAGTACCTGGACCTGCTGCTCGCCCGGGACCTGCGCTGTCCCACCTTCACCGTCGACGCCCGTTCGCCAGCAGACGTGTCTCTATTGGTGCGCAGCCTCCTGTACTGCCTCGATCCCCAGGTGCAGGCATCGTGAGCGGCACCGACCTCCTGACCCTGGTGCCCGGCCTGTACCTGGCCCCGACGGGCGCGGGCGCCCTGCACGCCGTCACCAGCGCGGAGGACCGGCCGGTGGAACGACTGCTGCGCCTCCTGCTCCGGGCACCGGACCCCGTGAGCACCGACCGCGCCGCCGACCTGTGGACGCACACCGGCCTCCACGACCCCGCCGCCCTGGCCGCCGTGGTGGCCGAGGCTCAAGACGCCGGGTGGCTCGAGGGCCGCACCCGACCGCCCGCAGTGCCCACCGGTCCGCTCGGGGTGGAGTTGCCAGCGCTGCTGTCGCCCCTCTCCGAGGACGGCGACGCCGCCCTCGTGGACGATCAGGGCTTCACCCTCTCGTCGGTGGGGTTCGGCCCCGAAGCGGTGGACGAGTTGTCGATCCTGGCCGCCGAGGTGGTCCGGCTCCAGCAGCGCCGCACCACCAGCGCCGCCGCCACCACACCCGTCACCGGCTGGGGACTCATCGACCACCGGGGTGCACCGTCGGTGGCCCTCTACCCCATCGCCATCGGGGGCCAGTCGTTCGTGCTGATCGTCGGGGGCCTACCCCGACTGGCTCAGGAGGCGTTCGTGGCACTCGTCACCGCTCTGAGCCGGCGCTACGGCGCCCCCGCCGACGGACCCCACCTGACGCGAACCTCCCCTCCCCCCCACTGACCAGACGAACCACGACCACAACCCATCCCACAGGAGACGGACACCATGCGCGAAGACGTCCTCGGCGGCACCCTCGCCGAGCTCAACAGCACCTCGGCCGACATCGAGGCCTCGGCGGTCATCTCGACCGACGGCCTGATGATGGCGGCCATGCTCCCCCAAGGCCTCGACCAGGATCGGGTGGGCGCCATGTCAGCCGCGATCTTGTCGCTCGGCGACCGCACCTCGGCCGAGCTGGGCCGCGGATCGCTCGAACAGGTGCTGATCCGCGGCGACCGCGGCTACGTCCTGATGACCCACGCCGGCGAGGAGGCCGTGCTCACGGTGCTGGCAACGCCCGATGCCAAGCTCGGGCTGATCTTCCTCGACGTGAAGCGGGCGGCCGCGGCCATCTCCAAGGTCATCTGAGCGGAGGAGGCACCGTGCTGACCGATATGGACCCCGGCGACGTGGTCGGAGACCACGTCGCCCACGACCTCACCTTCCACGACGGCACCACGCGCCGGGTCTACGTGACCGAGGTCGAGACCCCCTACCCGGACGGGAAGCTGATCGTCTCCCGCACCGACCCCGCCGGCGTGATCACCATGGTGAACCAGTCCTTCGTGGAGATGTCGGGCTACACCGAAGCGGAGCTCCTCGGGGCCCCCCACCACATCCTGCGCCACCCGTTCATGCCCTCCGCCGCCTTCAAGGACCTGTGGGACACCGTCGGCACCGGCAGCAAGTGGCACGGCTACGTCAAGAACCTCCGGCGTGACGGCGGTTTCTACTGGGTGTACGCCACGGTCATCCCCAACGTGCGCAACGGCGAGATCGTGGGGTACACCTCGGTGCGCCGCAAGCCGTCGCCGACCAAGGTGGCCGCGTGCATCGCGCTCTACCCCACGATGCACGAGGGCGGTGCGTCATGACCTTCACCTTCACGGTCTCGCCGGACTTCCCGCCCGACCACATCGCCGGGTGGTACGTGCTCAACACGGTGCTCCAGCGGCGCCTGGGCGAGCAGATCCACCTGGAGCTCCACGACAGCTTCGACCAGCAGCGGGCCGCCATCGCCGCTGACACCATCGACCTGATCTACGCGAACCCGTTCGACGCCGCCGTCCTGGTGCGCGAGCGCGGCTTCCAGGCCGTGGCCCGCCCCGAGGGCGTGCAGGACGAGGCCGTCCTGGTGGTGCCCACCGGCTCCCCTGTGACCGAGGTCGAAGACCTCCAGACGGGATGCCGGGTGGCCTGCACCGACGACCCCGACGTCCGCATGATCGGGATGATCATGCTGGAACCCGCCGACCTGGACCGCTCGACCGTGGTCCTGTCCGAACGGCCCACCTACGTCCTGGTGGCCAAGGCGTTGCTGTCGGACCAAGCCGACGTCGGCATCTTCCTGGCCGACGCGTTCGACGGCCTGTCGGGCGTCACCCGCTCGGGGCTGCGACCCCTGGTCACCAGCCAGATCGGTGTGATCAGCCACCTGCTGATGGTGGGTCCCCGCCTGGCCCACCTGGCCGATCCGATCCGGGACCTCCTGGTCGCCCTCGGCACCGACCCCACCGAGCGCCGCATCTGCGAGGGTCTCGGGTTCAGCGGGTGGCGCAGCGTCGACCCCGAGGAGACCGAGTTCATGATCGACCTGATGGACACCCTGCTGGCCGATTGAGCATGCCGGCGGCCCGCACTGGACCCGCCCACGAGTACGACGAGGAGACGCCCATGGACCTGCACAAGCTCCAAGCCGAGATCCGGGCCGAGATGGTGCCCACCAGCCTGCTCAGCGCCCGCGACACCGCCACCCTCGCCGAGCACGCCGAGTTCCTGCTCGGGATCGAGGACGCCTTGGTCACCAGCTTCTACGACACCCTCTACGCCCACGAACCCACCGCCTCGGTGTTCGCCTTCGGTGAGCGGCTCCACCGCGAGCAGACACTGCGGATGTGGTGGAGGCGGACCGTGGGCGAGCCGCTCGACGACGGCTACTGGTCGTGGATGGGCCTGGTGGGCGTGATCCACATCCGTCGAGGTGTCCGAAACCCGATGATGATGTCGATGATGACCCACGTACAGGAGATGGTGGGCGAGGCGGCCGGCGCGGCGGGGATGGATCCGGCCGCGGTGGAGGACCTGCGAAGGGCGTTCGCCCACCTGAGCCAGACGGCCTCGGCGGTCATCTCCGAGTCCTACACGCAGTCCTACATCGGCGCCCTCCAGGCCCTCGGGGGTCTTCAGCCCAGGCTGCTGGCCAACATGCTCTCCATCGAGATCCAGGCCATCGAGGACGCCGGCCGGGCGTCACTGGGCTGAGGCACGACCGTGAGCGCCGACGACGAGCCCCGGTCAGTCCTGGCCGGCCACGCCCTGCCCGACCACGACCAGGAGGGCCCCCACCCCGTCCTGACCGTGGCCCGCAGACCCGGTGACCTCGACGGGCACCGGCGACGACTCGGCGCGGCCACCACCGCTGACCAACGATGGTCGGCCCTGGTGGACCTGTTCATCGCGTCATCCCCTGACGACGGCGCGCCTCGCCGCCAGGCGCTCGACGCCTCGGTCGGCGATCTGTCCCCTGAGCGGATCGCGTTCTTGCGGAGGGCGGTGGCCGACGGGCTCCGACCGGAGGCGCCCGTACCGGGGTGTCCCGGCAGCCTGCTGGCCGCCGGGGTGGTGGAAGGCCTACCGCTGACCGTGCGGAACGGACCGGCGGTGCCCGCGCTGCCCGCAAGGCCCCGGGTGGCCGCGATGCCGATGGCGACCGCGGTGCCCGTGGCGACCACCGTCACCGCGGTGGGTGCAGCCGACGTCGAGGACGACCGGCCCGCCCCTGACACCGCAGTCGGCGAGGTCGAGGAGGTCGAGGAGGTCGAGGAGGTCGAGGAGGTCGAGGAGGTCGAGGGGGACTCGGCGACGGCACCGTGCCGGCCGGTCCCGGCGCGCCTGGCCGCCCTCGCTGCCGCCGCCGTGCTCGTGGTGGTCCTGGGACTGGTCGCCACCGTCGCCCTGCGCCGGTCACCGGACGAGGCCGCCCCCGTGACCGCGCCGCGCACGACCGCGGCCGCGGCGACCGTGCCCACATCCACCCTGCCGCTCGGAGCCCGGACCGATCCCGCCCCTGCGGTCGATCGGGAGGTGGAGGCGGTCGCCACCGAGGCGGCCAGAGCCGCCCTGGGGACCTTCACCCACCCGGCCGGTGCACCCGCCACCGCCGCCTTCACCGCCGACAGCCCCAGCGTCCCGGAGCTGGCGGCCATCGGCCGGGCCCTGGTGGCCAGCGGCGTGCGCATCGAGACCGGACCGCTGGAGGTGACCCCCACCGAGGTCGGGGTGACCGGCTCCCGGGCCACCGTCGACCTGGAGGTCCAACACCAGGGTCTGTGGCTCCGCTCGGAGGACACCCTCGACCAGTGGGCCGGTCCCGGCTCCGTGCACCTCCGGGCCGAGTTGCAGGCCATCGATGGCCGTTGGCTGGTGGTGGTGCTCCGTCCCTTCGGTGCCTCCGACGACGGGACGCGCAACGGCGCCGAACCGGCGGCCGAGCCCCGCTGACCCGAGCCGCGCCTACCCGGCGGCGCCAGGTCTGCGGATCACGGGACCCAGCAGCGCGTCCACCGCCCGGGGCCCGGCGACCACGACGGGCTGGGGCCCCCACACCACCTGGTGCTGCTCGGCCGCGATCAGCAGGGTGAACAGCGCTCGCACGTGGTCTTCGGGCAGGGTGAACGCCGGGGCGTACCAACCGGTGAGCAACTCGACCGAGTCAAGGATCTGACCGAGAACCTCCTGGGCCAGTTCGGGGTGGTCGGGGGCGGCCTGGAGCAGGCGCCGACCGGTGATGCCATGGTGGTCCTGCCACGCCCGGAGCCGCCCGATCACGTGGGCCACCACCGCATCGGGCCCGACGTCGGACCGGGGCCGCAGCACCTGGGTGGGGACCCGACCGATCTGTTCGGCCCGCGCCAGGTCGGCCAGGGCCGATCCCACCGTTCCGAACGCGTCGAAGAAGGATGTGCGCGACCGGTGGACCGACCTGGTGACCTCGGTGGGCGACAACTCGCGCCCCTGGCGCAGCAACTCCCGGTGCAGCGCGTCGCGCAGCTCCCGCGCCGCCCGCTCGCCACGGTCAGAGCGCGCCGGGACCACCCGCCGCCGTCGCATGGTCGGCGGCGGGGGCAGGTCCAGGGCGTCGGGGCGCTCAGGGCCCGAGACGTCGGCCGGAGCGAAGAGGTGCCCACCGAGGTGGACGGCCACGTCGGCCAGTTCGGAGAGGTAGGTGGCCGGCAGGACGGCCCCGCCGACGGCCCAGAGCTGGTGGGCCGCCGAGCAGATCAGGTGAAGCCACGTGAGCAGGCGAGGGTAGGAGGCGCTGGCCGGTTCGAGCTCGCCTGTTGCATCGGTGGGCATGGCCAGCACCACGCGTCCGGCCAGGTCGCGGATCAAGAGCTGACGACACCGTCCGTAGGCGTCGACGTAGGGCTCGCTCCACGCTCCGGAGGCGAGCACCTCCCGGGGCAGGCGACCGGGCACCAGGGCCGGGGCGAACACCTCCCGCGTGGCGGCGCCCAGGACCTCCTCCGGTGGCCCGGCATCTCCGCACGCCCGATCGGGCTCCGCGCGACGACGCTCCTCAACGCTGATGGCGACCAGCCCGGCGTACTCCACCAGGGCGTGCAGGCTCTCGAACCGCCCGTAGAAGGACGATGACGAGACGCCGGTGGCCGCCAGGACCTCGGCGGCCCGGAGGGGTCGGCCCGGGTGATCGGCCATCAGGTCCCAGGCCGAGGTCACCAGGGTCCGGGTGGTGTCCAGGCTGCGACGCTGCTGGGCGGGGTGGTAGCCGTGCGCGTCGGCTCGACGCAGTTCGTCGTCGGTCGCCTCACGGCCAGGGTTCGGTTGCCGAGGCACCCGCGCCGTCCTCACAGCGAACAAGGGTACCGACGTCCGCCGCTGATCGCATCGGCTCGCCTGCTCCACCAGGACGCCCCGCAGCGGCATCGCACCGCCCGAGCCGGGCCCGACGGACGTCAACCGCGGGGCAGGTGGTACCAGGGGCCGGCCCGCATGACCTGGCCGGGAAGGGTGCGGCCGATCACCCCCTCGAGGTCCAGCGCCACCGTGATGAGGCGCTCCAGGTCGACCCCGGTGGCCATGCCGAGCGCGTCGAGGAGGTGGACCACGTCCTCGGTGGGCACGTTGCCGGTGGCACCCGGCGCGAAGGGGCAGCCGCCGAGGCCGCCGACCGACGCGTCGAAGCGGGCCACGCCCCGCTGGGCGGCCACCACCAGGTTGGCCAGCCCGGTGCCTCGGGTGTTGTGCAGGTGGAGCGCCACCCTGTCGGCCGGCCAGCCACCGCCCGCCAGCTCGTCGAGCAGCGCCACCACCGTGGGCGGGGTGGCCATGCCGGTGGTGTCGGCGAACGAGAAGGTGGACACGCCCCGGTCGCGCAGACGGGCGGCAACCGCCGCCACCGCGGCGGGCTCGATTCGACCCTCGTAGGGGCAGCCGAACGAGGTGGCGAGGATGGCCTCCACCGGCACCCCCGCCCCCACCGCCCGCTCGACCACCGCGGCGATCTGGTCGACGGACTCGTCCACGGTCATCTTCAGGTTGCGGCCGTTGTGGGTGGCGCTCACGCTGAGCACCACCTCCAGCTCGTCCGCTCCCGCGTCGAGGGCGGCCTCGGCCCCCCGCAGGTTCGGGACCAGCGCCCGGTACCGGACGCCCGGGGCACGGGTGATGCCGGCGAGCACGCGGTCGGTGCCGGCCATGGCCGGGATGGCGTCGGCCCGCACGAACGACCCGACCTCGATGGCCCGCAGCCCGGTGGCCGACAGCGCGTCGATCAGGTCGATGCGGGCCTCCACCGGGATCGGAGCCTCGTTCTGGAGCCCGTCCCGCGGCCCCACCTCCCGGACCTCGCTCCACGACGGGTAGGCGTCAGCGGTCACGGCGCCGTCGTGCCTCCGGTCGGGGCCGGCTCCGTGAGCGGGCCGACCGGTACCCTGCGCCCGTGTCCATCCCCAGCTCGGCCGACGCCTACCGCCGCATCCGTCGCTGGATCGTGGAAGGCCACCTCCGACCCGGCGAGCGGCTGGTGGAGCAGCGCCTCGCGGAAGACCTCCAGCTCTCGCGCACACCGGTGCGCGAGGCCCTGCGCATGCTGCAGTCCGAGGGCCTGGTGGCGTTCGAGCCCAACCGCGGGGCCCGGGTGCGAGAGCTGACCCGAGGACACATCGCCGACCTCTACGAGCTGCGGGCCCGCCTGGAGGCCATGGCCGCCGAGCTGGCCGCCCTCCGGGCCACGCCGGAGGAGCGCACGGACCTGGTGGCGGCCGACCGCGCGTTCGCGGTGGCGGTCGACGCAGCGGCGAGCGGTGACCTGGACGCCGTGCGGGTGGTCTTCCACCAGAACGACGTGTTCCACCTGACCCTGCTCGCCGCCGCCCACCACGAACCGCTCACCCAGTCGCTGATCCGGTCGGTGGACCACACCCTGGTGTTCCAGGCCTTCCGCCACTACGACCGCCACGGCATGGCCCGGTCGGTGGAGTTCCACCGCCTGATCACCGCGGCGGTGGTGGCGGGCGAGGGCGGCCGGGCGGGCCGACTCATGCACGAGCACGTGCTCCAAGGGCGCGATCAGCTCTTCGCGGTGGTGGGCGACCAGGACTCCGTCGACGCCCTCTACGACGAACCGAACCCGCGCCCCGACGCCGGTCACGACCCCGCCTGACCCACGGGCCCGCCCGCCCCGACCGGTCCGGCCCCACCCGGCAGCTCCGCCAGCCCGGCCACCAGGTGGTCGTGGGATCCCAGCGCCGGTCCCGGGGATCGGATGACGCCGGGCGTGCGGGAGAACCGCGGCACCACGCCGGTGACCGGCATCGTGGTGCCCCCGACCGACGTCAGGTGCTGCACCATCCCCCGGGCCAGGTAGTGGGGGTCGGCCAGGGCGTCGAGCGCGGTGTAGACGCGTCCGCTCGGCACGCCGCGGTCGGCCAGCAGACCGAGCAGGTCGTCGGCGGACCGGGTGGCGGTCCAGGCCCCGATGATGCGGTCCAGCTCGTCGGCGTTGCGACCGCGGTCGACGTGGGTGGCGAAGCGGTCGTCGGCCACCAGGTCGGGGCGGCCCATGGCCTCGCACAACCGGGCGAAGACGGACTGGGCGTTGCCGGCGATCAGCACCTCTGCACCGTCGAGGGTCGGATAGGCGTTGGACGGGGCCACCCCGGGCAGGACGCCACCGGTGCGCCCCCGCACCACGCCGGCCACCTCGGCGTCGGCCAGGGTCGACTCCATGAGCGCGGCCACGGCCTCGTACAGCGCCACGTCGACCTCCTGTCCCCGGCCGCTCTGGCTGCGTTCGGCCAGGGCCGCCAACGCGCCGATCACCGCGAACAGGCCGGCCAGGCTGTCGCCCAGGCTGATCCCGGTGCGGGTGGAGGGCCCGTCGGCGGGACCGGTGGTGTGGCGGATGCCGCCCATGCCCTCGCCGATGCTGCCGAACCCGGCCTCGGCGGACCGCGGTCCGGTGCGGCCGTACCCCGACACGTGCACCATGATCAGCCCCGGGTTGTCGGCGACCAGGTCGTCGTAGCCCAGCCCCCACCGCTCCACCTGGCCGGGGCGGAAGTTCTCGATGACCACGTCGGCGGTGACGGCCAGGCGACGGGCGGCGGCGGCCCCCTCGGGCGAGCGCAGGTCCAGCACGACCGACGACTTGTTGCGGGCGATGCTGGTCCACCACAGGCCCTCGTCGCCGTGGCACACCCCCCAGCGCCGCATGGGATCGCCGGTGGGCGGTTCGACCTTGATCACCTCGGCGCCGTAGTCGCCGAGGAGCTGTCCGGCGAAGGGCCCGGCGATGAGGCTGCCCAGCTCGAGCACCCGGAGGTGCTGGAGGGGTCCGTGCTCCGTGCGCATGCACAGATTGTATGCAATAGTTCGACGGACGGGCCACCAGGACGGGCCCAACCGACGATCACCGCCCGGATTGCACGCATTGCCCAGGAGGCCCCATGTCCGAACCGCAGCAGATCGCCCTGCAGGGCGTGAGCCACCTCGCCCTGGTGTGCAGCGACATGGCCCGCACCGTCGACTTCTACACGAACGTCCTGGGCCTGCCGCTGATCAAGACCATCGAGCTGCCCGCCGGCATGGGCCAGCACTTCTTCCTCGACATCGGCAACGGCGACTCACTCGCCTTCTTCTGGTTCCCCGACGCCCCGCCCGCCGCGCCCGGCATCGCCGCCCCCGCGGCCCGGCCCGACAACGGCGACCTCACCTCCGCGGTCGGTTCGATGAACCACATCGCCCTCCAGGTGGCGCCCGAGGACATCGAGGCGTGCCGGGAGCTGCTGGTGGCCCGGGGCGTGGCCTGCTCGGAGGTGGTGAACCACGACGACAGCGAGTGGACGGTGAGCGAAGAGATGCACCCCGGGGTGTTCGTGCGGTCCGTGTACTTCCAGGACCCCGACGGCATCCTGCTGGAGCTGGCGGCGTGGACCCGGGTGCTCGACGAGACCGACGTGCGCCACGAGCCGGCCACCGCATCAAGGGTCCCGGCCACCCCCCGCGCCCAGGTCGGTGCCTGATGGGTCGCCTCCGCCAGGTCCCCCGTTCGGAGACCGACGACCCCGTCGTGCTCGGCATGTACGACCTGCTCTTCGGCAAGGGCGTCGATCCGGTCACGGACCGCAAGATGGGGACCGCCACCGGCAGCGAGGGCGACTGGTGGACCACCTACGCCCTGTCGCCCGACATCATGGAGCACGCCGTCGCCGGCTTCGTCATGTACCGCAGCCCGAACCGGGTTGTCGACGGGGTGCTGCGGGAGCTGGCCCAGACCCGCATCGGCTGGTGCGCCGGCTCGAAGTTCGTGTTCTCCCAGCACGTGCAGGCCCTCCGGGGCCTGGGGGCCGACCCCGACAAGATCCGCGACATCAGCGCCTGGCAGACCTCCGAGGCCTACACCCGGACCGAGCGAGCGGTGCTGGCCTACGCCGACGCCATCGCCCTCGACGCCGGCCGGGTGAGCGACGCCCTGTTCGCCGCCCTGCGCGAGGAGCTCTCCGACGAGGAGATCTTCGAGCTCACCTACATCAGCGCCATGTACCTCCAGCACGCGGTGGTCACCCGGGCCCTGCGCCTGGAGTGGGACAACGAGCCCGAGCACGTGGTCGAGGTGGCCCCGCCCGAGGACTTCGATGCCGAGCACTACGTGGCCGTGGGGTCCACGGCCGACGCCAAGGACCAGCTCCGCAACGCCCGCCGCTGACCACCGACCACCGACCAGCGACCGATGACCGACCCCGCCCTACCGTTCCGCACCGCCGGGGAGATCACCGCCGCGGCCATGGACGCTGCCCTTCGGCACGCCGGGGTGCTGGCCGACGGCGCCACCGTGGCCGAGGTGCAGGTCTCCCCCGTGGGCACCGGCCAGATGGCCGACTCCCTCCGCGTGGCCCTCACCTACGAGGGGACCGCCGGACCGGCGTCGGTCATCGCCAAGCTGGCGTCGACCGACGAGCGCAGCCGCACCACCGGCCGGCTGCTGCGGGCCTACGAGGTGGAGGTGGGCTTCTACAACGAGGTGGCCGCCACCGTGCACATCCGCACCCCGCGGTGCCACCTGGCCGCGATCGACCTGGACACCCACGACTTCGTGCTGCTGCTCGAGGACCTGGCCCCCGCCACCCAGGGCGACCAGATCGAGGGGTGCGACGCAGACCTGGCCGCCCGGGTGCTGGACCAGGCCGCCGCCCTGCACGCCCCCCGCTGGAACGACCCCGCGCTCCGCCACCTCTCGTGGCTGGACCGCACCACCCCGGCGGCCGCGGCCGCCACCTCCGCCATCGTGGCGTCGCTCTACCCGGGGTTCGTGGAACGGTTCGGCCCCGGGCTCGCCCCCGAGGTGCTCGACGGACTGGAGCGGGGCATGGCCCGCATCGGCGACTGGTGGCGGGGTGTCCCCGGGGCCGCCACCGTCCTCCACGGCGACCTCCGGCTCGACAACCTCCTGCTGGGCGAAGGCTCCGACGACATCTGGACGGTGGACTGGCAGACCGTGGTGGTGGGCAACGGGGTGGCCGACGCCGCCTACTTCGTGGGCGGCAACCTCCTGCCCGAGGTCCGCCGGGCCCACGAGGACGACCTGGTGCGCCACTACCACCAGGCGCTGGTGGACCGGGGCGTGGCCGACCTCACCTGGGACGAGTGCTGGGCCCGGTACCGCCACGGCACCTGGCACGGCGTCTACCTGTGCGTGGCGGCCGCCATGCTGGTGGAGCAGACCGAGCGCGGCGACCTGATGTTCAGCACCGACATCGACCGCCACGTGCGCCACGCCCTGGACCTCGACGCCTTCGACGTGTTCGACCGGTTCGACGAGTCCACGATCCCCGGGGCGAGCCGTGGCTGAGGTCCCCAACCCCCACCCGCCCGTGGTGGCCCCCACCGACGAGGCCCGTCACGACCCGGGGCCCGAGCCGTTGTGGAACGAGTCGTGGTACGCGGATGTGGCCGACCCCGGTGGGGGCTTCGGCGCCTGGCTGCGCTTCGGCCTCTACCCGAACCGCTCGCAGACCTGGTTCCAGCTCACCGTGGCCGGCCCCGACCGACCCCTGGTGACGTTGCACGACGAGACCGCCCCGCTCGCCGGGGGCGACGGCCAGTCGCTGGTCACCGGCACCTGGGCGTGCGAGCTGTCCGCCGAGGTACCGCTGGAGCGGTGGCGGGTGCAGGCGTCGGGCACCGCCCAGACCTTCACCGACCCAACCGCCGTCTACCGACGCGAGACCGGCGTGGCGACCCCGGTGGAGGTCGACCTCACCTGGCACACCGAAGGCGAGCCCTACCACTACGGGGTCGCCACCCGCTACGAGGTCTCGGCCCGCGTCACCGGCACCATCCGGGTGGGCGACGAGGTGATCGAGGTCGACGCCCCGGGCCAACGCGACCACTCGTGGGGCGTGCGCGACTGGTGGGCGTTCGGCTGGTGCTGGTCCGCCGGGGCCCTGGACGACGGCACGCGCTTCCACCTCTCCGACATCCGCTTCCCTCGCGGCGCGGCCGGGTTCGGGTACCGGCTCGACCCCGACGGCACGCGCACCCCGGCCAGCCGGATCACCGCCACCGAACAGGTGGACGACGTCGGCTTCCCGGTGTCGGCCGCGCTCGGCCTGGAACCCGGCGACCTCGCCCTGGCCGTGAAGCCACTGGCGTTCAGCCCGCTGCTGTTCGTGGCCGACGACGGCCGGGTCACCCGGTTCCCCCGGGCCCTGTGCCGCTACACCACCCCCGACGGCCGAACCGGGACCGGCTGGACCGAATGGAACCAACTCGAGGAGCAGCCATGACCGGACACCGCGAGATCGTGGAACGGTGCGAGAAGATGGTCGACGGTCTGACCGAGCGGGCCGCCGAGGCCGAGGCCCTGCGCCGGCTCCCCGACGCCACCGTGCAGGCCGCCGTCGACGCCGAGCTGTTCGCCATG
>WBZL01003006.1_pt1 | contig 15825 bp, 13 predicted proteins | sample 5204291 | NCBI WGS metagenome assembly WBZL01 (sample SAMN12344345, study PRJNA552823) | activated sludge metagenome | biome: Activated sludge suspended growth; feature: Nitrification reactor; material: Wastewater; isolation source: activated sludge from nitrification reactor of wastewater...
TTCGACTTTGCAACGGCAGCGCGGGCCGTCAGGTCCGCCATGTCGGTAGCAATTCGGGTTGCATTTTACGTTTCCGGCCTGTAGGGCCGGTATGTGATCGTCAGTTGGCAGTTGGCAGTTGGCAGTTGGCAGTGGGCAGTGGGCAGTGGGCAGTAGCGACGTAAAATTTTACGTCGCCGGTCCCAAACCCGAAAAAACGGCAACCGTTTCCTTCCCCGGGCCCGATCCGGCGCATCCTGCAGGCACGAAATGAGACCGGCATGCACGGAAAATTCCCGGTTGAAAAGTAAGCAGTGAGGTACCGGCGATTGAACCTATCCGGTCATTTCAGGTAAGCGCGTCATTCGCCCAGTTCGAGCTGGTTCTTAACCAAACGGAAGTAGGCGCCTTTTTGTTCGACCAATTGCGGGTGGGTACCTTTTTCAACGAGTTGTCCGTTTTCGAGGACAATGATCTGGTCGGCGTTCTTTACCGTGCTGAGGCGGTGCGCGACGACGACGACGGTCCTTCCGGCAAAAAAACGGTCGAGGTTTTCCAGGATGACCCTTTCATTCTCGGCATCGAGCGCGTTGGTGGCCTCATCAAAAAAGAGATAGGGCGGGTCCTTATAAACGGCTCTGGCGATCAGCAGGCGCTGGCGCTGCCCCTGGCTCAGGCCGTTGCCTCTGGCGCCTATGCGGGTATTGTAATTCAGCGGGAGCGACTCGATGAACGCCTGGATATGGGCTGCCTGGACCGCTTTGAGCAATCTCGCTTTGTTTACCCGGTCGTCGCTCTCGGCGATGTTATTGGCAATCGTATCGGAAAAAATAAAGCCGTCCTGCATAACGGCGCCGCATTGTTGCCGCCACAGGTCGGGGTCGATATTGGACAATTGGAGCCCCCCTACCCTGACCTGACCTTCGGTCGGCTGATAAAAACCAAGCAGCAACTTGAGCAGGGTGGTTTTGCCGCTGCCGCTCGCGCCGACGATTGCCGTGACCTTGCCTTCCGGAATTTCAAGATCGATGCCCTGGAGGGCAAAATTGGCAAGGGGGTTGTACCGAAAAGACAACTGGCGGATCGAAAAGCCGCCTTTTGCGGGCAGGATGCCGAGTTGGTGCTCATCCCTGCGTTCATCCTCTTTTTCGTGGATCTCGCCGAGTCGTTCCAGGCTGATCCTCGCATCCTGGAAGGCGCGTACGAAGGCGACGAACTGCAGGAGCGGCCCGTTGAGCTGACCGGCAATGAATTGGATGGCCAGCATGGTACCCAGGGTCATTTCGCCGATGATGACGGCGTTGGCGGCGATCAGCAGGATGATGATATCCTTTAACTGGCTGATCACGGCGGCGCCGATATCCTGTTTCTGGGAGAGTGCGAGGGCTTGCACGTTCACCCTGAACAACCTGGCCTGGATGTGCATCCACTGAGATCTGCGCTTCATCTCGCTGCGCTGCAATTTGATCTCCGTCATCCCCTGAATGAGCTCGATGAGCGCGCTTTGGTTCTCTGAAAGCTCCTTGAACCGCCGGTGGTCGAGTGCGGCCCGGGATCGCATGAAGTAAAGCACCCACCCCAGGTATAAAACGGAAGCCCCCAGAAAAACCAGAAAGATCCCCGAATTGAAGATCCACAGGACGACCCCGAAAACGAGGAACTGGAAGCCGGAAAAAACAGCATTCAGGGTGGAGGCGGTCAGGAAGGCTTCAATGCGTTTATGGTCGCCGATGCGTTGAAGGAGGTCGCCGGTCAGTTTGGTATCGAAGAAGGAGATCGGCAGCCGCATGAGCTTGACCAGAAAATCGGCAATGAGGTTGATATTGACCCGGGCGCCGATATGGAGCAGGATCCAGCTTTGGATAAAATTCACGGTGACCTGCCCCAGGAACAGCATCAGATAGCCGGCAATGACGATCCGGATGAAATTGAGATCCCGGTTCTCAATCCCGATATCCACCACGGCGCGGGTCAGGAAGGGGAAGATCAACTGGAAGCCTCCGCCCAGCAGGACCGCCAGCGCCAATTGCCAGATCAGGCGGCGAAACGGCCTGAGGTAATTGAGGAGGTAGGCAACCCCGGTTTTGTTCCCGGCCTCGCCTTCTGCTTCGAAAAAAGCCGGCGTTGTTTCGAGCAGGAGTGCGATCCCGGAGCTGTGGTTTTGCCGCCAGCCGCGCAGGAATTCGTCCACGGTCAATTTGACCTTGCCGATTGCCGGATCAGCCACCCAGGCGAATTTCTCATTCAACTTATACAGAACGACGAAGTGATTTTGCTGCCAGTGGCAAATGCAGGGCAGCGGGGCGGCCAGCAGGCTGGGCGAACCGGGCGAATCAGCCCGGAAGGGGACCTGGACCGGCAGGCTGCGCAACCCGATCCTTTCAGCGCCTTCGACAATCCCCCGGAGGGATACCCCTTCCCGGTCAATATAGCAGCTTTCCCGCAGGTTTTGCAAGGTGTAATTCCGGCCGTAATAAGCCGCCACCATTTGGAGGCTTGCGGGGCCACAGTCCATGCCGTCAAGTTGGCGATAAAAGGGGAAACGCTTTGCCATGGACGAAAGAAAGCTATTTTTTCAAATTAAATCAAATCCCTTAATCTAAAAGTTACCTTAAATTTCACTTCGTCCCGGATGATGTTGAGCCGGATGCGTTTGCCGGTCCGGCCGCTCAACCGGTAGACAATATCGCCGAGGCTGAACAAGCGGGTTGAAAACCCGTTGAAGGTCTTGATATGGTCGCCCGGGAGGATGCCCACCTCATCGGCCGGGCTCCCGGGAATGACGCTGAGCACAACGATCTCGCCCAACCGGACACCCGAGGCCACCAGCGCCATGCCGCTCTTGTCGAAACGGAACCTGTCATTGAAATGGCGGTTGGGCACCAGGTACAGTTTTTCCCGGATATAGTCAAAGGTCACATTGAAGCGTTCAAGGACCTGGTTGCCGACAATCCCGTTCCGCTGATTGATCAACTCAGGGTTGGCCCCCGGCAGGAAGTCCTGAAAATTGGTGATCACACCCCGCAAGCGGTGCGGTCCTATGTCGAGGAAGTCCATCCGGCCGTTGTATCCCTCCAGAAAACCGCCAAGCCCCATGCCGATGTTGCCGGGCACCACATTGGCAGGGGTTTCGAAACCGGGCAGCGTGCCGGTATGCACCAACAGCGCCAGGCTGGCGCCGGTGTCGATGAGCATCTTCAAGCTGTCCAGGTTCTTTTCCTGCATGCCGACGTCGACATTAATATAAGGTTTGTTCCTGTAGACATCGATCGGAAGGACGGTGGCCTGGCGGGGTTCCGGGAAATGGCCCGGGTCAAAAAAGGTGATCACCTTTTTCTGGTAATTGATCCGGACCACAAAGCGGCGCAAGAGGTCGGCGCCGAGGATGCCGTGAACCTCGATCCCGGCCAGTTCGTTAAAGCGGAAATAGTCATCGTCGAGGACGAGGATCGTCCTTTGGCTGGCCAGCATGCCGCCGATCTGGAGATCGATCCCGCGGGCCAGATAGCCTTTAAGCTCCGTTTTCATATCCGCCCCCAGGATGGGAAATTCGCGGTGATAATCGATCTGCAGCAGATCGGTGATCTCCTTGTGGGTCAGAATGGTATACTCGGCGCCGGTATCCACAATAAACTTGAGCGGGAAAACGCGGTTGAAAATGACGCTGATGATGATGAAGTTGTTCTCAAGTTCAAAAGGGACGTCGATCTTATCGGCATTCTTCATACCGATATCCGGTATTCTTTGTGCGTTGGCGAGGAGGACTCCGGAAAGGAAGCAACACAAGAGGAAATATTTCATAAGTCGGGTGTATTATTGCATAACGCATTGAGGGCATTCAAAGCTGACTCGGCGAGCCCGGACAGGAAAAATAATTCAGCCCCCGTCCGGAAGTCCGGCTTTAAAAAACCGTTTTTTTTGCGGAACTTTACCCGCCAAAAATCAAAAAGGACAAAAAAAGTTATGGCGAATAATCTTTTAGCAGGCAAAAAGGGCATCATATTCGGCGCGCTGGACGAGAAGTCCATGGCCTGGCACGTAGCGGAGCGTTGCGTGGAAGAAGGAGCGACCATCACCCTGACCAATGCGCCGGTTGCCCTGCGCATGGGACAACTCAAGATACTGGGCGATAAGCTGAATGCGGAGATCATTCCCGCCGACGCCACCAGCATGGAAGACCTGGAAAACCTGTTCACCAAATCCATGGAGGTTCTCGGGGGTAAAATAGACTTTGTCCTGCACTCGATCGGCATGTCGCTAAATGTCAGAAAAGGCAGGGAATATACGGACTTGAATTATGATTTCATGCAAAAGACGTTCGATATTTCTGCCATATCGTTCCACAAGGTGATGCAGGTCATCTGGAAGATGGACGCTATGAACGACTGGGGTTCCATTCTGGCGCTTTCCTACATTGCCGCGCAACGGGTCTTTCCGGATTACAGCGAAATGGCGGAGTCCAAAGCCCTGCTGGAGTCCTTCGCCAGAAGTTTCGGCTACCATTTCGGGACCCGCAACAAGATCCGGGTGAACACCATTTCCCAGTCGCCGACCATGACCACTGCCGGAAGCGGCGTCAAAGGGTTCAGCGAATTCTTCGGTTACGCGGACAAGATGTCGCCCCTCGGCAATGCCAGTGCGGCTTCGTGCGCGGATTACTGCATCGCCATGTTCTCCGACCTGACCCGGATGGTCACCATGCAAAACCTGTACCACGACGGCGGGTTTTCGACAATGGGCATGAATCCGGCGGTTCTGCCGGAACAATAATGGCTGCGGGTTTTCGCCGAAAGGTGTTTTCGACGACGGACACGCCACATAAAGCAGACCAATGACCAAGATTCTGGTATGCGGCGCCGACGGTCAGATGGGGCAAAGCTTCCGGGCTGTATCCGGAAATTTTCCGGCTTTTTCATTCCGGTTTGCCTCGCGTTCGGACCTGGATATTGCGGACCGGTCCAGGGTCGAGGCATTTTTCCGGCTCCATGCCTTCGACTTTTGCATCAATTGCGCGGCCTATACAGCTGTTGATCGCGCCGAAGGGGATGCATCGGCCGCTTTCGCCATAAATGCGGACGGCGCAACGCACCTGGCCGAAAAAACCGCTGAACAGGGATGCGCTCTGATCCATTTTTCAACGGATTATGTTTTTCACGGAGGCAGCGGCGTGCCGTTCAGGGAAGAGGATCGCACCGGCCCTAAAGGCGTTTATGCCCGCTCCAAACTGGCCGGAGAAAAAGGCGTACTGGCCGCCAATCCGCGCACGGTTTTGATCCGGGCTTCCTGGATATACTCCGAATTCGGACATAATTTCGTACGGACCATGCTCCGGCTGGGCGCCGAAAGGGATCGGTTGACTGTGGTGTGCGACCAGGTCGGAACGCCGACCTACGGGCCGGATCTGGCGGAAGCCGTCCTGAGGATCATTGCTATGCTGGAGTCGGGGCCGACAGACGAGGCATTGCCGTACGGCATCTACCATTACAGCAACGAGGGCGTTGCCAGCTGGTATGATTTTGCCCGGGCCATTTTCGAAATGGCGGAATTACCGTGCAGCGTCCTTCCGATCCCGACCAGAGACTACCCCACCCCGGCAGAAAGGCCGCCTTACAGCCTGCTGGACAAAAGTAAAATAAAGGCGACTTTCAACCTGGATATCCCGTATTGGCGGGACAGCCTGAAAGTTTGCCTGACCAACCTATAACATGGGAGATTTACTGCTTTATTCCGGCCTGTTCGTACTGAGCCTGGCCGTTTTGCTGAAAGCATCCGACTGGTTTATCAATGCCGCCGAGTCTATCGGGCTTGGATGGGGCATTCCGCCTTTTATCATCGGGGTAACCATTGTAGCTTTCGGCACCTCCCTGCCCGAACTGGCCACGTCGATCGCGGCGGTTCTGAGCGGCAATTCGGAAATCGTGATCGGCAACGTCGTCGGCTCGAACATCACGAATATAGCCCTGGTGCTCGGGCTGTCCGCGCTGGTTTCCCGGCAGATGATCATGGAGAACGACATCTGGAAAATGGACATGCCTTTTCTTTGGGCGTCGGCATTTTTGCTGTGGTTTGTGCTGGCCGACCGGCATTTCACCCTGTTCGAAGCCTTGATCTTCATGGGCGGGATCGCCATTTTCCTGGGTTACACCTTCAAATCGGATACCAGCGGCGGCGAAACGATGCGGTATAAGGTTTCCTGGCGGACGTATGCCATGCTGGCGGTGGGGGGCGCGTTGGTCTGGCTGGGAGCCGATTATACCATTTTTGCCATCCAGAAACTGTCTGTTATGGCCGGCATTCCATCGGAGATCATTGCTTTATCGGCAGTGGCCATCGGCACCTCGCTCCCCGAGATCATTGTCAGCATCAAGGCTGCCCGCAAGGGTAAACCCGAGATTGCGGTCGGCAATGTACTCGGTTCGAATGTTTTCAACACCTTTGTGGTGATGGGGGTACCGTCCTTTTTCGGGAAACTGGTCATCCCGGAAAATATATTGAGCTTTCACCTTCCGTTGATGGTTGCCATGACCGTTTTATTCGGCATTATTTCCAACAACCGGATCATCACCCGGTGGGAAGGCCTGGTGCTGCTGCTTTTCTTTCTGGTCTTTATGTCTCAGCTGGCCGTTCAAACCCTGTAAAATAAAAAAGCCGGGGCTTTAACCACCCCGGCCGCACGGTTAAAGAAACCTGCTATTATCAGCCGTTATCGTTGGATGCTTTCAGGTTATCATCAATTTTTCTGATGGTTTCCTCAACATCGGCCTTAAAGGCGTCCCAGCCGTCGTCTACTTGTTCACCGAGGCGATCCATTTTCTGATCCACCTCTTTGGACCATTGGTCCAGCTCATTCAACTGCCGGTTGATATCGGCCTTTGTTTCATCCGTTGCGTTGTCAAGGCGGATGCGGAGGTCGGCCATTTTCTCATTGATGGCCAGTTTGGTCTTCCTGAGTTCATCAGAGACCGTTTCCTTGTCCTTTTTAACGGCATCGGAGATCTTTTCCCCGGCATCTTCCAGGTCATTGCGGCTTGAGTTGGTGCAGGAAAAGACGGTAAAACCGATCAGCAGCACCAAAGCCGCCAATAGAAATTTTGATTGTTTCATGGTTTTTGGATTTTCCATTTAAACCCCCATTCCGGCCGGCGTGTTCGGATTCTTTCATTCCCAAAACCGACCGAACCTGGATGCCGCGAGCTTGTTTTAGAGAAGAATCAAAATAAAAACTGCCATGAAATTCTATAAATACGACACGTTGGTAGATGCGCTCGCCAGCCTTCAGCAAAGAGGCTATACCGACAACTACAAATTCGAGGAAGACCAGATGCACGGCATCGAAACCGGCAGACAGTATTCGGCAGATGAAATGACGATCGTGGAATACCACCGGTTTGAGGGCGAGAGCAACCCCAGCGACATGTCTATCGTTTTTGCCGTCGAATCCAACGACGGCAGAAGGGGTACGCTGACGTCCTCTTACGGCGCCTATGCCGATCACAAGATGTTGAATTTCATATCGAAGGTCAGAATCAAGGAGACCGGCGAATTCCGCATCAACAAAAAAATGGCCGGATAAATGCCTGCGGAATTCCCTTTTGGGCGGCCAGTCTACCGAACACGAGACGTCCAAAAGGGTTTTACTACAGAAGCCCCTGACCAGAAAAGTTTCTTTTAGAATAGGGTTCTTAGGTGTAATTTCAAACGCCGGCGCATCAAACCGATGCGCCGGCCTTTCACCGGCCCCGGACCATTCAAATGCGGTAATCATTCCAATAACCAAATAAAAACTTTCATCATGCTACGATTAGCTTTTTCCTTTTTCATTATCGCCATTATTGCCGCGCTGTTCGGCTTCGGCGGTATCGCTTCGGGCGCCATGGCCATTGCCAAAGTAGTTTTCTACATTTTCATCGTCCTGTTCTTGTTAACCCTGATTTTCGGCGGGATCCGGAGGGTATGACGCCCTTTCCGAACAATCGCCAAAATTCATTGTTAACTAACATAAACTAAAAACATATATGAAAAAGATCCTGTTAATCATCAGCCTTATCGCAGGTACCGCCTTTGCATTATCAGCCCAAACGAGAATCATCCCCAAGGTCGGCGTCAACCTTTTCAATTTCGACGAAAACTATGACGACGGCGAATTCAACGGCAAGTCCGGCTTCCATATCGGAGCCGACATCCGGTCGGGCGACAAATTCTATGTGTCCATCGGGGGTCAGTACTTCCGTTATAATTCAAGATTTGAAGGCATCGGCGGTTTATTTGACTACGACGTCAAGATGGAGGGTGTAAGGATCCCGTTGTATATCGGGGGCGACTTCATCTCCGGCGACCGGTTGGGATTCAGGCTGTTTACCGGCCCCAGTGCGGCTTTTATTCTCAGCACAGATGACGGCTTACCCGGGTTCGAAGACAATGCCTTCAACGACGTCCGCTGGGGTTTCAATGTCGGTACCGGCCTGGACCTGGGCATCATTTCGCTTGACCTCCAGTATGAATTCGGGTTGAACAATGTCTTCTCCAATAAGAATATCGAGGCCAAGAGCAATATCCTGTTCCTATCGGCCGGAATTCTGTTCTAATAAAAGTTATTACCATAGTAGTTGAATTTCAAGGCGCCGGCGGGAGTTTATCCCTGCCGGCGTCCTCATTTTAGGTCCAAAACAATATTTTTTTAAAAAAAAGTTGATATGTTTTTTAAAATAAACTACCTTTACCTCATAAAAACGACCGTTTACCAATTGTAATCGACCGTTTACTTATAAAAAGCGAACAATCTCCTTTGTCAGCCCAGCCGTTGAGCACTAAAGCAACTTCTTAAGATTTCCTTTACAACCGAGCCGCTATCAGTGGTGTGCAAATGACCTGAATCCGGGTCAGCATTCCCTTTTCAAACCGAAATCCCCCTGCGTGCGATTTGCAGGGCGGAAGCGATCCGACTTTAAAGATTTACGCAAGTGATTTTTGAATTATAATCCCTGACATACATGCAATTCAATCGCACAATTTTAGATGCCGGCCTCATTCTGTTACTGTTTTTTTCGATCAGCCGGCCTGTTCAGAGTCAGAATCTGGCGAAGTGGCCGCTGGACAATGCCAACCAAGACCATGCCGTCAATGTGCAAACGGGCTTGTCGGCAACTGTTCTCCAACGCGGAAACGGCGTCAGCGGTCTGCAGTTCAATGCAAACGGCGGCGGCGCCAGGGGGTGGTCGCTCGGTGATGAAAAATCTTCCCAGGATTACCTGGAGGTCTGCCTGATCCCCAATGCTGGCCGTACGGTGGATATAACCGGCCTGGAATTTTCCGAAAGCCGCACAGGCGTCGGCCCCAGGGCATTCGAGATCTGGTATTCTTCCGACGGGTTTGTTACCGCTACCCGACTGGATTCCATCGCGGTGCCGGACGATCCGCACGAGCGAACCCATACCCTGACCAGCCTTCCGGCCAGCGGTTGCAACGCCGATCAGCTTTGTTTCCGGTGGTATGCCTATGCCAGCGAATCCGGAAACGGATTCTGGTACCTGAAGAACGTCAGATTGCTGGGTTCGGTCACGGCGGCATGCACACCTCCCCCATTGGCGGGCAGCCTTTCGGCAGTCAATATCGGTTTGAACTCCCTGGATCTCCACCTGGGTTCCGGCCTGGGAGACGGCTGCCTGGTGGTCATGCAGAAAGGGCAGGCCGTGAGCGGCAAACCCTGCAACGGGGAAATATACACCGGCGATCCGGTTTTTGGCGACGGCAGTGCCTTGAACGGGAGCGCATTCGTGGTTTACGCCGGCCCCTGGAATACCACCATCCCGGTTGAAAACCTGGAAGAAGGTGCGCACTACTATTGCACTTTGTTTCCTTATAATTCCACGGATTATTGTTACAACCTGGCCGGTCCCAGCCTGCTCGACGTATTCATGCAGTGCCTGCACCCCGGCGACGTAAAGGACACCCTGAGCTTTGCTTCAGACGGAAAACTCAGCCTGTCCTGGACAACACCCGACTGTTTCGACCAGATACTGGCGGTGGTTTCGACCCACCCGATCACCGGCGTTCCTTCCGGCAACGGCGGGCAATATGCCGCCAACCCTGTTTTCGGGATGGGTTCCGATCCTTCCGGTGATTTTCCGGGCGACGAGTTCCCGGCATATCTGGGCAGCGGCGGCACGGTCACGATCACCGGACTGGACAACGAGACGAAGTATTTCGTCAGGATTTTTGCCCGGCGGAATTTCAACTGGAGTCCGGGTATTGAGCTGGATGCCGTACCGTTTGACGGCTGCCCCGATCTGGGCGGTCATGATGTGGTGTTCATCAATGAGATCCATTATGAGAATAACGGCGAGGACGTTGACGAAGGGGTAGAGATCGCCGGCCCCGCAAATTTCAGCCTCGACGGCTATGAGTTGCTTTTTTATGAGACAATCAGCCCGTCCCAAGGGCAATTGTACCTGGTTTTGCCTCTGTATGACCGCATTGACAATGAAGGCAATGGTTACGGAGCCTTGTGGTTTCCGGTTCCAGGAATGGCCGACGGATCAGGGGGTATTGCACTTTACAATACCATTACCCAGACCGTCGTGCAATTCCTGGGATACCGGAATGCCTTCACGGCGATCGACGGCGCCGCAGCCGGAATGACCTCCACGCTGATCGTGCAATCCAACGGGTCCGGCGCTTTCGAGAGTGCCGCCTTCGAGGCGGGCACCTCCCTGCAGCTGGAGGGCGAAGGGGCCTGCCCTCAGGACCTCAACTGGAACATGATGGTGCCGATGTCGATCGGTACCCTGAATGCCAACCAGACGGTACTGCCCATAACCCTGATCGCTTTTGATGCCCGGCTGGCGGAAAAGAAAAAGGTATTGGTGACCTGGTCGACGGCCAGCGAGCACAACAACGATTTCATGGCCGTGGAACGCAGCACCGACGGCAGAGCCTTCGAGGAGATCGGTCGCGTAAAAGGCGCGGGGGAATCGGACCGCATCCTGGCGTACAGCCTCCGGGATGAGTCGCCGGCCGCCGGCATGAACTACTACCGGCTCCGGCAGGTGGATTTCGACGGCCAATACAGCTATTCGCCCGTCTCCGGGGTCTATGTCCCGGCCGGATCAGGTGAACTCATGCTGGCCCCCAATCCGGCGACAGCGGAATTGAACATCAGCGGGTTGGAGGTCACGGAAGGCGCAAGGGTCGAGGTATTCAACGCCGATGGCCAGGAAATAGCCGGAAGCTGGAAAAACAAATTGACAAGCTTTGAGAGATTGGATATAGGGCCTTTAGCCCCAGGACTTTATTTCGTCCGGCTGGCAGATGAAAAAGGCAGGTTGTACACCGGCCGGTTCATCAAAGTATCCGGACAATAACCCAATCAAGTAGTATCAAGTAGGTTTTTTAGAAATTCCGGGGTTGACGGCGGGAACCTGGCTCGCAAGGGCAGGTACAACCATCTTTAAGCCGTCGACTCCGGTTTTTTATTCCTTTTTACTACCTTTGCGAACGAACATTCATTCGCATGTCATCAGCAACAGGAACCGGAAAAATCACCACTTCACTGAATAAGGGGATTGCAACAATTACCTTTTTCCATCCCGCCCACAACTCCATGCCGGGTTATTTACTGGCGCAACTCGAAGCGGCAATAACCGAAGCCGGGCAGAACGATTTGGCCCGGGTAATTGTTCTCCAAAGTGAAGGAGACCGGACCTTCTGCGCCGGAGCCAGTTTTGACGAACTTCAGGCTATCCGGACCTTTGAGGAGGGTAAGGCCTTTTTCATGGGTTTTGCCCGGGTGATCAACGCCATGCGCAAGTGCCCGAAGCTGATTGTCGGCCGGGTACAAGGCAAAGCCATCGGCGGCGGCGTCGGTTTGGCGGCGGCTACGGATTACTGCATTGCCAGCCATTTTGCCTCCGTCAAACTGAGTGAGCTTGCGATCGGGATCGGGCCGTTCGTGGTAGGCCCGGCCGTGGAGCGAAAACTCGGTCTTTCCGCCTTTTCCCAATTGGCGATAAACGCCGGAGAGTGGCGGACAGCGGAGTGGGCAAAGGCATACGGGCTTTTTGCCGAAGTGTTCCCGACCGTGGAACAAACCGATGCTTACATCGCGCATTTGGCCGGCACGTTGTCGGGCTACAGCCCGGAGGCCATGCTTGAAATCAAGCGGATGCTCTGGCGGGGATGCGAACATTGGGATGACCTGCTGGCCGAACGGGCTGCCGTCAGCGGCAGGCTGGTCCTGACCGAACCGGCGAGAAAGGCTATCGATTCTTTTAAAAACAGAAACTGAACGGACATGTCTATCAATGAAATCCTGCAGGCTCAATTTCTGGAAGTCGTGGAAAACCAACTCCGGATGGATGATCCTGCGGAAACGCGGCTGACCCTGGAGCGCCTTGAGCAAGCGGGATACAGCCGCCAGGACAGCAAAAAGATGATCTCGGCCTGCGTTGCGGTAGCCATCGCCGACACTTTAAGCAGCAATGAGCCTTTTGACGAGGCCCGATACATAAAAAACCTGAACCGGTTGCCGGATTTGCCGGAATAGCCGGTCTGATGCCTTAACCAAATGTACCGAACCAAAACCAATATCAACCGTGCAGTGCTTTTGCGGGCCTACAAGCTAATGGCAACCGCCAAAGCCATGACCGACCTTTACGAAGCCCATTTCAAATTCGTTTCCAAATACGTTCACGCCACAAGCAGGGGCCATGAAGCCGTGCAGCTTGCCCTGGCCCTGCAATTGAAGCCGCAGGACTGGGTTTCGCCCTACTACCGGGATGACGCCATCCTGCTCGGCATAGGTATGGAACCCTACGATTTGATGCTGCAACTCCTGGCCAAGCGGGACGATCCGTTCTCCGGCGGCCGGTCGTACTACAGCCATCCCAGCCTCAACGATCCGGATAAACCCGGGATCATCCATCAAAGTTCCGCGACCGGCATGCAAGGGATCCCGACCACGGGTATAGCCATGGGCATCCGGTACCGGGAGAAAACCGGGCTTGACCGCCCCGCGGAAACTGATGCACCGGTGGTCGTTTGTTCCTTCGGGGATGCCTCCATTACGGAAGGAGAGGTTTCCGAGGCTTTTCAGATGGCGGCGCTCAAACAGCTCCCGATCCTGTACCTGGTGCAGGACAATGGCTGGGACATCTCCGCCAACGCAGCCGAGACCCGGGCCCAGCACGCAGCTGAATTCATCCAGGGTTTCCACGGTATTGAAGCGATCAGCATTGACGGTACGGATTTCACGGATGCGTACAAAACCTTCCAAAACGTGTTCCGGAAAATGAGGAAGGAGCGGCGGCCGTTTTTGGTCCATGCAGAGGTCCCGCTGCTCAATCACCATACCTCCGGCGTCCGCAAGGAATGGTACCGGGACGACCTGGAAGAGCACCGGTCCAGGGATCCGTTCCCGGCCTTCAGGCAAACATTGTTGGAGGAAGGCATAACGGAAAGCACGCTGGATCAACTGGAGGAGGAGGCTGTTCGTCAGGTGGAAGCCGATTTCAAGCGGGCAAGCTCCGCAGCGGACCCCGAACCCGCGGATCTGTTCAAGTACGATTTCGCAGCAACCCCGGTCAAAGCGGAATCCGGGACGAGGAAGCCGGCTGACGGTCAGCCGACCGTTATGGTGGACTGCGCGCTCCATGCCATCGAGGAGCTGATGCGGCAACACCCGGAATGCCTGTTATACGGGCAGGATGTCGGTGGCCGTTTGGGGGGCGTATTCCGGGAAGCCGCCACCCTTGCGCAAAAATTCGGCGATGACCGCGTGTTCAATACGCCCATTCAGGAAGCCTTCATTGTCGGAAGTACGGTGGGCATGTCGGCCGTCGGACTCAAGCCGATTGTAGAGGTCCAGTTCGCCGATTACATCTGGCCGGGGTTGAACCAATTGTTCACAGAGGTCAGCCGGTCTTATTACCTGTCCAACGGCAAATGGCCGGTGAGTATGGTGCTGCGCGTGCCGATCGGCGCATACGGCAGCGGCGGGCCTTATCATTCCTCCAGCGTAGAATCCGTACTGGCCAATATCCACGGGATCAAGATCGCCTATCCCAGTAACGGCGCCGACCTGAAGGGTTTGCTCAAGGCGGCTTATTACGACCCCAATCCGGTGGTTGTATTGGAGCATAAGGGGCTTTACTGGTCTAAAGTGCCGGGAACTGGAGCTGCCAAAACTGTCGAACCTGCAGACGACTACATCCTGCCTTTAGGTAAAGCGGCGATTGCGCTGCCGGCGAAGGAAACCCGGGTGAAAGCCGGCGAATCCATGCTGGTGGTTACTTACGGGATGGGGGTCCATTGGGCGCTTAATGCTGCAAAATCCTTTGACGGCCGGGTAGAAGTTCTGGACCTGCGTACTATATTCCCTTTGGATGAGTCGCTGATTTACGAAAGCGCCAGGCGGCACGGTCGCATATTGGTCGTGACCGAAGAGCCGGTAAACAACACCTTTGCACAGAGCATCGCCGCCAGGATCCAGGAGAATTGCTTTGAATGGCTGGACGCACCGGTTCGCACAATCGGATCGGAGAATATGCCGGCCATTCCATTGAACGAGGTGTTGGAAAAAGCGATGATCCTTTCGGCGGAGCAGGTGGAGAAAGGCATTCGGGAGTTGTTGAGTTGGTGATTTGCCGCCTTCGCACTTTTGCCGCCTTCGCTCATTTGGAGCTACGGCCGCCGGAGGTAGGGAGGAAATGCAAAATGTAAAAGAAAAAATGCGAAATGTAAAAGTGGGGCAGCCGTGGACTCGCTCATCCCCTTTACTGTAGAAAGAGTAATTGATCAAATCGAAATGGTGTTTTCTCAAATATTTAAAGTAAAATGAACTGGATAGAGCTCGGCCGCATCAATGATTTTAGAGGTTTTTCGTACCGCCATTGGCCTAATGGAGTTATAATGGGTTACCTAATTAGTTTTTCTTCAAAAGATGGTATTAGTATCAAAGATGCTGTTTCATTAAAAACAATTTATAATAACCCCGGATACGCAGGTAGCATAATGAATTATTACGTTTTCAACAATCAATTGTTTTTCTGTGCAGATAATAGATTGTTTCAATTGGGCGCAAACCAAATTGTCGGTCAAGCAGCGGGGGCGTAGCCCATTTGTCTGTTAATCAAAGCGCGTAGTTTATCTCGTTTCCCACTTTTGAAAACAGCCCGGATATTGAGAACGGCCGTCACCTTTTTTGTCCAGCGTTGGCCCACTAATTTGCATCTTTGCTGAACCAATGTGCTGATAGCTGATTCAATGGCCCCACTTCCAATACAATATCCGGCCTTTCGATACTCATTGTATTTCATTCGGTATCGATTCTTTTCATAGTACGCAATGAGGAGGTTTGCCTTATCGATGATCGATTTTCTCCGCCCGGACATCTTTTCCTTTACCGCTGCAATAACCTGGTCAAGCTGTCCGTCAAGCAATTCTTTTTTGCACTCTTCTATCCAATCCGATCGGTTGGTTTGGGAACTAAACACAGAAGTGGCAAAGTCAGCTAAATGCTCCAAAGCATGATAAAAGTCCAAAATGACAATCGCTGCCGGGTACTCGGTCAAAAGCCAGTTGGCGATCCATTCGGCGCCATCACTAATGGCTACCATTTGAACATCGGGGGCATGCCGAAGATGTGCACGAACTAATGAATCAAAGCGGCAAGTAAATTCGAAATGATTCCCTAAATGGGCCAAATAGTCAGAACTGGCTAACTCCATTCGACGGTTAACATCTTGATTATCAGAAGATATTTTCGTCAATTGGTGGCCACCAAAGACCCTGCCTACTTTGGTTTCCCGAAAGCCTTCATCCGTGCGAAGATGGCCGCCATCTACCTGGACA
>WBZL01003007.1_pt1 | contig 15824 bp, 14 predicted proteins | sample 5204291 | NCBI WGS metagenome assembly WBZL01 (sample SAMN12344345, study PRJNA552823) | activated sludge metagenome | biome: Activated sludge suspended growth; feature: Nitrification reactor; material: Wastewater; isolation source: activated sludge from nitrification reactor of wastewater...
TGCTTGAAGTTTTATATAAAATTGGTTTTATTGGCGTGGTAAAGCCAGGAAAAGTCATCTATTTCTATGACGCAATTCCAATTACCATTTCAGACACAAAAGAGTATGTAATACACCCCGCATTTCGACCCGCTTTGGAAGTTGTTGAATCTATCGAGCATATGAAAACGATAAGAATCAGCAGAGATAAAGCGGGAAATAAACGCAAATCAAATTATGGTTACGGAGAGTCAAAGCCGCCACCCCCACCAAATGATGATTATCCTGATGACCCTCCCACGCCAGGTCCTGCGTAAGGCAAAACGCGGGCTAACAAAGCGTGCACTTGACGGGTGGGATTCTGCGGCATTTTCGAGCATTTTCTACACCCGAACAGAATCCTGCTCTCAAAGTTTTATCTCGTCCCGCCCACCCGCAAGTAACGCAAACCGTTGGCTGGCTGTCCGTAAATTGTAAAAGGAAGGTGAAAGATGAATAACAAAATACAAATCGTTCTTGGAGCATTAACCTTGATTGGCGTGGGAATAGGTGTTGGGGCAATACTCGTTTATATTTTTATGTCATCAGGCAAACTTGTTCCAGAGAGAGTTAGTGTAGGACCCGTTGATTTTGTTGTCCCTACAAGTCAGCCATTTACGCCTGTCGCTCAACCACAAATTCCTACAAGCACTACCGAACCGCAAGGACCGTCCATTCAATCGCTTGGCACAATTAGAATCTTCGGAAATTCTAATGCGGGCGTACAAATCCAAATACCCGAAACAGGAATTTATAGATTTTCCTATCGTAGCGGAGCATACGCCACATACGCCACAGGCAATGCTCCAGCAAATACAAAAACTTGGTTAACTGCTGTTTTTATATTTCGTGGCGACAAAGCATTATGGGACGGAAGGCGAATAAAAGATGAAAGTTTGTTTTTGCGTCTTGCTGATATGAAATACTGGGATTCGGCGGAGAGTGCTGAAAATGCGGCTCAAGGTCAATATGTTGAAGCACAATTAACTCAAGGCGATGTGCTTACCTTAATTGCAGTTGACCATTTTGACGCCTATGCCGATAATCCTGGTCAAGTAATTGTAGAGTGGTTTTTAGTGAAATACTAAAGGCTGTGGCTCTGGCAAGCAACGCCAGCCAACAAAGCGTGCACTTGACGGGTGGGATTCTGCGCCATTTTCGGGCTTTTTCTACACCCGAACAGAATCCTGCTCTTGGAGTTTTATCCACGCCCACCCACCCGCAAGTAACGCGAGCCGTTGTGCCGCTCCTTTGAAAATTTAGTCAGGAAAACCAAATGCCCCCATCAAAGTACACGTTTCTCGATTTTGCTCAAGAAATTCTAAAATCTACGCCAAAACCTATGACGTTCCAAGAAATTTGGGAGTTTGGAAAAGCAAGCGGAATAGATTCTAAACTTTCAATTACTGGGAAAACCCCTTGGCAAACATTGGGCGCAAGACTTTTTGTAGATATTCGAGACAATCCAGAAACGATATTTATTAAAGTGGGAAGAAATCCCGCCAGATTTTTCTTGCTGTCTCGCAAAGATGAAGTCAATCAAGATGAGATTAATTATTCTTCTCGTGCAACCAAAACTTCCGAAGTCAAAAAAGAAGTTGGCTTCAGTTTTCACGAGCGTAAACTTCATCCTGTCTTGGCTTACTTCGCTTACACCAATACATCATTCAATCGTGGCAAACAAGTTTATACAAAAACTATCTTTCACGAAAAATCAAAACATAATTCTTTAAGCGAGTGGGTTCATCCCGACATGGTTGGCTTTTATTCGCCCATTGATGATTGGAATGGCAAATTGCTTGAATTCAATAAGGCAACTGATAAAACAGCAATTCGTCTTTATTCGTTTGAACTCAAAAAAGAAATTGACCGCAGTAATTACAGAGAAAATTTCTTTCAGGCGGTTTCAAATTCTTCATGGGCAAACGAAGGTTATTTGGTTGCTTGTTCCATTCAGCAAGACGATGATTTATTGTCAGAGTTAGAGCGGTTGTCAGCATCATTTGGGATTGGCATAATTGTTCTTGATTTAGAAGATATTGATTCTTCGCAGGTTCTATTTCCCGCCCGTCCGAAAGATTATCTTGATTGGGAAACAATGAATAAACTTTGCGACCAGAACCGAGATTTTGAAACATTTGTTGATGATGTTCAGAGAGATTATGCAGGAAAGAAAATTCATCCGAGCGAATACGAAAACATTATCAATGACCCAGAAGGTTATATAACCAAAATGCGGTCTGAGAAACAATAAAGCGGCACAACAAAGCGTGCAGTGGATTGGCGGGATTCTGCGCGTTTTACAAGCATTTTTCTGGCTTCAAGTTTTTTCTGCTCTCAGGCATTTTCCCAGCCCGCCCAAAATCCGCTAACGCAAACCGTTAGCCACCTTCTTGCAACATAAAACGCCAACAATGAAAGCAAAGTATATCGAGCAATTCCTACGTGTCGAAAGATGGTTTAGTCGTTTGTTGGACGACGCTTTGTCACGCCCTAAAACCCAGCAAATTACCGAAGAATATTTTCAGGATGACTTGTATTCTTTCTTCATCAATTGCTATCATCTGAAAGACTGGATAGAAAAAGATAATTCGATTGCCTGCACAAAGTCTGACACAGAATCTTTTCTGGCAAAAAACGAATACCTGAAATTGTGTGCAGATTTATGTAATAGTAGCAAGCATTTGGTTCTAAACACAAAAGGAAGAAGCCAAAAAAGTCCTAGAGTTGGCGTCCCTGAAATTTACACCAGTGTTGCAATTGATCCCAAAGCGGTCAAAGCAGATTCGTCGCTTCTACAAACAAGATTTCGGTTTTACGTGGAAACTGATGACCATGAATACATTGACGCCCTAGAGTTAGCATCCGAATGTATAAATGCGTGGGCGAATTTTCTCATTTTTCACATGACAGAACGAACGATTGAAGTCATGAAGCATTTCAACAATCAATCAGTGAACGGCATTTTATTTTCTTGCGATAAACCCGTAACCCTTCCGAAACAAATTACCCCAAAGAATATAAGTTCTGCAACTAAGGAATTAGGCAATATAATCCAAGTACAATCTGGCAGAGAGAATCTGTTTGTAATAGTTCGCCTAAAAGCGGCGTATGCTCACGGCGAAGACCGCCAAAAGACACGGGGCGGAGTTCTTCACGGAAAATTTCGTCAAATGAGCGTTTCGGAATTGACCTATTTTGTTGAACAACTGCCTAAAGATAGTTTTATTTGGTTAATATTGGCAATGGAAGAGCAATCAAAAACAGAAAAGATGGCAAAGTCTTTAAATGTTTATATATCAAATATTGAACGGTTAGCAGAAATCGAAAGTGTTCTACATGTCCAGAACGGTGGCTAACAAAGCGTTCTCAGAAACCGTCTTGATCCAAGAGCGGTTGAGATGATCGTACAAGGCGTTGGTCTGAGCAAAGTCAACGAGTTGAGTGGGGAAAAACTGCAAAATCACGAAGGCAGTTAAACGCAAAGCAGGCGCGACGCCTTACGTCACGCCTTTTTGTTAGGTCGCCCCCTCGTCAGGCAGGGATGAGTTGGAAGCCCAGCTTCTGCGCCTTTTTCTTCATATACTTGATCTGTTGTTCTTCATACTTCTTTTCATATTCGGTCACGCTGATCGTCTCATACTCCACCTTGTATTTGAGCATCCGATACACCACTCGCGCGATGGCGTGCGCAGTAGCGACCGTGGCTTGCGCTTTGTCCAGCCGTGATTTCAAACGCCGATAGAACGAGCCAAACACACAGTCTGCCTGCTTGACGGATTGCGCCGCCATGCGGAAGGCTTGTCTACGCTCGCCGTTCGGAGCGTTCCTCAGATTCAAAGATACGATTTACCGTTATGGGGTTGAAGAGGGTTGGTTCAGAGTTAGGGACGAAACCTATAAAGAGAATGCGGTCGCCTGGCTAGAAGATCATGGCTTTCCGCCCATTTTCCAACCCGTCAGCATCGCTCCCGGTCATTCCCTTCCCTTTTCGACGTTCAGCAACATATAATACAGTCATGTCGCTAACCGATACTGCACGGCAAATGAACGAACGGCTATGCCAGCGCCTTAAGCCCGGAGAGGTTTTCGCGCTTGGTCTGGCATTTGGGATGATGGGTATATTCGTCTGGCAACAGGCTAATTTATCATTTGCTTATTTTGATCTTAAAATCTATCTGGAGACCGCGCACGGCAATTTTAGCTATCAGAATTTTTATTATTACTATGGATATTGGATCTTGCCGATTTTCGCTCTCTTATCAAAACTGCCGCTCACTCTGGCATATGTGGTGTGGTGCGCAGTAAATATCCTTGGAATATTCTTTGCGGTCCGTGTGTTTAACGGGAAAGCGTTGATCGCAATAGCATCGTATCAAATGTTTTACACCATCATTTACGGAAGCATCACCGGCTTGATCGTTGGCGGGCTGGCGCTTTGTTGGTGGGGCTTGGCGAACCGAAAATGGCATCTCGCCGGCCTGGGCATCGCCATCGCAAGCGCCAAATTCCAAACCGGACTGACAGGCAGTTTGATCCTCCTGCTTATGGCAGAACTGTCCTGGAAAGACAGGTTGAGGGTAATGGTCATGCCCATTTTGATATGGACAGCATCTCTTATCGCATATCCCGGCTGGCCCCTTCAACTATTAAATAACATTATTAACCATCCTCCGAATGACTTGGGAAGCATATCGTTGTGGCGTTGGGCGGGACCATGGTCGCTTTTATTCTGGCTACCGCCGTTTTTACTTCGCTTAAAACCGCAACGGCGGTTTCTGGCGTTGGTAGCCGCAATGGGACTTGCGCTGCCTTATTTTCAGCAAAACGATTTGTTGTTTCTGCTTGTAATGCCAATCGGTTGGATTGGATTGCTGGGCAATTTGGGTTATTTTATGGGATCGTACGGCTGGGTTGCTCTTCAATTCCTGGTCTTTATTCCGCTGTTGATCTACATCGTACAATTGAGTCCCGGAGTGAAAGAATTATTCACATCCAATTCAAATCATGAACAAAATTGAATATCAATTTCGTTCATGTCGAATAAGCAATAGACAATCTCCTGCCAGCGGGTTCACTTCCCCAGCCTCTCTTCCAACCTCTTCTTCACGTTCTCCCATTCCGTATCCAAAATCGAATAGTACACCGAATGGCGGATGATCCCATCGGGCAGGATCATGTGATTGCGAAGCACGCCTTCCTTCACTGCGCCGATGCGCTCGATGGCGCGTTGTGAGCGTTCGTTGCGCGAGTCTGTTTTCAATTGCAAGCGGATGGCTCCCAGCGTTTCAAAAGCGTGCTTGAACAGCAGATACTTGCATTCGGTATTGACCACCGTGCGTTGAAAGTCGAGTCCGTACCACGTGCCGCCTACTTCGAGTCCGCGGTCGTTGGGCATGATGTTGAGATACCGCGTCGCGCCCGCCACGCGCCCCGAAGCCAAATGGACAGCGACGAACGGCAGGTCGGTCCCTTTTGCCGCGCGCGCAAGGATGTCGCTCACCCAGCCGCGCATATCCTCCGCGTTTTCCATTTTGCCGTACACCATGAAATCCCAAAAATCATGCCCCACGCCGATCTCCGCCAACGCTTCGACGTGTTCAAGCGTCATCGGTTCAAGTCGTACGTGATTGCCGGTCAACGTGACGGGTTTTATTTCAAAGCCAGCCATTCGCTCTCCTCCAAATCTTGTGTTGGTAAATAAGGCATCCTCGGTCCGTCAACGCCGAGCAGTTTACTCAACGCCGCGCGGACGGCAATGCGGTCGTCCCATAAAAATTCTTTCGCGCCGAAACACAACGACTGCTCGTGCCCCTTGCCGCAGACTAGAACGATGTCTCCCTCGCGCGCTTGATTCACAGCAAAGCGGATCGCTTCGCCTCGGTCGGGGATTCTCCAAAACGATTCGTTCTCGCTTCCTCCACTCGACGTGGCGCCTGCCGCCATCTCCTCAAGAATTCCCGCCAGTGATTCAGTGCGCGGATCTTCCGCCGTGAGGATGCACACATCCGCAAGTTCCGCGCCGATCTCCGCCATCATCCGCCGTTTGGCTTTATCGCGCAACCCGGCAGAACCAAACACTGCTATTATGCGAAGTTCCTCAACCTTTGAACCGCGAAGCTCGCTAAGAGCGCGAAGATTTTCTTCTTGCTTAGCGTCCTTCGCGGTCTTAGCGGTAAGGATTTCCCGCGCGGCTTTGAGAGCAGACTTCAACGCATTCGGCGTATGCGCAAAATCAACGATGGCGGTGAAATTCTGCCCCAGGTCAATGCGTTCCATGCGACCGGGGATTCCCTCCAGCGCGGCGATTCCCTGCGCGGCAACTTCGGGTTTGATTCCCAAGCCGTAAATTGTCGCAGTCAACGCGGCGAGGCAATTGGTTACGTTGTATCCGCCGACCAATTTGCACGAGACGGGAATCTCGAAGTCTTTGCTCTTTGCCGTGAAATGGATTCCCGACGGCAAGTGTCTCACCTCCACCGCGCGGATTTTCGCATCCGCGTTCAAGCCATAATCCATTTTATTCGCCCCTGAAATTTTTGTCAGGAATTCAAAAGAGGAGTCATCGCGGTTCAGCACAGCCAAGCGCGGATTGCCCTGCGGCTTTTCGGATGTCTTTTCCAACGCCTCAAAGAGTCGCGCCTTTGCCGCGCGGTAGTTTTCATACGAGCCATGCTGATCCAAATGCTCATGAGTGATATTCGTGACTACGCCGACGTCGAACTCACACGCATCCACGCGATGTTGTTCCCATGCGTGGGATGTCGTTTCGAGGACAACGTGAGTCAAGCCTGCCTCCACCATCTTCGCCAGATAGAATTGCACATCGTGCGCGTCCGGTGTGGTGACGTGGAAACCCGTGTCGAGGACTTCATCGCCGATCACCGCGTTGACGGTCGAGATCATCCCGGCTTTAAGTCCCGCCGCTTTGAGGATGGTATAGAGGATGTTGGTCGTCGTCGTCTTGCCGTCGGTGCCGGTCACGCCGATCATCGTCAAGCGGCGAGAGGGCCACAGGTAAAACGAACCAGCTATCCACGTCAGCGCTTGACGCGTGTTCGTGAGTCGCAGGTAGGGCAAATTGCCAATTTGCGCCACGTCCCTCTCACCCACCACTGCGACCGCGCCGTTGTCAATCGCGGCTTGGATGTAATCGTGTCCGTCCAACGTTCCGCCTTGCATGGCAACGAACAAGTGACCGGGCTTCACCGCGCGGCTGTCAATCGAGATGCCCGTGATCTGCGCATCAGGAACATCTAACATACAGAGCGGCGGAGGAAGTTCAGCAAAAATTTTTCGGAGCGATGGATTCGTGTTCATACTTTACAAGTGAAACCGTCCCGCAGGTTCACGCGCAAGACCAAAATGGTTCAGGAAAACCTGCGGGACGTTTTGTGTAAGTTGTGGTCATAAAACAAAATGGGTTCCGACGAGTATATCGTCAAAACCCATTTTTTGCGTAGCCCAGAAATCACAGAGTTCTCAGAGAAAAACTCAAAATCTCTGTGTTCTCTGTGGCTGAGGATTTAAGCCGCCTGCTTGGTCATCTTGGTCTTCAACCACTTGAGGCGGAAAGTTTCTTCGCGCTCGCGTTCCTCCAGCGAACTGACGATAAATTCGATCTGGTGCTGGTAGTTCGGGATGAAGATATGCTGCAAGGCGTTCACGCGCCGCTGTGTTTTCTTCAACTCATTGGCGAGCCGCCATACTGCGGCAGTGAGCATCGAGAGTTGCGGGATGCGCACGAGCACTTCGCGGAAGGCGTTGCTGGCTTCATCAAGCACGGCGGCGGTATCGCCCGGGCTGTACAGCAATTTCGGCGGTTCGCCGCGCGCTTCGATCTGCGGGATCGCCACGCCCATGATGCCGCGCAGGCGCAGGTGCACGTCCACGGTTTTGTTGACGGCAAGCGCCGCCCACTCCACATGGTCCGAACCCATCACGAGGCGCGCTTTTTCCATCGCATCGTAGGCGGTGGCAAGCAAAGCCCACACTTCTTTTTGAAGCGTGTCCGCTTCCTTCGCCACGCGCACGAGTTCGCCGGTCAGGGCTTCGCGTTTGCGGTCGAGGATCTCGTACCCCTCTTTGGCGAAACGCAATTCCTTTTTGAGGCGGATCAGGTTCGTGCGGGTTGGCGCGATATTAACTTGTGGCATCGTCGCCTTTGTAATATTGTTTGATCTCGTCGAGCGTGACGCGAGTCAGCTCGCCCTTTGGAAGCATGGACAGCAACTTCCAGCCGATCTCCAGCGTGCGCTCGATGGTGCGATTTTCGGTGAACGCCTGATTGACAAACTCACGCTCGAACGCGCGTCCGAACTTCAGGTACTTCTGGTCCACCTCGGAGAGTTCTTCCTCGCCGATGACGGATGCCAGCGCGCGGATGTCTTGCGTCTTGGCATAGCCCGCGTACAACTGCGCGCCCCAACGCGGATGATCGTCGCGGGTGCGTCCCTTGCCGATGCCGTCTTTCATCAAACGCGAAAGGCTCGGCAGAACGGTCACGGGAGGATACACGCCCGCGTAGTACAACTCGCGCCCCAGCACGATCTGACCTTCGGTAATATAGCCGGTGAGATCGGGCATCGGGTGGGTCATGTCGTCGTTCGGCATGGTGAGGATGGGGATCTGCGTGATCGACCCTTGGCTGGTGCGGATGCGCCCTGTGCGTTCGTACAACGACGCGAGGTCGGAATATAAATAACCCGGGTAACCTTTACGGCTCGGCACTTCGCCGCGCACGTTCGAGATCTGGCGCAGGGCTTCGCCGTAGTTGGTCATGTCGGTCAACACGACCAGCACGTGCTTGCCGAGATCGTAAGCGAGGTACTCAGCCAGCGTCAACGCCGCGCGCGGGGTAACGATACGCTCCACTGGAGGATCGTCTGCCAGGTTGAGGAACATTGCCACGCGGGTCAACGCTCCGCTTTCGGTGAACGATTTGCGGAAGTAATCCGCCACGTCGTTCTTGACGCCCATCGCCGCGAACACAATGGCGAACTCTTCGCCCTCGGTTTGCGGCGCGCCTGCCAAGCGACCTAAAGTTGCCTGACGCACGATCTGCGCGGCAAGTTGGTCGTGCGGCATGCCCGCGCCGGAGAACAACGGAAGTTTCTGTCCGCGCAGGAGCGTGTTCACGCCGTCAATCGTCGAGATACCGGTCTGGATGTAATCGCGCGGGTAAATACGCGCGGTGGGGTTGATCGGCTGACCGTTCACATCGCGGTACACATCGGTGAGCGGTTCGGGACCGCCGTCGATCGGGGTGCCCAAGCCGTCGAAGATGCGCCCGAGCATTTCTTCCGCCACAGGCATGTGAAGCGTGTTGCCTAAAAAGCGGACGCGCGTTCCGTCGATCGAAAGACCGGTGGAACCGGCGAACACCTGCACAACGGCAAAGCCTTCGCCCACTTCGAGCACGCGCCCACGGCGGGTATCGCCGCGCGCGTCCTGAATCTCAACGACCTCGTCGTAACTGACGTTCGACGCGCCCTCGACGACCATGATCGGACCTTCGATGCGCCCGACGCCGACGACTTCCTGACCGCCTAAAACTGTTGCTTCGCTCATTATCTATACTCCGCATCTAATTGACCCATTTGCTGGTCAATCATCTTTTGGATATCGTCCAACTTGTTGATCTCTTCGTTGGTGACCGAGGACTTGGCGCGGATGATGGTATCCACAACGGGAAGGTCGTGGATGAGATTGATCGGCGCGCCGCGCTTGACGATCGCCATGCCGCGCTCGTGGAAGTACAACACCAACTCGAGCAGGCGAATCTGTTTTTCCACAGACGAGTACGCGTCCACGCTATCTGTGGCGTTCTGTTGCAAGATGCCTTCGCGGATGAGGCGGGACGTCTCCAGCACCATGCGTTCCGCGTACGGCAACGCATCGGGACCCACGAGTTTGACGATCTGCGACAGGCGCGCTTCTTCGCTCAACAACTCCATGGCTTTGGTGCGCATTCCAAGCCAGTCTTTGCCGGTCTTTTCGCGCCACCAATTGCCAACGTCTTCGATGTATTCGCTGTAGGAGTCGAGCCAGTTGATGGCGGGGAAGTGACGAGCCGACGCCAGCGATTTATCCAGCGCCCAGAAACAGCGGATAAAGCGCTTGGTGTGTTGTGTGACCGGCTCGGAGAAGTCGCCGCCCGGAGGCGAGACTGCGCCTACCACGGAGACCGAACCTTGAGAGCCGTTCAAATTTTCGACATAACCGGCGCGCTCGTAAAATTCCGCGAGGCGACCGGCGAGGTAAGCGGGATACCCTTCTTCGGCGGGCATTTCTTCGAGACGACCGGAAACTTCGCGCAACGCCTCAGCCCAACGGGAGGTTGAATCTGCCATGAGCGCGACGTGGTAACCCATGTCGCGATAGTATTCCGCGATGGTGATGCCGGTGTAAATGCTGGCTTCACGCGCCGCAACCGGCATGTTGGAGGTGTTCGCAATGAGGACGGTGCGCTCCATCAACGGGCGACCAGAGCGAGGGTCCACAAGATGCGGGAACTCCTGCAACACCTCGGTCATCTCGTTACCGCGCTCGCCGCATCCGATGTAGACGATCACTTCCGCATCCGCCCATTTGGCGATGCTGTGCTGAGTCACTGTTTTGCCCGAGCCGAACGGACCGGGGATGCCAGCCGCGCCGCCCTTTGCGACAGGGAAGAACGTGTCGAGGATACGCTGCCCAGTGATTAACGGGATGTTCGCGCCGCGTCGCTGCACGAACGGTCGCGGGCGTCGAACGGGCCAACGCTGTAACATCGTGACCGATTTTTCTTCTTTGCCGATCTTGATCTTCGCAATCGTATCAGTGACGGTATATTCACCGGCGGAGGCAACCCAGGTGAGGGTGCCTTTATCGTCGGGGTGGACCATCACGCGATGTTCGAAGCTGTCGGTTTCCATGGCGACGCCGAGGATCGAGCCGCCTTTCACTTCATCGCCGACGTTTGCCTTCGGCGTGTATTTCCATTTTTTCTCGCGGCTGATCGGGTCGAAGCGCGCGCCGCGGTTGATGAACGAACCCACTGCCTGCTCGATGAGCGGCAAAGGTCGTTGTACGCCGTCGTAAATGGATTGCATCAAGCCGGGTCCGAGTTCCACCGAGAGCGGCAAGCCCGTGCCGTAGATCGGCGCGCCGGTTTGCATACCGGCGGTCTCTTCGTAGACTTGCACGGTCATCTGGTCGCCTTTCAGACCGATGACCTCGCCCACGAGTCGATCCTCGCCCACCTCTACCAACTCCAACATGCCGACGTGGCGGGAGCCTCGGGCGCGGACAACGGGTCCGCTGATCCAGGTAATTGTTCCTACTTCATTTGCCATGCTATTCTCCCATCAACACTTTGTAGACCGAGGCGCGCAGGGTGTTTTGCAAACGGCTCAAACGGGTTTCCAATGTGTTATCGTAATGGATCTTTCCGGCGGAGGCGTCCACGACCACGCCGGTGCCTTCATCCAGCCCGCCGCTGATCGTGAACTCGCCTTTGAGTTCTTTTGCGATCTCGTCCAAGGCGCCTTTTTTCAGCGCCTTTTGTGTCGATTCGTCCGCTCGAATGTCCGCTTTGCCCACGCGCAACTGGGTCAACGCCTCGCGCAACAATAATGCCGCGATGGCATCGTAATCCGGGCGCTTTTTCACGGCGTCCAGTTGTTTCTTCACTTCCGTAAACACGTTATCGAGGACCTTCTCGCGATGCTCCAACTGGGAGGAACGCGCTTTCAACTGCGCGGTGGCGGTTGACTGACTGCGGAGTCGATCCGCATCTTCCCGGGCGCGGTCGAGGACGGCTTTCCGTTCGGACTCAGCCTGTTCCTGCGCGCGTTTGTGGATGGCTTCTGCCTTCTCTTTGGCTTCCACCTGCATCTGCTCAGCCTCTTCGCGGGCTTCGATCAGGATCGCCCGTTCGAGTTCCACGATGTTTTCTGCTTCAGAATTCATAGATACACTTCCAATTCATTTTCCTGAGTCAGGAAAGGGTTATAACTTGATACCGATCGCCCGCAGGACAATGTCGCCAAGCGAAGCCTGTCCTTCCGGAACGCCGCCGCGCGAAGGGATCTCCACCACCAGCGGGATCGTGCTCCGCAGTTTGAGGTGCTCCATGCGGGCGGGGATCATCTCAGCCACATCCTGGGTGACGAGGACAATGCCCACGTCTTTGGCAGACGCGACATCGTCAAGCGCCTGATTCACCTCATCGGCTGTGGAGGCAACCCTGCCTCCCACGCCGGCGAGCGAGAATCCGAGCACCGCGTCAGGATGACCGATAACCAGAACCTTCATGAACGTTCCGCGCCTTACGGAAGAACAAGGAACGAAATGATCAAACCGTAGATCGCGATACCTTCAGAGAGACCCACGAAGATGAGCGCGCGACCGAACGACTCGGGCTTCTCGGCAGTGGCGCCGACCGCCGCCGCGCCGGAGCCGCCGACCGCGATGCCTGCGCCGATGCAAGCCAACCCGGTGGAAAGAGCCGCCGCGAGAGTCGCGTATTGGTCAACCACGGCTTCCTGCGCCGCGCCAGCCGCGAAAGCCGACGAAGGGGAAGCCAGCCAGACGAGGGCGAGTCCGCCCGCCATCAAGCCGACGATGAAATTGAAAGCGTTGAATCCGGTGATCATGCGGGAAACCGCCTGCGAAGGGCTGGTCTTTCCATTTTGGATCACGTAGATCACTGCCGGGATGACCGGGATCAAACCAACCAGAACAGCAAAAGCTAAGAACATTGTTTATCTCCTTATGTTGTAGAAATATTTTTCAATTCGATTTGTCGCGCGCGTTCAAGATTGTATTATTAATTGCTTCTTTCTCCGGGCTCACGCCTCCTCTTGTGAGGAGTTCAGCCGCAACGGCTCGAAGCGCATGCCTCCGCCGTGGAAGAACTTGCCCAAAATTTCATAGTAGTGCAAACGCATGGTCTGGATGTACACGATCAGACCTTCGAAGCCGATAATAAAGATGTTGCCGATCAGCAGGGTGATCCAGAATCCGATGGTTGGCTCTTCGCCCGCCAGCGAGAAGAACGCGAGGCTCAAACCGCCATGCGCCACCGCAAACGCGCCCACGCGGACGAACGACAGCGTATTGCTCAACATGCTGATCACGGACTCGAACAAATCCATGAACGCCGTCACGAGGTACATCACAACTCCGCCTTCGATCAACGGACGATGTCCTTCCGCAATGTTGCGGAACAAACCATTGAACATCACGCCGAACGCAAAAATGGGCGTGAGGATATTGAACGGTAAAGGCAATGTGCTGATCGCCGCCGCAATTTTCGGAGCAATCGGCGTGGTTCCCAAAAGTCCGTTCAGGATCGTGAGGAAGCAGAAGTAAAAAACGATCGCCACCACGCCGGTGTGTCCGAACCAGAAATGCGCCCAATCGCGCGCGCGCGCCATGTTGAACAAACTCAACAGGTAGCTAAAGAGCAGGATCACGATACCCGCATCGATGGCAAAGCCTAGAATGGTGAGGATGTTCTCAAGGGGGCTGAGCCAAAGAGGTTCAAAGTGGAAGTGAAGGTATTCTTCGATCAAATGACCCTCAAAGCCGAAGATACTCCCATACAGGGCGCCGAAAATCGAGGCGAAGAAACCGCAATACACGAGGAGCAAGCCCAAACTGGACAAGCCCTTCATGAAAATCTTTTTGTGCGAGAGAAACCCGACCAGCATCATCACCAGACCCTGTCCCAAGTCGCCGAACATCGCGCCGTACAAAATCGGGAAGGTCAACGCGACCAGAATGGTCGGGTCGAGTTCGCCGTATGACGGGCGACCATACGTGGTGACCAATTCCTGAATCGGCTTGAGCCATTTGTTGTTCAACAAAGCGACAGGCACATTGTCGTGATGACCCGAACGCTCGGTCGGAATGGCTTCAATCAAGATTTCCTTCGAAGCCTGCTTCAGTTTCTCGGTGAGCAGGGGCATATCGGCGGCGGGAACCCAACCCACCACCACGTACGTGTGCCGCAATTGACCGAAACGCGCGATCGCGTCCGCCATCAAACGGCTGACATGCGCGTCCCACCACAGTTTTTGTAACTCAACCTTGTGAACGCCGCCCAACTTACCCAACTGGGATTCGAACTCGAAGATCTTCTGCTTCGACTCCTCGATGGCTTTGCGAGTTTTTTCCACCACTTGCTGGGGCGTGCCGCTGAATTCCTCCGGCAGGGTGAGCGGATTCAAAAAGGCGCTTTTTGCGGCGCGTTCGAGTTCATCGGAATTATTCTTGGAGCCGAGCAGCCACACCACCGCATCTTTCGCGTCGCGTTTCAATTCGAACAACACATGCGGCACGCGGATGCTGTCGAGACGTTCGATCACCTTGGTATCCGCTTTCATTACGCCAAGGATGGAATGCACATGATCCGATTTGCGCAGGGAGCCGACCTCGAAATTCAAATGCGCGATCGGTTCGAGTTGCTTCAACTGCGCTTCGAGCGATTCAAGCCGTTTCTTCTCGACGCCAAGCTGGTCGCCGACGCCTTTGACATCGCCCTCGATCCGATCCACCGCCGGGCGAACGGATTCGGCATCCACAATATCGAACTCGGTGGAGCCTTTCTGCTCCTCAGCCAGCCCCAACGTCTGCATGATGGACTGGATGCGGCGTTCGAGCGTGGAATAATTCGCGGCTTTGTCCTGCCATGTGCTGGGTCCGAGGCTTTCCAAACCCAGGTAGGCGCTATCCACCTGATGGAACACGCCCCTCCCGCTCAACACCTTCGTCACCGCCACGAGGTCTTTGGAGGGGATGATCAACTCAACTTCGGTCATTTCTCTTGGAAAAAACATGTCATCTCCATGTGCAAAATTTCAAACGCATCAATTCAACAGGCTGGTCTTCAATAACACGGAACGGAAATCATCATCCTGCACTTCGGAGGATTTCGCTTCGATCAGCACAACCAGATCCTGGATCTCAAGGTCGCTTAGGATGAGGAACGCAAGCGGAAGCCCGATGTGGAAGGGATTGCCGATGAACGCGGCGGTGCACTGTCGAATCACCTGACGCTTGAGCAAAACCTCCAGTTTGGGCAAACCAGTTTGAGGGTTCTCCAGAAGCGTATTCACCTCCGCGATCGCGGGAAAGGCGCGCGAGACAATCGTGGCAATATCCCCGCCCGCCGCGATCGCGCGCACGTCTTCATCGCGCACGCGGAAACCGAACGGCAGCGTATAGTTGATGATCTCTTCCTCTGAAAGCTTGTGATACACGCGATACCGAATCGCCCACATCAAATTATTCATATCGAGCAAGGCGCCGATGATCTTGGTCGCCGATTCGCGGTCTTGCCCGCTGAGTTTCTTCGCCTCCGCCCACAAGCGCCGCCAGTAATCCAGGTCGAGCGCCACCTCAAGCGGGAACAGATTTTGCTCGGCAGAGAAACGCTTCATGGCGAAGGACATCGTCGATTCATACGGCGTGCCTTTCAGCAATTCCACCGCGGCGGGAACATTCCCCGCCTCCACCATGGCTTGCGCGGGCAGGCTGGAAAATGAGCCGAACGGGAATAACACTTCGTGCACGCGATCCCACGGCGCAATATCGGGATTCCATGCCGACACCGTTTGGATGCTCCGCAAGACCGCCTTCAAATTACCCAACTCGAAATAGCGAAACAATTGCTTGATCAGAGAACGAGTCTGCTCGGGCGACATCTGCGCGACGCTGGAGTATGAATCAGCCAGCCGCCGCCTCAATTGCTGGATGGCGCGGCGCGGCGTCAACTCGTTATCTTTCAACGTGGCGAGGTAAGGTCCATATTGGGTATT
>WBZL01001447.1_pt1 | contig 15818 bp, 17 predicted proteins | sample 5204291 | NCBI WGS metagenome assembly WBZL01 (sample SAMN12344345, study PRJNA552823) | activated sludge metagenome | biome: Activated sludge suspended growth; feature: Nitrification reactor; material: Wastewater; isolation source: activated sludge from nitrification reactor of wastewater...
CCGGTGAAGGTGACGATGTCGGCATGCTCGTTGGTGAGCATCTCGTCGGCGATCTCCTTCGGGTCGCCGGTGAGCACGCTGAGCATCGGCCCGGGCAGGCCGGCCTCGTACAGCACGTCGGCCAGCGCCAGCGCGGCCAGCGGCGTCTTCTCGGTGGGCTTGAGCACCATGCGGTTGTTGGTGGCCACCGACGGCGCCACCTTGTGGATCACCTGGTTGAGCGGGTGGTTGAACGGGGTGATCGCGCTGATCACGCCCATCATCGGCTCGCGCATCGTGTAGACGCGGCGCTGCTTGCCGTGGTGGGTAAGGTCGCAGGAGAAGCACTGCCCGTCGTCCAGCAGCGCCTGCTGGGCGGCGAACAGCAGCACGTCGCTGGCCCGGCCCACCTCGTACAGCGTGTCCTTGATGCACAGCCCCGACTCGAGCGTGATCAGCCGCGCGATGGCGTCCTTGCGGGCGGCGATGAGGTCGCCGGCCTTCATCAGGATCTTGTAGCGCTCGTGGCGGGTCAGCACCGGCTTGTAGTCACGCGCCACCTGGAAGGCGCGGCGCACGTCGGCCACCGTGGCGCGCGGCACCGTGGCCACCACCTCGCCGGTCCAGGGGTAGCGCACCTCGAGCGTGCGCTCGGTGTGCACCCGGTCGCCGGCGATGCGCATCGCCTCGCGCTGGGGGGTGTCGACGACGGGGGTGCGGGTGGACATCGATGCGGCTCCGGGTTCGGGTTCGGGTTCCCGTCGCATCCTAGCAATGGATTGCAGATTGTCAACAAACCGCCCGGGGCCCTTGCTCTGGGCCGCAGCAGGCCCCGCACAGGGCGTCGGACCGCCGTCCTGCTGCGCTCAGATGTAGCGGCGGCGCCAGCGCGCCGATGCCAGATCGATCAGCGACACGGTGACGATCAGGATCAGCAGGACCGCGCAGGTCTGGGCGTATTGGAAGCTGCGGATCACCTCGTACAGCACGACGCCGATGCCGCCCGCGCCGACCATGCCCACCACCGAGGCCGAGCGCACGTTGCTCTCGAAGCGGTAGAGCGTGAACGACAGCCACAGCGGCAGCACCTGGGGCAGCACGCCGTACAGCACCTCCACCAGCGGGTGCGCGCCGCTGGCGCGGATGCCTTCCACGGGGCGCGGGTCGATGGCCTCGACCGCCTCCGAGAACAGCTTGGCCAGCGTCCCCGTGGTGTGCACCGCCAGCGCCAGCACGCCGGCGAACGGCCCCAGGCCCACGGCGACGATGAAGAGCATCGCGAAGACCATCTCGTTGATCGCGCGGCAGGCGTCCATCAGGCGGCGCACCGGCTGGTGCAGCCAGGCCGGCGCGATGTTGGCCGCGCTCAGCAAGCCCATCGGCACGGCGGCCGCCAGCGCGAGCAGCGTGCCCCAGATCGCGATGTGCACCGTGACCACCATCTCGCGCAGGTAGATGCGCCAGTCGGCGAAGTCGGGCGGGAAGAACTCCCGACCGTAGGTGCCGATGTTGGCCGCGTCGCGCAGCAGGTCCAGGGGGCGGATCTCCGCCCCCTGCCAGGCCCAGGCCAGCAGCGCCAGGGCCACCATCCAGCCGGCGTGGTGCAGCCAGCCGGGGCGCTCCTCGGCGGCGCGCCGGCGCAGAAACTCCAGCGCCTCGGCGCTGGGCGTGGCTCCAGGGCCCACGGTGCGCGCCCGGTCAGCGCTGCAGCGCGGCCAGCTTGCGATCGATCTCGGCCAGCGCCTTGCTCTTGTCGGCGGCGACCATGTGAGCGTCACCCTCGACCTTGCGGCGGTCCTTGAACAGCTCGAGCTGGCGGATCGGCAGCAGCTGGTCGTTGTTGCTGTCGCGGAAGCCCCCGTAGTTGTAGATGTTCTTCAGGATCGCCTTCTCTTCCGGGTCGGACTTCGCGTAGTTCAGGACGAAGGGCTTGAGCTTGGCCTTGATCGCCGGGTCGAGGTCCTTGCGCCAGACGAAGGGATCGCTGGGGATCAGCGGGCTCTTCCAGATCACGCGGATCTGCTTGGCCAGCTCCGGCTTGGTCGCCTCGAGCTTGCCGAGGTCTTCGGTGTTGTTGGTCGCCACGTCGACCTGCTTCGCCAGCACGGCCTGCAGGTTGGCGCCATGGCTGGCGTTGCGGATGGTCTTGAACGCGCTGCGGTGGTCGACGTTGTTCTTCGCGAAGACGTAGAAGGTGGGCACCAGGAAGCCCGAGGTCGAGTTGGGATCGCCGATGCCGAAATTGATGCTCCTGGTGTTCTTGAGCACGTCGTCGAGCGACCGGTAGGGCGAATCCTGGTGCGTGATCAGCAGGCCGTGGTAGCCGAAGCTGCCGTCGGCATACATCACCTGGGCGAAGATCTCGCCCTCGGCGCGGTCGACGGCCTCCATGGCCGACTTGTTGCCGAACCAGGCCACCTGCACCTTGTTGAAGCGCATCGCCTCGATCACGCCGGCATAGTCGGGGGCGTAGAAGGACTTGATCTTCAGCCCGGTCTTCTTCTCCATGTCGCGGAAGAAGGGCTCCCAGCGCTCGCGCTGGGCGGCTGCGGCATCGGTGGCGATGATGCCGAAACTGATCTCCTGGGCCAGCGCGGCACCGGCGGCCAGGGCCAGGGCGGCGGCAAGCAAACGGGTGGTCTTCATGGGGTCTCCTGGGGGTGAAGGGGTGGGCTCGGAGGGGCGGCGGACGGACGGGGGTCGCGGATCTCGCTCAGGCCGCGGCCGGCAACGAGGCACCCGGCACGCGGATCGATCCGGGTTCCGAGCCCGATTCGGCGTCGTCCTCGATCAGTTCCTCCGCCGCCGAGCCGTAGAGCGACTGCAGGAAGCCGGCGCTCAGTGCCGATGTCGGACCGTCGAAGACCAGCTCGCCCCCGCGCAGCGCGACGACGCGCTCGCAGTAGCGGCGGGCCAGGCCGACGTGGTGCAGGCTGGTCACCAGCGTCAGGCCGCGCTCGCGGTTCAGCGCCATCAGCAGCTCCATCACGCGGCGCGTCGACTCCGGATCGAGCGAGGCCACCGGCTCGTCGGCCAGCAGCAAGCGGGCGCCCTGCACCAGCACCCGGGCGATCGCGGCGCGCTGCTGCTGCCCGCCCGATAGCGTGGAGGCACGCTGGAAGGCCTGGTGCGCCAGGCCGATCGACTGGAGTGCGTCGAGCGCGCGCGCCCGCTCCTCCAGCGAGAAGCGGCCGAACAGGCTGCGCCACAGCGGCAACTCCGGCGCCAGGCCGGTGAGCACGTTGGTCATCACCGGCAGGCGGCCGACCAGGTTGAACTGCTGGAAGACGATGCCGACCTGACGCCGCAGCCGGCGCACCTCGGGCGACAGGCGGCCGTCCGACTGCAGCATCTGGCCGAAGACCTCGATCCGGCCGGCGCCGGGATCGAGGGTCTCCAGGGCGCACAGGCAGCGCAACAGCGTGGACTTGCCCGACCCCGACGCACCCAGCAGCGCGATGCGCTCACCGGCGCGGATGTCGAGATCGATGTGCTTCAGGGCCCGCTGCGAGGCGAAGGACTTGCTGGCTCCGCGCACGCGAACGACCACGCTGTGGCCGACGTTCATGCACGCAGGCTAGGCACTCCCCGTGTCAGGACTGTGACGCCACGCGAGCGGCCCGCGCCCCGGCGTGCCGTGCCTCGGGACCGCTCACCCTGCCGGCAGGCGGTCGCTCAGGCGCACCTTGGCGGCTGCCAACCCTGCGACGAACACCATGCTGAAGATCGCCACCAGGCCGAGCGTCTCGTAGAGGTCCTTCAGGTTCCAGGTGACGCCGGCCCGGTCGGTCACGGTGCCGGTGGGCGGGAACAGGGCGAAGACGATGAACTCGAGGCCCAGCGCGGCGTACAGACCCACCATCTGGTACCAGGGCTCGCGCCGCCGCACCGTGTCGCGCGCGGGGCGCGGGCCCTGCACGCGCAGCAGCAGCGCGTAGACCTGGAAGATCGTCCACACGCACAGCAGCCAGCCCATGAAGTTGACGAAGGGCACCCCGAAGTAGCCGCCCCCCTGGTGCCAGATCCAGGCGCCGGAGACCGTGGAGCGCGCGGGGTCCATGCCCATGTCCCACATCACCATGATCAGTCCCGCCAGCACGGGCACCAGCCCCGTCTGCACGGCGTCGGCGCGCTCGTCGAAGCGGTCGAGCATCAGCTGGCCGAGGTGCCACGAGACGTAGCACACGGCGTAGTAGGCCGGCATGATCAGCAGCGGCACCGTGCCCAGCTGGGGGCCCATGCGATCGGTGTAGTGGTAGTGGCCGAACGGGAAGCCCGTGGCGATGGACAGCGACTCGTAGCCCCAGCTCACGACGAACGCGATCAGGAAGAACTGCAGCACGCGAGGCCAGCCGATCTGCCGCGGCCCGTGCAGCAGCACGAAGCCCAGCATCGACAGGATCGACACCGCGGGCAGCGCCTTCTCCCACGGCGTGCCGGGCATCAGGGGCTTGAACGCGTTGAAGCCGGCAAACAGCGCCAGCAGCGCCCAGATCAGGCGGTTTCGGGTGCGGTCGGTCATGGGTGGCGCCTCTCGGGTCTGCGGTCCGTCGCGACGCGACGGGGGCCGTTTCATACTGAACTGTAAGTTCATTATGAACTCACAGGATAGGATGAAACCCGAACCGATCCGCCCGCCCGACACCCCGACCCGATGAACGCCGCTGCCGACCACCGCCCCCGCGTTGCCGCCGAACGGCGCGACCGCATGTGTCGCCACCTGATGCAGTCGGCGCTGCACGCCATGGTCGCCCGTGGCACGGCCGCCCTGCCGCTGGACGCCGTGCTCGATGCGGCCGGGGTCTCGCGCGCGACGTTCTACAAGTACTTCGCCGATGTGCCGGCGGTGGTGCAGGCGATGGGCGTGGCCCTGAGCGACGAGCTGATCGCGGCGCTGGACCCGCTGGTGAAGGACCACGACGACCCGGCCGCGCGGCTGTCGTGCGGCCTGCACGGCGGCCTGCTGGCGGTGCAGGCGCTGCCGGCGCTCGGCCTGCTGCTGGCGCACACCGGCTGGCCGGCGGTGGAGCTGGGGCCGCAGCACGCGCTGCACCGCCTGGTGGGCGCCGATCTCGTGCGCGGCATGAACCGGCGCCGCTTCGTGCGCATGGACCTGCCTCTGGCGCTGGAGCTGCTGACCGGCACGATGCTCGCGGGCGTGGCCCGGCTGTCGGCGGCCGACCCGCCAGCCGACCTGGTGCCGCAGGTGGTGGCGGCGGCCCTGCGCCAGCTGGGCCTCGACCCTGCCGAGGCGCGCCGACTGGCCAAGCAGCCGGTCACCTTGCCGGTACCGGCGGCCCCGTCGTGGCTGGCGTCGTTGATCCGCGCGGACGATCCACCGCGCTGACCGCACCGCCCGCGCCGCCCTGCGCGGCGGCGCGGCTCAGGCCGCCGCGCGCGCGATGCGTCCGCGCACCCAGGCCGAGAACAGCTCGGCAACGATGACGATGGTCACGATGGTCAGGATGATCGCGCTGACCTGCCGGGACTCCAGCGTCTGCACGCTCTGGCGCAGGTGGTGGCCCATGCCCCCGGCGCCGAAGAAGCCGACCACGGTGCTGGCGCGGAACACCACGTCCCAGGTGTAGATGGCGATGCCGGCCCAGGCCACGCGCACCTGCGGCAGCACGGCGAAGACGAAGGTCTGCAGGTGACCGGCACCGGTGGCGCGGATGGCCTCGACCGGGCCCTTGGCGATGCCCTCGATGGCCTCGGCCATCAGCTTGCCGCCGAAGCCGATGCAGAACAGCGTCATCGCCAGCGTGCCGGGCAGCATGCCGAAGCCGACGATGGCCACCAGCACGATGGTCCAGATCATCTCGTGCACCGAGCGGCACGACATCACGAACAGCCGGCACACCGGGTACAGCAGCCGGCGGCTGGGCGTCATGTTGAACGACGCGAACCAAGCCAGCGGCACCGCCACGAGCAGCCCGACCACGGTGGCCACGTAGGACATCTGGAAGGTGTCGACGATGGCCTCGACGAAGTCGGGCCGCACGACATAGGGCAGGTCGGGTGGCCAGTAGCGGCGCGACAGCACGTCGCCGATGCGGCCGAACAGGCCGGGCAGCCGTTCCAGGTCGATGCGCAGCACCTCCAGCGACCACGACACGAACCAGGCGGCGGCCAGCAGCATGACGGGCGTGCGCAGGCTCTGCGGAAAACGGAAGCGCTTCCACTCGGGCAGAGGCTTGGCGGTGGCGCTCATCTCAGATCACCCGCTTCCTGGCCCAGGCCGAGAACAGCTCGCCGAAGACGATCAGCAGCAGGATCACGAAGATCACCGTCGCGATGCCCCCGTAGTTGTAGGCGGCCATCTGCCGGTGCAGCGCCAGCCCCAGGCCGCCGGCACCGACCAGCCCCATGATGGTGGAGCGCCGGATGTTGACGTCCCACTCGAAGATGACGTTGCCGATGATGACCGGCAGCACCTGCGGCACGATGCCGAACATCAGCACCTGGAAGCGGTTGGCGCCGACCGCCCGCATGGCCTCCACCGGTCCCTGCCGGACGTCCTCGATGGCCTCGGCGACGGTCTTGCTGATGAAGCCGATCGAGCGCACGGCCATCGCCAGCACCCCGGCCAGCGCGCCCAGGCCGACCGCGGCCACGAAGACCAGGCCCCACACCACCTCGTGCACGCTGCGCGACAGCGTCATCAGCACGCGGCCCAGCAGGTAGGTGAAGCGCCCCAGCGGCGAGATGTTGTCGGCGCCCAGCCAGGCCACGGGAATCGCCATCAGCGCGCCCAGCAGCGTGGCGATGGTGGCCATCAGCACGGTCTCGAGCGCCGGCTCCCACAGGTCGAGCAGGATCGACGCATCGAAGTCGACGAAGCGGGTCGCCGAGGCCCACACGCCGCCCAGCGTGATGCGCGACCAGTCGGTGTCGCCGACGACGATGGCCTCGACGCTCCAGCCCACCAGCAACACGATCAGCGCATAGCGGGCGTAGCGCCACAGGCGGGCCTTGCGCCGCGCGGCGTCGAGCTGCGCGATGCGGTCGACGTGCAGCGCGCTGCCGCTCAGCACGGCGGCCATGGCTACAGCACCTCCATCGCGTAGATGTCGGCCAGCGCGTGCTGGTCGACGGTGGACGGCGGCCCGTCGAACTTCTTCACACCGTCCTGCAGGCCGATGATGCGGTCGCAGAACTCCAGCGCCAGGTCCACGTCGTGGATGTTGCACAGCACCGGCACCTGGAACTCGCGCGCGATGCCGCGGATCATGCCCATCACCTCGCGCGAGATCTTCGGATCCAGTGCCGAGGTGGGCTCGTCCACCAGCAGCAGCTTCGGGGCCTGGATCAGCGCACGCGCGATGCCCACGCGCTGGCGCTGCCCGCCGCTGAGCGCATCGGCACGCTTGTCCAGGTGGTCGATCAGGCCCACCCGGTCGAGCAGGCGCACCGCCTCGGCGATGTCGTCCCGGGTGTACATCCGGAACAGGCTGCGCAGGTTGCCCATGTAGCCCAGCCGCCCGGTGAGCACGTTGTCGATCACGCTCAGCCGGTCGATCAGGTTGAACTCCTGGAAGATCATCCCGATGTTGCGGCGCTGGCGGCGCATGCTGGCCTCGTCGAGCTTCAGCAGGTCGGTGCCGAACAGGCGCACCTGGCCGCTGGTCGGCTCGACCAGGCGGTTGATGCAGCGGATCAGCGTCGACTTGCCGGCGCCGCTGGGGCCGATGATGGCCAGGAAGTCCTCCGGGCCCACGTCGAAGCCGACGCCCTTGAGGATCTCCTTGCCCGAGGTGTAGCTGACCCGCAGGTCGCGCACCTCCAGCACCGCCGCCGGTGCGGCGGCCGCCTGCAGCACGGCGCTCATCGTGTCGGCCCTACTTGCCGGCCGCCGCTTCGCGCACGATGTTGTAGTCGGCGTCGGTCATCTTGACGACCTTCTCCGACTTCACGTTGGCCAGGTACTTGCGCCCGTCGTCGTTCTGGTCGACGTTGAGGAAGGTGGCCGCGATCTTGGCCTTCAGGTCGTCGCACATCGTGCTGCGGTAGACGAAGGGGTCCTGCGGGATCAGCGGCGATGACCACAGGATGTTGAAGTCGTCGAGCTTGACCTTGCCGGCATTGACCGTCTCCATGAAGCGGTGGCTGGCGACGAAGGCGGCGTCGACCTTGCCCTCGGACACGGCGATCGACGACAGGTCGTGCCCGCCCGAGTACACCACCTTGCTGAAGTAGCTCTTCAGCGGCGGCACGCCGGCCGACTTGGGGAACACCACCTCGGGCACCAGGCCACCGGAGGTGCTGGCCGGGTCCACCAGCGCCAGCACCGCCCCCTTGAGCGACGCGATGTCGCCGAACTTGCTGCTCTTCTTGCTGATCAGCACCGCCTTGTAGCCGGGGCCGGCCTCCTGGATGCCGTTCTTCAGCCGCGAGTAGGTGGCAAAGACCTCGATGGTCGGGTCCTGCTTGCGCGCGATCACGTAGCTCTCCGGGCCGAGCACGGCCACGTCGACCCACTTGCCCATCAGCGCCTCGACCACCGACGAGTACGAGGTGGGCATGTAGAACTCGATCTTCTTGCCGGTGTTCTTGGCCAGCTGGTCGAGGATGGGCTTGTAGTAGCCCAGTTCGCGCACGCTGTCCTGGGTGGGCACGAGCGAGAACTTCAGCACCTTGGGGTTGTCGCACGTCTGCGCGGTGGCCGGCAGGGCCAGGCCCAGTGCAAGGGCCAGGGCCACGAGAGCCCTCGGAATCCAGCGGTTCGTCATCACGGTCTCCTGCGTCATGGAACGATGGGAAAGGGGCATCCGCTCTGGCGGCGGTGCAGCCCCTGCGGGAAGCGGCCGTCCTACGGCACGATGGCGGCGCGCAGCACCTTGCGGTCCTCCGCGTCCTTCATGGCCTGGCCGACCTGGTCGAGCGGATAGCGGCCGTCCACCAGGTCCTTGAAGGGGAAGCGGTGGCGGTTGACGGTGACGAAGTCCAGCGCCTCGATCAGGTGGCGCGGGTGGTAGTTGTGGACGCCGCGCAGCGTGATCAGCTTGCGCAGGATCTGGTTGACGTCGATGAGGACGTTGCTGTCGGGGTTGACCACGCCGCCCAGCACGTAGTGGCCGCCGGTGCGCAGCATCTGGATGCCCGAAGGGATCACGCCCGGGTAGCCGCAGACCTCGATCACCGCGTCGGCACCTTCGGGCCTGCACAAGGCCCTGACCTGCTGCACGAGTGCCGCCTCGTCCTGCGCCGCGGGGTCGAACACATGGTCGCAGCCGAAGCGCCGGCCCAGGTCTCGGCGCGCCGCGACGCCGTCGATGCCGATCACCAGGCGGGCGCCGCGCGCCTTGGCGATGGCCGACGCGTAGAGGCCGAGCAGCCCCAGGCCCTGCACCACCACCGCGTCGCCCATGCGGATCTCGGCCTGCTCGGTCACGCAGATCACCGTGGCCACGCCGCAGTTGACCGGCGTGGCCTCCTCGTCGGACAACTCGTCCGGCAGGCGCAGGATCCACGAACGCGGCACGATGTAGCAGTACTGGCCGAAGCCGCCGTGGTGATGCGGCTCGGTCGTGACCGCCATGTGGCCGTACTTGTCGACGCCGGGGCTCTTCTGCGGCAGGTCGAGCACCTCGGTGTGGAAGTTGTCGCCGGGGATGAAGTACTCGCTCCAGGTGATGCGGTCGCCTTCGCGCAGCGGGTCGCCCCGCATGTCCTTCGTCACCCCGTCGCCCAGCGCGACGATGGTGCCGATGATCTCGTGCCCCAGCACGCCAGGCGTCGGGTTGGGGCGATGCCCCAGGTAGCTGTGGATGTCGCTGCGGCAGATGGTGCACATGCGCACCTTCACCAGCACCTCGCCGGGCCGCGGCTCGCGAATGGGGAACAGCCGCAACTCGAACGGCGCGTTCGGCCGGTCGTAGACCGCGATCAGTCCGCTTTCAGGCTTCATGCGATGCTCCTCGATCCGGCCGGCCGGGATCCGTCGAGCGGCTGCCGCGAAACCGGCGTCGACGGCCGCTGCTGGCGCCCCCTCGAGGGAGGGCGCCGACGGCGCTTCAGGGTGGGTCACACCGTGCCGTTCACGGCGTAGTCGAAGATCTGGTAGCTCTTCAGCGGCACGCTCGCGGCACGCGCCTTGTAGGCATCGGTGAGCGGCCGGTTGACGATGAACGGCACCTTGGCCTCGCTGACGCCGCCGTGCGTGCGCAGCCGGTGGCCCTTGAGGCCCGACAGGTCGTGGTTCCGGGCCGAGCCGCCGATGCAGACATCCTCGCGCGAGATCACCGCCACGTCGCCCTCGCGGTCGGGCGGCATCTCGAACATGCGGCAGACGGTCTCCTTGTCCAGCGCCAGTTCGATGCCGTCGATGCCGCCGATGTGATCGATGATCTGCCGGGCCGTGACCTGGCCGCGAGACCACACGCGCACGAAGCCGCCCAGCGCGCCGTGATGGGCGACGAAGGCATCGGTGATCGGGCAGATGACGGTGGTCTCGTCCTTGCCGAAGCGCGCGTCCAGGATGTCCTGCAGCCAGATCACGTTGGGCTCGCCGGCGGCGTTGCTCTTGTCGCTCATGCCGTGGTCGGCGGTCAGCGCCACCGTGGCATCCAGCGCGGCCAGCCGGCCGACGCAGTCGTCGAGCTTGCGGTAGAAGGTGCGCGCGCCCTCCTCGTGGGGCGCCCACTTATGCTGCACCCAGTCGGTCAGCGACAGGTACAGCAGGTCCGGGCGTCGCTCGCGCAGCAGCTTGATGCCGGCCTCCAGCACGAACAGGCTGAGCTCCATCGAGTACATGCCGGGCTTTTCCATACCCAGCCATTCGAGCGCGTTCTCGATGCCGTTCTCGGCCAGCGTGCACTTCTCGACGAACTCGGTGGAGAAGGACACGTGACCCTGGCCGACGTCCAGTCCCTTGCTGAGCTGCTTGCGCAGCTTGTCCTTGGCGGTGATCGACACCACCTTGGCGCCGGCCTCGGCGAACTTGGTGACGATCGAGTCGCCGCGCAGCAGTTCCGGGCCGGTCATCACCACCGGCTCCCAGGTGGTGGTGTCGAGGTAGAAGTTGCCCGAGATGCCGTGCTTGGCCGTCGGCGTGCCGGTGATGATCGACATGTTGTTGGGGCAGGTGAACGACGGCATCGAGCCGTCGGCCACGCCGGCGAAGCCTTCGCGCACGAAGCGCGCGATGTTCGGGATGCTGCCGTCGGCCAGGAACTGCTGCAGGTAGCGCGGGTCACCGCCGTCGATGCAGACGACGACCACGGGCCGCAGCGGCCAGCGGTAGTCGATGCCGTTGACGTGGACGGAAGGATGGCTCGAGCTCATGGATGCCTTGGGTCTGGGGGTGGATCGGGACGGCACGCGGGCGCGACGGCGCGCCTCAGCCCTCGGGCTCGGACGAGCCCAGCGCGACGTGCAGTCGGCCGCGGCTGACGAGCACGTGATCGATCAGCAGCGCGGAGGCGCGCTGCTCGTCGCGCGCGGCGACGGCCTCGACGATGGCCGCATGCTCCTGGGTCGACAGGGGGATGTTCTGCACGCTGCGGGTGATGGTGGCGCGGCGGTACAGGTCGAGCTGGTTGACCACCCCGCGGTAGTTGGCCAGCAGCGCGTTGTTGCGGGCCGCGCGGGCCAGGAGGTCGTGGAACTCGACGTTGAGCTCGAAGTACTCGTCGGCACGGCGGCTCTTCTGCGTGTGGTGCATGCGCCGCACCACGTTGCGCAGCAGCTCGATCTCGTCGATCGAGATGCGCCGCGCGGCGAGCTGGCCGATCAGGCCCTCCAGCGCGGCGCGCACCTCGTAGAACTCGTTCGCCTCCTCGAGGGAGACCTGGCGCACGAAGACACCGCGGTTCTTCTCGACGCGCACCAGGCCGGCCTGCTCGAGCGCCCGGAAGGCCTCGCGCACCGGCCCGCGCGAGACGCCCAGCGCCCCGGCGATATCCACCTCGTTGAGCTTGGCCCCGGCGGCGATCTCGCCGGAGATGATCTGGCGCTCCAGCTCGCGCTGCGCCAGCGTGGCCAGCGAATGCTCGCGCAGCAGTTCGATGGCCTGGGTGGCCTGGGTCCCCGACGCGATGCGGCCGCCGCTGCTCGTCATGGGCGACATGCTAGGCAGGGGTTTGCAGATTGTCAACAATCCTGGCATGACGGCGTGTCGCCGGTCGCTGCACCGCCCGCGATGCGACACTCGCGCCCGCCCGGCCGGCCTGGCTCGACCATCCGGCGCGTCCCTCCATCATCCGACCCTCGACATGCTCGCGCGGCTGCAACAAGCCCTCACGCTCGCCACGCTGGCGCTGGCCCTGCTGTGGGCCTGGGCCTTCGCCCGAGCCGGCCACCCGGGCTGGGCGGCCGGCGGGGCCCTGCTGGCCGTCGGCGGCTATGCGCTGGTGCTGGGTGTCGAGTTCGTGCTGCTGCGCCGGGCCCATGGCGACGACCCGGCGCCGCGCGCGACCGCGGCGCAGCTGGGCCGCGCCTGGTGGGGCGAGGTGCGGGCCGCACCGACGGTGTTCTGCTGGCGCCAGCCCTTCGGCAGCCGGCGCTTTCCCGACGCCCTGCCCGCCCCCGACCGCAGCCCGCGCCGCGGCGTGCTGCTGGTGCACGGCTTCGTCTGCAACCGCGGGCTGTGGAACCCCTGGCTGCAGCGTCTGCGCGAAGCCGGCGTGCCGGTGATCGCCGTCAACCTGGAGCCGGTGTTCGGCTCGATCGACGACTACGTGCCGATCATCGATGCCGCCGTGCGCGCGCTGCGGCAGCACGGCGGCCTGGCGCCGGTGGTGGTGGCGCACAGCATGGGCGGCCTGGCCTTGCGGCGCTGGTGGGTCGAGCAGCCCGACGAGGCGGCGATCCACCACGCCCTCACGCTGGGCACGCCGCATCACGGCACCTGGCTGGCGCGCTGGGCGGTCACCGCCAACGGCCGCCAGATGCGCCGCGACAGCCGCTGGCTGCAGGCGCTGGCCGCGCGCGAGCCGGCCGGCCGGGCGGCGCGCTTCACCTGCTTCTACAGCCACTGCGACAACATCGTCTTCCCGCCGTCCACCGCGACGCTGGCGGGCGCCGACAACCGGCACCTGCCGGGCGTCGCGCACGTGCACATGGCCGATCGACCCGAGCCCTGGCAGGCGCTGCAGCGGTGGATCGCGCCGACGCCAGACGGGCCCCGGCCGTCCCCGTAGGCAGGGCAGGCCCGCACGCCGACGCCACCCCGGACCGGCGGGCCGGCGGCGGCCGCCGCTTCAGACGAAGCGCACCCCGCGCTGCTGGGCCCGCAGCCGGGGATCGTGCGAGGCCACCGTGATCGGCTCGCCACGCAGCGCCTCCAGGCAGCGCGCCAGCGTCTCCTGCTCCAGCCGCTGCATCGCCTCGCGCGTGTAGAACGTGAGGTGCGGCCACAGCAGCACGTTGTCCATGCCGAACAGCGCCGACAGCGGGTGCCCCGACAACGCCAGCGGCTCGCGGCCGTAGACGTCGAGCCCGGCGCCTCCGAGCTGGCCCGAGCGCAGCGCCTCGACCAGGGCGGCCTCGTCGCAGATCTCGCCCCGCGACACGTTGACGAGCCAGGCGCCGGGCTTCATCGCGGCGAACTGCGCCGCGCCCATGAGGTGGCGCGACCCGGGGTTGAGCGTGCAGTGGATCGACACCGCGTCGCAGCGCGGCAGCATGTCGGCCAGCGTGTCGCAGAGGGTCACGCCGGCCGGCACGTCGTGCGGCGCCAGGCCAGGGTTGTAGGCCAGCGTCGTCATCCGGAAGGCCGAGGCCATGCGCGCCATGCTGCGCCCGATGCGACCCAGCCCGACCAGGCCCAGCGTGCGGCCGGCCAGGTCGTGCGCCAGCCAGCGCGCCTCGGGCCAGGCCCAGCCCTCGCGCTCCATCTGCCGCTGCAGCGGCTTGACGCGCTTGGCCAGCGCCATCAGCAGCATGAAGGCGCCCTCGGCCACGGTCTCCTCGGCATAGGCCGGCACGTTGACCACCGGGATGCCGTGCGCCCGCGCGGCATCGATGTCGATCGCGTCGATGCCGACGCCGTACTTGACGATGGCCTTGAGCCGGGTCGCCCCGGCGATGACCCGTGCCGTGATCGGCGCGTAGCACATCAGCAGCAGGTCGGCGTCGGCCACCTCGCGCGCCAGCACCTCCTCGGGCGTGCCGTCGGGCAGCGTGACCAGGCTGCCGCCCCAGGCGCGCAGCGTGGCATCGGTGTGGGGCATCTCCAGTTCGCGATCGACACGCACCACCTTGAACCGCGCGGGCAGACCCTGCATGGCGCCACTCCCTCGTCAATGACTGAGCCGCAAGGCCACCACGCCCGCGACGATGATGCCGGCGCCCAGCAGGCGCTGGCGACCGAAGCGCTCCTTGAGCACGAACACGCTCAGCGCGGTGGCGAACAGCACCGAGGTCTCGCGCAGCGCCGACACCACGGCCACCGGCGCGCGGGTCATGGCCCACAGCGCGATGCCGTACGAGCCCAACGAGGCCGCGCCGCCCAGCGCCGCCAGCGGCCAGCGGCGCCGGGCGTAGGCCCGCATCGCGCGCCGCCCCTCGGGGCCACGCTGGAAGGCCACCAGCGCCGGGTACGGCAGGCCGTCCAGCACGAACAGCAGCGTCACGTAGCTCATCGTCGCCGCGCCCGCGGCCGCGGTGAGTCGCACGCCCTTGCCGTCGACGAAGGTGTAGGTGGCGATGACCACCGCGTTGGCCAGCGCATAGGCCAGCGCCCGGCGATGGTGCAGCGCCTGGCCTGGATGCGCCAGGCCCACCAGCGCCACCCCGCCGGTGACGCCCAGCACCCCGGCCCAGGCCAGCGGCGACAGGGTCTCGCCCATCACCGCCGAGCTGCCCAGCGTGACCAGCAGCGGCGCGGTGCCGCGCATGATGGGATAGGTCATGCCCAGCTCGCCATGCTGGTAGGCACCGGCCAGCGTGATGTAGTAGGCCACGTGCACCGTCAGCGAGGTCGCGATGTAGGGCCACGCGGCCCACGGCGGCAGGCCCACCAGCAGCAGCAGCGGCAGCGCCACCAGCGCGCCGACGAAGTGCACCAGCGCGGTGTCGAGCTCCTTGTCGCCGCTGGACTTGACCAGCGTGTTCCACAGGGCGTGCAGCAGCGCGCCGCACAGCACCGCCGCGACGATGCCCCAGGTCAGGCCCACGGTGACCGCGCGCGAGGGCTCAATCGGCGCCGCCGGTGGGACCGTCGAACTCGGCCAGCCGCGATTGCCGCAACCGCGTGTCGGCCAGCGCGCCGGCCGACTCGAGGATCGGGTAGGCGATCGAGCAGATGTGCCCGTTGATGCGCTTCAGGTCGCTGATCAGGTCCAGGTGCAGCGAGCTGGTCTCGATGCTCTGCACGGTGTTGTCCTGCAGCCGCGCGATGTGCGTGGCGGCGTACTCGTGCTGCAGGTCGCGGAAGCGTGCCTTCTCCTCGAGCAGCTTGCGCGCGTCGCGCACGTGGCCGTCGAGGAACACGCTCATGCCCAGGCGCAGGTTGGCCATCAGGCGCTCGTGCAGGTGCACCACCTCGCCCATGCCGGCGTCGGAGAAGCGGCGGTTCTTGCGGATCTTCTTGTCCTCGATGTCCTGCAGCACGCGCTCGATGATGTCGCCGATCTGCTCCATGTTGATGGTGAAGGACATCACGTCGGCCCAGCGCCGGCCCTCGCGCTCGGACAGGGCGACGCGCGAGACCTGGGTCAGGTACAGCTTGATCGCGGTGTAGAGCTCGTCGACCTTGTCGTCCATCTGGCGCAGCTGCTCGGCCAGCTGCAGGTCGTTGTCGCGCAGCACCGGCAGGATGCCGCGCAGCATGGTCTCGACGACGTCGGCCTGGTGCAGCGCCTCTGCGGCCGAGGTCGCGCTGGAACGCCGGGAAGTGG
>WBZL01003008.1_pt1 | contig 15815 bp, 13 predicted proteins | sample 5204291 | NCBI WGS metagenome assembly WBZL01 (sample SAMN12344345, study PRJNA552823) | activated sludge metagenome | biome: Activated sludge suspended growth; feature: Nitrification reactor; material: Wastewater; isolation source: activated sludge from nitrification reactor of wastewater...
CCATCCCCACGCCGCCGGCATCTGGAGCTTCGAGGACCTGTCGGCCCGGCGCGTGCTGAAGGTCGAGTTCACCCCGCGCGAGCGCGAGATCGCCGCGCTGCTGATCGAAGGCGCCACCAGCAAGCAGATCGGCCGCCAGCTGGCCATCAGCCCACGCACCGTGGACGTCTACCGCGCGCGTTTGATGCGCAAGGTCGGTGCGGCGACGACGCCCGAGCTCGTCAACAAGCTGCTCTCGGGCTGAGCGCGGCGGCGCCGCCGATGGCCGCGCGCGACCATGAAAGGAGCCGCCTCGCGGCGGCTCCGGCGCCCACGGCCGGCGCGGACGTCGATCAGAACTCGTAGCGCAGCGTGATCTGCATCGCCCACTGCGACTCGCCGGCCGTCTGCCGCGTCGTCAGGTCTTCCAGGCTGCCCAGGCTGTAGACATAGCGGCCGCTGCCGTCCAGGCCGGCGTAGTTGACGAAGCTGCGGTTGGACGGGAAGCCGATCTCGCTGATGCGGCCCCACTTCTTGTTCAGCAGGTTGCCGAAGTTGAAGATGTCGAAGGTCAGCGAGGCCTTGTGGTTCTTGGTGAAGCCCGGCAGCTCCTGCGCGACGCGCACGTCGAAGTTGTTGACCCAGGGCGCGAAGCTGTTGTTGCGCCCGACCACGCCGCCCTTGGCTGCCGCGAGCGCCGGGTTGGCCTCGACGATCTCCCAAAAGCGGGCCTCCTCGGCGGCGCCGCCGAGGAACTTGACCTCGCCGGAGCCAGGCGCCGACGGGATGTACATCAGGTCGTTGCCCGAGATGCCGTCTCCGTTGAGGTCGTTGATGTAGGTCCAGCTGTAGGGCTTGCCCTTGCGCCCTTCGTAGAACACGCCGACCGAGGTGCGGTAGCTGCCGACGAAGGCCTTCGACCAGGTCATGTTGGCGCTGACGCGGTCCTTGATCAGGTAGTTGCTGTTCTGCGTGACCTCTTCGTTGGGGTTGAAGATGTTGCGGTTGCTCCAGTTGGAACCCGATGTCGACGAAGTCAGCGGGCTGACCTCGGTGGCGCGGGTGCGCGTGTAGGCCAGGTTCCAGCCGAAGCCGGCACTGACCGGTCGGCCCACCGACAGCGTGATGGCGTCGCCGCCGCCCTTGGAGGTGCCGTCGGCCAGCAGCACGTTGCCGAAGGCCGGGTTGCTGAGCGCGCGCGTGCGCGACTGGCCGCTCGGCGTGGCGCAGGCGCCATTGGTGATCGGCGTGCCGTTGGCGTTCCAGCAGCTCTCGTTCAGGCCTTCGGCGCGGTAGTACAGCTCGCGCCCGTCGCTGCCCGCGGCGGTGGGCAGACCCAGGTTCAGGTGGCGGTAGAAGATCGCCTTGTTGACCTTGGTGTGCATCCACTCGGCGCCCAGGGTCAGCGCGCCGACCACCGGCAGGCGCGGCGTCTCGTGCTCGAAGGCCAGGTTGGCCTTCCACACCGAGGGCTGCTCGAGATGGGGTGACAGCAGGTCGACGTTGGCCGCCGGGATGGTGCCGCGCAGCGAGCTGGGCTGGGCATCGGGGTCGGGGCTGAAGATCAGGCTGGCGTCGTTGCAGGCGGTGTAGCTGGCGCAGTTGAGCTGCATCACCGACTTGCCGGTGTTGCTGAAGGGATTGCTCAGCCAGACGTTGGCCGCAGCGCCCTGGAACAGGCCGAAGCCACCGCGCAGCTGCGCGCGGCGGTCATTGCCGCCGAGGTTCCAGTTGAAGCCCAGGCGCGGCTGCACGAGGTTGTTGCCGTCCAGCGTGACGGTGTTGTCCATGCCGAAGCCGCCCGAGGCCCGCGTGTAGGTCGTGCCGTTGATGCTGCCAGCCACGCCGGGCTGCGCCACGGCGGTGTTGGTCAGCGGTCGGGACCCCACCTGCTGCTGGTCGACGCGCACGCCGGCGACGATGTTCAGGTTCTTCGACAGCCGCCAGGTGTCCTGGAAGAAGGCACCGACGTTGCCATAGCTCCAGTTGGCCGCCGCGTCGTCGAGCGTCAGGCCGCTTTGCGGCACCTGCACCGTGAACGCCGAGGGCTTGCCCGCCCGGTAGTTCTCGAGCAGCGCCTGTTCGCGCTGCGCGGCCGTCATCTGGCTGCAGTTGGTGAAGGTACCGAACGAGTACGTGCCGGGCTCGCAGGCGAAGGTGTAGTTGCCGTTGGTGTTCTGGACGAAGGCGTTGAAGACGTCGTTGTCGGCGTAGTCCAGGCCGAACTTCAGCTCGTGCGGGCCACGCGACCAGGTGGCGGCGGCGTAGAGGTCCAGGGTCTGGGTGTCGAGCACGTTGAAGTGCCGGCTGTTCTCCGTACCCATGTTGAGGAAGCGGTTGTTCGAGCTCACGCCCGCCGGCGTGCCGTCGGGCAGCGCGCCGGAGAAGCGCAGGCCGATCGCCGGCAGGCGGTTGCCGGTGACCGGCGTGTGGCGCTGCGTGTAGTCACGCTGCGAGATCTTCAGCTCGGTGCTCAGGTCCGAGGTCCAGTCGGCGAACCACTGGCCGACCAGGCTTTCCACCGTCTTGCCGGTGTTGAACCACCACGAGCTCAACGACAGGCCGGTGGCCGAGAAGCCGTTGAGGTTGGGCTCGGTCTGCTCGGTCTTGGTGTAGCGCAGGCTGGCGCGGTGGTCGTCGTTGATGTTCCAGTCGAGCTTGAGCAGCGTGTCCTTGACCACCAGTTCCAGGCCCGACGGCACCTGCGAGGTGCCGACGTCGATGCCCCAGGTGTCGCGCGAGATCAGGATGGCCTGGTCGATGGCGTCCTGGCTGATGCCGACGTTGGTCTTCTCGCTGCCCAGCGGCCCGAACACCGGGCTGGTGCGCGAGCTCTTGTACTCCTCGTAGCCGGCGAAGAAGAACAGCTTGTCCTTGATGATCGGCCCGCCGAGCGTGAAGCCCGCCGTGGTGTCCTCGAAGTTGGGCGGCGCGAAGTAGGTGCCCTGGGTGCGGTTGAAGCGGTCGCCGGCCAGGCTGTCGTCGCGGAAGACGTAGTACAGGCTGCCCTTGAACTCGTTGGTGCCGCTCTTGGTGACGGCGTTGATGTTGGCGCCGGTGTAGCCCTTCTGCGAGACGTCGTAGTTGCTCAGGTTGACCTGCACCGACTGGATCGCGTCGATCGAGATCGGCTGCTTGAGCGTGGGCAGGTTGTTGGCCTCGAGGCCGAAGGTGTCGTTGTTGGTGACGCCGTCGACGGTGATCGAGTTGTAGCGCGTGTTCTGGCCGGCGGCCGAGATCTCGCCGCGCTCCTTGTCGGTCTGCGACAGGCGCGGGTCGGTGCGCGCGTAGTCCTGCAGGTTGCGCTGGATCGATGCGAAGGCCGCCAGTTCGCGGCTGCCCAGGTTGGTGCCGGCACCCATCGTCGAGGCATTGAAGCGGTCCGAGACCCCGCCCTGCCCGGTGATCAGCACCGTCGAGGCGGCGGCACCGATCTGCGTGTTGTAGGTCAGCGTCTCGGCCAGCGCCAGGTAGATGTCGTCGCGCTTCTCGCTCTTGCCGTCCTTGGTGATCGTGATGCTGTACGGTCCGCCGACGCGCAGGCCGCGCGCGGTGTAGCGGCCATCGGCGGAGGTGGTCACGGTGGTGCTGACACCCGACTCGCGGTGCAGGATCACGACGCTAGCGCCGGCCAGCGGGCGCCCGGCGGCGTCCAGCACCTGCCCGGTGACGGCCGAGGTGGTGTTCTGCGCCAATGCCGGCGCCGCCGCCAGCGCCACGGCCACGCTCACCCCGGTGCGTGTGAAGCCGGTCCAATCGCTTTGTGACATGTTGTTGACCCTCGTGTGGTTCGGATGGTGGGCCGCGGCCCTCTGGGGTTGGGGCCGGGGACGGCTGGCGGATAGCAGGATCCAGGCCCGTGATCACCGGTCGCGAGCCGCTTACCTTTGCCCAAATGTGGGGCGCGCGCGACGGCGGAATTTACCGTCGATTGCATCGTGACAGGCGCGTGTGTAGCGGCCATGACACATCCGGCGGACTGGAGAAAACCCGTGTCCTCGGCGGTCCCGTGCACCAAGTCGAGGCAGCGGGTGCCGGCGAGTGTGTCGGGGCGGTCGAGACGGTCCGGCGCCGGCGGGGCGGCCGAGCGGCGATCGAGACCTCGCGGGCGCTGCGGGCCGCACCGCCGGCGCGTCAGGCCAGCCGGCGCCGCCGGCCCCTCAGAGCAGCCGGCGCAGCCAGTCGGGCAGCGGCACCGACTTCTGGATGCGCGCGTCGGTCCACACGACCGTCGCGCCGCCCTCGCAGGCCACCACGCCCGGCTGGTCGGTGCGCTCCAGCGTCATGAACGTGTCGAAGCTGCTGCGGCCGGGGTTGGCGGCGTAGTGCCGCGCCAGCAGATCGCCGGGGTACTCGAGCTGGCGCATGAAGTTGCAGAACGCATTGACGATCACCGGCCCTTCGCCTTGCGGCGCGGCGGGTGCCCCCAGACGGGACAGCCACTCCAGGCGCACGGTCTCGAAGTAGCGGAAGTAGATCGTGTTGTTGACATGGCCCATCGCGTCCATGTCGCCCCAGCGGATGGGAATCACCATCTCGTGGGTCAGCTTCTTCTCGGCCGGCAGTTCGAAGCGCATCGCCCGGTCAGTCCGCCAAGCCGGTGTCGACACCCAGTTCGGCGGCCAGGCGCAGCACCAGGGTCTTGAGCTGCTCGACCTCGCCGGCCAGCCGGGCCTGCTCGGCCTTCAGGGCGGCCAGTTCGCCGGCGCCGACGCCACCCTCGCCCATCGGCACGCCGGACGTCCCCGCGGCTGGCTCGGCGACCTCGCCGCACAGCAGGTGGGCCCAGCGCGATTCGCGCGACCCGGGTGCCCGGGCGAGCTTGACGGTCCGCGGTGGCGACTTGGCCGCCAGTTCGTCCAAAAAGCCTTCGACCGACGAGATGTCGGCAAAGCGGTGCAGGCGCTCGCAGTTCAGGCGCAGCTCGGCGGCGGTCTGCGGCCCGCGCAACATCAGCACCGCGAGCAGCGCCACCGCCTGGCTGGGCACGCCGAGCGCGCGCCCCAGGTTGTGCTCGTAGCGCACCACCCGAGTGCCGGAGACCTCGAAGGCCAGGCTCAGCGACTTCAGTCCGTCGATGGCGGTGAGCACCTCGCCCTCGGTGGCCTCGATCACCGGCGATCGGGCGGTCTTCTGGTTGCAGCCGGCAACCAGCGCGTTGACCGACAGGGGGTAGGTGTCGGGCACCGTGGCCTGCTTCTCCACCAGGACGCCCAGCACGCGGGCCTCCAAGGGGGTCAGCACGCGCATCGGGTGCCGCGCCTCAGATGCCGAAGCCGTCGTCGGCGGCGATCACGGCACCGTTGACGAAGTGGCTCTCGTTGGCGCACAGCATCATCACCACCACGTCCAGGTCCTGCGGCTTGCCGACGCGCTTGCGCGGCAGCATCGCCACCAGCTTCTGCCCGGCGTCGGTCTGCCAGTGGTGGTGGTTGATCTCGGTGTCGATGTAGCCCGGGCACAGCGCGTTGACGTTGATGCCGAAGCGCCCCCACTCCAGCGCCATCGCCCGGGTCATGTGGATCACGGCGGCCTTGCTCATCGCGTACACGCCGATCTGCCCCAGCGGCCGCAGTCCGGCCATCGAGGCCACGTTGACGATGCGCCCGCCGGTGAAGGTGCCCGGGGCCGCGCCCTTGGCGCGCGCGATCATGCGCTTGCCGACCTCCTGCGCCACGAAGAAGGCGCCACGCGTGTTGGTGTTCATCACGTAGTCGTAGTCGTCGGGCGTGACGTCGATGAGCTTGCGCGTCGTGCTGACGCCCGAGTTGTTGACCAGGATGTCGATGGCGCCCATCTTGGTCTCGGCATGCGCCACCGCGGCGCGGATGCTGTCGGGGTCGGTGACGTCGAGCTGGACCACGTGGGCGTCGCCGCCGGCTGCCTCGAGCTCGGCGCGCAGGGTCTTGAGGCGTTCGACCCGGCGGGCCGCCAGCACCACGCCGGCGCCGGCCCGGCTGAGCGTGCGGGCGAACTGCTCGCCCAGTCCGCTGGATGCGCCGGTGATCATGGCCACGCGGCCGGCGAGATCGATCTGGTAGCTCAAGGTCGGCTCCTGCGTCGCTGTGCGGCGGCACGATAGCATGCAGACGGTGTCGCCCAGGGGACAAAAACGAACGACCGTTCGCTTTTTGTGCACCGCAAACTAGAATGCCGCGGACACCGAGGAGACCGACGATGACGCCCCAGCAGATACTCGAGCAATACGGTCCGCGCGAGGCCATGGACTACGACGTGGTGGTCGTCGGCGGCGGACCCGCCGGCCTGTCGACCGCGATCCGCCTCAAGCAGCTGGACGCCAACCTGTCGGTGGTGGTGCTCGAGAAGGGCTCCGAGCCCGGCGCGCACATCCTCTCCGGCGCGGTGATGGACCCGCGCGCGCTGACCGAACTGATCCCCGACTGGAAGGCGCGCGGGGCCCCACTGAACCAGCCGGTCACCGGCGACGACGTGCTGGTGCTCAACGCCACCGGCGCGCAGCGCACCCCCGATGCGCTGGTGCCGCTGTGCCTGCACAACGAAGGCTGCTACGTCATCAGCCTGGGCGCGCTGACCAAGTGGCTGGCCGAGCAGGCCGAGGCGCTGGGCGTCGAGATCTTCCCCGGTTTCGCCGCTGCCGAGGTGCTCTACGGTGACGGGGGTGCGGTGGTCGGCGTGGCCACCGGCAACTTGGGGATAGGCAAGGACGGGCAGCCGCACGACGGTTTCCAGCTCGGCATGGAGCTGCGCGGCAGGTACACGGTGTTCGCCGAAGGCGCGCGCGGCCACCTGGGCCGCCAGCTGATCGAGCGCTTTCAGCTCGACGAGGGGCGCGACCCGCAGAGCTACGCGATCGGCATCAAGGAGCTGTGGGACATCGACCCCGCCAAGGCCCGACCCGGCCTGGTGGTGCACACCGCCGGCTGGCCGATGGACGAGCAGACCTACGGCGGCGGCTTCCTCTACCACCTGGAGGGCCACCGCGTCACGCTGGGCCTGGTGGTCGGCCTGGACTACCAGAACCCCTGGCTCAGCCCCTTCGAGGAGATGCAACGCTGGAAGACGCACCCGGTGATCCGCGAGGTGCTCGAAGGCGGCAGCCGCATCGGCTACGGGGCTCGCGCCATCACCGCCGGCGGCCTGCTGTCGATGCCCAAGCTCGTGGTCCCCGGGGGCGTGCTGGTCGGCTGCGAGGCCGGCATGCTCAACGCCGCGCGCATCAAGGGCAGCCACGCGGCCATCAAGTCGGGCATGCTGGCTGCCGACGCCCTGGCCGCGGCGCTGAAGGCCGGCCGTGGCGGCGACGAGCTGTCGGCCTACCCGCAGGCCTTCGAGCAGAGCTGGCTGCACGCCGAGCTGCACCAGGCGCGCAACTTCAAGCAGTGGTTCAAGAAGGGCAACACGGTCGGCATGCTGATGACCGGCATCGAGCAGTGGCTGCTGCCCAAGCTCGGCATCAAGAGCCCGCCGTGGACCATCCACCGCCACTCGCCGGACCACGTGCGCATGCATGCCGCGGCGCAGGTGGAGCCGATCCGCTACCCCAAGCCCGACGGCAAGCTCACCTTCGACCGCCTCAGCTCGGTGTTCGTCAGCAACGCCAACCACGAGGAGAACCAGCCGGCGCACCTGACGCTCAAGGACCCGACGGTGCCGGTGGCGGTCAACCTGGCACGCTACGGCGGACCCGAGGGGCGCTACTGCCCGGCCGGCGTGTACGAGTTCGTGCAGGGCGAGGACGGCAACGACCGCTTGGTCATCAATGCGCAGAACTGCGTGCACTGCAAGACCTGCGACATCAAGGACCCGACGCAGAACATCGTCTGGGTCACGCCCGAGGGGGGCGGCGGACCCAATTACGCCGGCATGTAGCCCCGCGGCGCGCCACCGCGCGCCGTGACCGGCTTCAGTTTCAATTTGAAACGCCGATACCGGTCGCAAGCCGTCCGGTGTCGGGCTCCGCAGGGAGGCGGGCATCGCGGCGACGTAGATCCGTCGACCGACCCCTGCCTGCACCCATGGACGACAACCGACTCGGACGCGCGATGGCCCAGGAACTGGGCAACCTGCTGGACTCGGTTCCGGCCGCGCGCAAGGTGCTGCCGCACCTGGCGGCGCTGGAGAGCGTGTTGCGCACCCAGGGACTCGAAGGGCTCGACGGCATCCCGCTGGCGGTGTTGAGCAAGGCGCACGCCCAGCTGAGCAACCTGCCCCACAAGCCGGAGTCCGTGATGCTGCCTCAACTGCTGTCCCTGATCGACCTGGCCGTCCAGGCGCGCCAACGCCCCGTTCCCAAGGGCGTGCCCGACCAGTTCCTGTCGACGTTCATGGGCGAGGACAAGCTCAGCGTCAGCGAGATCAGCCACACCGAGTTCGCCAACGTCCTCGAGGCGCAGAACCCACACGACGGACCGCCGCGCTGAGCGGCGCAGCCACTCGTCAAGGCCGGCGCGACGCTCGCCGGACGCTTGCGGTCACCGCCGGTCGATCATCGTCGAGGGCAGCCACAAGGCGATCTGCGGGAACGCCATGACCAGCGCCATCGCCAGGATCATCAGCGCCACGTAGGGCAGTGCGCCGCGGATGATCTCGTTCATCGGGGCCCTGGTGATGGACTTGATGGTGAACAGGTTCATCCCCACCGGCGGCGTGATCTGCGCCAGCTCCAGGTTGATCGTCAGCAGGATGCCGTACCAGATGGGGTTGATCTGCAGGTGCTGCATCACCGGCAGGATCACCGGCGAGGTGATCAGGATGATGGCGATCGACTCCAGGAACATGCCGAGCACGAAGATCAGCGCCATCATCGCGATCAGGAAGCCGGTGACCCCCAGGCCGGCGCCGACGACCATCTCGACGATCTGCTGCGGGATGCGCATCTTGGTCATCACGTGGCCGAGCACCGAGGCACCGGCGAGGATCATGAACAGCATCGCCGAGGTGCGGCTGGCGTCCAGCGCCGACTCCCAGACCCCTGACCAGCGCAGGTTGCGGTAGACCGCCACGGCCACGAACAGCGCCAGCAAGGCGCCGGCCGCCGCCGCCTCGGTGGCCGTGAAGATGCCGGCGTACATGCCGCCGAGCACGAACACCGGCAGCGAGATCGCCCAGGCCGACTGGCGAACCGCCCGCAGCGCTTCGCGCCAGCCGGCCCGCGGTTCGCGCTCGATGTGGCGATGCGACAGCGCCACGGAGGACATGGCCCAGACCACGAAGATGGCCGCCATCAGCAAGCCGGGCATCACCCCGGCCATGAACAGGCCGCCGATCGAGGTGTCGGTGGTCACGCCGTACAACACCATCGGTCCCGACGGCGGGATCAGGATGCCCAGCGTGCCGCCGGCCGCCACCAGGCCGTAGGCCAGGCGCGGCGGGTAGCCGAAGCGCAGCATCTGCGGAATGGCCACCGCACCGATGGTCAGGGCGGTGGCCACGCTCGAGCCCGAGATCGCCGCGAACACCGTGCACGCCGCGATGGTCGCGATGCCCAGGCCGCCCGGCAGGTGGCGCGTCAGCGTGTAGGCGGTGTTGTACAGGTCGTCGACGATGCGGCCACGGATCATCACGTGGGCCATGAAGGCGAACAGCGGAATGGCCACCAGCAGGTAGCGGTTGAGTTCGCCGAAGATCACCTCGGTCACCGAGGCCAGGCCGCCCTGCCCCAGCAGCAGCGCGCCGCCGAAGAGCGACAGCCCGGCGAAGATCGGCACGCCGGTGAACAGCACGGCCACCAGCGCCACCAGCAGCAGCGCGATGGTCATGGGCGATCCTCCGCCGCGTCGGCGCGGGCCCACGGCGGCAGGCCCAGGGCCAGTCGCCACAGCGACTCGGTCGCCACCAGGGCCATCATCAGCCCGCCGGCCGGCAGCAGCAGCATCAGCCACCAAACGGGCCACTCCAGGTGGCCTTCGGTCACGATGCCGAAGGCGCGCGACTGCATGGCCGTCTGCCAGCCGTTGACCACCAGGATGCCGGCCACCACCAGCACGGCGGCCGCGGCCCAGCCCTGCGCCCAGCGCGCGGCCCGCCCGCCGAGACGCTCGGTGAGCACGTCGACGCCGATGTGCTCGCCGCGCCGCTGCACCTGGGCGGCGGCCAGCATCACGATGGCCACCAGCAGCAGGCCGACCGCATCGTCGACCCACACCGGCGGCCGGTTGAACAGGTAGCGCATCACCACCGACCAGCCCATCAGCGCCAGCGACAGCAGCACGCCGGCGGCCGACAACGCCATCGCGCCGCCGGTCAGGATGTGGTTCAGCCGGCCGAGCGCCCGCAGGACTCGAGGCTCGGCGGCACCGGGCGACGGCACGTGCCCGGGGCTCAGAGCTTGCCGATCAGGTCCAGCAGCTTCTGCGCGTCCGGGCTCGAAGCCAGGAAGGCCTTCATCACGGCCGGCTGCATCGCGTCGGCCATGGCCTTCTCCTGCGCGGGCGTCAGCACCGTCACGTTCATGCCCTTGTCGCGCAGGTTCTTGATGTCCGAGGCCGGGATCTCGGCTGTCGCCGGGATCGAGCGCTGCTCGGCCTTCCGCGCGGCATCCTGGATGGCCTGGCGCAGGTCGGCGGGCAAGCCGTTCCACCAGGCCGGGTTCACCACCAGGACGTCGTGCGCGAGGATGATGTTGGAGGCCACACCGAACTTCTGCACCTCGAAGAACTTGCGCTCGTAGGCGGCAGCGACCCCCGTGAAGCCGGCATCGATGACGCCGGTCTGCAGCGCCTGGTAGACCTCCGAGCCCGGCATCGCCGAAGGTGCCGCACCCATCGCCGCCAGGCCGCTGTCGAACAGCTTGGACAGGCCGCGGATCTTGATGCCCTTGAAGTCCTCGGGCTTGATCAACGCCGACTTGGCCGACGTGAAGATGCCGTCGCTGGCGTCGACCATCCAGCCGATGTTCTGGAGGCCCTTCTCGAGCAGCTTGGCGTCGAGCAGCTTGGACGCTTCGGAGCCCGGGAACTTCCTGATCTTGTCCAGGCTGGTCACGTAGTACGGGATCAGCGTGACGTTGATCTCGGGGATCGCGCCGCCGAGCGTGAAGCCGACGATCGCGGCCGCCTCGACCTTGCCGCTGGCCACCGCCGAGTGGTTCTGGTTGGGCTTGAACAGCTGGGCCGAGCCGAAGATCTGGACCTCCACGCGCCCCTTGGTCGCTGCCTTCACGTCGGCGGCGAACTGCTCCATGTTCTTGGCCGAATGGTGGGCCGGCGGGAATTGGTGGCTCAGCCGCATCGTCACGTCGGCGGCCAGGGCCGGACCGGCCAGCGCCATCGCGGCCGCGGCGAAGAGGGCCCGCTTGAGCGGCTGGGCAAGGGTCTGCGTCATGGGATGTCTCCGTTGGATGGTGGGGGATCGGACGGCGGGATCGCCCGCCACGGACGGTTCAAGCCACCGCACGGGCCTGCCGCAGGGCGTCGATCTCGGCGGCGGAGTATCCGACAGCGGCCAGCAGGTCCTGCGTGTGGGCACCGAATGGCGGCGGCTGCAGCCGCACGCCCAGCCGCTGGCCCTCGAGCGTGATCGGGAACAGCGTGGTCTTGACGGACTGCCCGGCCTTGTCGCCGTCGGGCAGCACCACGTCGGCCAGGCCGCCGGTGGCCTGCAGGTGCGGGTCCTGGTACAGGTCCTCGGGGCGGCGGATCGGTGCGTACGGCAGGCCGGCCGCTTCGAACAGCGCGCTCAGCTCGGCGGCACGGCGATGGGCCAGGCGCTCGCGCAGCGTGGCCAGCAAGGTCGGGCGGGCCTTGACCCGGTCGTTGTTGGTGGCCAGCGCGGGGTCGGCCAGCAGGTCGTCGAAGCCGAGCACGCGGCAGAAGGTGGTGAACTGCGCGTCGCTGACCGCGGCCAGGAAGATCTGCTCGCCGTCCTGGACGGTGAACACGTCGTAGACCGCCCAGGGGTTGTCGCGCGCCGGCATCGGCTGCGGTTGCCGGCCGGTGACGGCGAACTGCAGCATGTGCTGGCCCATCAGGAACACGTTGTTCTCGAACAGCGCCGACTGCACCTCCATGCCGCGGCCGGTGATGCCCCGCTGCACCAGCGCGCCGAGCACCGCGATGGCCCCGAACAGGCCGCCCATGATGTCGTTGACGCTGGTACCGGCCCGCAGCGGGTCGCCCGGCCGGCCGGTCATGTAGGCCAGGCCGCCCATCATCTGCACCACCTCGTCGAGCGCGGTGCGGTGCTCGTAGGGGCCGGGCAGGAAGCCCTTGTGGCTGGCGTAGATCAGGCGCGGGTTGCGCGCGGCGAGCGATGCGTGGTCGAGCCCGAACTTGACCAGCGCGCCGGGCTTGAAGTTCTCCACCACCACGTCGGCCGACAGCGCCAGGCGGCGCGCGGCCTCGGCCCCCTCGGGTTGCCGCAGGTCGATGCCGATGCTCTTCTTGTTGCGATTGAACATCGGAAAGAAGCCGGCACCGGCACCCAGCAGTCGCCGCGTGCCCTCGCCGTCCACCGGCTCGACCTTGATGACCTCGGCGCCCAGGTCGGCCAGCACCATGCCGCAGGTCGGGCCCATCACCATGTGGGTGAACTCGACGACGCGCAGGCCCCGCAGGGGTTGCGGCGCGCTGCTGGCGCGGTCGGCCGTGAAGGCGGCGCCCGTGGCGGGGTCGGTGGCGCCTTCGGTGACGATGGGCGTGGCGTTCATGCGATCAAGGTCTTCGGCAGTCCGGCGCGCGCGATGCTGCCATGCAGGGTTTCACCGGGCAGCCACTGCGCGACATGGCCGCGCAGCGCCAGCAGGCGCTCGAAGTCCACGCCGGTGGGCACGCCCATGCTCTGGAAGAGGTAGGCCAGGTCTTCGGTGGCCACGTTGCCGCTGGCGCCGGGCGCATGCGGGCAGCCGCCGAGGCCACCGATGCAGGCGTCGAAACGCCGCACGCCCCCCTGCCAGGCGGCGAAGACATTGGCCAGCCCCAGGCCGCGCGTGTCATGGAAATGCCCGCAGGCCAGGCGGGCGCCGGCCACGCGGGCGCAGCGCTCGAACAGCCGCGCCACCTGCAGCGGGTCGGCATAGCCCACGGTGTCGGCCAGACCCACCTGGTCGGCGCCCTGGTCCAGCACCGCCTGCACCAGGCGCAACACCTCGTCGCCGTCGACGGCACCCTGGATGGTGCAGCCGAAGGCGGTGCTGATGCCCACCTCGATGCGGCAGCTGGGTCGCGTGGCGTCGCGCAGGTCGCGGATGCGCCCGACCTCGGCCACCACCTCGTCGGGGGTCTTGTGCAGGTTGGCCAGGCTGTGCGCGTGGCTGGCCGACAGCGGCAGCAGCATCGCATGCGCAGCGCTGGCCAGCGCACGCTCGGCGCCCTTCAGGTTGGGCACCAGCACCGACACCACCAGGTCCGGCAATGTGCCCGCAAACGCCACCAGCTCGGCCGTGTCGGCCAGCTGCGGCATCAGGCGCGGCGGCACGAAGCTGCCGACCTCGATCTCGCGCAGGCCGGCGGCCTGCGCTTCGCGCAGCCATTCGAACTTGTGCGCGGTGGGCACGGTGCGCGGCAGGATCTGCAGGCCGTCGCGCAAGCCCACCTCGCGCAGCACCACGGGGTCGGGATTCGGCATCGCGCGACTGTAGGCGTTCCGAATCGGATCTTCGGCGATGATTCGGCACCCCTGGCGTTCCGTATCGGAACGCTGCTTCGTCCCCAACCGCTACGCTGCCCGATGACCCGCGCCTTCGACCCCGTCACGCTGCGCCTCTTCGTCGCCGTCTGCGAGGAGCGCCACATCGCCCGCGCGGCCGAGCGCGAGGCCATCGTCGCGTCGGCGGTCAGCAAGCGCATCGCGGCGATCGAGGCCGACATCGGCGCGCCGCTGCTGGTGCGCGGCCGGCGCGGCGTCGAACCCACCGATGCCGGCCAGGCCCTGCTGCGCCAGGCGCGCGAGGTGCTGGGCGCGATGGAGCGCATGCACGCCGAGCTCAGCGAGTTCGCCGCCGGCGTCCAGGGCAGCGTGCGGGTGGTGGCCTCGCCGTCGGTGCTGGCCGAGCAGCTGCCGCTGGACATCGGGCAGTTCCTGGCCTGCCACCCGGCGCTGCGCGTGAGCCTGGACGAACAGAACAGCCAGTCGCTGGTGCGCACGGTGCGCGAGGGTGCCGCCGACCTGGGCGTGCTGTGGGACGCCGCCGACCTGTCGGGCCTGCAGGCGCGGCCCTACCGGACCGATCACCTGTGCGTCGCGGTGCCGCCGGGACACCGGTTGGCATCGCGGCGCCGCGTGCGCTTCGCCGATGTCGTCGACGAGCCCAGCATCGGCGTCGTCAGCGGCGGGCTGATGGACCTGATGCTGCGCCGCGAGACCGCCAAGCTGGGCCGCCACCCGGTGCAGCGCATCACCGTGTCGACGATCGATGCCGCCTGCCGCATCGTGGCCGCCGGGCTGGGCATCGCGCTGCTGCCGCTGGAGGCGGCCGCACTGCATGCGGCGGAAGGCCGGCTGCGGCTGGTGCCGCTGGCCGAAGCCTGGGCCGAGCGGCGCTTCGTGATCGTCTCGCGCGGCGAGGCCAGCCTGTCGGCCAGCGCCCGGCTGCTGGCCGATCAGCTCCAGCAGCACGCCGAGGCGGCAGCCGGCTCGCCGGTCAGGCCCAGCTGGGCTTGCGCTTCTCGATGAAGGCCTGCACGCCCTCGAGCGCGGCGTCGTCCATCATGTTGCAGGCCATGGTCTGGCCGGCGTCGTCGTAGGCCGCCGCGATGCCCTTCTCGAGCTGGCGGTAGAACAGGCCCTTGCCGGCGGCGATGGCCACCGCCGGCTTGGCGACGATGCTGGCCACCAGGCGCTCGACCTCGGCATCGAGCTGGTCCGGCGGAGCGACCCGGTTGACCAGGCCCTTCTCGCGCGCCTCGGTGGCCGAGATGAACTCCCCGGTGACGAGCATCTCGAAGGCCGCCTTGCGCGACAGGTTGCGCGCCAGCGCCACGCTGGGGGTGCTGCAGAACAGGCCCACGTTGATGCCGCTGACCGCGAAGCGCGAGTCGCTCGACGCCACGGCCAGGTCGCACATCGCCACCAGCTGGCAGCCGGCCGCCGTGGCGATGCCGTGCACGCGGGCGATCACCGGCACCGGCAGGCGCTGGATCGTCAGCATCATCTGCGCGCATTGCGCGAACAGGCGCTGGTAGTAGGCCAGCGACGGCTCGGCGCGCATCTCCTTCAGGTCGTGGCCGGCGCAGAAGGCCTTGCCTGCGCCGGCGATGACCACCACGCGCGCCGCGGGATCGGCGGCCACGGTATCCAGCTGGGCCTGCAGCGCGGCCAGCATCGCCTCGGACAGCGAGTTGAACGCCGTCGGCCGGTTGAGCGTCAGCGTGACCACGCCGCGTGCGTCGGTGGACTTCAGGACCAGGGCTTCGTCGCTCATCGTGGGCTCCTCGGAGGCTTCATTCGATCGCCGACGCGCTCTTGGCGCGTTCGCGCAGCTGGAACTTCTGGATCTTGCCGGTGCTGGTCTTGGGAATCGGCTCGAAGCGGATCTCGCGCGGCACCTTGTAGCCGGCCAGCAGCCCCTTGCAATGGGCGATCAGCTCGGTGGCGCTGATCTTCGCATCGGGCTTGGTCTCGACGTAGGCCACCGGCGTCTCGCCCCACTTGGGGTCGGGCCGCGCCACCACCGCACAGGCCAGCACCGCGGGGTGGCGGTACAGCGCGTCCTCGACCTCGATCGAGCTGATGTTCTCGCCGCCGCTGATGATGATGTCCTTGCTGCGGTCCTTGATCTTCACGTAGCGGTCGGGCTCCATCACCGCCAGGTCGCCGGTGTGGAACCAGCCGCCCTCGAAGGCCTTGTCGGTGGACTTCGGGTTCTTCAGGTAGCCCTTCATGACGATGTTGCCGCGGAACATGATCTCGCCCATGGT
>WBZL01003010.1_pt1 | contig 15811 bp, 14 predicted proteins | sample 5204291 | NCBI WGS metagenome assembly WBZL01 (sample SAMN12344345, study PRJNA552823) | activated sludge metagenome | biome: Activated sludge suspended growth; feature: Nitrification reactor; material: Wastewater; isolation source: activated sludge from nitrification reactor of wastewater...
AACTCCCGACAGTCGCCCTGCCTTCACCGGGCATTCACAGGAAAAACAAACATGACCCTGCTCATCCTCGGACTGATCCTCTTTCTCGGCATGCACTCCATCCGCATCGTCGCCGACGACTGGCGCGCGGCGCGCGTCGCGCAGTTCGGCGAGAACGGCTGGAAGGGGCTGTACTCGCTGGCCTCGGCGGCGGGTCTGGCGCTGGTGGTGTGGGGCTACGGCCTGGCGCGGGCCGAACCGGTCGTGCTGTGGGCGCCGCCCGGCTGGACCAAGCACATCGCGGCGCTGCTCACCCTGCCCGCCTTCATACTGATTGCCGCCGCCTATGTACCGGGCAACCGCATCAAGGCCGCCGTCGGCCATCCGATGGTGGCAGGCGTGAAGGTGTGGGCCATCGCCCATCTGCTCTCCAACGGCAACCTCGCCGACGTGCTGCTGTTCGGCGCCTTCCTCGCCTGGGCGGTGCTCGACTTCCGCTCGGCGCGGCAGCGCGACCGCGCGGCGGGGGTGCGCTACGCGGCGGGCCGCGGCGCGCGCGACGGCATCGCCATCGCCGCCGGCCTCGGCGCCTGGGCGCTGTTCGCCGGCTTCCTGCACCTCTGGCTGATCGGCGTGCGGCCGTATTGAGGGCGCAGCCGCTATAATTCGCCCCTTTGTGGGAGCGGCGTCTACGCCGCGAACGCCTTCCGGATCGCGGCGTGGACGCCGCTCCCACAGCGAACCTGGATTGAAGTCATGAGCACCCCCTACCCCGCCGACCTGCTGCGCGACGTGCAGAAGCGGCGCACCTTCGCCATCATCTCCCACCCCGACGCGGGCAAGACCACGCTGACGGAAAAGCTGCTGCTGTTCGGCGGCGCCATCCTCATGGCCGGCACGGTGAAGTCGCGCAAGAGCGCGCGCCACGCCACTTCCGACTGGATGGAGGTGGAGAAGCAGCGCGGCATCTCGGTCACCAGCTCGGTGATGCAGTTCGAGTACGGCGGCCACACCATCAACCTGCTCGACACGCCGGGCCACCAGGATTTCTCCGAGGACACCTACCGCGTGCTCACCGCCGTGGACGCCGCGGTGATGGTGATCGACGCCGCCAAGGGCGTGGAAGCGCAGACCATCAAGCTGCTGGAAGTCTGCCGCCTGCGCAACACGCCCATCATCACTTTCGTGAACAAGCTCGACCGCGAAGTGCGCGAGCCGATGGAGCTGCTGCAGGAAATCGAGTCGGTGCTGAACATCGACTGCGCGCCGATCACCTGGCCGCTCGGCATGGGCAAAGCCTTCCGCGGCGTCTGGCACCTGCTGCACGAGCAGCTCATGCGCTTCGCGCCCGGCGAGGAACGCGCCGACGGCAGGACCGAACTGATCGAAGGCCTGGCCAACCCGAAGCTCGACGAACTCTTCCCGATGGAGATCGGCCGCCTGCGCGAGGACGTCGAACTGATCCAGGGCGCCAGCCACCCTTTCGACATCACCGCCTTTCTTGCCGGCACGCAGAGCCCGGTGTTCTTCGGCTCCGGCATCAACAACTTCGGCGTGCGCGAGATCCTGCAGGCGCTGGTCGAGTGGGCGCCGCCGCCGCAGCCGCGCGACGGCGGCACGCGCATGGTGCAGCCGGCGGAGGCGCCCTTCTCCGGCTTTGTCTTCAAGATCCAGGCCAACATGGACCCGAAGCACCGCGACCGCATCGCCTTCTTCCGCGTCTGCTCGGGCCGCTACACGCCGGGCATGAAAGTCAGCCACCGCAGGACGGCGAAGGAAATCAAGCTCGCCAACGCGCTCACCTTCATGGCCAACGAGCGCGTGGCGAGCGAGGACGCCGTGGCCGGCGACATCATCGGCATCCATAACCACGGCCAGTTGCAGATCGGCGACACGCTCACCGAGGGCGAGGCGCTCGGCTTCAAGGGCATCCCCTACTTCGCGCCGGAGCTCTTCCGCGTCGCCCGCCCGCGCGACCCCTTCAAGTCGAAGCAACTGGAGAAGGGCCTGCAGGAACTCGGCGAGGAAGGCGCGATCCAGGTGTTCCAGGCGACGGTGAGCAACAACCTGCTGCTCGGCGCCGTCGGCGTGCTGCAGTTCGAGATCGTCGCCCAGCGCCTCGCCACCGAGTACAAGGTCGACGCGATTTACGACGCCGCCAGCATCTCCACCGCGCGCTGGCTCACCTACCCCGACGAGGCCACCCGCCGCGACTTCGAGCGCGAACAGGCCGCCGCGCTCGCCACCGACGTCGACGGCAACCCGGTCTTCCTGGCGACCAACAAGTACAACCTGCAGATCACCCAGGAACGCTGGACCAAGGTGGGCTTCCACACCACGCGCGAGCACGGCCAGCGCGTGGTGCACGCGTAGCCGCCCTTCCTCCCTCTCCCGCCTGCGGGAGAGGGCCGGGGAGAGGGAAGTCAGCCTCTGCGACGCGGCGCGAGATACCGGCGCAAGCTATTTCGAGCGCCTTCTGACCAGCCCCAGCTTCTTCCTCGCACTGCCCGACAGCAGCGGCGGCGTGATCATCCTGCGCAGCCACTTCAGCGTCGTCATCGGTTTTTCAACGAAGTAGCGCTCCCGCAATTCCGAGAAGCCCTTTTCGAAGCCGGCCAGGGACGGTTGGTCTCCCTTGAATCCGATCCCGACAACGGTATGGGGAAACTTCCTGACGCCGACATAGCCCACGAAGCAATGCGCAAAAGGCTTCAGGAGCGACCTGAAGGCCTCCGGCGTGAAGCGCCAGTAGTCGTAGGGATAATCATGGATGGGGAAATCCATGACGCTGGTGAGGACGGCGATCCCCTCCGGGTTGAGTATGCGGTGAATCTCCTCTACCGCCTTGTGCGGATATTCGACATGCTCCAGTGTGTCCAGGCAGAGCACGGTACTCGCTGTCGCGTCGGGCAGGGCGACATCGTGGAGATTGAGAATGATGTCCACGCCCGGCCCCTCGCGCATGTCGGCGCCGACGTACTGCATGCCTGGAAAAAGTGGTCGCAAATCCGCCAGTTGCTCCTGGCCGGGGACGAGAAAAGACCCGAACTCATACACCGGCCCCTTGAGGGGCAGCGTCTCGCAGGTCAGCGCGACGAAATCCCTGATCAGCTCACGCATCGATCTCCCTTGCTTATTGTTGACCCGGCAAGACTACAACAATTCGCTATGTCGAAGCCCCGTTCTTCCGCTCCAGCCCATACCGCCCCAGCTTCGCCCGCAGGCCCACGCGTGACAGCCCCAGTTCGTCCGCCACGCGCGTCTTGTTCCAGCGGTGGCGCACCATCGCCTCCTTGAGCACGCGCGCCTCGAGCATTTCCAGGCGGTCCTTGAGCGAGCCGTTGATGCCGGAGAGCATGCGCAGTTCCGGCTCCTCCTCGACGCTGGCGGCCTGCACGACGCGGCCGTTGAGGTATTCGGCGCCGAGCCAGTCGCCGTCGCACAGCGCCAGCATGCGGTGGATCTCGTTCTGCAGCTCGCGCACGTTGCCCGGCCAGCGGTAGGCCGTCAGGCAGTCCATCGCCTCCTGGCTAAAACCCTTCACCGGCTTGCCGAGCGACTGCATCGCCGCGTCAAGCACCTGCTGGGCGATGAAGGGGATGTCCATCGGCCGCGAACGCAACGCCGGCACATGCAGCGTCATGGTGGACAGGCGGTAGTAGAGATCCTGGCGGAAGCGGCCCTGGCGCACGTCCTCCTCGAGGTCGCGGTTGGTGGCGGAGATCACGCGCACATCCACCGAGATGGTCTTCGCGCCGCCAACCGGACGGATCTCGCCCTCCTGCAGCACGCGCAGCAGCTTCACCTGGAAGGCCGGCGAGGTCTCGCCGATCTCGTCGAGGAAGATGGTGCCGCCGTCAGCCTGTTGGAAGAGGCCGATGCGGTCCTCGTAGGCGCCGGTGAACGAGCCGCGCTTGTGGCCGAACAATTCCGATTCGAGCAGGGTGTCCGGCAGCGCGCCGCAGTTCTCGACGACGAAGGCCTTGTCGGCGCGTCCGCTGCGGTAGTGCATGGCGCGCGCCAGCAGCTCCTTGCCGGTGCCGGATTCGCCGGTGATGAGCACGGAAATGTCGTAAGGGGCGATGCGCTCAACGAGGTGGCAGAGGTCGTTCATCGGGCTGTCCGGCGCGCGCACCAGGCGGTCGGTGTCGAAGGCGCGCTTGACCAGTTGCCGCTTGGCCTCGACGCGGCTGCGCACGACCGGGCCGGCGGTGCGCAGTTCGATGTTGAGGCGCTGGTTCTCCTGCTGCAGGCGGTAGAGCTCGGCCGCCGCGCGCACGGTGAGCAGCAGCGGCTCGGGCTGCCAGGGCTTGAGCAGGTACTGGTAGATGCCGGCCTCGTTGATGCCGGAGATGATGTCCTCGGTCTCGGTGTAGCCGGAGACGATGATGCGCACCGTGTCGGGCCAGCGCGTGCGCGCCTCCTTCAGCGTCTGCACGCCGGAGAGGCCGGGCATGCGCTGGTCGCAGAGGATCACCTGCACCGGCTCGCGCTCGAGCACGGCCAGCGCCTGTTCGCCGCTGGTGGCGGTGAGCACCTCGAATTCCTCTTCCAGGGTGCGTCGCAGGGTCTCCTGCGAGCGGACCTCGTCGTCGACCACCAGGATTGTCGGTAGCGTTGCCATATAAACCTCCAAAAACACCTTTGTAGGTCGGCCTTCAGGCCGACGCAGTTGCCATAGTCGGGCTGAAGCCCGACCTACGCTGCGTTCCGCGACTTAAGCGCGGACTGTTTCTGCCACATGTTCTGCCGGTGCCGCGCCAGGTGCAGCGGCGTCCACGCGTGCGGCACGCGATGCACGAAGTGGTAGCGCGCGACGTGGTAGCTCGGATCGAAGCCGTAGAAGTTGAGCTTCATGCGCGCCAGCTCTTCCTGCCGGTGGGCTTCGAGCGGCTTCACCGCCTCGTCGCGGGCGCGGGCGGCGCGCTTTTCCTCGATCAGTTGCGCCAGGTCGGGCCGCGCCGCGAGTTCGATGGCCTGCCGCTGCACCTGCGCCGCAAAGGTAGGAACGTCCGTGCCGAAGCTCTCATCGATGAGGCCCTGCTCCACCCCCTGACGCGCACCAATGGGCAGACGGTTCTGCGTGACGGCCTGCGCCCGCTCGGCGCCGACGCGGCGCGGCAGCAGGTAGGTCCAGTACTCCGAGCCGTAGAGGTTGCCCATGCCCTTGTAGTGCGGGTTGAGGATGACGCCCTCGCGCACCAGCACGCGGTCGGCCGTCAGGGCCAGAAAGACGCCGCCGGCACCGGCATTGCCCTGCAGCGCCGCGATGACGTAATGGCTGCCGCAATCGAGGATGGCGCGGCACAGGTCATCCATGGCGTTGATGTTGGCCCAGGATTCGTCGGCGGGACTCTCGGCCACCTCGATGGTGTTCAGATGAATCCCGTTCGACCAGAAGTCCGGCCCGCCCATCAGCACGATGACCTTCGTCTCGCGCTGCGTCGCCGCGACGAAGGCGTCGCGCAGGCGCAGGCAGTCGGCGGTCGACATGGCGCCGTTGTAGAAATCGAAGTGCAGGAAGCCGACGCCGCCCTCCTCTTCATAGGCGATATCCTGCCACGTCGCGGCATCGCGCATTGGCAGCGCAGGCAGCGCCGACTCGGGCACGCCGGCCGCCGCTTCGGGCAGCGCCTGCGCCGCCGGCAGCTTGAACGTGGGTTGGTCGGCTTTGCGCTTGGCGTGGGTCAGCCACACCGCGCCGTCGACCGTAGCGCGGCACAGCGCGCCCTGGCGCTGGGCGATGATCGCGCCGGGCTGGGCTCCGCGCAGCGTGCCTTCCGCATGAGCGTTGAACAGCCAGCAGTCCACGCCGGCGATGCGGTCGGCGAGGCCGGGGAAGCTGTCCGCCGCGCGCAGTTTCCTCAGCACCGTCGCCGTGTCGTCGCGCGTCCAGTCGACGCGGCGGACGTCCTGCTTCATGAGCGGGCGCTCGATGCCGCGCACATCAGGATTCGCATAGTCGAGCGGCGTCGGTGAAAATCCCCCCATCTCGTATTTCTCCACCGCCTCCAGCACGGCGGCAGTCGCCGCCTCGGTCACCTCGTTGCGGTAGAGGCTGCTCTTCCTCGCCGCGCGCATGGGAAAAGTCCGCGTCGCCCAGATGTCGCCGCCGTCCATCACGGCGTTGGCCTGCAGCACGGTAACGCCCCACTCCGCTTCGTCGTTCATGATCGCCCAGTCGAGCGCCGAGGGGCCGCGGTCGCCGACGATGCCCGGGTGCACCACCAGGCAGACCCGTTCGCGCCACACCGCCTCGGGGATGGCCCGCTTGAGGAAGGGCGCGATGACGAGATCGGGCCGGAACAGGGCGACCGCCTCGATGGCGACGTTGTCGTTGATGTCGAACTCGATGGAGACCTCGTGGCCGCGCGCGCTCAGCTCGACGTAGAGGCGCTGGGCGAGGCTGTTGAAGGAGTGGGTGAGGAAAAGAACCTTCATCAACATATCCTCGGCAACTGCTCGCCGGTGAGCCAGTCGACGATGCGCTTGCCGCCGAAGCCGGTCTCCATCTGCACGAAATGCTGCGGGTCGGCGTGCACCGAGCCGATGATTGCGGCTTCCGCGCCGAGCGGATGCGCGCGCATCGTCGCGAGCAATGTCTCGGCGTGCTCCGCCGCGCAGATGCAGACCAGTTTGCCCTCGTTGGCGACGTAGAGCGGGTCGAGGCCGAGGAACTCGCAGGCGGCCTCCACTTCCTCGCGCACCGGTATGGCCTCCTCGCGCAACATCATGCCGACGCCGGACTGGCGGGCGATCTCGTTCAGCGTCGTGGCCAGCCCGCCGCGCGTCGGGTCGCGCAGGGCGTGGATGTCCGGCACCGCCTCGACCATACGCGCGACGAGGTCGTGCAGGGCGGCCGTGTCGGACCGGATCGTCGTCTCGAAGCCAAGGCTTTCGCGTTGCGCCATGATGGCCACGCCGTGGTCGCCCAGCGTGCCGGAGACGAGGATGGCGTCGCCCGGCCGCGCCCGGTCGCCGGAGATGTTCACGCCCGCCGGCACCACGCCGACGCCGGTGGTGGTGATGAAGACGCCGTCGCCCTTGCCGCTCTCCACCACCTTGGTGTCGCCCGTCACGATCGGCACGCCGGCTTCGCGCGCGGCCTGCGCCATCGATTCGACGATGCGCTTGAGGTCGGCGAGCGGGAAGCCCTCTTCCAGGATGAAGCTCGCCGAGAGGTAGAGCGGCTTCGCGCCCGACATGGCGACGTCGTTCACCGTGCCGTGCACCGACAGGCAGCCGATGTCGCCGCCGGGGAAGAACAGCGGCGAGACGACGTGCGAATCCGTCGCCATCACCATGCGCCCGTTCGGCACGGCGAAGCAGGCGTTGTCGTTGGCCGCGCGCAGCCACTCGTTGTCGAAGGCGGCAAGGAACAGCTCCTCGATCAGCTGCGCCATCGCCCGCCCGCCGCTGCCGTGGGTCATGTCCACGCGGCCGCGCTTGAAGTCGATGGGGCGGATGTAGCCTTTTCTCACGGTGCTCATGGGGTCACAGCGTCCTTGTAGCGGCCGTAGGTGTAATGCGCCGCGCACGCCCCTTCCGAGCTCACCATGCAGGAGCCCATCGGATTCTCGGGCGTGCACACCGTGCCGAAGATCTTGCAGTCCTGTGGGCGCTTGAGGCCGCGCAGGATCGCGCCGCACTCGCAGGCCTTGTTGTCGGCCACCGACTTGTATTCGATGCCGAAGCGGCGCTCGGCGTCGAAGGCCGCGTACTTCGCCTTGATGCGCAGCGCGCTGTAGGGCACCTCGTTGAGGCCGCGCCATTCGAAGCTCTTGCGCAGCTCGAACACCTCGGCCACAAGGTTCTGCGCCTTGACGTTGCCCTCGCGCGTCACCGCGCGGGAGAACTCGTTCTCCACCTCGGCGCGGCCCTCGTTCAATTGCCGCACCAGCATGAGGATGGCCTGCATGACGTCGAGCGGCTCGAAGCCGGCGATCACCACCGGCTTCTCGTATTCCTCGGCGAAATGCTCGTAGGGCTGGCTGCCGATCACCGTCGACACATGGGCCGGGCCGATGAAGGCGTCGAGCGGCACCGTGCCGTGGAGCCTGACTTCAGGCGACTCGAGGATGTTGGCGATGGCCGAGGGCGTCAGCACGTGGTTGCAGAACACCGTGAAATTGGTCAGGCCGAGCTGCGCCGCCTGCTGGATGACCACGGCCGTCGGCGGCGTGGTCGTCTCGAAGCCGATGGCGAAGAACACCACTTCGCGCTCCGGGTTGTCCTGCGCCAGCTTCAGGGCGTCGGCGCTGGAATACACCATGCGCACGTCGGCGCGTTTGTTGCCAACCCCGGCCTTGGCCTTCAGCAGCGAGAGCCCGCCGGAAGCCGGCACGCGCAGGCAGTCGCCGTAGGTGGCGAGGATGACGCCCTTGTTCAATGCGAGGTCGATGGCGTTGTCGATGCGGCCTATGGGCAGCACGCACACCGGGCAGCCGGGGCCATGGATCAGGCGAATATTGGCCGGCAGCAGATCGGAGAGGCCGTAGCGCGAGATGGCGTGCGTGTGGCCGCCGCAGAATTCCATGATGTGGTAGCGGCGTTCGGGCTGCACCTCGCGCGCTATGGCGCCGGCCAGCGCGCGCGCCGTATTGCCATCACGGAATTCGTTGATGTATTTCATGCTGCGGGCGTACCCAGACTCGCCCCCATGCTCTCGTCCAGTTCTGAGAACAGCGCCAGGGTCTTCTCGGCCTCCTCCGCGTCGAGCTTTTGGATGGCGTAGCCGACGTGCAGGATGACGTAGTCGCCGACGGCGATGCCGTCGACCAGCGCCAGCGAGATTTCCTTGCGCACGCCGCCGACGTCGACCAGCGCCTGGTCGCCTTCGAACAGTTCAACCACCTTGACCGGAATGGCGAGACACATCGCTGATCACCCTGTCCTTTCAGAACGCCGACTGGGCGCGCTTGCACTCCAGCACGCCCTTGCGCCCGGTTTCCTCGTCCACCTGCTGCAACTGGGAACGCGCATACAGCGCGCCCATTTTCACTTCCTGCCAGACGTAATAGTTTTTTCCAGGCTGAGTCGTCAGCAGCAGGATGGAAACATTGGACGCATGGGACTTGATCTCATGCTGGCCGGACTCGACTTCCCATACGAAATAGGTCATGGGAGCGCTTTCTCCTGCCACCTTCCCATCGAGCGACAGCGTCATCGCAATGGCACCGCCGAAAGTCTCGTTGCGATAGACGTAGATGTTCGATTTATCGGGCTTGACGGAAAAAGCCTTTGCCCGCGAGTCGTCTTCCACTGATGTCATCGGCACCGAAGCACAGCCCGTCACCAGCACTACCAGCGCCAGCATCAGCCCTACCAGTGTGTTCTTCTTCATTTCGATCTCCCTTGAATGGAATCAGTTGCCGCCTTGCATCGCCACCCACGCCTGCCCCAGGCTGAGGCCGCCGTCGTTGGGCGGCGTCTGGCGCGCTTCCAGCACTTCGAATCCTTTCGCTTCCAGCCGCCGCCGCACGCCCCCGCTCAGGATGCGGTTGAGGAAACAGCCGCCGCCCAGCGCGACGCGGGCAATGTCGCTTTCGCTGCCGGCCCGCCCGACCCACGCCGCCAGCGCGGCGGCGAAGGTGGCGTGGAACAGCGCGGCGGCGAGGCCGGCGTCCCGCTCGTCGGCCAGGCGCCCCAGCAAGGGCAGCAGGTCGAGCGTGCCGTCCTCGCCGAGGACGAATCCGCCTTCCATGGCGTCCACCTCGCCGTGCTGCGCAGACTGACTTTCATAGAGCATCGCCGCCTGGCCCTCGAAGGCGGCGACCTCGCGCACGCCGGCCAGCCCCGCCGCGGCGTCGAAGAGCCGGCCGCAGCTCGAGGTGGGCGGCGTGTGGGCGTTGCCGCCGAGCATCATGGCGACCGCGCCGGCGGCACGCTGCTGCGGAAAGCGTTCGCGGATTTCGCCGCCGCGCCCCAATGCGAAGAGCGCCGCAGCGGCCATGCGCCACGGTTCGCGCGCTGCCTTGTCGCCGCCGGGCATCGGCAACTCGCGCAGATGGCCGAGGCGGGCGAAGCGTTCGTTGTCCACCTGCAGCAGTTCGCCGCCCCAGGTGCCTTTGTCGGTGCCCATGCCGACGCCGTCGAGGGCCAGGCCGAGCAGCGGCCCTGTCGCGCCATGCTCCGCCGCCACCGCGGCGATGTGGGCATGGTGGTGCTGCACGGCGACGGATTTCAGGCCGCGGCCACGGGCGAAGTCGGCGGCGAAGCGCGTGCTGTGGAAGTCCGGGTGCAGGTCATGGGCGACGCGCTCCGGCTCGATCTCCAGCAGGTCCATCATGCGCTGAGCGGTTTCTTCCAGCGCGCGGCAGGTCGGCGCGTTGTCGAGGTCGCCGATGTGCTGGGAGAGGAAGGCTTCGTCGCCGCGCGTGAGGCAGAGGGTGTTCTTGAGGAAGCCGCCGGTGGCGAGGACGGAGGGACCGGATCTCGCCAGCCGGATGGCCTGCGGGGTGAAGCCGCGGGCGCGGCGGATGAATTGGGGCCTTGCCCCCTCTCCCCCGCCCTCTCCCCGAGGGGAGAGGGGGTGGGCGGTGCGGATCACGCTGTCGTCGACGCGCGTAACGATTTCCCGGTCGTGCATCAGATACGCGTCGGCGATGCCTTGCAATCTCTCTAGCGCTTCGTCGTCATCGCGCACGATGGGTTCGCCGCCGGGGTTGGCGCTGGTCATCACCAAAGTCAGCCGCTGGGACACGGCGAGCCAGTCGGTGCCGGCCGGCCGGCCTGCGGCCTCGTGGAAGAGCAGGAACTGGATGGGCGTGCAGGGCAACATCGCGCCGAGTTCGGCGAGGCCGGGCGCGACGCCCGGCAGCGCTTCATCGCAGCCTGCGCGTTTCCTGAGCAGCACCACCGGCCGTTCGCGCGATTCGAGCAGCGTGCGCGCGCTTTCCGCCACCTCGGCGAAGGCATCGACGGAAGCGGCATTCGCCAGCATCACGGCGAAGGGTTTCTCCTCGCGGTTCTTGCGCGCGCGCAGGCGCGCCACCGCCTCGGCATTGCGCGCGTCGCAGGCGAGGTGGTAGCCGCCGAGGCCCTTGATGGCGACGATCTCGCCGCGCGCGAGGCGTGCCAGTGTTTCGGCGATGGGGTCGGCCACATCGAGCAGTTTGCCCGCCGCATCGCGCATCGCGAGGCGCGGACCGCACGCTGGACAGGCATTCGGCTGGGCATGGAAGCGGCGGTCGGCCGGCTCGTCGTATTCGCGCCGGCAGTCCGGGCACATGGCGAACTTGGCCATGCTGGTCTGCGGCCGGTCGTACGGCAGCTTGCGCGTCAGGGTGTAGCGCGGGCCGCAATGCGTGCAGTTGATGAAGGCGTGGCGCCAGCGGCGGTTGGCGGCATCGAACAGCTCGGCGAGGCAGTCCGGGCAGGTGGCGGTGTCGGGCGTCACCGCGGTGTTCGCCGTGCCGTGGCGGCTGACTTTTATTTCGAAGCCGTGCGCGCCGCTCGCCGGCGCCTCAACCGCTTCCACGGCCGTGACGCTCGCCAGCGGCGGCGCCTCGGTTTCGAGGCGGAGGATCAATGACGCCAGCGCCCCAGGCGAGCCCTGCGCCTCGATGTCCACGCCCTCGCCGTCGTTGCGCACCCAGCCGGCGATGTTCAGTTCCTGCGCGAGGCGATAGACGAAGGGCCGGAAACCGACGCCCTGCACCTGCCCGCGCACGCGGATGCGGCGGCAGACGGAAGCGGAGGCAAGCGTGACAGTCATTGTGGGAGCGGCGTCCGCGCCGCGATCAGGCGCCGTTTCGCGGCGTGGGCGCCGCTCCCACGACGCCGCGCTCCAGCCAGGCGATCCACTCGTCCATGCCCGCGCCGCTCTTCGCCGAGACCTGCAGCACCGCGATCTTCGGATTGACGCGGCGCGCGTACCCGATGCACTTCGCCACGTCGAAATCCAGGTGCGGCAGCAGGTCCGTCTTGGTCAGCAGCATGAGGTCGCTGGCGGCGAACATGTTGGGGTACTTGAGCGGCTTGTCCTCGCCCTCGGTGACGGAGAGGATCACCACCTTGTGCGCCTCGCCGAGGTCGAACTCCGCCGGGCACACCAGGTTGCCGACGTTCTCGATGAGCAGCAGGCCGCCCTGCGCGAGGTCGAGCCGCTCGAAGGCGTGGCCGACCATGTGCGCGTCGAGGTGGCAGCCCTTGCCGGTGTTCACCTGGATGGCCTGCGCGCCGGTGGCGCGGATGCGCTCGGCGTCGTTGCTGGTCTGCTGGTCGCCCTCGATCACCGCCAGCGGATGGCGGCCGGCCAGCCGCTTGATGCTCTCGACAAGCAGCGTGGTCTTGCCCGAGCCGGGGCTCGAGACGAGGTTGATGGCAAAGTGGCCGCGCGCCTGCCACAGCGTGCGGTTGGCGCCGGCGTAGGCGTTGTTCTTGGCGAGGATGTCCTGCTCGATCTGCACCATGCGGCCTGGCGAGAGGCCCGGCGCGTGCGCGTGTTCATGTCCGTGGGAATGTTGTCGCGGCGCATAGCTCAAGCCGCCCGGTGCATGCGTGTGAGGATGCGGGTGCGCATGTTCGCCGTCATGGCCGTGGGCATGGCTGTGCACCGTGCCGTCCTCGTGGCGGTGCTCGTGTTCATGGTCACCTTCAATTTTCGTTTCGCCCTGGCCGCAGCCGCACACTGTGCACATAACTCTTCCTCCTGTATTCGCATGTAGGTCGGGCTTCAGCCCGACTTCGGCGCTTGATCTGCCGCTGCTGTCGGGCTGAAGCCCGACCTACAGACCTACTCCACTTCCAGTTCCTTGACGCGCATTTCCGTGCCGCCCTGCACCTGCAATTGGTAGCCGCCGCAGCGCGGGCACGGGTCGTAGCGCTCCGCCACCGGCACCGTATCGCCGCACTGCATGCACCAGCTCGTGCCCGGCACGGCGACGATCTCCAGCGCGGCGCCTTCCGCCACGCTGCCGCGCGTCACCGCGTCGAAGCAGAAGCGCATCGCCTCCGTCTCCACGCCGGAGAGCGCGCCGATCTCCAGCCACACTGTCTTCACGCGCGCGAAGCCGTTTGTCCTGGCGTGGTCCTCGATGATGGAAAGCACGCCTTCCGCCAGGCTCATCTCATGCACGCGCCACGCTCACTTCGTAGGCCACGCAGGGATCGAGCGCATGCGCCAGCAGGCCGGCGGCGCCGCGCGCTTCCGTCTCGCTCTTCGCCGGGCAGCCCAGCAGGCCGCGCACGAAGGCGCCCCGCGGATGGAAATTCCATTCCGTCGGCGCGACGATGCGGTAATGCGCCACCCGGTCGCCCGCCAGCGTCACCTGATGCAGCAGCGTGCCGCGCGCCGTCTCCACCGCCGCGACGCCCCGACGGAAGTCCCCTTGGGGGATGCCGACGCCGGGCCGGGGCGAGGCGCTGCGGATGCCCGTCGCGCGCGGCTCGCGCAACTGTTCGGGCAATTGCGCCAGTTCGATCAGCCGCGCCAGCAGCCGCGCCGCCACCGTGACGCCGTACTGGTTGATCTCCCGCATCAGCACGGGATGCCCCAACTGGCGCGCCAGGGCGCCGGTTTCCGCCGGCTCGCCCTGCCAGTCCGGCCGCTGCGCGAAGTCGGGCTCGGCCTCCAGCCTGGCGGACAAGGCGGGCAAATCATCCGCTGCCAGCCACGGCAATTGGCCAAAATCCCCGCCCAGCCGCAAGGTGCGCAGGCGCGACAGCATGCGCTGCATCGGCGCGTCGCCGCGCGCCACCCATTTTTCGAATCCTGCCGGACGCAGCCCCAGCCAGGTGCGGGGCGACATCTCGTACACGGCGCGCTCCAGCAATTCCTCCGCGGCGCCGGCAACGTCCTGCCAGCGCAGTTCGTCCTTGGCCGTGGCGATGCGGCGGCGCAGATCGGCCAGCTCGCCCGGCCGCGCGGCCTCGCCGAGCAGTGCGGGCAGATCGATCAGCAGGCGCCAGGTGTATTCCTGCAGGCATTCGCCGGCGATGGCGCGTTCGCGCGCTGCGCGCACCGCCTCGTCGGCTGTTTCGCCGCGCGCCGCCTCGCAGGCCGCCGCCGCGGCGGCACCCTGCGCCCGCCCGCACACGCTGAACAGGAGCGGCACCAGTCGCACGGCTTCCGCGGCCGGCTTGCCCTCCAGGATGCGGCAGGCGGCCAGTGGCCGGCTCGACCGGATCGACACACCGGTTATCTGCTTGCCATCCCAGACCACGTCGAGCTGCAGTTTTCCTTCAGCGATCATCGCCTTTCCATTCTGCAAGGCCTCTTGGATATCAAGAAGCATGCCGGTTTAAAAGACAGATAATGCCATTCATGAACAATGGCTTGCAAATATTTAAGAGGTCTGAATCGATAAATCCTTCCACCTCGCGGATCGAATTGGAAGGGGATTGACCGGTAAGCGGTTTATCGCCCGCCGGGATGGGTCAGTCCGCTGTCGGCCAGGCACCGCCGAGCAGCGACTCGACATGGCCCAGTGCGGCTTCCAGATTGCCCCGTGCCATGGGGCTGAGCGGCTCGCCCAGTTCGAAGGTCTCGCCGCGCACCGTCAGCAGCCAGGCCGGCGGCGGATCGCCGCCGGTGATCTGGCGGAACACCGCCAGCAGGGCCTCCGGCTTCATGGCATGGGTGGTGTAGCCGAAATCACGCAGCGGCTGCAGGGGGCCGAAGGCAAAGGGCGCCGCGCAGGACACGCTGGCATCGACGAAAAGCACGCGGCTGCGTCCTTCCAGGTCGAGGGCATGCTCGGGCTGCAACTGGAAGTCGGTGAGCAGGGTCACGCCGCCCCACTCGGGATGCTGCGGCAAGGCCGCCTCGAGCCGCTCGATCAGCGCCGGCCCGAGGGCATCGTCGCCGCGGGATGGATTGCCCCAGCCGAAGATCAGCACCTTTTTAGCCTGCTCCCTCTCCCGCTGGCGGGAGAGGGTTGGGGTGAGGGTGGGACGGCCGCTTGCCCCTCACCCCAGCCCTCTCCCCGCAAGCGGGGAGAGGGAGATAAGTGCGCAGGCCTCATACCGTATCCCTGCACAGCCGGTCGATCACGCTGCCGTCGGCGTCGATCAGCTCCGCCTCCAGCGGCATCTTGCCCAGCGCGTGCGTGGCGCAGGAGAGGCAGGGGTCGAAGGCGCGGATGGCGACTTCGATGTGGTTGAGCAGGCCCTCGGTGAGCTGGCGCCCGTCGAGGTACTGCAGGGCCACCTGGCGCACCGCCTCGTTCATCGCCTGGTTGTTGCTGGTGGTCGACACGATCAGGTTGGCGCTGACGATCTGGTCGTCCTCGTTGACGCGGTAGTGGTGGATCAGCGTGCCGCGCGGCGCCTCGATGACGCCAACGCCGCGCAAATGGCGCTCGCCGCGCACGACGAGGTCGCCACCGGAGAGGTCATTGTCGAGCAGCAGCTCCTTGATGCCCTCGGCCGCGTGCAGCATCTCGATCATGCGCGCCCAGTGGTAGCCGAGCGGCGCCGAGAGGGCCGCGCCGCCGTCGAAGGCCTTGAAGGCGACGCGCTCGGCCTCGGCCAGCTCGGTCGGGATGAAGTCGCACTGCGCCACGCGCGCCAGCGGGCCGACGCGGTACCAGCCGGCCTCGGTGCCCTTCGAGACGATGAAGGGGAACTTCATGTACGACCAGGGTTTCACTTCCTCGTGGATGTACTCGTAGTAGCTCTGGTAGTCGGCGTGGTCGAAGATCGTGCCGCCCTGCCCGTCAGTGGCGCGCAGGCCGCCGTGGTAGAGGTCGAGCGCGCCGTCGGCGCGTATCAGGCCGAGGAAGCTCGAGTCGAAGCGTCCGAATGACTTGTACAGCGCCGCATGGTCGATGAAGAGGTTCTTGATGATGCCGACCGCCTCCTGGCTCCAGGCGATGATGGTGTCGATGTC
>WBZL01003013.1_pt1 | contig 15804 bp, 15 predicted proteins | sample 5204291 | NCBI WGS metagenome assembly WBZL01 (sample SAMN12344345, study PRJNA552823) | activated sludge metagenome | biome: Activated sludge suspended growth; feature: Nitrification reactor; material: Wastewater; isolation source: activated sludge from nitrification reactor of wastewater...
CGGATCCCACCCTACGTGACCTCGTCGCCCGGCTCGCCGTCGGCGACGCCACGGTCGGCCAGCTCGCGGCGCCGTACGACGTCAGCGTGCAGGCCGTCTCCAAGCACCTGAAGGTGCTCGAGGGGGCCGGCCTGGTCACCAAGTCCCGGGATGCACAGCGGCGGCCGGTCCACCTGGAGGCGGAGGTGTTCGACCTGATGACCGCGTGGATCGAGCGCTACCGCCGGCAGGCCGAGGAGCGCTACCAGCGTCTCGACGCCGTCCTTGCCGAGATGATCGGGACCGCCACCGAGCTGCCCGAGGGGCAGCCCACCAGCGAAGGAGCAGCGTCATGAGTCAGACCGCCACCGAGGGCTACAGGACCGCCCGGATCGAGGCCGACCCGGAGCTGCCCATCATCCGTATCACCCGCGACTTCCGGGCCACGCCGACGCAGCTCTTCCGCGCCCACACCGACCCCGAGCTGTTCTCGCGCTGGGTCGGGCCGACCTCGATCGCAGCCGAGATTGACCAGTGGGACGCCCGCGATGGCGGCAGCTGGCGCTACGCCGCGCGCCGCGACGACTTCGAGACGTGGTTCCGCGGCTGCTTCCATCAGGGCGCGCCGGAGCGGATCGTGCAGACCTTCACCTGGGAGGAGCAGCCCGACGGGGTCGCCCTCGAGACGCTGACCTTCGAGGACCTCGGCAACGGCTGGACCCGGCTGCACGCCCAGTCGCTGGTCGACAGCTTCGAGGGTCGCGACGCGTGGCTGGCCTCCGGCATGGAGACCGGGGTCAACGAGGGCTATGCCGCTCTCGACGACCTCATCGCCGACGGTGCGGCCGGCTGACGTGGCACTCCCCGCCGATCCGGCCGAGCGGCACCGCGTGATCGCGGGCACCTTCACCGACCGGGTCAGGGGTGTCCGCGACTGGGCCAAACCCTCGCCGGTCCGGGAGTGGACCGCCCGCGACGTGGTGCGCCACCTCGTCGAGTGGTTCCCCGGCTTCCTCGCCGGCGGCACCGGCATCGCGCTCGTCGCGGGCCCACCGGTCGACGACGACCCGGTCGGGGCGTGGGAGTCCCAGGCCGACGCCGTCCAACGCCTGCTCGACGACCCCCACACCGAGAGCCTGGTGCTGGCCAACCCCCACCTCGGCGAGCTTCCGCTGGCCACGGCCATCGACCGCTTCTATACCGTCGACGTCTTCATGCACACCTGGGACCTCGCCCGGGCCACCGGTCAGGACGACGTCCTCGACCCCCAGCTCTGTGAGGAGCTCGTGACCGGGATGGCCTCGGTCGAGGCTGCGATGCGCGGCTCCGGGCAGTACGGCGCCGCGGTCGCCGTTCCCGCCGACGCCGGCCCCCAGGATCGTCTCCTCGGGTTCATCGGCCGTGACCCGGCCTGGCGGCCGGCGGCTCGCTAGCGGCGTGCCGGTTTCACCGCCGCACCGGGGACACGGTCACTGTCAGGCCACCCACTGGACGAGCTGCCAGACGATCCCGTTGGGGTCGACGTACTGGCAATAGCGCTCGCCCCAGGGCTCGGTCTCCGGAGGTGTCACGACACGCGCGCCGGCAGCAGCGATGCGGGCGTGCTCGGCATCGAGGTCATCGACCACCAGGGCGAGCAGCAGACCCTGCCCGGCCGGGCCGGCGATCTCGGCGGGTTTGAACGTTGGCAGCCCGGTCTCCAGGAAGATCACGTTCACTCCGGCCGAAGGGTGTGTCAGTGACACGAAGCCGTCTGCGGCCATCGCGTGGGAGAAGCCGAAGTGCTCGATCGCGAAGGTGGCGGACGCTTCGACATCGGCGACGTTGAGCGACACGGCGGTGCTGGTGACCTGCATGGGGGTCCTCTCGCTAAATAACGTACAGCGTACAGAGTATATCCAACGTCGCACGCCCTAGGATCATTCCCGTGGTGCGACCGCTCATCGACCTGCTGTGGCGCGACCACCCCCAGGCGCCTCGCGGCGGCACCCGTGGACCTCGATCCCGGACGGACACCGGCGACGTGGTACGCCGTGCCATCGCGCTGGCTGACGTCGACGGGCTGCAGGCGGTCACGGTCCGCGCCGTCGCCCAGTCCCTCGGGATCGCGACCATGTCGGTCTACACGCACGTCAACAGTCGCGACGACCTGCTGGTTCTCATGGCGGACGACGTGCACGCCGGCATGGACCTCCCGACGTACGGCCGGGCCGGCTGGCGCACCCGCGTCCGGCGGGTGGCGGAGGCCAACCTGGGGCTCCTGATGGAGCATCGCTGGTTGGTCGAGATCGTGGACGAGCGGACCGCGTTAGGGCCCGGAACTATCCGCAAGTACGACCACGAGCTCCAGGCCTTGGATGGCACCGGACTAAAGGACGTCGACTGCGACGCTGCGCTCACCTTCGTGCTCGACTTCGTCCGGGCGAGCGCGCGGGCTCGGCTGCCGGTGAGACCCACGCCCGAGGTCGGGGCGGCATGGTCGGAGTCGGCGCAGCGTCTGGCTGCCTATCTCGGTGGTGACTATCCGACCGCGCAGCGCGTGGGGCAGGCGGCCGGCGAGGAGATGGCCGGCCCCTCCAGTCCTGGCCACGCCTGGACCTTCGGACTGGCGCGGGTGATCGACGGTCTCGCGGCCGTTGCCGAGGGCTGATTCGCGTCCTCGGCTTGGGCCGGTTATCCTGGTGGAGCGATACCCCCCAGGGTATCCATCAAGGGATAGCGCAAGCGACTGACCACCAGAGGAGAAACCCCATGTGCAGCCCCGTCCGTTGCCACTCGTGCAGCAAGGTGACCTGGTCCGGGTGCGGCCAGCACGTCGACATGGTCATGGCGCAGTTCGCGCCCGAGGACCGCTGCGAGTGCCAGGCCACCACCGCGCCCTCGATCGACTTCGGCTCGTTCTTCCGCCGGTGAGCACCAGCATCCACCGCACCGTCATCGTGGGCGGCGTGGCCGCGGGCATGTCCGCGGCCACCCGCCTGCGTCGCCTTGACGAGGCCATGGACATCGTCGTCCTCGAGCGCGGCGACCACGTGTCGTTCGCCAACTGTGGCCTCCCCTACCACGTGGGCGGCGTCATCGAGAACCGTGACGCCCTCCTGCTGCAGACCCCCGCGTCGCTCGCGTCGCGGTTCAACATCGACGTGCGCACCGGCAACGAGGTCGTCGCCGTCGACCGTGAGCGCCGCGTCGTCACCGTGCGCGACCGCGTCTCCGGGCAGACCTCCGAGGAGGCGTACGACGCCCTCGTGCTGGCCACCGGTGCCGCCCCGATGCGCCCGCCGATCCCCGGCGTCGAGCTGACCTATGCGCTGCGCGACCTCGCCGACATGGACGCCATCCTGGCGCGCCTCAACGACCAGGACGCGCCGACCACGGCCGTCATCATCGGGGGCGGGTTCATCGGCCTTGAGCTCGCCGAGAACCTCACCCACCGCGGCCTGTCGGTCACGGTCGTCGAGCTCGCCGAGCACGTCCTGCCGCCGCTCGACCTCGAGATGGCCGCGCTCGTCCAGCGACGGCTCGTCGAGAGCGGCGTCCGCGTCGTGACCGGCGTGGCCGCCAGTGCGGTCGACGCCGACTCGGTCACGCTGAGCAGCGGCGACACGCTGCCGGCCGACCTGGTGATCATGGCGGCGGGCGTCGTCCCGGAGTCCCGGCTGGCCCGCGACGCCGGCCTGGAGCTCTCCGAGCGCGGCGGCGTCGTCGTCGACGACCTCCAGCGCACCAGCGACTCCCACATCTATGCCGTCGGCGACGTCGCGGTGAAGCGCGACGCCCACAGCGGCGCCGGGGTCCTCGTGCCGCTCGCCCAGACCGCCAACCGCCACGGCCGCCTGGTCGCCGATGTCATCACCGGCCGGGTCACCACGGCCAAGCCGGTGCTGGGCTCGGCCATCGTGGGTGTCTTCGGGCTGACCGTCGCTGCCACGGGCTGGAACGAGAAGCGGGCCCGCGCCGAGGGTCGCGAGATCCGCGTCATCCACAGCCACCCCGCCGACCACGCCGGCTACTACCCCGGCGCCGAGGCGATGCAGCTCAAGCTCGTCGTGGACGCCGAGACCGACCTCATCCTCGGCGCCCAGGGTGTCGGCGGCTCGGGCGTCGACAAGCGCATCGACGTCATCGCGACCGCCATCCGCGGCGGCCTGACCGCGAGCGACCTGGCCGACCTCGAGCTCACCTATGCGCCGCAGTTCGGCTCCGCCAAGGACCCCGTCAACATGCTCGGCATGATCGCCGACAACATGGTCACCGGGGTCACCCGCACCATCCAGTGGCACCAGATCGAGGCCGAGGTCGAGCGCGGCTCGGTGCTGCTCGACGTCCGCACCCGTGGCGAGTACGCCGACGGCACCATCCCGACCGCGATGAACATCCCGGTCGACGAGCTGCGTGAGCGGTTCCACGAGATCCCCGAGGGGCGCATCGTGGTCACCTGCGCGGCCGGTGTCCGTGGCCACACCGCGACGCGGATCATCCGCCAGCTGGGTCACGACGACGTGGTCAACCTCGACGGTGGCTACAAGACGTTCGTGCCCGCCGTGGAGCTGCGCGGCTGCTGCGACCTGCTCGGCACCACCCGGGAGGCAGCCACGGCCAGCTCCTGAGTCGTCGAGGCCGCCCCCTGGGACACCTTGGTGGGATCCGCGTCCTGCGGGGGATGCCTCGACCCGACCCGCTTCGGCGGCCGATCCCTCCGGTGACCCCGGATGGCCGGTGGAGCGGGTGGCCCGGCGAGGCCCCTGGGGGATCCGGCGAACCCCTGGGTGAGGCCTCGCCGGGTTCGTCATGTGGCCGGTCAGATCCAGCGCTTGAACCAGATCCGCTCGATCCATTCCCGGTGGGTGATCAGCTGGTCGGTCCAGATGGGCCAGAACCACGCGAAGTTGACCAGCACCAGCACGAAGAACGACCCGGACACGATCACCCCGACGGTGCGTCTGCCCGAGGGCTCGGTCGTTCGTCCGAGAAGCTTGCCCATCACCAGCGTGATCGCCAGCACGAGGAACGGCAGGCAGAGGATCGCATAGAAGATGAAGATCGGCCGGGTGTCATAGAGCAGCCAGGGCAGCCAGGTCACCAGCGTCCCGATGACCGCCACCCCGAAGCGCCAGTCACGGGTGCCGACCCAGAGCACGGCCGACGCGATGAGGGCCAGAACGCCGCCCCACCACAGCACCGGGTTGCCGATGATGAGCACCTGGCGCAGGCAGTCGGAGTCGGCGGGCGCGTCGCACCCCTGCTCGCCGGGTTTGATGTCGAGCTGGGCGTCGGCACCGACGGGCCGGTTGACGAGCAGCCAGCCGATGGGCTTGGAGCCATAGGTGTGGGTCGCGCAGTTGAGGAAGTAGCGGTGGAACGTCAGCACGTCCTGGTGGTAGTACCACAGCGAGCGCAGTGACTGGGTGACCTCACCGGCTCCGGAGGCGTCCTTCTCGGTGGCCGTGGGCCAGCGGGCGTCGCGGTCGAACTTCACCGCCGACATGTTCTCGTTGGTGCACTGTCCGTCCCAGGAGACGAACTGGGTGTACTGCGTGCTGGACAGGTGCTCCTCGTACTGGTCGGCATGCAGCAGCCACCCCGTCCAGCTGGCGACATAGACCAGCAGCGCCACGACGACGAGCTGGACGAACGCCGGGACGCCGTCGACGACCGCCGACTTGAGCACCGACCACCGAACCCCGAACGACCGGCGGGCCCCGGCGCTCCAGAGCCAGACCATCAGCCCGAACGCCGCCAGCGGATAGGCGGCGTCCCACTTGGTGCCGACCGCCAGGCCGAAGACCACCCCGGCGAGCACGAGCCACGGCCGGAACAGCACGGCGCGCACCGGGCCGAGCCGCAGCGCGCCGCCGTCCGTGGGCACCTCTCGGCCGTCCAGCCGCCGCGCCATGCGCCGCCGGAACCAGTCCCGGTCCATCACGATGAGGTGCAGCCCGAGGAGCATGAAGAACGCGACGAAGATGTCGAGCAGGGCCAGCCGCGACAACACCAGCTGCATCCCGTCGAAGGACAACAGCAGCCCGCCGATGAGTCCCAGGGCCGTCGAGCCGGTCATGCGGCGTACGAACCGGATCATCACCAGCACCATCAGCGAGCCGATGACGGCGGCCGACACCCGCCAGCCGAACGGCGTCATGCCGAACGCCTTCTCGCCGAGGGCGATCAGCCACTTGCCGATCTCGGGGTGCACGATCATCGACGGGTCGTCGTTCCAGATGCCGGTGGTCTTGCCCTTGATGATCTGCTGGTCGGCGGCCTCGACATAGGTGCGGACATAGCCGAAGTGGGCCAGCGACCAGGCGTCCTTGGCGTAGTAGGTCTCGTCGAACAGGAACGACTTGGGCTGCCCCAGGTGCCACAGCCGCAGGAACAGGGTCAGGAAGAAGACTGCGAGGCTGCTGACCCAGCCGGTGAAGCGGTCCTCCAGGTCGACCCGGCGCAGCGCCCGGAGCGCGGCGGTCGGCACCCGCGAGCCCGTCGCCATCCGCGAGAGGCCCTCCATCGCCGGTGGGGCGACCTCCGGGGGTTCGGCGGCCTCCGGGGGCGCGGGTGGAGCCTCCGGGGTCGTCATGGTCGCCCATGCTACGGCGCCCTTCCACCGGGGCTGACATGATCGAACGGTGAGCGAACGGTTCGACGCAACTGCCCCCGCCGAGATCCAGGCTGGGGCCGGTGTGCTGGTACTGGCCGCGACCCCGATCGGCCACGCGGCCGACGCCTCGCTCCGGCTCGGCCGCGAGATCGCCGAGGCCGACGTCCTCGCGGCCGAGGACACCCGTCGGCTCAAACGGCTGTGCGGCGACCTCGGCATCCACCCGCGGGGCATGATCGTCTCCTACTTCGAGGGCAACGAGGTCGCCAAGACGCCGCTGCTGCTCGACGCCCTCCTCACCGGACAGCGGGTCGTCCTGGTCACCGATGCCGGGATGCCGAGCGTCTCCGACCCCGGCTATCGCCTGGTCGCCGCCGCGGTCGAGGCGGGCGTCCCCGTGACCGCCGTCCCCGGCCCGTCCGCGGTCCTCACCGCGCTGGCCGTGTCGGGGCTGCCGGTGGACCGGTTCTGCTTCGAGGGCTTCCTGCCCCGCAAGGACGGCGAGCGCCGCCGGCGGCTGACCGCCCTGGCCCGCGAGGAGCGGACCATGGTGTTCTTCGAGGCCCCCCACCGCACGGCAGCGGCGCTGGCGTCGATGGCCGAGGTCCTGGGGGCCGACCGGCCGGCGGCGGTGTGCCGCGAGCTGACCAAGGTCCACGAGGAGGTACGGCGTGGGCCGCTCGCCGACCTCGTCACGTGGGCGACCGACGGCGTCTTGGGCGAGGTGACCGTCGTCGTCGCGGGGGCGACCCCGGCGCCGACGGTGGCCTCCGACCGCGCCTCGCTGCGGGCGGCGGTGGCCGACCTCGAGGCGGGCGGCACGCCGCGCAAGGCGGCGATCGCGGAGGTGGCCCACCTGGCGGGTCTCCCCAAGCGCGAGGTCTATGACGCCGTCCACAAGGACATCGAGGTCGACGACGACCGCGACGGCGACGGCGACCGCGAAGGCCGGGAGGGCTCGGCATGACGCGGCCCACGCGCAGCCGGGGCGGTGAGGTGCGGGGGGCTCGGGAGCGCCCGCCGGCGCCCGAGCCGCTGCCCCGCCCCGTCGTCGACAACCACTGTCACCTCGACATCGCCGACGGCGACTGGCTCGAGACCGGGGCGGCGATCGCGGCGGCGGTCGAGGCCAACGTGACGCGCATCGTCCAGGTCGGCTGCGACCTCGACGCGGCCGCGTGGGCCGTTCAGGCCGCACGCCGCCACCCCGAGCTCGTCGCGGCCGTGGCGCTGCACCCCAACGAGGCCCCGCGCCTGGCCGCCCAGGGCCGGCTCGAGGAGGCCCTGGCTCGGATCGAGGAGCTCGCCACCGAGCCCGAGGTCCGGGCGGTGGGGGAGACCGGGCTGGACTTCTTCCGCACCGGGCCCGAGGGACGACCGGTCCAGGAGGAGAGCTTCCGCCGCCACATCGACCTGGCCAAGCGGCTCGACAAGACGCTGGTCATCCATGACCGCGACGCCCACGACGACGTGCTGCGGGTCGTCGCCTCCGAGGGTGCTCCCGACCGCTGGGTGATGCACTGCTTCTCCGGCGACGCCGACGTCGCGCGGCGCTGCCTCGACCTCGGCGCCCACCTGTCGTTCGCCGGGACGGTCACCTTCAAGAACGCCGACGACCTGCGGGCCGCCCTGGCGCTGACGCCCCGTGACCGTGTGCTGGTCGAGACCGACGCGCCCTACCTGACGCCGGTGCCGTTCCGCGGCCGCCCCAACGCCTCCTACCTCGTGCCCCACACGATGAGGGCCATGGCGCTGGTCCGCGGCGAGGACCTCGAGACGCTCTGCGAGGCCGTGGAGACCAACACGTTCGCGGCGTACGGCGGAGCCTGGTGAGCGGCTGCGCGACGCCCCCGACTGGGCCGTCACACCCGTTGTCCAGCAAACGTGTGATGACTCACGTGACCGGGGGAAAACGGCACGAGGAGTTGGCCTCGGCCGGGGCGACCGTTATCGTCTTGTGACTGTTGGCCGGGATCGGGAACGATTTCTGCCGGCACAGGGTGGCCCCCGGGTCACCAGCGAGACCCCCGCTCGCACACCTTCCCCCGTCCACGGACGGTGCAGCGCGGGCTGGCCGTGCCGGTGCCCGAGGCCCGGGAAGGACGACGTTCGGAGAACCGTGCGCGCTCGTATCGCACAGCTCAGCCTCAGCAAGCCCCTCCTCATCGCCCTCGTCGGGCTGGTCGTGCTGGCCATCACGGCGAGCCTGGTCGGCTATCGCGTCCTCGCGACGACCGTGACGCTCAACATCGACGGCAAGCCTCAGCAGGTCACCATGCTGGGCAGCACGGTCGGTGACGTCCTGGCGGCGGAGGACATCGCGCTCGGGGAGCACGACCAGGTCCTTCCGGGCCTCGACGAGAAGGTCACCGACGGGAGCGTCGTCTCCCTGCGCTACGGCCGCGAGCTCGAGGTCACCGTCGACGGGACCACCTCCACCTATTGGACCAACGAGACCAACGTCTCCGCCGCGCTCGACGCGCTGGGGCTGGCCTACCGCGGCGCCGACCTGTCGGTGAGCCGGAGCGCCGCCATCGGTCGCGACGGCATGGCGCTCGACGTCGTCACCCCCAAGCAGGTCGTGGTGCGCATCGGTGGCCACCAGGCGGAGCAGCAGAAGCTGACCGCGCTCACGGTGCGCGAGGCGCTGGCGGCCCTCGGCGTCCGGGTCCACAAGCACGACCGGGTCCGGCCCGGGCTCAACAGCCCGATCGCCGATGGCGACCGGCTGGTGCTGACCCGCATCCGCATCGTGACCAAGAACGTCGCCAACGAGAAGGTCGCCTTCGACACCATCGAGAAGGACGACTCCTCGATGGTCCAGGGCTCGACCGCCGTCGACCGTGCGGGCGTCGACGGGCGCCGCAACGTCACCTACAAGCTGACCTACAAGAACGGCAAGCTCGTCGCCACCAAGGTGCTCCACGCCGAGGTGCTGAGCGCCCCGGTCTCGGCGATCGTCCGGGTCGGCACCCAGGCGCCTGCGACCAACTTCGCCGGCGGCAACACCGTCTGGGACGCGCTGGCGCAGTGTGAGTCCGGCGGCAACTGGGCGATCAACACCGGCAACGGCTACTACGGCGGCCTCCAGTTCTCGCTCGGCACCTGGCGCGCCTACGGCGGCACCGGCCTCCCCTCCCAGCACAGCCGTGAGGCGCAGATCGCGATCGCCATCAAGGTCCGCAACGCGGCCGGCGGTTATGGCGCCTGGCCCGGCTGCGCGGCCCGGCTCGGCCTGCCCCGCTGACCCGCCTCCTCACCGCGAGGCGGCAGCCCGGGCCCCGCGAGGCGGCGGCCCGGGCCCCGCGAGGTGGGAGATTCTGCCCCCGCCTCGTGCCGTGGCTAGGCTGACGCGCATGCCCACCGCCCCCGATGCCCCGCCTTCCGGCGGGGCGGCGGCGGACGCCGTACGCCTGCTCGGCCCGGCCGAGATCCGCGCCCTCGCCGCGGAGCTGGGGATCCGTCCCACCAAGCAGCGGGGCCAGAACTTCGTGATCGACCCCAACACCGTGCGCCGGATCGTCCGTGAGGCCGGCGTGGGTGCCGACGACGTCGTGGTGGAGGTCGGGCCGGGTCTCGGCTCGCTCACCCTGGCACTCCTCGAGACCGGCGCGCGCGTGGTCGCCATCGAGGTCGACGAGGCGCTGGCGGCGGCGCTCCCGGCCACGGTCGCCACCTATGCCCCGGGGGCCTCGGAGCGCTTCACCCTGGTCACCGCCGATGCGCTCCGCGTCGACGTGATCCCCGGCCCGGCGCCCACGGCCCTGGTCGCCAACCTGCCCTACAACGTGTCGGTGCCCGTGCTCCTCCACCTGCTCTCGGCCCTCCCGTCGCTGCGCCACGGGCTGGTGATGGTGCAGGCCGAGGTGGCCGACCGCCTCGCCGCGGGCCCCGGCTCCAAGACCTATGGCATCCCCTCGGTCAAGGCGGCCTGGCATGCCGACGTACGCCGGGCCGGCGCGGTCGGCCGCAACGTCTTCTGGCCGGCGCCCAACGTGGACTCCGGCCTGGTCGCGTGGACCCGACGCGATCCGCCCGCGACCACCGCGTCCCGCGAGGAGGTCTTCGCGACCGTCGACGCGGCGTTCGCCCAGCGACGCAAGACCCTGCGGGCCGCGCTCCGGGCGGTCGCCGGGTCCACCGAGGCCTCCGCGGCGGCGCTGCAACGCGCGGGCGTCGATCCCGATGCTCGCGGCGAGGTCATCGGCATCGCCGAGTTCGTGCGCATCACCGAGGAGCTCGCCCGATGACCCGGCCCGGGATCGTGGTCCGGGCGCCCGCCAAGATCAACCTCCACCTCGGCGTCGGCGGGCCGCGCGGCGACGGGTTCCACCCGCTCGTGACCGTCTATCAGGCCGTCAGCCTCTATGACGACCTCGCCGCCTCCGACAGCGACGACTGGAGCGTCTCCGTCACGACCGCCGACTACATCCACCCCGCGGCCCTGCCGGCGGCCGGCGACAACATCGTCGACCGCGCGGGCGCGGCGCTGGCTGCGTTCCACGGGCGGGCCCTCACCGGCGCCATCACCATCGACAAGGCCATCCCGATCGCGGGCGGCATGGCCGGCGGCTCCGGCGACGCCGCCGCGGCGTTGGTGGCGCTCGACCGGCTCTGGCGGCTCGAGACCAGCGACGACGACCTGTTGCGGCTGGCCGCCGACCTCGGCAGCGACGTCCCGTTCGCCCTGATCGGCGGGACGGCGCTCGGCACCGGCCGCGGCGAGCTGGTCGAGCCCGTGGCCGACGAGGGCAGCTGGTGGTGGGTCGTCGTACCCTCGCCGCGAGGACTGTCGACGCCCGAGGTGTTCGCTCACTTCGACCGGATGTTCCCAGCCGCTGGTGAGCCCGCGCCCGCCGACGACCTCCTCGCGGCCGTGGCGACCCGCGACCCGGCCGTGCTGGCCCGCGCGCTCCACAACGACCTCCAGCCGGCGGCGCTCGACCTGCGCCCCGACCTGGCTGCCGTGATCGCGACGGGCGAGGCGGCCGGGGCCCTCAAGGGGATGATCTCCGGCTCGGGGCCCACGGTTCTGCTGCTGTGTGCCCACCGCATCCAGGCCCAGGTCGTGGCGGGGGCGCTGGGGGTGGCCGGCCACGAGGTCGTGCTGGTCGCCAACGGACCGGTGGCCGGTGCCCACGTGGTGGACTACGCCTGATGGGCAACCTCCTCAACCTCGAACGCGTGTCCAAGGCCTATGGCATCCGGCCGCTCCTCACCGACGTCTCGCTCGGCATCTCCGCGGGCGAGCGGATCGGCATCGTCGGGCGCAACGGTGACGGCAAGACCACCCTGCTGCGCGTCATGACGGGGCTCGAGCAGCCCGACGGCGGCCGGGTGTCGCTGGCGCGGGGGCTCACGGTCGGCTTCCTGTCCCAGGGCGACGCGCTCGACGACACCCACACCGTCCGCGAGGCGGTGCTCGGCGGCCGGTCCGACCACGAGTGGGCGGCCGACGCCGGCATGCGTGAGGTCGTCGAGGAGCTGCTGGCCGGGGTCGAGCTCGACCGGGCCGTCGCCGGGCTCTCCGGCGGCGAACGCCGGCGCTGCTCGCTCGCCGGGCTGCTGCTGGACCACCACGACCTCATCGTGCTCGACGAGCCGACCAACCACCTGGACGTCGAGGCGGTCGCCTGGCTGGCCGAGCACCTGGTCAACCGGCCGTCGGCACTGTTCGTCGTCACCCACGACCGCTGGTTCCTCGACGCCGTCTGCCAGTCCACGTGGGAGGTCCACGACGGGGTCGTCGACGCCTATGAGGGCGGCTATGCGGCGTTCGTGCTGGCCAAGGCCGAGCGCTCGCGGCAGGCGGCGGCCTCGGAGGTGCGCCGCCAGAACCTCGTCCGCAAGGAGCTGGCCTGGCTGCGCCGCGGCGCCCCGGCGCGCACCTCCAAGCCCAAGTTCCGGCTCGACGCCGCCTCCGCGCTCATCGAGGACGTGCCGCCGCCGCGCGACCAGCTCGCACTGACCCGCTTCGCCACCCAGCGACTCGGCAAGGACGTCATCGACGTCGAGGACGCCGACCTGCGCCGCGGCGAGCGCCAGCTGCTCAGCCACGCCACCTGGCGGCTCGGTCCCGGCGACCGGGTGGGGATCGTCGGCGTCAACGGTGCCGGCAAGACCTCGGTGCTGTCCCTGATCGCGGGGACGCTGCCACCGGCGGCCGGCAAGGTCAAGCACGGCCGGACCGTCGCACTCCAGCACCTCACCCAGGAGCTCGACGACCTCGACCCCGAGGCACGCGTGCTCGAGACCGTCGAGGGGATCCGGCGAGTGACCCGCACCGCCGACGGCGAGATCACCGCCACCTCGCTGCTGGAGCGGTTCGGCTTCACCGGCGACAAGCTCACCACCCGTCTCGGCGACCTCTCCGGCGGCGAGCGGCGCCGCTTCCAGCTGCTGCGCATCCTGCTCACCGAGCCCAACGTGCTGCTGCTCGACGAGCCCACCAACGACCTCGACATCGACACCCTCAACGTCGTGGAGGACTTCCTCGACGGCTGGCCGGGCACCCTGGTGGTCGTCTCCCACGACCGCTACTTCCTCGAGCGGGTCACCGACTCGGTGTGGGCGCTGCTCGGTGACGGTCAGATCTCCATGCTGCCCCGCGGCGTCGACGACTACCTCGACCGGCGGCGCGCGGAGCGTGCGGCGGCGGCGGTGGCGGTCACGCGTGCGGCGGCCGCGGGCGATCGTCGTACGGATGCGAGCCCGGCCATGGCATCCGCCGGTCCGGCCAAGGCCGGCAGCGCCGAGGAGCGGACCGCGCGCAAGGCCCTGGCCCGCCTCGACAAGCAGCTCGCCCGGCTGGCCGAGCAGGAGGCCGCGCTCCACGCCGAGATCGCGGAGCATGCCCACGACTATGCGTTGCTCGCCGACCTCTCGGCCCGCCTCGAGACGGTCACCGCCGAGCGCGACGCGGTCGAGACCGAGTGGCTGGAGGCCGCCGCCGTCCTGGAGTGACCACACCGGGCACTTCGGCGGACGACACCGGGCACTTCGGCGGTCAGGCGAAGGGGGACAGCAGCGGGCGGAGCAGGGCGGCGAGCTGACGCTGGTCGCTGGGGGAGAGGTCGGCGATGAGGTCGTGCTCGGCGGTGAGCAGCGACTCGAAGGCGCCGTCGACGGCGTGCTTGCCTTCGGGTGTCAGCCGCACCAGGACGCCGCGGCGGTCGTCAGGATCGGGGTTGCGCTCGACGAACCCGCGGGCGGTGAGGCGGTCGACCCGGTTGGTCATGGTCCCGCTCGTCACCATGGTCTCCCTCAGCAGCCGGCCGGGGGAGAGCTCATAGGGGGCGCCCGCGCGTCGCAGGGCGGCGAGGACGTCGAACTCCCAGGGCTCGATGCCGAACGCGCTGAAGGCGTCGCGCCGCGCCCGGTCGAGGTGGCGGGCCAGCCGGGTGATCCGGCTGAAGACCTCGACGGGGGCGAGGTCGAGGTCGCCGCGTTCGCGGGCCCAGGCCTCGACGAGCTCGTCCACCTCGTCACGCATGTCGCGATGGTAGCGGATCATCGAGAATCTTGACATCAAGATTGCGTGTCGTGGCGAGATGTGCTTATCTTGATGTCAAGATAAAGGAGCTGGTGTCGCATGCCTGTCGACCGTCACACCTGGGATCCCGACCGCTACCTCGCCTTCGCCGACGAGCGCTCGCGACCCTTCCTCGACCTGGTGGCCCGGGTGGCTGCGGAGGCGCCGCGCACGGTGGTCGACCTGGGCTGCGGCCCGGGCAACCTCACGATGATGCTGGCGCGCCGCTGGCCGCAGGCGCACGTGCTCGGGATCGACAGCAGCGCCGAGATGATCGCCCGTGCGGAGCCGGGTCAGGCCCTGGAGTTCCGGGTCGGCGACCTGGCCGACTGGGCGGCCGAGAAGGGTGACCCGGCCGATGTCGTGGTCTCCAACGCCACCCTGCAATGGGTGCCCGGTCACCTCGACCTCCTGCCGGCACTCGTCGACCGGGTCGCTCCCGGCGGGTGGTTCGCGTTCCAGGTCCCGGGCAACTTCGAGGAGCCCAGCCACACCATCAGGCGCGAGCTGGCCGCCGAGGCGCCGTACGCCGACCACACCGCAGGCGTCGCGGTGCCGGCGAGCCACGACCCCGAGGTCTACCTCGAGCGCCTGGTCGGTCTGGGCCTGCGGGTCGACGCCTGGGAGACGACCTATCTGCACGTCCTGACCGGCGAGGACCCGGTGTTCACCTGGGTGTCCGGGACGGGGGCTCGGCCGACGCTCCAGGCGCTGCCCGACGACCTGCGGCCGGCCTTCGAGGAGGAGTTCAAGCGCCGGCTGCGGGCCGCCTATCCGACGCGCGACCACGGCGTCGTGCTGCCGTTCCGGCGGGTGTTCGTGGTCACCCAACGCCCCTGACGGGTCCTTTCGGTCCGTTCGGGAGCTGTCTGGTGGGTCACACTCCGCCTGGCCGACGCGCCCTCGGGAGTGCCCGGTCGGACCGGGGCGTCGGGGTGGTCACTGGCTCGGATCCCCTTGTTTTGAGACGTTTCCGAGGCTGCTATTCACCTATTCAAGCGCAGACTTGAACGTGCGGAGTTGAACTACTTAGGTCTCCCTGCGTGACTCACGGGACAGCCCCGAAACCTGGCGCGGAAATACCCCCGGGGGTTGAGTGGGAGACATGAACCCACCACTCAGCAAGAGACTCGTGATCCTCGGCGCGGGCACCGCCGGCACGATGATCGCCAACAAGCTGCACAAGCGGCTGCCTGACTGGAGCATCACGCTGGTCGACAAGGACGACATCCACGACTACCAGCCCGGCTACCTCTTCATCCCGTTCGCGATCAACCACCCGCGCGAGATCCGCAAGACCAAGCGGCCCTACATCGACGACGGCATCGACATCGTGATGAGCGAGATCGAGCTGGTCGACCCCGAGGCCCAGGAGGTCCACCTCGCCAACGGCGACAAGCTCGCCTATGACTACCTCGTCGTCGCCACCGGCACCTCGCCGCGCCCCGACCAGACCGAGGGCATGCTCGGCCCCGAGTGGCACAAGAGCGTCCTGGAGTTCTACACCTTCGACGGCGCCATCGCGACCCGCAACGCGATGGAGCGCTTCGAGGGCGGCCGCCTGGTCATGCACATCACCGAGATGCCGATCAAGTGCCCGGTCGCCCCGCTCGAGTTCACCTTCCTGGCCGACGCGTTCTTCGCCGAGCAGGGTATGCGCGACCGGGTGGAGATCACCTATGTGACCCCGCTCGAG
>WBZL01003014.1_pt1 | contig 15801 bp, 17 predicted proteins | sample 5204291 | NCBI WGS metagenome assembly WBZL01 (sample SAMN12344345, study PRJNA552823) | activated sludge metagenome | biome: Activated sludge suspended growth; feature: Nitrification reactor; material: Wastewater; isolation source: activated sludge from nitrification reactor of wastewater...
TTCGCACTTTAGTTTTGTTACAATGCGTCGGTTATTGACTACACCTTCATTCCCCGGTAGCTCAGTTGGTAGAGCAGCCGGCTGTTAACCGGCTGGTCGCAGGTTCGAGTCCTGCCCGGGGAGCCAACCTTTACGCTCCTGCGAACTCGTTCCCACCTCGGCAAGTTCAAAGATATTAAAGACGAGCTTGTCGGGGTGAACGATGATATCCCGCACCAAACACCGCAGTACTTCCATCTGCTCTTTCGGTAGCAATGCCGCGAAGATCCGTTGAAAATCCTTCAGGTTTCTCAGAACGATCTCTGAGTCATACTCCCTGGTAGAGTGCTCCTGAATCTGGCGTTGCACAGCCTGATACTGTGCTTCCAGGCTGTGTTGTTCCTTCTGCTGACGACGCATCTCATCTTCAAGACGCTGCACGGACACAGTCCCCTGCCCTACCCCTCGCACCAGTCGATCTATTTCGCGTTCCAGCCGGTCCAGACTTGCCCTGAGGCGGATGCCTTCCTGCTCCAGCGGTCGAACTTGTTCCTTTTGGTCACGGTTCATCTCCTCGACGGTCACTTTCACCCATTCCGCCTGCTGACTCAGAGTGGAGAGGTATTCAATCACCTGTCGTTCTACGGTATCCGCATTGAGCGCCTTGATGGTACATACGGTGTTGCTGTGCTGCATGGTCTTTGTGCAGCGATAGTAAGCAATCCGGTTAATCGATTGGTCCTTGCGTCTCTTCTGCGTGTAATGAGGGGTCATAAACGACTGGCAGACGCTGCATCTGAGCAGTCCCTTGAGCAGAAATGTCCGCTGGATCTTTGTTTCGGCTCGCGTATGCTCGCGAGGGAGGGCCTGAACCTTGTGATACAACCCTTCATCAATTAATGCCTCATGTTCGCCCGGAAAGAGCTGGTCGTTAAACTGGATGCGTCCGCAATAAATGGGATTTGTCAGGATATAGTCCAGCGTCATCTTTCCCCACGGCTTCCCGGTCCTCGGAAGCCATCCTTTGCGATGTAGCTCAGCACGAAGACGGGTCAGCGACGGATCTTGAGCAAACTGTTGAAACATGAATTGCACGCAGGCTGCTTCCTCGGGATGTCTCACCAGGCGCTTGTCCTCATTGCGATAGCCAAAGGGAACATTTCCGCCATTCCACAGGCCTTTCGTCGCCCGTTGCTGCATTTTGTCTCGGGTACGGTCCGCCGTCATTTCACGTTCAAATTGGGCAAAGTCGAGCAGGATATTTCGAAGCAGGCGTCCCATGGGATGGTGCGTATCCAGACTTTGGGTAATAGACACAAACTTGGCCCCATGGCGGTCGAACAAATCCATGAGGACGTGAAAGTCTTTGACCGATCTGGTCAATCGATCAATTTTGTACGCCAGCACACAGGAGATACGTCCAGTCCGAATGTCCTGCAGTAGTTCCTTCAAAGCTGGTCGATTCATCGTATCCGCCGAGAACCCAGCGTCTTCATAGACTCGATAAATGACGTATTGGTCCTGGCTCTTGCAGTAGGCCTCCAGCTTTTCACGCTGAGTTTCGAGCGAACTGTATTCGGTATCTGCCTGATTGCGGGTAGAAACCCGTGTGTAAAGTCCACAGATGGTTGGAGTTGGAGTAACCGGCATTAGACGGCTCCCCTCATAGTGGAGGCTGGCAGCATGCGCTCTAGCATCGTAGCCAGCATAATCTTCAGTCGATAACCAGAGAAGTATCGGATTACCTGAAATGCTCGACGGGCCATGTTGCGGTTAGTCAACATGTACTTAAGCCCGTCCTGGATGAGTCGGTCCGGTGGAATCGTGTCCATGAGACATAGAATAGCGAAGGTGTCTGCCTCCACCTCTGGGTCGTTCCCTACAACATAAGCCCTGAAATCAACGTTCTTGCCATTAAGGGATAAGTGAAGCAGAACGTGTCCCATCTCATGCGCCAAGACGAATTGCCGGTTAAAAGGTTCCAGTCCTTCGCTGAGACCAATAGCTAGGGTGCCGTTTACGATGGTCGCAAAGCCTTCCAATCCCGGCTTCTTCTCCACCTCTACAATTTCAATGCCGTATTGTGCAGCAAGATCCTCAAGCTGGTGCAAGCATGGAAAGGGTCGTCCTCCCGTCATGGCGCGCACTTTGAGAATAAATCGTTCAGGGCCTCGTAGACGGTAGGCTAAGTCAGTTATCCGATTCAGTAGCTCACTCATGGGCGTCCCCTTCTTCGTTTTCTGTTGAAGAGCACAGCCTTGAGTTCTCTCATGGCCGCATTGATATCTTCAGTCGTGACCGCTTCCTGAGCACTTAGAAGCGCCGGTAATAGCGTGTCCGGAACTCGTTTTGCTTCAACCAATAGTCGGTCAGGTGGGACGATCTGAAGCACATCGGCCAGCTTCAGAATCAGCGTGTCATCTGGCGGTAACCCGCGCTCGCCCGATAACAGCCGTGAAAGATAGGCAGGCGATACCCCAACCTCACTCGCCACGGTTCGAAGACTGAGATTCACCTTCTCCATCTGCCTCTTGATGAGGTCGCGAAAGCCCTGGGGGACCTGAGGAGTCTCTCGATTCAATTCTGGATTGTTCATATGATCCCTATTACCCGATATGTTGCCCATATGTCAACAAATACATTCAGGCATTATTGACCGCTGGGCAACACTCATATAGAGTCCCTATCCATGAGCCTAGACATGGTCACAAACCACCTCAAAGAGCGACGAGCCCGCAAAGGGCCGCGTGGAATCTCGAAAGCAGCCCTCGCTCGCAGGATGAATGTGAGCCGCTCGTACATCACCAAACTGGAGCAAGGCAAAGCAGTGCCCAGTCTTGCCCTGGCATTGCAACTTGCTCGGTACTTCGGCTGCACGGTTGATGACCTCTTTGAGATTCGTGCGGAGATCATGACAGAGAATTTCTTTTAGTCAAACGTTGCCCAATGGGCATTTTATGACCATCGAAGTTCACTTTATCTCGATTGATCGCTTCTCTCGTGAAGAACGGGGCAATACGTTGCGGACGCTTCTCCTGCAGGGAGCCCGCCGAGCATCACAACAGCCTACCTCGGCAGCCGCGATAGCAGACCTTTCGCCTGCGTCCGACTCCTCAAAAGTTATAACCCTGGGGCGACACCATGGATGAGAACATTTCCAAGGAGTCCTCGCCAGAGCACAACGAATCAGTACCACCTGCTAAGCCATCAAAGCCGGAATGGTCGCGCAAACAAAAGCGTGGGTATCAACGGGTCCGTTCGCTCTTGTGGTTTTGGGAAGCCCATCACTTCCAGGTGCTATGGGTCACCCTGTCCACTGCCGAAGGCGGTCAAGCCGACAAGCTGACCTATCATCACAAGCAATTACGTCAGAGGATCGAGCGGCATCTCGGTTATCGAGGCTTGGAGTATTACCAAGTCCGCACGGAAGAAGGGCACGGCGTCCTGCATATCTTTTGGGCTTGGCGAGTCCCAGATGGTGAACGCCCTCGCCGGTTCTGGATTTCGCAAGAATGGCTGTCTGCGCAGTGGGAAGGCCTCCACGGCGCTCCGGTGGTCTGGATCAAGGCTTACAAGCCTGGGCATCGCTCCCGGAACCGCCTGAGCCGATACGTCATCAGCCAATATGTTCAGGATCAGTCGGGCTACGTGAATATGTGCTGGTCGTGGAAACGGTCCCTGGGCTTCCCGATGAGCACTCTATGGGAGGAGATGCGTAATCAATGGTCGAGTAGAAATGCCTTTCGCCGGATTCGAGGGGAAATTGAAATCCCTCGGGTCGTTCTCTTTAAAACCTGGGAGGACCTGCTCGCCGGGCATGCGATCTGGTTTGACGGTTTCATTCTGCAACTGGTCTTAGGCAAAGGCCTGACTTTTTCGAAACCATGACCACTCACACCTGCGTTCGAAAAATCGACTCCTTGTTTGGCCCGACCTGCTGCGGACGCCCTGGCCTAGTCTATGATCGAGCCCGAAAGGGCTGGCTCTGCGCGGCACACAGCCAAGAACGATTATGCGAGTTCTGTCAGGCGGATCTGGTGTGGGGGCGCATCTGTTACCAGGGCGAAGGGGTGGCCAGAGAAATCTTACTGTGCTGCGCCTGCGCTGGCCTCACCTTTCGCAATTCCCGCCACTAAACACCCCTACCCTTCAGTCGCACCCAATAGGCCCTTTCACGCCCTGCGTCTTCCAGGGGGGTGATAGGGCCTCATCTGAATGGCAGTTATCCAATGATGACGGCGATGCGTCAGCTTGGCCGTCCCCTTGGAAAGTCTTCGAAAGGCGAGATGAGCAAGATAGGATTTACAGAACCACGGGAACTACTCGAAGAAGAACTCCGCCCAACGAGGCCGCCCGGCCGTTCCGGACCACTGGACCGGACGGCCGGGGGGATCGGGGGCGCAGCCCCCGCTTCACTTGATCTATATGGTCATAATAGCACTGATGCCGAACTCGATATTTCGAATTCTTAAGCGTATGCTCCTGAAAATTTAAGAACGTAGGTTACATGAAGATACCTGAATTCACCTAACCTGGATTATGCGATGACAACCTCTGAAAGTCGTGGAGAGTCCTGGGCCCGGGCTCAATTAAAGATCGCCAACAGCATATCGTTCCCAGAAGATTGGGCAGAGAAGGACAGAAGCATTTCAGGCGACTTCTTGCTTGATGCACTTCTACACTCAGACTGGCAAGAGTCCAGAACGTGTTTTCAACTTAAGAATGCAGTCATTAATACGAAAGTTTATAGAAGGTATGCCCTCATTAAAAATGAGTGCTATTTTGAGAATTGCGAATTTGTATCTGATGTTGAATTGCCATACGCGCATTTTATGTGTGGATTGCGCTTTGCTGGCTGTAGGTTTGGCGGTCAGCTAATAATGCACACTTCGCATGTAACCGATTTGGAATTTCTTCCCATGGGAAATGGGCGTGCAACCCATTTCCTGAAGTCGTGCATATTCATGCGATGTACCATCACTAGGGGGCTGATATGTGACGAATGTTTATTCGCTGGCGATTCCACCAGCTTTAACTCCGTGAGGATTAAGGGTGTCGCGAACATATCAAAAAGCACCTTCTCGGGAAGCGTTAATTTCACAGGTTGTAGCGTTGAAGGCCAGTTCAACGCGGCTGGAGCCAAATTCACCAGTGATACAGGGGAGGTTAGTTTTGTAGGCGCTGCTATATCAGGTGGCATCATATTGGATGACGCATGTTTCGCCGGCCCAATTAACTTCCGTGCCACCAAATTTGGACCTCGCCTGCAGTGCCTTGGGGCAAAGTTCCTTAATGACACGGCAGAAGTGAACCTCGATTCCTGCAAAGTTGCTGGCGAGGCAGTTTTTGAATCTTCTGTTTTTGCCGGGCCTGTAGATTTCTCTTCGACTCGAATCGAAGGAGATCTTTCATTGCAGGGCGCCAAGTTTCTAAATCCAAAATGCTCTGCAAGATTTGACTCTATGACCGTCGAAAACAACGTATTTCTGCAAAGTGCTGTTTTTCATGGCAGCTCTTCATTTATTTCCGCTTTTATTGGCAGGAATTTAATAGGTATTTCTGGGCGGTGGGAAAAAGAATCGGCCTCTTTGAATCTTCAGGGTATTAAGGTGATCGGCAAGGTGGATTTTTCTAATGCGTGTCTAATGGGATTCGTGGATTTAAGCGGAGCGGAGCTGGCGGGTCAGTTGAACTTCGCAAAAGCAGAACTCGGCAATATTAAGAGCTGCGTTTCCTTGAATGGATGCAAAGTAGTAAGAGGGGCCTTTTTTGATGAGGCTGTTATCAGTGGTCCGCTAAACCTCGTTGGTTCCGATATCGGCGGTCAGTTAAGTTTTCGGCGCACTAGATTTTCAAGCGAACACAGTTTCGCGAACCTTTCAAATGCAAAGGTGAGAGGTGATCTAATTCTAGATTTTGCGGAATTCAATGCATCCGTATCGTTTGTCGGGGCAATTATCGAAGGACAATTTCGTTGTATCGAAGCCAAGTTTACCCACACTCCTGATTCAATTGGGTTGACCGGGATTAAGGTTAGCGCGAGTACAGTCTTCTGGAATACCAGTTTTAGTGGATCAGTGACCGCCCGACATGCTCTTTTTTCACAGAACCTATCCTTAGCGGGGAGTCATTTTGACGGGGCACTTGATCTACGTAACAGCCTGGTCTCTGGACATCTTTATGTCTTCTCTCGGCCAGAAGATTCAACACCGTCCTTGACTCTATCTACAACCAAGCTCCCGATTCTCGCTAAGTTGGGCGGATTCAGATTTGGAGGAACAGACTTATCGGATCATGGAGGCTGGAGAAAATGGTTAAAACTGGCCTCTTCACAGGCAAGTTATGAACCCGATGTCTATTTAACGCTTGAAGGTTGTTTTCGAGCTATGGGCCGGGACGATTTAGCGGATCGTGTTTATTTTGAGATGGGAAATACTCAGACACGGGTTGCGTTAAAAGAACGACGGTTTGACCGGTGGCTCAAGGGAATATTTCTTCGCATCCTGGTTGGTTATGGTGTGTATGGATGGCGGCTATTGTTTTGGATAATACCCGCACCGGTAATACTCTATTTAATGTGCAGTTGTTCGCAACCTTATGGAAGCCGAGCCTATCTTTGGCTCTATGCAATTGATGTTTTTTTGCCGGTTGATCTCCACCAAATGTCCTCTTGCGACATTCCGTCCTGGTTTATCTTTGTTACGGAACTGTACGGTTGGATTATCACTCCGATTCTCATAGCTCAACTGGCGGGGTATCTCAAGAAGAAGGAGACCTCCACGGTTTCGTGAAATGCGGCTTGGAGCCTCCTTGTCCAGATGCGTGCCTTTTTAGCAATCATTAGTCTTAGACCATCTACCTGATCTTGCGGAGGCAGTCCATGACGACCAAGTGCGCAAGTAAGGGCTTGGTGGTTGCCGTATTGGTCATCCTAGCTTACTGGGCATTCAGACGATTTCAGGCCCTACGACCTTACGGAACGCCTTGCGATGACTGTCTGGGCAGCTTTTGGCCCGTACGATACGGCTGAACTCGCGGAGAAAGGTCTGAGATGGGCCAGTCGCGCTGTTTTCAGACCAGACGAAATTGTGGAACATGAGAAATGGATCGTGAGCCATGCCGAGAACTTCCGCGCTTGGGAGGTAGAGGATTGTTTTAGCAAAGCACATGAAATGATGCGGAAGGGTTTATTTACTTCTAGTGAGTACTGCCAAGTATAGGCGCGGCAAATTGGATAGTACGAAGGGGATACAGACCGGGGAGCCAATCTAGACCAAAACTGGGCACTCCACTCTCTGGGGTGCCCTTTTTAGTTTCTCCGACCATCCTGGCAAGCGCCGCATAGCTCCCTTTCATCACAAGCTGTTTATCGAGACACCGGATTTCATCGACGAGAAGCTTGAGATACTTCTTGCTGAAGCCCCGATCCTTCTCAATCAATCGCTCTCGTAGAATCTTGGTGAAGGCCTGTACCTTCCTTTCACCCAAGGTATCCAGCGGGATTTGCTTGAGCCTTCGAAGCCCGGCGATTTCAGTCAAAAGTGTCTGCCGTTGCGCCTGCAGTTTAGTCGCTCGGTCAGTCAACGTCGAATCCATTGGGAGGAAACCCCTCTCCACAGCCTCATAGAGCTGATTGCTGCTCTGCTGCACACGTTCCAATTCTTTGGTCAGCTGCTTCACCTTGCCGTCCTGGTCGGTTTGCGATCGGCGCAGACGCTTCCTCAACCCTTCCAACATTGTATGGACCCGTGAGGGCGTAAAGACCCGATCGGCCAAGGATGAAAGCACCAGCCGATCAACCAGCTCTGTGGGGAGGTTTTCGCTCGTGCAGGTATCCTTTCCTTTGAGAATCCGGCTTGAACACTTGTAATAGCGATACTTCCCACCTTTGCCCGTTGCGAGCGTCATCCCGGCCCCACAAGCCCCGCATTTGAGTAGCCCCGTGAGAAGCGTAGGGCAATTGACGACCCGTGGCGGAACCTTCTCAGGGGAACGCGATTCCAACTTCTCTTTCACGGCCAAGAACAAGTCCTGGCTCACAATGGGATCGACCTTGACCGGCACCCACTCCTGCCGAGGCTTCATCCGCCGAACAGCACCACCCCGCTTTTCATATTTATTGAAATAGTGCTCCCCGATGTAGGCGCGGTTGGTCAAGACCTCATAGATACGCCCCTTCGTCCACAGACGGCCCCGAATAAGGATACCCTGCGCATTCAATCGGGCAGCTATTCCGTAAAGGCCAAGCTCTTGCCCTCGATCTCCATGCAGATACCATTGCATAATCCGGTTAACCACGACCGCTTCGCTTTCTTCCACGGCCAACTGTCGTTTCCTGCCCTTATTGCCGGGAAGCTGCACTTCTACCGTTCGATAGCCAACCGGAGGACGCGAGCCGTTGAAGAAGCCCTGCCTGGCGTTCTCGCGCATAGCCCGCAAGGTATGTTTCCCGTTCTCCTTGCTCTGGTACTCGTCAAACACGCTGAAGATCCGCCGAATCATCTCGCCGGAAGGATCATCGCTGGTCTGCTGTGTAATCGACGACACACGAACCTGGTACCGCTTCAATTTGCGTTCATAGAGACCGAATTCGAGTGAATCCCGGAAGAACCGAGAGAGGCTGTGAACGACAATAGCTTCAAAAGGAGAAGGGATGACGCAAGCTTCGGCAATCATTCGTTGAAACACCGGCCGTCTGTCATCGGTGGCCGAGGCTCCCGCCTCGATGTATTCGGCTCCAATCGTATGGCCGCCAGCCTGGCACCAGGCCCGCATCTGGCCAAGTTGGTCCGGAATCGACAGATCTTTGTCCGCCTGCTTGGTCGTCGAGACCCGCGCATATAACGCAACAATCATGGCCTCACCCCTCTTCCTCTTGGCTCAAAATCATCGTCTGAATCAGTTCACCGAGGGACGCTTCAATTAAGGCTACCTCGGCATCGGTCACGTCGATCAGTTCAGCATCGAAAGTCACCGTAATTTTATTCGGTTCGATATCATGGGACACGCATGGGCCACCGCCTTTCGTGCATCATATATTCCGGCCCTGCCCTTCCCGTTCCTCAGACTCCACCGGCCACCGCAGCCCATCCAACTCCCCTTCCAAGCCCTTCCTCCCAAATGCATTGAGCGTCACTTTCCGAAATGCGCGAAACTGGTCCGGGGGTAATGCCGCCTCAGCCACGTCTAGGATATCCGTGACTCGTCGGTTGACCAGTTCTACTATGTGCGTTTTCTTTACCATTCCCCCAACTCAATGGCCTTCATGCGCTTCCGAACGTCTGCTTTCCAACTGAGCGGATCGAAGAGACTGCGCAGACGGTCACCCAAGAGCCCAAAGGCTTCTTCTTCGGTCATCATCTCCTGTTCTTGCTTAACGCAAGACACAGCCGCCATCCGCTTCAGGTAGCCATAGATGCTGATCGTGAGCCTCATGAGCCGTTCATCGAGTACCAGCTCCTTGCCGTCAAGGTGCTTGGTTTCCAGCAAGTGTAGGTCCGCGATCCGCTGCTGGAGATCAATCCACAGAGGATGCAGAGGCCACCTCGACCGATTGGTGTCCTCCGTCCGAATCCTCAACGTATCGTGGCTTTCCGCTAAAAAGTGCAGCAACGCCCCTTGCCGCTCCAGCAAATCCACAAATGTTCGAATCGAGAACCCTTTCAGCAGTGCCTTCCTGACCTGCCATTCGATCCGCCAAACATGCTCATCTTGGCCCCACAACTCGTGAAACCACACCTTGGCGCTCTGCTGCCGGATTTCCGCGATCTTGTCGTAGACCCGGAGCACCACATCTCCCTTGCCTAAGGTAAAGGTCTGAACGGTGCCATTTTCCCGATGCTGGCTGTCTTTATCCGATAGGCTCACGAAGGAATCTGCGTCAAAGTCCCGTTCAACTAAGGAATAGTCGAAACAGAAATCCACACGCGAAAGGCTTTCGGGCTGCTGCATTTCACAACCAACCGACGTGGCCCAGGCCACAAACTTGGCATGGAGGGTTGCAGCCGATTGTCGCCACAAGGCTTGGCTTCGATAGGTCACAAAGCAGGAAGGATTGTTAAACTCTCCCAGTTCAATCTTGAAATCCTCATTCGAGAGCACGAATGGAAAGCCTGAGCTGCTGCCATATGGATGGATAAAGAACTCGGTATCTCCGAGCTTCACAGCCCGAGGTTCTCGGCTTTTATTCATCCGAAGCTGCTCTTTAATGACGGCGAGTGCCCGAAAATCGAGAAATCGAGGTTGGGGCGGGGTAAGGTAGTAGGCACACTGCATCGTGTCGATGCCGTGCAAGAGTAGTTTGTATGTCCCCAGTTCCGAGATCATGGATCCTCAGGCTTCGGCAACGGCTCAAGTCGAAGCTCTTGCTCCTCTACCCGCACCGTGATTCCTTTTATTTTGTCCAACGTCAATTGAAGAGGGCCGTTTAAGGCCATGACTTTATCCATGAGCGGAACCAGGTTGACGGTGATAAAGAGATCCCCTCCCATCGACTCGACGTGGGCAATGCGAACGAAATAAATCGCAGTGTTTTTTCGTTCGATCGAGGTATAGCCAACGTCTTTCTCGAGGTCGCTATGCACCCAATACGGCTGGCGATATATCCAGGAGGGAAGTGCTTGATAGAACCACCACTGAATGAGTCCTCCCTCAAACACCTCATTCGGGCTCGCGTTCTTCACCCCTCGCAACCGCGCGATATCAATCCCTACATCCCTCAGGCGCTTATAAAAAGCGAGGTTCCAAATATCAAAAATGGAAAAGAGCCGCCATTTGCCGAACCGTTCGTCCCCCCTGCCTGATCCGAGACCCTGATACAGTTGGGCCAAGATGCCCCCACGGTCCCAATCCTTTAAAACCTTGCGTGATACACCGACGCAGCTCTCGACATCCCCTGAGGTAAAACGCCGCTGGCGAAGATATTCGATGAGAATGTCCCAATTGCGTGGCAAGCCAACTATATCGGGCATCTCCAACTGCGGAATCGACGGCAGAGGGACATTTCGTTTACGCATGGATATATCGTTACCATATGGTTACGACAGGAGTCAAGCGAGAGCGTGTCGGAGCGCTAGCTTCGGGAAGCTCATTAAGTCACTTCAAGAAGAAAGGGGGAGTCTGACGACACCCCCTTACCCCCAAGAGGCGCCCGCGTGGCAGGCGGCGGAGCCTTTCGTCCTCAGCGGCTCAGCCCATCGATCAGCCTTGTTTAACGACAAAAATGAACATCTCATCACGCTAAAGTAAACCCACGACATCTTTCTAATTGGTTCGCAGCAGGCTAATATGCCTTCATCCAATCGAGCTTGAAGCGGTTTATTGGAAGTTTGGTCGAACCGAGGCACATAAATGACCAACCGTGTGATAGCAATCGTCGCGACCATGGTGTTCAGCAGCCAGGTCATCGCATGCTCTCTACTCGGACCAACGTTTGACGGCTATAGCTGTGGGAATGTCGCAGCAAGAAACGATTTGCGTGAAGTGACTATCAAGGAGTTAGTCAAAAATGGCTGGCCGGCTGAGACGACTCCACTGATCAAAACGCGAGTGAGCTCTGTCTCTGACATTAGCAAAAACGATTCAGAATACAAATGCCATGCAAATGTGCATGCTCAAGTAGGAGAACGGGTTTACGAAGGATTCAACTTTGGCGTCCACTACAATTATGAGGATTATAAAATTACCAATTACAAGTCCAGCTTTGATGAGGGACAGCGGAGGACGATGGCAGATATGCTCGCCGGAAAAATGGAACCCCGGGCACAGAAGATGAAGACCTGCAGCTTGACTGAAAAAACAATGGGATGTACTGATGGCAGAGATCGACTTCATTAAGATCAACGTTCACGCGCATTTTGCCAAAATTGCTCGATACCTGGTAATGGCAGGACCCTTGTTCGCGGCTGGAATCATGATTTTACCGCCAGAGGCGTTCGCCGAAGGGATTAAAGCGGCTGGTAACACATCAGTTGATCACTTTGAGTCCTGTAGATTCTTATTATCTGAGACGCAAGGTTCAGCATCTGAGCAGAACTCAGACATCAAATCGCGAATGTCCCCATATTTGGCCCGGGTTCAGGCCAGGATAACAAGTTTTTGGACCCCGCCGCCCGTTGACGACAAACCTCGGACGGTTATCGTACGATTTCGCCTTGAACGAAATGGTGGCGTCAATAATATTGCCGTTGAGAAGTCTTCGGGAAATGACTACGTCAACATGGCTGCTACCCGAGCAGTGCAAAGCGCTGCTCCGTTGCCTCCATTTCCAGCGAATTCGACTGACTCTTTTCTTGACCTACACCTTACATTGGCTATAGGCGAGGCTGAGAACGCTGTGGGCTCTTCCGATTTAAGTCCACAGAATGCGCCACCGAAGGCCAGTCCGACCAGCGAGCGGGAGCTTCGGGAGTGCGAGAGCCATCTCAGTTTTATATTTAATGCAATCCATCAAGTACCACAAACTGAGGAGGGTCTTAAGGAGCTAAAGCATATCACTAAAGAGCTGCCCTCCATTGCACGCCTAGGACGCCATTCTCATGAATATTCGAATCTCATACATACCGTCGAAAATCTGCATGACGATGTCAAGACAAAGACTGAGGAGATCTCTAAGAAGATCATCTTCGAGACGAAATTCAAACAATTCGACAATCTGTGCGAGGGAAAGATAGCCAAGGGGGGAATGCCGCCACGATTCCGAGAGGAGCCAGTATTTTCCAGGCTTCCTGAGACTATGACACTCGGCAGAGCGTTTTGCACAGCTATTAACGGAGGTGGCAAGGCGGAGTTCCGCATCCTCGACGACAAAATCCCAACCGTCTCCATTTCTGTCACCACGAAGAAACGACGCTTTGCCGTAATATTGCAGAAGCAGATGCAAGTGGATCTAAGCGAAGCATGGCAGGCTGTGGAGATTCAGACACCTTCCGACCGAAGGCCGGCGGACGAATTCTTAGGCCAGACGTTTATGGATAGATTCCCAAAATTGGTCCAAGATGAACAGTAGGCGTTGATGACAGTTTTTCGTAACCTTACATTTTTAGCATTCCTAATCGTCGTGAGACTGGACTCAGTCTTTGAAAATTCTATCGTGCCGGCAAATGCTTAGAGCAAGCTGGCCGTGGGCTGCTTTCTTCATCCTAATCCCTTAGGCACATGCTTATAGCCTTCCGCAGAGCACCCGGTCTACGAGAACTGGAAATTAGTTAACTGAAGGCATCACCATCCGAATTAGCGCTTCATGTATTGTTTGCCCCCCGTGTTACTGAGACGGGGGCAGTTCCGCCCGTCCGGCTGGCGCCGGATCGGGCGGCCCATGCTGGACCTATGATCTCATCGCATATTCTGAATTGGGGTGGAAGAGGAGTGCGTAGCCCCGAGGATGCGTTGATCCAGTGTTTCAACTCCTCGCAGCTATACTGGCACTATGCCGATCCGTACAATACGCCGACCTTGCGCTCTGGTAAACATTGACAAGTGATTGAAGGCACGCGACAATCCCGCACCAATTGCAGTTTGTCTCGGCGTACTATGCCGGTCAGTATACTCATTAGTTAGCCCAACAACAAAGAGGAAGGACGCATGACCAGAGCGGAGCACAACCGATGGCACAAGGTGTTCGAGCGGGATCGCGGGTACTGTCGTTATTGCGGCTGCGACCTTCTGGCTACATTTGAGCACTACTACTTTGCGGAAGTTGATCACTTGCTTCCGCATTCGGCCCCGAGCCGAGACGAACTAGAGAATTTGGTCTTGGCATGTCGCGCCTGCAACGGTCGCCTGTCGCGAGCACATGGCCTAGGCCACACCACGTTTGAAGCGCGAAGGCTATATCTTCAGCAGGAACATCTCAGTGAACCCACTCGAAAGATGTATGAGCACTACCTCAAGCATCGATCAGAGGACTGGGCTAACAAAGCTCTCTAACCGACGTGCGAGGATGCACACGGCTTAGAGCTAGCGTCAGCTAAAAGACAGCAGAGCCATCGAGATAGTGGTCCGTAATCAGCAGGTTTCTTTCGCGCATGGAATCCGAACGAGGCAACTCCAGTGCCCAGGCTCATTAGTTCCGGGGAGCCAATCTAGAAATACACAGGGGGCTCTCGGCAACATACCGAGAGCCCCATTTTTGGACCAGCAACCAACCTTTTGCTTTTGATCCTCTCCAGGACTGCCCTGAACCTGGCTGCCTATTGCCCAATCGAGCGTGCAGCAATTCCACTTTTCAGCACGATTTCGCAGATATGGTCCAGGCGTTCAATATGCTCATAGGCTGCCCATGGGTCCGTGTCCACGGCACACACGCCATGGTTCGTTTGCCCGACGATGTCGAACTCCAAGCTCCCGTCTTTCCTGAGGCCTAAGCACTCTGCTGTCACATCGGCCAAATCACGGGACAACGCAGGCAATGCAGGAACCGTGCGTCCGACACGGGTGTACCGAGAAATTTCCGGAAACTCGGCACTCATCTGCTGTAAATTAATGCCCGCATACATGGCGGCCACGATATGGGTCGCATGAACATGGACAACCGTGCGCGTCTTCTTAGTGTCCCGCTGAAGATTCCAATGCATCCAGAGTTCGCCGGAAGGCTGCTGCCCCTCACGCACTTTAGGGACTAGCAATCCGGTGGCCGGATCGGCAATCACCTCCAACCGCACAACGTGCTCGGGATGGACAATGGTCTTCCGCCATCCGGACGGCGTGATATAGAGATATTTCCCATCCCGCTTTCGCATGCTGATGTTCCCATCTCGAGTTGTAATCCACCCTCGCTCGTACACTCGCCGCATCACATCGCCGATCGCCGTCAGCATACCTGCCTCCTGTAAAAGCGTCTCTCCAGCATTTGTTATCGGCTAGCCACCGAAAACCCTTAAGGCCGCGGTAACCGGTGATCGCCACAAGACAACCATTTGCAGTGGGCAGCACCATCCCCATTTGTTTATGATGGCGTTGGCATGCGTTCTTTAGATGAATTCAGCCCTCCCGTGTTGCTCCGTAATCCTCACTTGATGACGTTGGTGCCTCGGTACTGGCCTCGACTTCACTGGGCGCAAGGCCTTCCGCAGACCACGCGCGTGTTCACCACTGCGCCGGACACTCAGCTTCTCGGAATGTGTCACTGGCAAAACAATCCCACTGCTACCTCAACGGTCTTGTTGGTTCACGGATTGGAGGGCTCCGCGGAGTCACACTACATGCGCGGCATGGCCGCCAAAGCGTTCCGGGCTGGATATAACGTGGTTCGCATGAACCAACGTACCTGCGGCGGAACCGATCACCTGACACCGACGCTCTACAACAGCGGGCTCAGCGCCGACTACTTGGCAATTCTTCGCGAATTGATCGACACGGATCGCCTGCCACGCATCTGGCTCGTAGGATATTCAATGGGCGGCAATCTGCTCCTCAAGGCGGCGGGGGAAATCGGACGATCGGCATCAGCGTTGGCTGGAGTCGTGGCTGTAAGCCCCAATATCGATCCCACGCAATGCGTGGCGGCCCTAGAGTCACCTAGGAACTGGCTTTATCATTCGCACTTTCTTGCAAGCCTGAAAGCACGCTTGCGGCGTAAAGCAACGTTGTTTCCTGGACGATGGGACGTCTCCGCGCTGCGGGAGATCAAGACCATCTCGCAATTCGATGAGATATACACGGCTCGCGATGGAGGTTATCGGAATGCCGCCGATTACTATGATCGTGCGGGGGCCCGTCACGTCATGCACAATGTCGCGGTTCCCACCCTGATCATGTCCGCCCAGGATGACCCATTCATACCGCCCCCCATATTCGACACGCCTGGCATCCGCGGCAATAAGT
>WBZL01003017.1_pt1 | contig 15787 bp, 16 predicted proteins | sample 5204291 | NCBI WGS metagenome assembly WBZL01 (sample SAMN12344345, study PRJNA552823) | activated sludge metagenome | biome: Activated sludge suspended growth; feature: Nitrification reactor; material: Wastewater; isolation source: activated sludge from nitrification reactor of wastewater...
GGAGGTGGTCGCCGACGCCACGGCTCGCGACCGCGACCTGCGGATCGCGTCGGTGCCCGAGTTCCTGAGCCGCATCCGCACGTTGCGGGCGACGTTGCCGCCCCCGGCACCGTTCCCGAGCCCGACCACGGTCATCGTCCCGGACACGACCACCACTGCACTGGAACGCGCGCAGGACTCTCCCACGCCCGCTCTGGATGTCCGCGTCGAGGACCCGCCCCCGCCGGTCCCAACTGAACGGGCGGGTGGCCACCCGCGGCGGCCATGGATCGTGGGCGCCGTCGTGCTGCTGGTGGCGGCATTACTGGCGGCCGGCGCCGGGTGGGTGCTGGCAGGGGGGAACCCGTTCGATCGCACGGATGTCCCCGAGGTGGTCGGCGCCAAGGAGGCCAGGGCGACCAGCTCGCTGGCCGCCGTCGGGTTCGAGGTGGCGGTCGCGGAGCGTCAGTTCTCCGAAGAAGTCCCGTCCGGAGTGGTGATCTCGTCGGACCCGGGCGGCGGCAGCAGTGCCGCCACCGGTTCCACGGTCGACCTGGTCGTGTCGCTGGGACCGGAGCGGTACGCGGTACCCAAGGTGAAAGGCCAGTCCCCCGCCGACGCCACCGCGACACTGACGGCCACCAACCTGCAGGTCGGCAAGGAGAAGTCGGTCTATGACGACGCCATCGACGAGGGCACCGTGGTGGGCACGTCCCCCGAGCAGGGGACCGAGGTGAAGCGCGACACCGCCGTCACGCTTCTGGTGAGCAAAGGACCGGCGCCGGTGCAGGTCCCCCAGCTGGCGGGAGTCGGCCAGGAGACCGCGCAGCAGACGCTGTCGGCCGACGGTCTGAAGTACTCCGTGACGACCCGCGAGTCCAAGACCGTGGCCAAGGGGCTCGTGATCAGCAGCGATCCGGGAGCGGGCACCACCGTGTTCCGGGGCGACACCGTGCAGCTGGTGGTATCGGAAGGTCCGCCACCGGTGACGATGCCCAACGTCGTGGACCAGCCCAAGGACGCCGCCATCGCCCAGCTCAAGGCGCTGGGACTGAAGGTCAAGGCCGACGAAGGAATCGTCACGCCGTTGGGCCGGGTCTACTCGCAGGATCCGGCGCCGGGGACCAGCGTCGCCGTCGGCAGCACGGTGACCTTGAGCATCTTCTGATCCGCGTAGCCTTGACCCATGGTTGTGGTCATGGACGCCGCTGCGTCTGACGAACAGATCGACGCCGTGGTGGCCCTCGTGAACGACTCCGGCGGCGACGCCTTCGTTTCCCGGGGGGAACAGCGGACCATCGTGGGACTGGTCGGGGACATCGAACGGTTTCTGGACCTCAACATCGAGAACCTGCCCGGCGTCGCCGAGACCGTGCGGATCTCCACCCCCTTCAAACTTGTGTCCCGGGACCACCACCGGGCCCGTTCGACCGTGTGGGTCGGTCCGGCTGGCCACCGGGTGCCGATCGGCCCCGCGACGCTGACCACGATCGCCGGTCCTTGCGCGGTCGAGACGCCCGAGCAGACCCTCGCCGCGGCACGACTGGCGATGACCCTGGGCGCCACGATCCTGCGCGGCGGCGCCTACAAGCCCAGAACCTCGCCCTACGCCTTCCAGGGGCTGGGGGTGGCGGGGTTGCGGATCCTGGCCGACGTCCGGGCCGAGACAGGCCTGCCCGTGGTCACCGAGATCGTCGACGCCGAGGACATCGACGTCGTCGCGGACTACGCCGACATGCTGCAGGTCGGCACCCGCAACATGGCCAACTTCGCGCTGCTGCAGGCGCTCGGTTCCGTCGGCAAACCGGTGCTGCTCAAGCGCGGCATGAGCGCCACCATCGAGGAGTGGCTCATGGCCGCGGAATACATCGCCCAACGCGGCAACCTCGAGATCGTCCTGTGCGAACGGGGCATCCGCACCTTCGAGACCGCGACCCGCAACACGCTGGACATCTCGGCCGTCCCGGTGGTCCAGGGCCTGTCCCACCTCCCGGTCATCGTCGACCCCAGCCATTCCGGCGGTCGCCGCGAACTGGTCGCCCCGTTGTCGCGCGCCGCAGTGGCGGTGGGAGCCGACGGCGTGATCATCGACGTGCACCCCGACCCCCGCACCGCGCTGTGCGACGGCCCCCAGGCCCTGACCGCCGACGACCTGGGCGATCTGTCCCAGTCGTTGGCCGCTCTGGCAGCGGTGATGGGTCGCGGGACCTGACTCAGTCGGCCGCAAGCATCTCGGCGACGGTGAACGCGAGTTCCAACGACTGCTCGCGGTTCAGGCGTGGGTCACAGGCGGTCTCGTACCGGTCGGCCAGGTCTGCTTCGGCGACCCCTTCGGTGCCCCCGACACACTCGGTCACGTCGTCGCCGGTCAGTTCCACGTGCAGCCCGCCGGGATGGGTCCCGAGGGCACGATGGACGGCGAAGAATCCCTTCACCTCGGCGACCACATCGTCGAAGGAACGGGTCTTGAAACCAGAGGGCGATTCGCGGGTGTTCCCGTGCATCGGGTCGCACACCCACACCACCGGATGCTGGGCCGCGGTCACCTTGGCGACGATGTCGCCCAGCCGTTCGGTCACCAGACCGGCGCCCATCCGGGCGATGATCGTCAGCCGGCCGGGGGTCCGATGCGGGTCCAACCGCTCCACCAGCGCCAGCACGTCATCGGGGTGGGCGTTAGGACCGATCTTCACGCCGACCGGGTTGGCGATCCGGGCCGCGAAGTCGACATGCGCACCGTCGGGTTGCCGCGTCCGCTCCCCCACCCACAGGAAGTGACCCGACGTGCCCACCAACTGCCCCGTGAGCGGATCGGCGCGCACCAGCGCCCGCTCGTAGTCCAACGACAGCGCCTCATGCGCCACGAAGAACTCGACGCTGCGGAACTCCTCGGGATCCGCGCCGCAGGCACTCATGAACGCCAGCGCCCGGTCGATGTCGGCGGCCAGGCTGTCGTAGCGCTGACCGGCGGGCGAGAAGCGGACGAAGTCCCGGTTCCAGGCGTGCACCTGGCGCAGATCGGCACTTCCGTCCTGCATGAACGACCGGATCAGGTTCAGGGCCGCGCCGCTGGACTGGTACACCCGCAGGAGGCGGTGCGCGTCCGGGCGCCGGGTGCCCGCCTCGAACGGGAGAGCGTTCACCGCGTCGCCGTAGTACGACGGCAGTTCCACGCCATCGCGGATCTCGACGGGCTTGCTGCGTGGCTTGAAGTACTGTCCGGCCATCCGGCCGATCTTGACCACGGGCAGCGAGCCACCGTACGTCAGGACCACCGCCATCTGCAGGACCGTACGCAGCCGGGCCCGGATGGACGCGCCGGTGTTCGCCGCGAAGGTCTCCGCGCAGTCCCCGGCGGTGAGGACGAAAGCCTCGCCGCGCTCCGCGGCCGCGAGCCGCTGGGTGAGCAGGTGGCAGTCGGCGGGCTGCACCAGACCCGGGACCCCCCGCAACACCTGCGCCACAGCCGCGACCTCGTCGCCGTCGGGCCACGGGATCGCCTGCGCGACGGGCAGATCCGGCCAGGTGATGGTCACTGTGGCAGGTTACGGCCCGGCGGCCCGGGGCGCCAAAGTCAGGCGCCGGCAGCAGCTTCGCGAGCCTGCTGTTTGGCCGCTGTCGCGTACATGTCCTGGTAGGTCTGGCCGGACAGCTGCATCAGGTCGTACATCATCTCGTCGGTGGCCGAGCGCAGGACGAATCGATCCTCGGCCATGCCGTAGTAGCGCGAGAAGTCGATCTGTTTGCCGATGCGCACGCCGATGCGCCGCAGTTGGGGTTTGATCTGGCCGGTGGGTTGCGCCTCGAACGTCCCGATCATCGCCACGGGGATGACGGGCACTTCGGCGTGCAGCGCCATCCGGGCCGCACCGGTACGGCCGCGGTAGAGCTTCCCGTCGTGGGACCGCGTGCCCTCGGGGTAGAGCGCCAACAGTTCGCCCTTGCCCAGGATGCGCAGCCCGGTGGTCAGCGCCGCCTCCGACGCCTTCCCGCCGGACCTGTCGATCGGGACCTGTCCGGTGCCGCCGAAGAACAGCCGGCTGAGCATGCCCTTGGGGCCGGTTCCGGTGAAGTAGTCGCTCTTGGCCAGGAACGTGGCCCGACGTTTCAGGACGAGGGGAAGGAAGATCGAGTCGGAGAACGACAGATGGTTGCTCACCAACAGCGCGGGGCCGTCGGCCGGGATGTTCTCCTCGCCCTCGATCCAGGGGCGGAACAGCACCCGTAGCCAAGGACCCAGTAGGAACTTCTTGAGGAACCAGTACAACATCGTGCCGTTCCCTCCTGTCGCCGCCGAGCAGCCTTCCCTCGGGACCTTAGCGGTTCCTCCGGCGTGTCATGCCACCATAAGGGGCCACAGGGCGAGGAGGACATATGCCGCTGCTCGACGGAGCCGAACCGATGACGGTCGAAGGGAATGACACCGGAATCCTGCTGGTGCACGGGTTCACTGGGACCCCCCAGGGGATGCGGCCATGGGCCGAGTACCTGGCCCAAGCCGGCTACACCGTGTCGGTCCCCCGCCTTCCCGGACACGGGACCACGCTGGCCGAATGTAATCGCACCACCTACTCCGACTGGTACGCCGAGGTCTGCCGCGCGTTCGACGCATTACGCGACACCTGCGAACGGGTCTTCGTCTTCGGGTTCTCGATGGGCGGCACCCTGACCCTGCGCCTGGCCGAGGAGCGGGGCGACCAGATCACCGGCGTCGTCCTGCTGAACCCGTCGGTCTACACCACCCGGCCGGACCGGCACCTGTTGCCGTACCTGTCCAAGGTCGTTCCGGTGTGGCCCGGGATCTCCAACGACATCAAGAAGCCTGACGGGGAGCGCGAACTGGCCTACGACAAGATCCCGCTGAAGGCCGCCTACTCCCTGAGCCAGTTGTGGGCGATCGTCAAACCGGACCTCGGCCGGATCAACCAGCCGGTACTGGTCTTCACCAGTGTGGACGATCACGTCGTCGAACCGGAGAACTCCGACTACATCCTGGAACACGTCAACAGCATCGACCGGCATCAGGAACTGCTGCCCGACAGCTACCACGTCGCGACACTGGACAACGACGCCGCCCGGGTGTTCTCCGACAGCCTGGCATTCGTCGAGCGACTCTCCTGACGTGGACGACCCGCGGGTCTTGTGCTCGGTCGAGCCCGGGCTGGTCGAACACGTCCGGCAACTCCTCGACGACGCGGGTCTGACCAGCGACATCCAGGCCCAACCGGAGGCCCCGACCGACGTCCTCGTCGCCGCCGCCGACGAAGAACACGCGCGGGCGGTGATCGGCCTGGTGTTGCCCCACCTGCTCGACCGGACCGACACCGGCGGGCCGCTGTCGCGGCGGCTGGTGCGCACCGAGGAGGAGCCCCAGGTACCGGGGCTGCCCGGGGGCCTGGTCGACGGCACCAGAACGTTCGGCTACGCCGACCCGCTGGCCGACCATCCCGAGGACGACAGTGAGGCGTTCGTCCCACCGCCCCCGCCCCCGGTCCCCCGGCCGCGGGACCGGATCTCGCGGGGGGCATGGGCAGCGGTGCTGATCGGGCCACTGCTGTTGATCCTGGTTCCGCTGCTCGGCCTCCCCGGCATCCTGACCTCAGCGGGGCTGGCACTGTTCATCGGAGGGTTCGCCACGCTGGTCTTCCGGATGGAGGAACGGCATCGGCACGACGACGGTCCCGACGACGGCGCCGTGGTCTGACGGGCCGACGGACGGGATGCGGCCCCCCAACGGGGCCGCCGATCTGGCAGGCTGAACCCGACCCGGCGAAAGGACCCCTCCGTGCCCATCAGCGACCGTATCGAGATGCGTGGCCACATCCTGGACACAGGCGAGCTGCCCCGTGTGCTGAACGAGATCCTCGAGGGCGGGGGCGACTTCGTCATCGAACGTTTCGAGATCGGCAAGCTGCCCAAGGACGAGTCGTGGGTGCAGATCATGGTCTCGGCCGACTCCGTGGAATTGCTGCGCGAGGTCGTGAACCGGTTGCAGGAGTTCGGCGCCAACCTGCTCGACCCCGGCGAACCGGAGATCGTCGAGGCCGACGTCGCCGGCAGCCTGCCGCTCGGTTTCTACTCCTCCACGAACTTCGAGACCGAGGTCATGATCGACGGTGAGTGGGTCACGGTGGAGAACCCCGAGATGGACTGCGGCATCGTCATCGAGGACGGGGTGCCGCGCACCCGACCCATGGCCGACATCGAGGTCGGCGACCGGGTCATCGTGGGACCGCGCGGCGTGCGGGTCATCACCGAACCGCTGAAGATGAACCCGGACGACAGCCATTTCGAGTTCATGAACTCGGTGGTGTCCAGCGAGAAACCACAGGCGTTGCAGGTGCGGATCATCGCCGACGACTTCCGCCGGGTGAAAGCCCAGGGGAAGAAGATCCTCTGGGTCGGCGGGCCGGCGATCGTCCACACCGGGTCGGGGCCGGCCATGGTGGCTCTGATCAAAGCCGGCTATGTCGACGTGCTGTTCGCCGGCAACGCGTTGGCCACCCACGACATCGAGTCCAACATGTACGGGACCTCCCTGGGGGTCGACCTGTCCGACGCCACGGGCGTCGAGCACGGCCATGAACATCACCTACGGGCGATCAACCGGGTGCGCCGGGCCGGGTCGATCAAGGCGGCGGTCGAGGAAGGGGTCATCACCGGCGGGATCATGCATGCGCTGGTGACGGAGGGCAAGGAGTTCGTCCTGGTCGGATCGGTACGGGACGACGGCCCGCTCCCCGACGTCTACACCGATGTGATCGACGGCCAGCGCGCCATGCGGGCTGCCCTGACCGACGTCGGCTACTCGATCATGGTGGCCACCATGTTGCACGCGATCGCCACCGGCAACCTGATGCCGGCCTCCATCCCGCTGGTGTGTGTCGACATCAATCCGGCCACCGTCACCAAACTGTCCGATCGCGGCTCCGCGCAGGCGGTGGGGGTGGTCACCGACATCGGCCTCTTCGTGGAACAGCTCGCGCTGGAGTTGGTGCCCGAGTACCGGCGGACCCTGTCCGAGGCCCCGAGCTGAGCCACCGATCGCGCAGCGATCGCTCGTCGACATCGAATCAGGCGCCCGACCCCGCTAACCTCCGGAACAACTGCGGGAGGTAGTCGTGGCGAAGAAGAAGAGCGGGGCGTACACCGCCGGGGTGGATATCGGGGGCACCAAGATCGCGGTCGGCATCGTGTCACCCGACGGGGAGCTGGTCGACAGTGCGCGCAAGTCGACCCCGGTGCGTGATCCCGACGCCGTGCAGGAAGTCATCGTCGAATTGCTCGACGGTTTCGACGGCTACGAGATCGAGGCCGTCGGCATCGGCGTCGCCGGGCTGGTCGACTCCACCCGGTCCCGGGTGATCTTCGCGCCCAACCTGGGGTGGGTGGAGGAACCACTGCGCCAGCAGGTCGAACGCGCCGTGGGCCTGCCGACCGTCATCGAGAACGACGCGAATGCGGCCGCGTGGGGCGAGTTCCGGTTCGGCGCCGGCCGAGGGCGCACCGATCTGGTCATGGTCACGGTCGGAACCGGCATCGGCGGGGGCATCGTGCTCGGGGGCCGACTGCAGCGCGGCGCCAACGGCGTCGGGGCCGAGTTCGGACACCTGCGCCTGGTCCCCGACGGGCGGCTGTGCGGATGTGGCCGCCACGGGTGCTGGGAGCAGTACGCCAGCGGCAACGCCCTGGTCCGCACCGCGCGCGGCCTCGCCTCGGAGCGACGTCCCGAGGCGGGTGTCCTGCTGGGACTGGGCGACGGCACCCCGGAAGGGGTCCAGGGTCCGCATGTCACGGAAGCCGCCCAACGAGGGGACGAGGTCGCCATCGAGGCGTTCGAGATCGTCGGAGCCTGGTTGGCCCGCGGCATGGTGGAGGTCGCCACGCTGCTGGACCCTGACGCTTTCGTCATCGGCGGTGGGGTCGTGGAGGCCGGCGACCTGTTGCTGACCCCGACCAAGCGGGAGTACGCGACCCAGTTGGTGGCCCGGGCACAACGACCCATGACCGACATCGTGGCCGCCGGTCTGGGCAATCTGGCCGGGATCGTCGGGGCAGCCGACCTGGCCCGCGATCACGGGCCCCGACCCGAGGTCGTCCGCCCGGCAGCGGCCCGGTCCGCGGTGGCGGCCGAGAAGGAGGCGGCCGTCGCTGCTGCCGCCGGTTCCGCGGCCAAGGTGGCGAAGGCCGTCGAGACCAGCACTGCCGCCGCCAAGTCGGCTGCGATGAAGAAGTCGCCGTCGGTGGCCGACAAGACTCCCAAGAAGTAGCCCGTCAGGCGTCCGGGTCCGGATCCCGCGGGGCCGGCCAGCCGTCGAAGTCCTCCGTCTCGGCGGCGGGTTCGGCGTCGACCAGGTCGTCGTCCAGGGGCACATGTCGCACCCCGGAATCCTCCGACGGCGGTTGGCCCACGATGCCGCGTACCTTCTCGGCGAACTCCATCGCTGCCCCGGTGAGCCGTTCGACCGACTCGGGGTCGATCGATCGGGCGCGGGTAATGGCCTGGCAGACCGGGCAGTAGGCACACTCGGGCGCCTCCCCCGGCGCCACCGGCGTACCGCCGCCCCGGAGCACCGCGAAGGTCTCCATCAACCGCATCCCGGCCCGCAGGGTGGCCGGATCCGACAACATCCGGTCGCGCACAGCCTCGAACAAGCGGCCGGCCTCTCCCGCGGCCGCCCCCATGGCGTCAGCGGCATCCGGGTCACGAGTGGGGTCGTGCCACCAGGGATCGTCGTTCATGGCGTCTCACTCCTTCGTGAATCGGACCCGCAACACACCGTCCACCAGGCCGGCCCCGGCCACCCGATACCGCAACAGCGCCCCGGGAAGGGCCAGCACCCGCCGGTAGGCACCCACGGTGATGATCAACTCCCCGCCCCGCTCCGCCAGGTCGACGTCGCCCTTGGCGGCGAGCGGCAGTTGCAGCACCAGGACGATCTGCTCCCCCAACCGCTCCAGTTGCAGCGGTGGTTCGACGGTGGGCAGTCCCAATGGGTCGCCGTCGGGATACAGCCCGGTCCCGAGCGTCCGCAGATCCGCCAGACCGACGGGTTCGTGGTCGGCGTACGGCACGGTGATCAGGGGTACCGGGTCCAGATCCGCCCGGACCGCCGTGATCCGTCCCTGCTGCGCCTTGGCCCACCCGGCACGCCACTTGTCGCGGCCGGGAGGGAACACCCGATTGGCCAGGGCGGCGTCGACCCGGTACCCGTACAGCGACAGCGACGTCAGGGTGCGCCGAGCTTCGGCGAGGACGACCGAGTCGGGCGTCATGACCAACCGCACGGAGGCATCCGGGGAGGTCAGTACCTCGCGCACGTCGGCCAGGTCGCCGTGCAGTCGTTCCACGGCATCCATCACCCCGGAGTCGGGTAACGGGACGCGCGTGGCCTTCGACAACGGTGCCCGCAGCGCCGTGACCACCCGACGCTCGAACGGCCAGATGCGCCGCATGTACCAGTCCAGCGCCTCGGGAAGGGCCAGGAGGCGCAGCGTCTCGGCGGTGGGCGCGCAGTCCAGCACGACCACGTCGTAGTCGCCCGAACGGACCTTGTCGCGCACCTCGAGCAGCGCCAGCACCTCTTCGGCACCTGGCAGCACGGTCAGTTCCTCCGCGGCGACACTGTCCACCCCAGCCGATGACAGGACGCCGAGCAGGTAGTCCTGCACCGTGCCCCAGGACCGTTCGAGCAGTTGTCGGGCGTCGATGTGTTCGAGCCACAACCGGTCGGCCAGGGGGACCGCCTCGCCCGCGGTCACCGGCGCATCCAGCACGTCCGCCAGGGAGTGGGCCGGATCGGTGGACATGACCAACGTCCGCAGGCCGCGGTCCGCGCAGGCAACCGACGAGGCCGCCGACAGTGTCGTCTTCCCCACCCCGCCTTTGCCGGTGAACAGCAGAACCCGGGTCACGGAGCGGACTCGATCCGATCGCGCAGGCCCAACAGTGCGGTGCGCACGATGACCTTCTCGGCCCGTCGTTTGAGCGCTCCGATGATCGGCACCGCCAGATCCATGGCCAGCCGGTAGGCCACCAACGTGCGGCGCGGCTCCAGCGTGTGACAGGAGTACACCCCCCACAGTCCGGTCACCGTCTCCCCCTTGATGAGATGCCAGCGGACCTCGCGGTCACCCCACAGGTCGTAGCGGTAGACGTGCGTGTCGTGGATGGGGCCCGAGTCGAAGATCATCTCGACCTCGCGCGGGCGACCGTCGGGGAACTCGGCCAGGACGCGCGCCGAACTGACCCCCGGGCACCAGGTCGGATACTGATCGATATCGGCGATGGTGGCCATGATCCGCGCCGGCGTCGCCGCGATCTCGAGCTCCGCCTGGGTGCGTTCGGCCATGAGTCAGATTATCGCGGGCGCGGACGAGGTCACTCGACCGTCAGCACGTACGGCCGCTGCCGGGACCGGAAATGACCGACATTCACCACCGAAGTGCGGCCGATGCTGACCCGGGGCACCAGGGGCTGGTGGACGTGCCCGTGCAACGCGAACCGGGGCTGCACATCGCCGATGTACTCCCGCAGCACCCGACTGCCTCGCTCCAGCCGCCGGGCGACGACGTCGTAGGTGGCCTCGGGGACCGCCGGCGGGATGTGGCTGAACAGGATGTCGACCGCACCGAGCCGCTCGACCTTGGCGGCGAACTCCTCGTCACTGATCTCGAACGGCGTCCGCATCGGCGTACGCAGGCCACCGCCCACGAAGCCCAGTCGCAGCCCGCCGCGTTCGACGACCTCCCCGTCGAGCACGTGTTGATCGGGCCTGAGGTAGTCGGCCCACAGCGCCGGGATATCGACGTTGCCGTAGGTGAACAGACCGCCGGGCAGAGCCGCGAACAGCCGTTCGTACTGCGCACCGACCGCTTGCGAGATGGCCGTCCAGGGTTCGGCGCCCACCGCCTCCCACAGTTCCCGCGAGAACGCCCGCGCTTCGTCGAACCGGAGTTGATAGCGCAGTTCCATGTACCGCGCGGCGTTGGCGGCGCCGAACATCTGCGCGAAGATGCCGCTGCTCGGATCGTCGTAGTCCAGGAACAGGACCAGATCGCCGAGGCACACGAACACGTCACAGTCCCGCCCGGCCTCGGCCAGCCCCGCGACCCGGTCGTGGACGTCGGACACGACATGGAGCCTCATCAGCCGGCGATCCGGGACAGCACCAGCATGCCGAGCCCGAGGACCACGATGATCGCCAGGGCACCGCCCACCATGATGGCCACTCGGGTGGACCGGTTGGTCAGCGGCGCGAGGCGTCCCGCGTGCCCCTCCTCGGCGGCCAGTCGGGCCGCCCACTCGTCCGGATCGATGCCCGCGGGTAGGGGCCGCTCCGCCGCGGACGGCGGCGGGGTGGCGGGGGCAGTCGGAGGATCACGGGGCGGTGGCAGCGCCAAAGCTGCAGACCCGGTGTCCTGCGGTTCGGCCACCGGGGTCAGACACAACGAACACCAGTCGGCGTTCGCCGCCACCACGGCGCCGCAGGTCCGACACCGCTGCGGCGGGGCCGGAGGCGTCACCACTGACCCGATCCCGGCGCCCGGTCGCCTTCCATCTCGTATTTCAACGCCCACACGGACTGTTTCCAGGCCAGCGCATGTCGGCGCCGCAGCCGGTCGGCGGTACGGCGCCCGCGGGGAGAGTCCGGCAGGCTGCGCGGTTCAGCGGCGGATTCGCCGACTGTCGGGTCGGCGCGCAGGTAGTAGTGCACGATGGCGCCGTCGCCGAACGGCTCCAGCCAGAGCTCGACCGATCCGACCAACGCCCCCGTCGCCGACCACCGGATCCCTTTCTCCCCGCGGTCCATGAACACGGTCAACGTCAGGTCGGGCCACCATTGGCGCCATCGGTGGCGGTCGGCCACGACTGCGGCGAGGGCGGCCGGGGGCGCGACGATGAACGTCTCGTCCACAAGATCCACGACGGGCATGTCCCCATACTGCCGCACCGCTGCGCTCTCACGCCCACAGTCCGACACCTGCGTGAGCACGGTTATACGCAGAGTTAATCAGGTATCGGTTGACGTGTGTCGCAGTGCGGGTTCCGGGCAGCCGTCGTATGGTAATCGGACCCGATGTGAGGAGCAGCCGATGACCGCGATCCAGGAGTTCACCGAGCCGGAATTGGTGTCGCCCCCCGTGACGGGAAGCCTGTCTGATCAGTTGCTCGACAGCGAACGCACGGCGCCGGACACCGCGGCGATCGCCCTGCCGCGCGACGGCGGCTGGCACACGCTGACGTACCGCGAATTCGCCGACGACGTGCGGGCCGTCGCCAAGGGCATCGTGGCCTCCGGGGTGGCGGTCGGCGAACGGGTCGGCATCATGTCGCGCACTCGCTATGAGTGGACCCTGGTCGACTACGCCCTGTGGTACGCCGGTGCCGTTCCCGTCCCGATCTACGAGACGTCCAGCGCCGAACAGGTCGAATGGATCCTGGGCGACTCCGGCGCGGTCGGGGTGTTCCTCGAATCAGAGCGCCATGTTGCCGTCGTCGATCAGGTCGCCGGAGCCCTCCCCGCGGTGACCCGACGCTGGGTGTTCGACGACGGAGCCGTCGATGCCCTGCGTGCCGCCGGGTCAGAGGTGACCGACGATGCCCTCGACGAGCGGCGCACCAGCGTGACGCCCGACAGCGTCGCCACCATCATCTACACGTCCGGCACGACGGGTCGCCCCAAAGGCTGCACCTTGACCCACCGCAACTTCATGTTCGAGGTCGACGCCACCATCGCAGGCGCCCCCGAGGTGTTCGCTCCCGGTCAGTCCACCCTGCTGTTCCTACCCCTGGCCCACGTGTTCGGCCGCGTCATCGAGATCGCCTGCATCCGGGGCCGCATCCTCCTGGCCCACACCGCCGACGTGGCAAACCTGCTCCCGAACCTGGCCTCGTTCCAGCCGACCTTCCTGCTCAGCGTCCCGCGGGTCTTCGAGAAGGTCTACAACGGGGCCCAGGCCAAGGCGGCCGCAGACGGCAAGGGCAAGATCTTCGACACCGCCGCCGCCACTGCTATCGACTACAGCCGGGCGCTCGATAACGGCGGTCCCGGACTGATCCTGCGGCTCAAGCACGCGCTCTTCGACCGGCTGGTCTACGGCAAACTCCGTCAGGCGATGGGTGGTCGGGTCACCCATGCGGTGTCCGGTGGGGCCGCTCTCGGGGAGCGACTCGGGCACTTCTTCCGCGGCATCGGCGTCACGATTCTCGAGGGGTACGGCCTGACCGAGACCTCTGCCGCCGCGACGGTGAACCGCCCTGGTGAGTTGAAGGTCGGCAGTGTGGGGCGGCCCATCCCCGGCACGTCCATCCGCATCGCCGAGGACGGCGAGGTGATGATCGCCGGTCCGCACATCTTCAGCGGTTACTGGAACAACGAGGTGGCCACCAAGGAGGCCATCGAGGCGGACGGCTGGTTCCACTCCGGCGACATCGGACAGATCGATGCCGAGGGCTATCTGCGGATCACGGGCCGCAAGAAGGAACTGATCGTCACCGCGGGCGGCAAGAACGTGGCCCCCGCTGTACTTGAGGACCGGCTGAGGGCCCATCCCCTGGTGAGCCAGTGCATGGTCGTGGGCGACGGCCAGCCGTACATCGCCGCGCTGGTCACCCTCGACGTGGAGTCATTGCCTGCCTGGCTCACGGCGCAGGGGAAGGCGACCGACACCCCGGTGGCCGATCTGGCGACCGATCCGGACGTGGTGGCCGCTATCCAAGGCGCCGTGGACGACGCCAACAAGGCAGTGTCGAAGGCGGAGTCGATCCGGAAGTTCCAGATCCTTCCGGTGGACTGGACCGAGGAGGGCGGCGAGTTGACCCCGTCGCTCAAACTGAAGCGCAATGTCGTCATGAAGGAGTTCGCTACGGAGGTGGAGGGGCTGTACGCCTGATCCGCCACCCGGCCGCACCCAACCACACCAACGCCGCCAGCACGTACGCATTCTCGCCAGCGGGGGCCCAGAGGGCCGCCAGCCAGGAGTAGTCCAGTCCCACCGCGGGTCCGGTCAGCAGGCTGGTGGCCGCGACCAGCACCACGCCGGACCAGGCCAACCAGGGTCGCCGCCGCCAGTACCGGGCTGACACGGCGGCGACCGGCAGCACCCAGACCCAGTGATGGCTCCAGGAGACCGGTGAGATGAGCAGACCTGCGACGGCCGCGACAGTCAGCGCCAACCAGGGGTCACTCCGGTGCCGGTGCACCCCGACCGCGGCCAACGCCAGCACCGCCACCACAGTGATCAGCCAGGCCGCCGTCGAGCCCGGGACGATCCGTTCGACCATCCCCCGCAGGGACTGGTTCCCCGCATAGGCGAGCGTTCCCGGGCGGTCGGACTCCCACAGCAGTCCGGTGAAATAGCGACCGGTGGCGGCGGGAAGTACCAGTGCGGCGACCAGGGTGCAGGCCGCGAACGCGGCGACTCCGCGCAAGAACGCGCGTAGGTCCCCGCGCCCGAGTTGAGCGGCCACCAGCAGGGCGGGGGTGACCTTGACCGCCGCGCCGACACCGGCCCCGATCCCCCGCACCCGTTGCCTGGCGCCCGCGTCCAGCGCCAGGATCACCACCAGGATGAGCAGGTTGATCTGTCCCAGGCCGAGGGTCACCCGCACCGGTTCGACGACCACGGCCACGAACGCAGCCGCAACCGTTGCGGCCCACCACGGCAGGAACCGCCCGGGCCACGCGTACTGCCCGGCCAGACGCAGGCACCCGACCAGCGCCGCCGCGCTGCCGGCGAACATGACGGCCCCGGCCGCCGCCTGCGGGATGACCGCCAGCGGAACGAGGAGCAGCAGCCCGAAGGGCGGGTAGGTGAACGGCAGTCCGGTGGCGCCGTACGACCCGTCGTAGACGTCACCGCCGGCCAATAGATCCGCCGCCGCCTCGCGATAGATCCCGACGTCCAGACTGGCCGAGGCCCAGATTCCCGACTGCCACCAGAAGAACGCGAGGGCCGCGGCCCAGCATCCGATCGCGGCCACCCACCCCAGGGCCGTCCGCCCGGGCCGACGGGGGTCCGCAGCCGCGGAGTGAGTCGGTGGCGCCACCCGGCCACCGTAGCCGTCACCCCGCGGTGCGTCGTTCCCGCGGATCCCGCAGTGGGGCCACCAGTCCGCGCTCCGCCAAAACCACCAGCGCGGCGGCCGAGTCCGCGTCCAGGTCCAACTCGGTCGGCCCCAGCACGGCGGTGACCACACAGTCGTGGCACGCGATATCGCGGACCGGACAGGTCGTGCAGTCGATGGTGAACGGCGAAGACGTGCTCATGTCGGGGACCGTAGAAGGAGGGTCCGACACGGAGGGACGAGCGCGTTCGTCGGACCGGGTCAGGGAGTTCCCCCGAGTCCGGGCTCGCCCGGCGCTGCAGCGTCACCGGTCGGCCGGGGCACGATCTCGATCCGATCGCTCGCACCACACCAGCGGCACACGACACGCTCCACGACCTGCGCGGTCACCTCGGTGGCCTCCACAGCAGGCTCCCCGGCCATCGAGAAATGCCAATACTCGGTGGCCGTCGTCGATCGGGTCACGTCGAACCGGGTGAGGTTGCCGCAATGGCCGCAGCGCCATCTGCTGTCGGCGTCGGGGATCGTCACACTCACGCGTGAATCGTACCGGCGTCCGGCAGTTCGGGTCACCCGCGTCGTCCCCCGGAGATGTCGGACCCCCGTCCTAGCGTCAGCCTCATGACCAGCACGCTCGACGCCGGCATCCTCTCCGCCGGCCTCCTCCACGCCGGCGTGACTTCTGCGCAGCAGCAGGTCTTCGACGACCTGGGACCACCGCTACACGAGGTTGCGTTC
>WBZL01000405.1_pt2 | contig 15786 bp, 13 predicted proteins | sample 5204291 | NCBI WGS metagenome assembly WBZL01 (sample SAMN12344345, study PRJNA552823) | activated sludge metagenome | biome: Activated sludge suspended growth; feature: Nitrification reactor; material: Wastewater; isolation source: activated sludge from nitrification reactor of wastewater...
GGTCACATCCGGGACGGTAACGGTGGGAATTTCAACCGAGGGGATGTCCACCGTGGGAATGTCCACGGTCGGCACGATCACCGTAGGAATAGAGGGGTTACCCCCGGTCAAGGTGGCGCATGCCAGGGAGGCCAGCATTAAAACCAATAAGGGAACAAGAAAGCGGTATATTTTTGTATTCATAAAAACTCCTGTGGATACTGTAAACCAGTATAATTGATTTTCAAATCTTTTTACGGATAAGAATGATGACAGTTTCTGAACCTAAAACACTCGTAGCCATCTTAGCACACCCGGATGATGAATCCTTTGGCATGGGCGGCACCCTGGCCCTGTACGCGCAACAAGGCGCAAAAGTCTATTACATTTGTATGACTGGCGGCGAAAGCGGCACCGTGGACCCCCATTTTTTAGAAAAATACAGTTCGATTGCAGAATTACGTCACAACGAACTCCAATGCGCTTCGGAAAAACTGGGCTTGACGGGTTTTATCATGGCCGGATACCGCGACTCCGGTATGCCCGGCTCCCCGGATAACGCCTACCCGGACGCGCTGGTGAACCAATCCGTGGAAGACGTGGCCGCGCGGCTGGCGCATTTCATCCGAGAACTCCGCCCGCAAGTGATCGTCACCCACGACCCCATCGGGGGGTACAAACACCCCGATCATATTGCCACCCACAAAGCCGTCGTCCGCGCCTTTCAGACTGCCGGAGACGCGCGCGCCTATCCCCACGACCCCCTCCCACCTTTCACCCCGCAGAAGTTGTATTACACGACATTTCCCAAAATCTGGATGAGGCTCCTCGTCTGGCTGATGCCGCTGTTTGGGCAAAACCCACGTCAGTTTGGGCGCAACAAGGATATTGACATCCTTTCCCTCGTCGAAGAAGGGAATTTTCCTATTCACACCCGTGTTGATTACACCCCGGTCGCGGGCATTCGGGATGCGGCTTCGGCGTGTCACGCCAGTCAGTTGGAGGGCGGCCCGCCCACGCGCGGCCTTGTGAGTTGGATTTTTCGGCTGTTTGGCGGAAAAGATACCTACATGCGGGCGTTTCCCGAAGCGCCCCTCAAATTGCGGGAGCGAGATTTGTTTGAGGGGGTTGTCTGAGGTTCTTCGGGGACTTACAAAAACTGATCAATATAATCGAGATAACCCTGCCGTCCCCCTTCTTTAGTCCAAAGCCGCAGGGATTTCCGGATACGTTTCAGACAAGCCAGGATGATGTCCAGGGACACAGGTTCTGCCGTTGGCCCAGGCTTACCCGCTTCTGTTTCGAGCAGATTGCGCCCCAACCGCCATTCACACATCGCCCGTACACCATCATACACGGCAAGCGTGATCGGGTTCGGGGGGATGACCGCCGCCCGACCGCGCCCTTCTCCAATGTACGTGCGCTCCAGCGCTTCCAACGCGCTATCTATATTTGCATCGATCAACGCTCCGTTTTCGCGATAGACCGTAACAATTGCGGCTTCGATGTTTTGTAAAATATCCAAATTCGTTTCTTCAATATTTTGTGTGGAAATAGGTTTCTTCCTTTGACCTAACAGGTCTCCCCCTCATCATCTACATAACAAAAGTCTCCCTGAAACATGCGCCATTGTGTGGCGAACTTCTCGAACTCGCGGAGAAATTTCGTTAACGCCACCCGCCCGAACGCCATCCGTTCTCCATCGCGCAGAACCGGAAGGGACACCGTTTCCCCGAAGTGTTGCGCGGCCTCCGCCGGGGTCAGGATCACGCGGTCGTACCCCACCACCATCTCTCGCAGTTCTACCTCCACCCAATCGGCTTCGGGACTCTGTTCTTCGCGGTAGATTTCAAGCATAAAAAACCTCTTCACGTGGCGGAAGTTAAAACGTAACCGTTCAGATGCATGTGGAGAATCCCCGAAAAAAAGGATGGGTGGGGGATGGCCATCCCCCACCCATCCTTTTTTTTCGGAACTTTCTTATCTAGACTGAACGGTCACCTTAAAACAACAAGAGATTGAAACTGCCGCCACAAATTTTCCCGAAAGCGATGAAATGCTCATCCTGATAAATGATGTGCTTCCCATCCAACCGTCCGATGATCATCTCACAGATGAAACATGGGCAGGTTTGAATCCGGTGTAGGCGTCCTCATCGAAATTCTTCACCATAACGATTGCGTGTTTCCGTAAAAATGGCAGGTTTCGCAGGAGCAGACGCTGGGGTAGGCTCACCTTTTAAAGCCAGGAGCAAACGCGCCACTTTTTGGGATTCAGAGATGTAAAAAAAGCCGATCTCGATAGTAACGGTGCGGGTTCTCGAAACCATACGATCACGACCGGGAATCGTTTCGAGAGCAGTGACCTTTTTGTGGCGGCGGTCAAAAATCACATCCCCTTCCGTATCGGTGCCTTTGGTGGTGACAAACCGAATTTGGCCGGGGGAATACGCCTGCACGCCATTGGCCGAAAGACGATTGATGATCAACGCCCGCTCGCTGGTCACCGCATAAACCTGGTTCTTTGCCTTCAAATATCGCCACAACGGCATGAGTATTATCCCCACGCCAATCAGCATCATCACGATTAAGATCATGGTGAAAAACGTACTGAAAGAAGTCGGTCTGCCTAAATCTCCCGGCATGATTACGGCGGGATGAGCATTAATGGCGCGGAATCTGGTGTACATCAAGATGATCAGACCTGTCCAGATCACCCCGACGATGGATTCTTTGCGGGCTTTGCGCGCGGCGCTCATCGGGTTGGGAGACCCGATCCATTGCACGGTTTCGTCTGCGGAGAGAACTTTTTTCACTTCATTTGATAATTCATTTTCCATATCCTGAGGCTTCCTTTTCTATGATGTTCCACGGTCTTGTCTCGACCGGTGCTTCGATATTGAGCAAATTTCGCAACCCCCCTCGCAACTGATCCGCTTCTCCCGTCGTCACAAAACGGACCTCCCCCCGAGGTTCGTCTGGCGAACTTAGCGCACGCCCGTTGGGGGAAGGAAGCAGACGCGCGACCTGTCGCGCCACCGCCGGGGAGGGATCAATCACCCGGACGTGGGAGCCAGCGATTTCCTGAATCAATGGGATGACGAACGGGTAGTGCGTACAACCGAGCACGACCGTATCAATCCCCTGCGCCAACATCGGGTGGAGGGCGTCTTCGAGAATGTGCCGCGTGCCGTTGCCTTGCACCGCGCCCGCTTCCACCTGCCCTACCAGGCCGGGGCAGGTATGCTGAAGGACTTTCACCCCCTGTGCGAACCGTTCCACCACGGACGCGTAAAGCTCGCCCTGAAAGGTAACGGGAGTTGCCAGTACGCCGACCACGCCTGTTTGGGTTTGTTCGGCGGCGGGTTTGACGGCGGGTTCCATGCCCACAAAGGGGACCTCGGGGAAGGTTTTCCGCAGAGAATGCAGGGCGGCGGCGGAGGCAGTGTTGCAGGGAATGACGATCATTTTCGCCCCCTGAGCGAGAAGCCAGCGCGTGATGGTCGCGGAAAGGGCACGGACTTCTTCGAGGGTACGCGCCCCATAGGGGACATGCGCCTGATCGGCAAAGTAAATCAGATTTTCATGGGGAAGTTGTTTGCGGATTTCACGCAGAACAGACAAACCACCCACCCCCGAATCGAACAGGCCAATGGGTGCAGAAGACGAAGAATTTTTAGCGTGCATGAGGCGATTCTATCGCAGATTGTGCGTCTTTAATGAATCACGGATGAGGGATCACGGAAAAATCCATGTTCGTCTCATCCGTGGGGCCAATTCGCGAGATGTCTTTAAACTGGGGTCTTTCGATCACTCCACGCTCAACAACACTTGCCGCTGTTCCACGCTGGAGCCAGGTTCCACGCGCACATACCCTACCTTTCCCGCTTTGGGCGATTTCAATTCGTTTTGCATCTTCATCGATTCCAGAATCACCAACACCTCCCCTTTTTTGACTTCCTGCCCCTCGCTCACCGGAATAGCCACAACCAACCCCGGCATGGGGGCTTTGAGCTGGAATTCCTGATGTTCGGAAGCCCCCGCGCCCGACGCCGCGCGGAGACGCCGTTCCCGTTCATCCTCCACTCGAACATCGTACAGATTCCCGTGCAACATCACCTGCCACTCGCTCTGGTTCGGGGACACAAACGCTTCATACGAGTGCCCACTCAGGATAAGCGAATAAATAGGCTGACCACTGACCGACTGAAAATCTACATCCAACTCAGTCCCATCGACATTGATGCGTTTTTCGTCCAGGATTTCAACCTGGTATTCTCGTTCATTAATCGTTACGACATATTTCATCATATTTCCTGTTCCGTATTCCGTTTTCCATTCTGCGTTCTACGTTCTACACTCTACGTTTCTACCGGTGCATCCGTTCCCACCGCCCGACCCATTTCCAGTTGCTCGTATCGCGCTCGTTGCGCTGAACGATTTGGGCCGCGGCTTGTGTTTGTTCGTGGGCAACCAACGCCGCCAGAATCGCGGCGATCTCCGGGTGTTCCATTTTGCCTTCTTCTGCTTCTTCCATCGAAAATCGCTCTTCGACAAACTTCGTATCAAACTGCCCGGCCAAAAAGCGGTGTTGGGTGAGCAAATGTTGGTGAAAGGGAATGTTCGTCTTCACGCCGAGGATACGGTATTCTTCCAGGGCACGGCGCATCCGCAAAATCGCTTGCGCCCGCGTCTCGCCCCACACGATCAGTTTGGAGATCATCGAATCGTAGTACGGCGAAATTTCAAACCCGGGGAAAACGCCCGTGTCCACCCGCACGCCCGGTCCAGTGGGAACCAGGCTGACGTTAATTTTCCCGGTGGACGGCATGAAATTGTTGTACGCATCCTCCGCATTCACCCGGCACTCCATCGCCCACCCATTGAGCTTGATGTCGTCCTGCGTGTGGCGCAACTGCCGTCCGCGGGCGATCCGGATTTGTTCCTTCACGATGTCAATGCCCGTAATCAGTTCCGTGATCGGGTGCTCCACCTGCAAACGGGTATTCATTTCCAGAAAATAATAATTTCCGTCTTTGTCCACGATAAATTCAATCGTTCCGGCATTGGAATAATTGACGGACTGCGCCGCTTTCACCGCGACCGCGCCGATTTGCTGGCGAAAATCTTCATTGTGGTAAATGAACGGGGACGGGGCTTCTTCGAGCAATTTCTGATGCCGCCGCTGGATCGAACATTCCCGCTCGCCCAGGTGGATGGTGTTCCCCTGTTCGTCGGCGAGAATCTGAAATTCGATATGCCGGGCGTTGACAATCATTTTTTCCAGGTAAACATTGCCATCGCCAAAGGACGATTCCGCCTCGCGTCGGGCGGATTGGAGCAGGGCGGGCATCTCTTCGAGATGAGTCACCGCACGCATCCCCTTCCCCCCGCCGCCCGCGGTCGCTTTGATCAACAGCGGAAAACCCACCCCCGGCGCCAGACGGAGCAAATCTTCGTCCGTTAATCCCTCGGTGCCCATGGTACCGGGCACGACTGGCACCCCGACCGCGGCCACCGTTTTCCGGGCAACCATCTTGTCCCCCATCCGGGCAATGGCATCCGGGCGAGGACCGATAAACGTAATCCCTTCATCCAGGCACGCCTGCGCGAAATCTTCCCGCTCAGACAGGAACCCGTACCCCGGATGAATGGCATCCGCCCCCGCGCGTTTGGCCGTTTCCAGAATCTTCTCCGCGCGCAGGTACGAGTCCCGCGCCGCGGGCGGCCCGATCAAATAGGCTTCATCCGCATAACGTACATGCAGGGCTTGCCGATCCGCCTCGGAATACACCGCGACAGTCTGCAACCCCACTTCCCGGCAGGCACGAAGAATTCGGACAGCGATTTCGCCTCGGTTAGCAATTAAGACTTTATTGAACATAGTTTTTGATTGTATTTCGTGTTTCGTGTTCCGTATTTTGAACATGTTGTCATACGGAATACGGAACACGCACTAGAGCGGAATATTCCCATGCTTCTTCGGGGGGTTGACATCCCGTTTGTTGGCGAGCATTTCCAGGGCGTTGATCAGGCGTGGGCGGGTGTCGCGGGGTTCGATCACGTCGTCGATGTACCCCCGCGAGGCGGCGACGTAGGGATTGGCGAATTTTTCGCGGTATTCGTTCACCAGTTCGGCCTTTTTCGCGACCGGATCGGGGGCGGCGTCCAATTCTTTACGGAAGATGATATTGACAGCCCCGTCCGGCCCCATGACCGCAATTTCGGCGGTAGGCCACGCGAGGTTCACGTCCCCGCGGATGTGTTTACTGCTCATCACGCAGTACGCGCCCCCGTACGCTTTGCGGGTGATGACGGTCAATTTGGGAACCGTGGCCTCGCAGTAGGCATACAACAACTTCGCCCCGGAGCGGATGATCCCGCCATGCTCCTGAATCGTCCCAGGCAAAAAGCCGGGGACATCTTCAAACGTGAGAATGGGGATATTGAACGAGTCACAAAACCGGATGAACCGGGCGGCCTTTTCAGACGCGTTGATGTCCAACACCCCCGCCAGCACCATTGGCTGGTTGGCGATGATGCCGACGCTGTGCCCCCCCAATCGGGCGAACCCCACCACGATATTGGCGGCGTAATTCTCATGGATTTCGTAAAAATCCCCGTTGTCCACAATCAGCCGGATCACATCTTTGATGTCGTAGGGTTTGCCAGGGTCGTCGGGGACGAGGTCATCCAACGCGGCGTCGCGGCGGAGCGGGCTGTCTTCCGATTTGATAAAGTTGGGGTCTTCCATGTTGTTTTGCGGCAGGTAGGAGAGGAGTTTCCGCACCATGTAGAGCGCATCGGCATCGGTTTGAGAAACGACATGGCACACGCCCGACGTTTCCGAGTGGATGCTGGCTCCGCCCAACGTCTCAAACGAGACATCTTCGTGGGTAACGGTTTTGACCACTTCCGGGCCGGTGACGAACATGTACGAGGAGTCCTGCACCATAAAAATGAAATCGGTGAGCGCGGGGGAATACACCGCCCCGCCCGCACACGGCCCCATGATCACGCTGATTTGCGGGATCACGCCCGAGGCGAGGGTGTTCCGCAGGAAGATGTCGGCGTATCCCCCCAGGGACACCACGCCCTCCTGAATCCGCGCCCCGCCGGAGTCGTTTAACCCGATGATGGGCGCCCCGTTTTTCATCGCCATATCCATGATCTTGAGGATTTTTTCGGCGTGGACCTCGCCCAAACTCCCCCCCATCACCGTGAAGTCCTGCGAAAAAACGTAAATCAGCCGCCCATCAATCGTCCCCCACCCGGTGATGACGCTGTCACTCATAAATTTGCGTTCGTCTAGCCCAAAGTCCGTCGTGCGATGCGTGATAAAGGCATCGATTTCCCGAAACGATCCCCGGTCGAGGAGAATTTCGATGCGCTCGCGGGCGGTCAAACGTCCGTTTCGGTGTTGGCGTTCGATGCGTTCCGGCCCCCCTCCCAAACTGGATTGGATGCGAAGTTCCTGAAGTTTTTGGATTCTTAGATTAACTTTATCGGTCATGTACCTCTCCGAAATCGAAATTGAAAAATATAGACGCTTCCAGACTTAATGGGAGGGATGTCCCGCCCCTTACGGAAGCGTCTGCATAGCATTGTGCGGGTTTATTCTTCCCCGTATTGCGTAAGGGCAAGATACGAAATACGGAATACGCAATACACGTTGGAAGATGTTTCTAGAACGCTCTATGCGGACGGTTATCGTCTTCGCTGTTTTCCGCCCGTGGAGTAGAAAAATAATCTCTTCCAACAGGACTGAAGAGCACACCCACCGTATATAAAAGAATAAACAGCGATATTCCGAGCGCAAAAGGCGTATTTATTTTTGAGATTTGTGATTGGACAACAAAAATCCGGTCAATCCAGAAAAAGACCAGGATCGCCAATACATACACACTTGTAAAACGTGGAGTCCAGGGGCGGCCTGTCCAGAGACCCCAAACCGCCGGGAGTCCTGTGAGGCCAAAGAGCAGTCCTGAAGCAAGCAAGTAACCGGGGGAAATCTCCAGCGTGGTCAAAAAATCCCATAACAGGATACTTTGCCAGGCTCGGACGATCCCCACCATCGCAAGGGTTAAAACCCCAACAGCCAAGAGCGTTACGGAATAGGGACGAGGCATGTGATTGGTCAAGAGTCAATTTATGGAATCGAAAGGGTGATTTTCCCCAATTGTTCGCCTTTTTCGAGGCGTTCGTGCGCCGCGCGGACTTCGGTCATTGGGAAGGTGCGGTCAATGACCGGGCGCAGTTTGCCCGCAAAAATCAGCGCAAAGACGTCGGCGAAGTCTTTTTTTGTGCCCATCGTGGAGCCGATGAGCGACAGATGTTTGCCGAAAACATATCGGTTATCGATCTCAAACTTTGGCCCGCCCGTATTGCCCACGGTGAGAATGCGTCCCCCTTTGCGCGCGGCCCGGAAACTGAGCGGGTACGTGGTCCCGACGTTATCCACAATCACATCCACCCCGCGCCGGTTGGTGAGTTTGAAAATGGCCTTGGACCAATCTTCATCCTTGGTCCGGTCGATCAGGACATCCGCCCCCAACGCTTCCGCCAGCGCGAGTTTTTCCTTCCCCGCCCCGACGACGTACACCGTAGCCCCGACCAGTTTGGCGATCTGGATACTGGCAGTGTTCACCCCGCCGGACGCGCCGACAATGAGCACACTCTCCCCCGGGCGCAGGTTGGCGCGGGTGATCAGTGAATGCCACGCGGTGTGGAAGACGAGAGAGGCCGCGGCCGCCGCGTGGAAATCGAACCCGTCCGGGATCGGGAGCACATTCATGGCGGGAATGGCGATAAGTTCGGCATTGGTGCCGGGGGTGGTTTCTCCGAGGAGGTGCCACGTTCGGCAGAGGTTATCCTGTCCGGCGAGGCAAAAATCGCATTCCCCACAACCGATGTTGCTATTAATCACGACGCGCTGTCCGACTTGCAAATGGGTGACACCTTCCCCCAGCGCGGCCACCTCCCCCGCCCCATCCGAGCCGGGGATGTGGGGGTATTGCAGTTTGATGCCCGGCCAACCGTTGCGCGTCCAGAGATCGACGCGGTTGAGGGCGGCGGCGTGCAAACGTACGAGTACCTCCCCCCGTGCGGGGTGGGGATCAGGGTGATCGGCGTATTGAAGCACGTCGGGGCCGCCGTGGGTGTGGTAGAGGATGGCTTTCATGGAGGGTTTCCTTGTTGGGTGATTTTGTGATTGCGTGATTGGTGGTTTTTCTCAAGCACACATTATCTGTAATTACTCATAGCGCGGAGTTAAGTTTCTCAAAAAGAAAGGATGGAAGGGGGATGTACATCCCCCTTCCATCCTTTCTTTTTCGGAACTTTCATTATCTAAACCGGATTTCCCAAAGGTGGACATTGCCAGGTTCTAGTTGGCGCAGGTCTTGGATTTCGATGCGAATGACGGAGGCGGGCACGGTTTTGCCAAAATCCAGGAACACGGTGGGGTTGTCGATAAACCCTTCGAGTTCTTCGGTGAAGACGACGGGTTCTGCGCCAAATTCCGGGGACACACGGACGGTGATCTGGGCCAGGGTAGCGCCGATTTGGAGTTCCACCCCGCTGACCTGGCGCACTTGTTGGAGATACATTTCGATGACCAACGGGTTCGCTTCGGCGGTGCGGATCAGGGTGGCTGTGTCATTATCGAAAACGTTGGGAATGTCCCCCATGTCCAATTTCGGGAAACGCACAGGGATGGTATAGCCCTCAAAGGTCACAGAATTATCGAGCAATTGGTGGCGGGCTTCGGCTTCCTGGGCAAAAATGTCATCAATATTGGCGACATAGGCGGCCTGCAAGAAATAAAAGGCCGGATGACCCGTGGGGTCAAGGATAGTCCGCTCAATGGTCAGGTCTAATTTATTGGTGTTGGTCACGCGCAAATAATCGCTAAATGACACCACAAAGAGGGTATTAGGCGCAATCTCCCGCTTTTCCAGGGTGTAGTTTTGCAGGCTTTCGAGTTCCAAGGGCACGGGGTCATGCAAAAAGAAACGTGCCAGGGCAAAGACACCATTGGCCCAATCCGGGGACAGTCTGATTTTGACATCCGGCTGGGTGATCAGGACATCTTTGATTTCGGCGAACACCTGCCGCGCGCCATATTGCATCCCATTCATTGTGTAGTCTGTATGCCAAAATGGGCCGTTGAGCAGGGCATCGCCCATTTGCGCGAGACTGCCCAACGCAAAGATGGCAAAAACACCCATCGTAAAGGCGCGAGTGAACCGGGGGGCGATGGCACGCGCGCTCACCCATTGCAGAGCGCTATCCAACCCCACCCCGGTCAGGAGCGTCACGGGAATGACGAAAAACAACACGCGGGTGATCCCGATGCCAGAAACCGCCGCCCCGATAGGGGAGGTCAACAACGCGATCAGGATCACGCGCCACGCGGGGGAGAGTGGTCCCCGCCAGGCCGCCTTCCCCGCCTGGATCAGCCCATACACGGCAAATGGCAGGGTCATCCACAAGATGTTGCCGTACCCGTTCATTTTATGCCGGAACATCTCCAGCGGATCGGGGAAATACCAATAGAATGGACTTAGCCCGGTCAGGTACGCCTTCATCAACAGTTGGGCCTTTACGAGCGGGCTATGGTTTTCGATGAGAAAGGAGTTCGAATCGATGAGGTTTTGGACAAAAACCCCGGGATTGGTCAGATGAAAACGCACATAGGGCAAGGCCAGCACGAACAGCAAGCCCAACCCGCGCAGGCTGACCTGCCGATTTTGCCAATGGTAACGGAAATCGCTGACAAGCAAGCCCAACCCCGTCGCGGCCATCACCACTTGCCCTGGGGCGTAACTGTAAAACGTGAGCGCACCGAAAATCAGTGCATGGTACAGATAACGCGGGGCGCGGAAACGGTACAGGAGATAAAAATAAAGAAACGCGGCAAAAAATGAGCAGGCAATCACAGTTTCAAACCCCGTCCGCGAGTGAAGGAACCAGGCCGGGACGATGGATAGCAGGAGCGGTGCCACCCACCAATAGGGGCGATCAAAGATTTGCTTCAAGATAAGCCCAAGGCCAGCCGCCGCCAACAAAGAGAACAGCACGGTGGTTCCCCGCACCACCCACACCGATTCGCCAAACATCAGGAAAGGAATAAGGCTGAGATAGACCGTCGCGCCTAAGCTGAACTTATTGCCGTTTTTGAAAAAAGTGGGGAGAAAGGTCGAGCCTTCGTACACAAAATTGTCACGCAGAAGGTCGCTCGCGAGCACCGTGGGGAGGGCTTCGTCGGAGAAAAAGTAAATGGGGTAATCGGGCAGGCCCACAAACCGGACGAGCACGTAGATCAGCAGGCCGAGGCCAAAGAGAATCTCCGGCAGAGGCCAGGACCGCACCCGGAGGCTTTGCCCCGCGCGGGCCAAGAGGTTTTCCTGAGGCTGGCGCCCCTCTTCGGCAGGGAGAGGCGCCTCTTCCTGCTGGCGTGGGGGCACGCTCGCCGGGGACAGGCGCGGAGGCGGGGAAGAGGTCAAGGTGCGAAACACGAGGGTTTCTTCGTGGGTCTCTTTCCCGGAGGGGGCACGGACCACGACACTGCCGGTTTGCATGGGGTGCCCCGTTTCGTCCAGCAAATCAACCGTCAGACGGATGTGCGCGCCTTCTCGCAACCGGAGAGTCAACTCCACCGGTTCAGTAGGTTTGGAGGGGGTAGGACCAGGCTCGTTATTCATCTGTATTTTGAAAGCCTCCGAAGGTATGACGTTGGTATCGCCCAAACATCCAACCGCTCAATCACCCAATAACTTGATTTCCCAAATATGGACACGCCCAAATTCGGTATCTTCCAATAATAACACTTCTATGCGAATCATCTTTGCCGAAATTGTGCGGCCAAAATCCAATGTCATCACTGGCGCATCCATCTGCACACGTGCCTCCTCAGTAAAGGTGACAGGCTCCCCCCCCTCTTCGGAAAACAGTTGGATCGTCACACGGATCTTGGAGGCCCCCAACTTGAGCGCCACCCCGTCGAATGCCTCCGGTTCCTGGAACTCCATCTCCAACACAAAGGGATTCACCCGGTCGGTACGGAGCAGGGATTGTTCATAGTTATCAAAAGCCGCAAAGATATCGCCCATATCCAACGCGGAATGACGCACCATAACAGACTGCCCCGCCCACATCATTGTCTCGGCTTGCAAGGCATGTTGCGCCACGCGCTCGTCCTCGAGGACCTGTTCAAGGTTATCCACATAAGCCAGGTGGACAAAGTAAAAACCAGGCGTCCCATCGGGATACAGGACCGTGTCTTCGACCTCAATCGTTTTGAATTTGTTCGATTCGACCGCCCGGGTATATTCGGCAGGCGTGATGATCAACAGGTCCGTCAGGGCAAGCTCTTGTTGCGAGATGAGATAAGACTCAATGCTCGCCATCTTAATGGCAAAGGGATCGTCCAGGAAAAAATCAGACAACTCATTGGAGCCATTCGCCCAATCAGGCGAAAGAATAATCCGACCTGCATAATCCGCCTCGAGATAATCATTAATTTTCCCAAACACCTGTGATGCCCCGTACTGCATCCCCCCGAACCCGTAATCGGATGACCAAAACGGCCCATTCCGGATCGCGTTGAACGTAAAAATCCCCAACCCCAGGCTCAACACCGCAAACACCGTCGGCACGAGCACAGAGCGCAGATGCCAATCATACTTCGCCGCCCACACTTCTCCCCACCGCAAAACCGCAATGAACCCGACCGCCGTCAGCACCGTAATCGGCACGATAAACGTCAGCACCCGCGTGATCCCAATTTGCGCCAGAGTCGCCGGAAGAGGCGCAATCAATAGGGCGAGCAGGATGGTGCGATAGGCCACCGCGATGTTCGTCTCCGCGCCCGCAACCGCGCCCGCCCCCGCCTCGCCATCCTGCCCCGTTGTTTTCCCGCGCCACGCTTTCAGGCGTTGGAAAACCCCAGTACTGGTCACAACCGTCTTAAGGGCCACCCATCCCCCCACCAATGCAAACGGCAGAGTGAAAAACAAAATGTGCGGATACGGTCCCATTTGATGGCGGATCAGGTCATTCCCATTGTGCATATACCAATACCCGGGCGCCAACCCAAGCACATAAAGCGCCTCAAACTGCGCCAGTTTTTCCGAAAAAGACAGCGGCGCCAACCAATATGACCCAAGTTCCCGCAAATGCTCCTCAATAGGCTCCGAGACCTGCAAACGGAAGCGCACATACGGCAAAATCAGCAAAACAAGCCACGCCCCGCCCCCCAGCCCTGTGCGCCAATGACGCAGATGATAACGAAAATCAAACAAAAACAGAAACGCCCCGCACGCCACAACCACAAGTTGGGCAGGGCTATACGCATAAAACGTACACGCCCCAAACAACAAAGCCACGTAAAGATATTTCGGATGCTCCAACCGATACCGCAAATAATAGTAAAGAAACCCGGCATACATCGAAACCGACAACACCGTTTCAAACGCCGTACGCGCGTGCAAAAACCAGGCCGGCACAACCGCCAACAGCAACGTCGCACTCCAACTATACGGCAGTTTAAGAAAATCCCGCACGATTAAGCTGACCGCCGCCGCCGGGATCAACGTCAGCAGGATTGAAGTCCCACGCGCCACCCATACCGACTTACCCAACAACCACGTCGGCAAGATTTGCAAATACACCGAGAGACTCAAATTGTATTTCGGCCCATTTTTGAAATACGTTGGCAGAAAAGTCTTCTGCTCAATCACCCCCTTATCCCGGAGCAATTCAGAGGCATACACCGTATGAATGGCCTCATCCCCGTGGAAATAAACAGGGTACTGAAGCAAACCGACGAAACGGGTGAGCAGATACAACCCCAACGCCACCGAAAACAGAATCACATCCACACGGGTGTACGCTTCCGCGCGGAGTTCCACCCCCAGGCGCGGGACATGGCCCCATGTAGAAACCCGAATACCCCGCGCGCGCGGGCGCACCCTGGCCGGGAACGCATCCTCGACAGGTCGCAGGTTCACAATCCGATACGTACCTCTGCGAGGCGCGTTTTCATCTAGTTTCTGGACAATGACAGGGGCAGTGGTGGGGTCGGAGGACATAGCGAGAACAATAATACAGTGCAGGTTACGTCATAACGAGGAGGGCTTGTCGATACGCAGTATCGCGAGGCCGAAGCAATCCCCCCACGCGGGCCGGGAGATTGCTTCGACAAAAGACCACCGCCCTCGCCATGACGCAATTTTGAGGGGGTACAAAAACCTAAAAATAGTTTACCGCAAACCTGTCTCCATCCGCGCAATGACCATACGCTGAATTTCGCTGGTGCCTTCGTAGATTTCAGTAATTTTGGCATCGCGGAAGAAACGTTCCACGGGGAGTTCTTTGGAGTAGCCCATGCCCCCGTGGATTTGCACGGCGTGGTGGGTGCAGAACATAGCGGTTTCGGAGGCGTAGAGTTTCGCCATCGAGGCAGGGAGGGTAAACCGTTCGCCCGTCTTTTTCCAGGTTTCTTTGGCGAAACAGGCGTTGTAGATCAACCCCCGCGCGGCTTCGATGCGGGTTTTCATGTCGGCGAGTTTGAACTGGGTACCTTGGAACTGGCCGATGACCTGCCCAAAGGCTTCCCGTTCACGGGCATATTGCAGACTGGCGTCGTACGCCGCTTCGGCGATGCCAAGCGCCTGGGAAGCAATGCCAATGCGCCCCGCGTCGAGCACGGTCATGGCGATTTTGAAACCCTCGCCTTCTTTGCCAATGCGGTTTTCGGCGGGACAGCGGTAATCTTCAAAAAGGATTTCGCTGGTGGCGGAGGCGCGGATGCCGAGTTTGGGTTCTTTTTTGCCGCGGCTGAATCCTGGTTGGGTGGTGTCGATCATGAAGGCGGAGATGCCGTTGTGGCCCCGTTCGGGGTCGGTGGGGGCAAAGAGCAGGACGAGGTCGGCGACCGGGGCGCTGGTGACCCACGATTTCCGCCCGTTGATCACATACACATCCCCGAATTCTGCCGAATTTACCCGCACCGCGCGGCTTTTCATGCTCCCCGCGTCGGACCCGGACATCGGCTCGGTGAGGGAGTACGCCCCGATCTTTTCCCCCGAGGCGACGGGGAAGAGGAATTTCTGCTTTTGTTCTTCCGTGCCAAACATGGTGAGGGCGTTGCAGAAGAGGGAGTTGTTGACGGACATGATCGTGCCGTGGGAGGCATCCACTTTGCAGATTTCTTCGAGGGCGAGGACGTAGGCGAAGGTGTCCATGCCCGCGCCGCCGTACTGTTCGGGGACTTCGATGCCCATGAAGCCCATTGCGCCCATCTTTTTGATGGTGTCGTAGGGGAATTCACTGGTTTCATCGTGTTCGGCGGCGATGGGGGCGATTTCTTTTTGGGCAAAATCCCGCGCGGCGTCGCGGATCATGCGGTGCTCCTCGGTGAGGATAGATTCAAAGGAAGGGATGGTCATAACAGAGACTCCTGAAGGGGAATTGGGTGATTTGTGGATTGGGTGAGTGATTGTCAATCGCGAAAACGTACAATCGCCCACTCACCCAATGCGCCAGATTATAGCACGCGGGGGGGACGCAAAAAGTTACGGAGTTTTGCCCCGAGGTTGGGGCGTCGGATTTAATCAAGTAAAATACGATTCTCAACCGATGACGGCGGCTAGGGTTCCGGCGACCGAGAACTTCTCGATTGTGTCTGGTCCGAGCGTCGCGTAAAACCATTTTGAAATAACTACTCAGGCCGGTGAAGATGATTGCCGAAAAAAAGGATGAAAGGGGGGATGTACATCCCCCCTTTCATCCTTTTTTTCGGTAT
>WBZL01003019.1_pt1 | contig 15779 bp, 13 predicted proteins | sample 5204291 | NCBI WGS metagenome assembly WBZL01 (sample SAMN12344345, study PRJNA552823) | activated sludge metagenome | biome: Activated sludge suspended growth; feature: Nitrification reactor; material: Wastewater; isolation source: activated sludge from nitrification reactor of wastewater...
AGGGCGAACGCAGGCGGGTGCCACAAGAAGACAACGGCGGCCATGGTGACAACATCCACCGCGGCGAGCGAGAAGGTCTGCCGTCGTGCGGACAGGTGGAAACGCTGTCTCAACGGCATCCCGCTGATCGTGGCTGCGCCCATCGCTTGCTTCACCTCCGGAACCGCCGATCCAGCGACCCGACTCCGACTCGCAGTGCGGACCGCCTCCTGTAGATGCATCGGCATGATCGGAGTTCGCTTGATCGAGCACCCCGGAATTCACCCTTTGGAGTCTGCCCACCCTGCGCCCGACCGGGCTTGCGCTCGTTCACGCTGCGCGAGTGGCATGCCCAAGGACACACTGAGTCGCGTGGGAGTCACAGAGAGTAGTCCACCCGGAGTCTGCAGCTTACTGGTCGTTAACGCGCATCCCGACGACGAGTCAATCTCAACTGGTCTGATCTTGAGCCATTACGCGGGCCGCGGCATCCGGGTCACATCAGTCACATGCACCCTCGGGGAACACGCCGGCCTGCTTCGAGCGGGTCGTACGGGGGAACCCACGGCGGATGTGAGGTACGCGGAGTTGCGCAGAGCCATGGCGGCTCTTGGTGTGAAGGACTGGCGTCTGCTGGGCGGCCGAGGGAAATACAGCGACAGTGGCCCGCCACGCGTCGGGCACACCCCCGCGGGTGCGGAGTTCTCCCGCGCCGACCTAGGCGAGGCATCCGACGATCTTGTTCGAGTCATCCTGGAAGTCCGCCCTCAGGTCGTGGTCACCTACGACCCTGCCGGTGGGTACGGACACCCGGACCACATCATGGCGCACACCGTGACCATGGCTGCCGTGAAAGAGGCCGCGAGCGCTACCCCGGTGCCGTGGAACGTCCAGAAGGTCTACTGGATCGCCTCGCCAGCGGGAAATGCGCCGCGAGGGTGGCGACGCAGGAGGATCGCGTTGCTGCGCAGGCTCATTCCGGGCGCCCCTGCAGTCCAACCGCCCACTCCTGACTCGCAGATAACCACAAGGATCTCCAGTCCGGAAGCTGGAACCGCCAAGGCTAAGGCCCTCTCATTTCACGCTTCGCAACTGCCACGGCCCAAGCCATGGTTCACCCTCGGTGACATCACGGGATTCAAGGATCTGGCCGTCGAGCACTTCCGCCTAGCCAGCGGTCTGGCCGCACCCCCCTTCGATTCCCAAGGCTTCGAGACGGACCTGTTCAACGGGGTGACTGGGTGCACGAGTTCGGGCGTAGACCACCCGACTCCCGATAGAGTCCCCCCTGATGACTGATGAGCGAGAGGCACCCGCCGCCCGCACAGGCGGAGAATGGGCGTGGTCACGTGCGTGGCTGGTGCTTGGTTTGGGGGCGGCCCTCGGGCTCGCAGTCGGACTGGTTCTTGGGGCGCTAAGGGGCGGGGGGTACTCAGCAGCAACGCTGGTGGACGGCGGGCCGGGAGGGACTGTCAACGCTCTCGACATCTCGACCGATGCCGCGAATCGATACGTTCAGACCGAGTTGATCTACATAGAGATCCTTCAGCCCAAGTTCCGCGAATCGATACAGGCCGCCGGGCTTCCAGATCCGGGCAAGGACCCAGTGGCCAGCAGTCAGGTTGCCCTGACAAACGTGGTCCGTCTGTCCGCGGAAGGAGCTACCAAGGAGGATTCGGTCCAGGCCTCCAGAATCGCTGCTGAGGTCTACGCGCAGGACTGGAAGGCACGCACGTCGCAGGACCTCGATAGCCGCCGACAGAACGTCACGGAACAGATCTCGAACATTCGCAGCCAACTCTCGTCTCTGGACACGACACCCGCCGACCTACCGGAACGCCGCGGGCTGAGCAAGCAACTGACTCGCTTGGTGCAAGAACGCGAGTCGATAGCAACATCCCTTGGCGAGGTCGCTGCGGTCGACCGCCTCGTGCAGGAATCCACGCCTGCCCTAGCCGTACGCCAATTGCTTTCCCTGCCCCTGGGAGGTGCAGGGATGCTCCTGGGCCTGCTCGTGGCAACCGGGATTCTGATCCGGCACCGGTCCCGCGTCAGGCAGTAGCCCATGGTCATGCGGTTCGCCAAGCCCCAGCTGGATTCAACCTCCCGGGTCGCCAGAGGTGTGTGGTGGCTTTCGCCGGCAGGGGGCATTCTCGTTATCACGGTGCCAATGCTCTTGTTGGCACTTGCCCTCACGGATTCCCAATACCGGTCGGCATGGGGGACGCCAAAGTACTTGGACATCAATGCCGTCGCCCTGCTGTCGGCGGGGGCAGGCCTTTTCATGCTCACCAGCATGTTGTGGCTGCTTGCACCCCGGGCGCCGCGCAGCGAGATCTGGCCCCGTGTCTCCGCCGCAACACGACACGATCTCGGGCGCGCGGCAAGAATCCTCCTCGGCGTCACGATGTTCGGCTACGCGGCAATGTTCGCAGCTGGCTTTGCCCGAGGCGCCAGTGCAACTCAACTACTCAAGGTGCTCGTCACGCTCAACAACTCCGACGGCCAGATCAAGGAACTGTTCGCCCCCATTGCCGGCATCACAACCTTCACACAAATGGGCATCGCCTACGCCGTGATCGCTGGCCTGCTCATGGTGCGACAACCAGGCTCCGAACTCCTTGTCGGGATGTTCCTCGTTCTTGGGGGTGCCGCATTTCGGGGCTATTTTCTGACGGAGCGTCTGGCGCTGCTGGAAGTCATCCTGCCGTTCATGGCAGTCGTCCTGATGGCTTGGTCTGCCGACAAACGCAAGCGCATCAGGATGACCATCGGGCTAGGCCCTGCGTTGTTGGTACCTGTTCTCATTCTGGTGTTCGGGCTGTTCGAGTACTCCCGGAGTTGGCAGTTCTACCGCCTGAGAACTGGGGGTGGCTTCTTCGAGTTCGCCACCGAGCGACTGGCGGGCTACTACGTCACCGCATTCAACAACGGTCAGATAGCTCTACTGTTTGAACGGGCGGCCGGACGTCTGCCCTTGGACACACTGGAGTTCTTCTGGACAGCCCCTGGTATTCAGCAGGCGAACCTCTACGACCGGTTATCCACCGTGCCGGCTTCCCGGTTCTGGGATCTCCTCGGGCAGAAGGGTACGGAGGAACTCAACAGCCCGTGCGGTCTGTGTGCGCCCTTCATCGACTGGGGCACGATCGGTGGGCTCGTGTGGTGGGCGGCAGCGGGCCTACTCCTGGGGTGGCTCTACCGGGAGTTCTGCAACTCAAGACACCTGGCCCTATTGGTCTACCCGCCACTGGTGACGGGACTCTACGAAATGCCGCGGTACGTCTACTGGGTTAAGGGCAGGCTGTTCCCAGCTCTGGTGGCACTGATAATCATCGCGGTCTGGCTGAGACGGCGGCAGCAAGCCGAGTCCGGCGACAGTGGCTCGGTAGGTCTGGCCGAAGTCCGATGAAGCGGATCTGCATCGCCACAGACGAGAGGGTTGGGTTGCTGGCTGCACAGACCCTGGGATCCGAGACTGTACTCACGGGTCCGTTCCGTCACTTGATCCGGGAGGAAGCATGCACACTCATAGGGCGCGCGCCCATGGATGCTCCTGCCCACCGCATCACCGTCAACGAAGCCTTCGAACTGGCTCCAGTCGGCAGTTGGCGGGGACGACCCCACGTCAGCCATCTCATTCGAGTCTGTCTCGGCCCAGGCCCTGAGCCTGACTGGACCCTCTTCGCGACCGGACGCGGCGTGGTCGGTCCGGCCACGATGCTCAAATGGCGCCACAGCGCCGCCCGACAAGGGATTCGGGCACCTGTGATCGGTCTGGTACGCGATGATCAGACCCTCGGCATCACTTGGCGCACGCGCGTCCCGGCCATCCCCCTGCGCGCCTACGAACGAGTCAGTCGGTGGCTCTTTGCACAAGCGATGCGGCGTGCCGATGTTCGAATTGCCGTGTCGGAGCACGTTGCACGGAACAACCAGGTGGAGGCCGCGGTAATCGCGCCGGAGATCGACTGGGAGAGACTGCGTACCCCCTGGAGCGAACCAGTAGGCCACGATCTAGGAACGCCGCTATTCATAGGACGGCTGGAATTGGAGAAGGGGTGCGACACCGCGATCCGGGCGGCGGCAGCCTCGACGAATTGTCAAAGGCTCGAGGTGATCGGTGATGGATCACAGCGCTCGACCTTGGAAGGCCTTGCGCAATCCCTTTCCGATGACGTGATCGTCGATTTCAAGGGTCGCGTCCCCCATGACGAAACACTCGGAATGATTCGGCGAGCCCGCATGGTCCTGGTGCCATCGCGCAGCGAAGGCTTCGGTCTAGCCGCATTCGAAGCAGCGGCGATGAACACTCCAGTTCTCGCGAGTCGCACGGGCGGACTGCCTGAGGCCTGCAGTTGGTACAAAGGCGCCCGACTCCTTCCAGCGGGCGACGAACGTGGCTGGGCTGACGCCATCGACTCGGCATTCCACGACAAGCGCCCCGACTCTCGCAGTGAAACAGAGTTCGATGACTGGCTGCGTCAAACGTTGCTCACGACAGGCTGGCATCGCATCGAGGACGTCGTGTGCGCCGTACGCGACGGGGCGTGGAACTGACCTGCAATGAGTGACCCCCTGACCTTCAACCGCTCCGTAGCGGTCGTCCTCTTGAAGGTCGGTCGCTACCCGTTCGCCAACGGGCTCCTCGGAGCCATACGATCCTTGGGCCAAGTGGGTGTGCCTGTCTGGGCGCTCTGCGATGATGCGTGGGTCCCATACCGGTTCTCTCGGTACCTGACCCATCCCGTTGTCCGCCTGATCTCCCCCGAGACGCCGACGGAAGTCATCGCGGACTTCCTGAATCACCTCGGGCAGCAGACGGCTTCGCGTCCGATCCTCTTGGCCACGGACGATGAGGCCGCGTGCATCATTTCCGAGAGCCGTGCGGACCTCTGCGACACTTTTCGTCTCCCCGTCGGTGATCCCGGATTGGCCCGCCGACTCAGTTCAAAGACCAGCCTCAGTGAGCTATGCGCGGAACACCGGGTACCTACCCCGACTGTCTTCCGGCCGTCGAACCGTACTGAACTCGTGGACTTGGCTGCGAACAGCACCTTTCCGTTGATCGCCAAGAGCAGCGATGCGTTCGGGCGGCTTTCCTCGCCGCTAGCGCGGCCCACACAAATCCTGTCAACGCCAGATGAGCTGCTAGAGCTGACTCAGAACTGGACCGGTCCCATGGGTGTGGTCTTTCAGGAGTACATCCCGGCCCAGAACGGCCAGGACTGGATCTTCAGTGGCTACTTCGACGAGTCCACCGCGCCGCTGGTCGCCCTGACCGCACGGAAGTATCGCAGTTGGCCACCGCTCAACGGACCTGCCTCAGCTGCCCGGTCCGAACCAAACGAAGCCGTACGCAAGGCCTCAATCGCCTTCGCGGCGTCTGTTGGCTATCACGGACCGGTGGACATGGACTGGCGACTAGACCCACGCGACGGCCAGTACAAGTTGGTCGACTGCAATCCGCGGCTGGGCGCCGCGTTCGCTGTGATGCGCACTACCGAGGGCATGGATATTGTGCGCGCGGCACATCTGCATCTAACCGGACGCAAGGTCCCCCGTGGCGATCAAGCGGGAGGCCGGAAACTCATCGTCGAGAATGCCGACCTGCTGGCTCGAACCCTTGGGCGAAGGGACCAACAGGCCCTGCCTCACACGCGCGACCACCGTCTGTATGCCTGGTTCGATCCAGCAGACATCAATCCGTTCCCGGCCATGGTGGTGAGGCAGGCCGCGAAGTGGATCGGATCGGCGCTCCATTTCTCGGTTGTCCGAGTACGCGATCGCGTTACCCCGATGATCGGACACGTCCGGAGGCGCACAACGACTTCCCGGTCTGCTCGATCGAGGCTGAGATCACGCAGCGACTCCTGAGACCCCAGCGTCCCCGGAGTGGTAGACGTCGGCGCGATCTGCGGTCGAGCTAGTCGAGTGCAGACATGACTTTCTGTTTGATCTCGCGCCGGAAGCGCTCTGGGGAGAATTTCTGCGCATGGTCATGAATGAGTGCCGGGTCAAGGCGAGGAGGATCCGCCATCGCTGTCGCCAATTGCTCGATGCGTTCGTTGTCAGATTCTCCACCAGTGAGGAGGCCCGTTACCCCCGGTACCACTGTGTCGAGTGCCCCGCCTCTGCCGTAGGCGATGACGGGGGCTCCGCACGCCTGTGCCTCGACAGGGACGATGCCGAAGTCTTCCTCGCCAGGCATGACAAGTGCCCGACAACGGCGGAAGAGTTCCCGCTGCTCGGAACGGGTCACGCGGCCGAGGAAGCGCACGTCAGTTCCGGCGAGGTTCTCACAGGCGTGCAGCGCTCTTCCGTCCCCGGTGACCACGAGTGGCACACCGGCACGCTTGGCCGCAGCGACTGCGAGCTCCGGACGCTTGTACGGCACGAGTCGGCCCGCGACCAGAAAGAACTCTTCCCGCGCCGTCCCTGGAGACGGACGGTAGTAGTCGACATCGACCGGCGGGTGCACGACATGAGATTCCCTGCCCCACCATGCACGTATTCGTTCAGCCACGGCTGAGGAGTTGGCCAGCAGCAGCCGCACTCGTTGCGCAGCCCGCCGATCGCGAGGGCGTTCCAATGATGAGAACGCTGTCAGTGCGTAGCGACCCAGAGCCCCGCCCGGCTCTCCCAGCCTCATGTCCGACTGCCACATCCACCGCGCCGGGGTATGGACATAGCTCACGACCGGGGCTTCCGTGGCCCAGACCACCTGGTTGGCGAAGGCGTGATGGCTCACCAGCACGGCATCCACACGTTCGATCCGCATATGGCGCATCGCCACGGGCAGGAGCGGCAGCAAGTACGAGTACGAGCTCCCACCTCGGTACAGCGAGTTGAGCCGGGTCGCTTGGACTTCGAATCCCGGCGGTAGAACAGACGTGTCAACGATCGGCGCGTGTACGCGGGCGTCAGGCCATATCTGCCGGAATTGGTCGAGCACGGCCTCAGATCCGGTGAAGTCTGTGAACCGTTCGTGGACCAGGGCCAATCTCACAGACAGAGTCTTCCACGTCGCGCTCCCGGACCGTCAGTTGAGCGAAAGGGTACTTGCCGGGCAAGATGGCACTCTGTCGAGTGACCGTAGGGCTGACTTCTCAAGGTCCACGCCGACTGCGACGATCTGAAGGACATGAGGCGGATGGCTAGCGTGATTGTGAGCGTGCTTGCGCTGATCGGCGCCTTCATAGCGCCCGCTTGGTCAGAATCCCGCATCATCGACCCCCGAGACTACGGGGCCGTCGGCGACGGACGCACCGACGACACCGTGGCCCTGAAGAAGAGCCTGACAGCACTCAAGCCTGGCGGGACTCTGTGGATCGCACCCGAGACCGTGTTTACTCACAGTGACGTACTCGTCGTCGATGTCCCGGGAGCCACAATCACGGGGGGAGGCACGCTACTGGCCACGCGAGAAGAACGGTCATCCATCTGGCTGGCTGCCGACGACATCCACATTGAGTCGGTTACCCTCCGCCTCGACGACTCCTCCAAGCGCTGGACGGCCTACGAACAGATGAAGTTGCGGCTAATGCCGGTAAGGGGTGTCGTGGTATCCGACGTGGCCATCGTCGGCGCTGCAGCAGCTGGGGTCTACGTAGGAGGTGCCTCGGATTTCGTCCTCTCGGACCTGACTGTGGAGGGAACCCGAGCGGATGGGATCCACGTCACCGAAGGCGCCTCCGACGGACGAGTGAGTAACGCGTACGTGAGGGACTCCGGCGACGACGGCATCGCGGTCGTTTCCTACGCGCGGCGACAACCCTGTAGGAATATCCTCGTCGACGGCCCCCGAGTCACTGATCAGAGGTTCGGTCGCGGACTGACCGTAGTGGGAGGCTCCGACATCACCTTCTCAGACGTTTTCGTCAAGCGTTCCTGGGGCGCAGGAATCTACATCGCCGCAGAGCAGGAATCGAACACGCACGGTATCCGCAATGTGAGGATCCAAGGCGGCCTCATCATTTCGGCGAACAGCGGCGAGGTCGTACACGGAGCTTTGGTGGTCTACAACAGCCAAAGTCAGAAGTCGATCGAGGGAGTCTCTGTCACGGACCTGGCCATCCGCAAGACACAGGCGAACGGAGACACCGACATCCGAGTCACCAATTACGGCGGGGGGGTCTTTGATGTGGCATTCGACCGCATCAAGATAGCCCAGGGTCCGAAGTGGTCCGTCTTCACTACTCCGGACATCACCAAGCGCGCACTGTCACTGGCACGTGTGACCAAGCGCGGGGTCCGTGTGCAGTGGAAAGACGTAGCCGTCGAAGCCTAGCGGTTCCTGCCGGCGAACAACGGCAGCGCTCGTGCCAACGATCCGGGGACCGATGCCCGCAACCACTGGCCGTCTTTGGAGTCCACGTATCCGACGAACAGGCCAAACAAGGCCATGACGACGACGAGGACCGATGATGCCAGGAGTAGACCCGCCCAGTCGGCGATCCGGGATGCCAACAAAGACGCGGACAGACCTCCCAGTCCGCAGACCGCGCCAGCGGCGATGACTCTGCGCCACGCGATCCGGATTCTCGGGAATCGACGAACCGTCACGAGCACTAGGAGGATCGCCGCCGCACCCTGGCCGACTATGTTGGCGAACGCGGCTCCGTAGGCATCGAATCGCGGAATGAGCACGACGCAGGCAATCAGGTCGATCACCCCGCCGACGGCAGCTGTTTTCAGCACCAAGTCCATTCGGTCGGCGCCACTCCAGAACGTCTCGAACAAGGCGGCAACGGGAAGGACCAGTACCAATGGGGCCATGAGCCGCGCCAAGTCGCCGGCTTGCTGGAAGTCTGATCCGTATAGAACCTGGACTGCAGCAGGGCCGAGAGCTGCCAGGACGGTAGCCAGTGGAATCGAAGCCGCAACCGTGACCCGAGTTGCCGCGCGGAGGTGCGATTCAAGGCCCGACTCGTCGCCCGTGCCCAGGCGCTCCGCCACCGACTGCATACCCACGCCAAGCAGCGACCGCGGGATCATCACCACTGAGGTGACGGCCATGAAGGCGACCGAGTACATGGCCACCTGCTCAGTACCCGACCATGCAGCCAGAAATATCAACTCGATGCGCTGGGCAACCACCTGCATGAGCAGTTCACGTGTGGCGAATGTGACCCATAGCCGACGCAGAGCGCCCGGGAAGTGGCGAGAGCGTGCCGCTCGTGTCGGGTCCGAGCGCCAAACACCGTACGTGAACCAGATTGAACCCATAAGCGCGGCCAGGAAAAGTGCCTCGATACCCAGACCTGCCAGGAGCAGGACGATACCGGCGGCCTGAGTAGCGAACTCCTGCACAAGGCGTCGCCGCGATACCGAGATCCAGTTACCGTGCGCGACGTTGACTCGTGCGGAGTAGCCGTATCCCACGGCGTCGACCAAGCCGATCAATGCCGCCAGGAACCAGGCCCAGCGATACTCACTGTCACTCAGGGAGCCCGTCGCAGTCAGTACTAGGGCGATGAGAATGCCGTTTGCCCACTGTGCACGGATCGACCATCCCGCCAGGTCCTTGAGCGACGCGTTGCTGCCTGCGCCACGCGAGGCAGCCAAGGCTTGCATGCTGGCCCAGTACAACGCGATCACGGTGGGCCCGCGAAGAATAGCCAGCGAGTAGGCAACCAGCGATTGGTAGCCGAGGGCCTCAGCCCCGAGCAGACGCCCGATCAGAACACTTATCGCGGCAGTGGCGAGCAGCGGCAGGACTGCCTGTGCGGCGTTCCACATTCCCCCCGAAACGGTTGCCTGTCGATCCGATCGGGATTCTGAGGAACTAGCTTCGTCCGCCATTGGGTCAACCCGTCACCCTGCGCACCGCAGTGGCCGTCCCGACTGATCGTTCATGGACGGACGATCGCACGTACAGCGAGGACGTCCTCGTGCATCTGCGCCACCAGCGCATCCACACTGTCGAAGGCCTCCATTCCCCGCAGCCGCTCAACGAACTCCACCCGCATGAGCCGGCCGTAGAGGTCCTGATCGAGGTCCAGCAGATACGCCTCGACGGTGCGGTTCGAACCCTCGAACGTCGGGTTCGTCCCCACGCTGATCGCCGCCGGGTGCCGGACGCCGTCGATTCCCGCCCAGCCTGCGTAGACGCCGTCGGCCGGCACCGCGGCGAGTCGGTGGTGCTCGATGTTGGCGGTCGGGAATCCGAGCGCCCGCCCCCGCTGTTCGCCGATCACGACCACACCGGCGATCTCATGCGGCCGACCCAGCATCGCCGAGGCGGCCACCACGTCACCCTCAGCGATGGCCGCTCGGATCCTCGTTGACGACACCGGCTCGTTGTCCCCCACCAGCGAGTACTCGTCGACGACGATGCCCGCGTCGCGCAGCGTCTGCGCGGTCCCCCGGGCACGGTTGCCGAACCGGAAACCGTGGCCGATCACCACGTGCCGGGCGTCCAGTTGACCCAGCAGAACATCGCGTGTGAACTCCTCCGCGGTCTGCGACGCGAGGCCGGCATCGAATTCGAGGACCTCGACGAGCTCCACGCCGAGACCGGCGATCAACTCCACCCGCCGGGACAGTTCGCACAGCCTGGTGGGCGCGACATCGGGACGCAGGACCTCGAGCGGATTCGGGTCGAACGTGACCACGACCGATTCCAGGTCGAGGCGCTTGGCGATCTCCAGGTTGTGGCGGATCAGCGCGTGGTGCCCGACGTGCACGCCGTCGAACACCCCGATCGTCACCACTGCCGGCCTGTCCACGCGACTACCTTGCCAGATGCCACACCGTGCTGATCCGGTCAGGAGGGGGCGTTGACCTCGATGTGGCAGTCACCGTCCGCCACGGTGATCACCGAGACCCACCCGCCGGAGTCGTCGACCACGAGGAAGGTGTCGTCTGGCACGTCGAGCACAAGGCGTCGGCCGTTGCGCAGCGCATCGAGGTCGTCGGCCTGCGGCCGCAGGACAGGCATGATCCCGGCGATCACGGCCTCCGTGGGCACGACCGGCGGCGGGACGTCCGTCAAGGCACTGCACTGGTCGATGCCGACACCGCCGATCGCGGTGCGGCGCAGCGCGGTGAGGTGACCGGCGGTCCCGAGGCCTGCGCCGAGGTCACGGGCCAGCGCCCGCACGTAGGTCCCCGAACTGCAGCGCACCCTGACATCGACGTCCACACACGCATTCTCGGGTCGGGGGGTGCCCACGATCTCGAAGCTGCTGACGACCACCGGCCGCGCCGACAGTTCCACGTCCTGCCCGCTGCGCACCCGCGCGTACGAACGCACCCCGTCCACCTTGATGGCCGAGACCGCGCTGGGGATCTGCCGGATCTGCCCGGTCAGTGCCCACATGCCGTCGGCCAGCGCATCTTCATCCAGTTCCCACCCAGGAGTGCTCGTGATCTCCCCTTCGGCGTCGTCGGTGAGAGTGCCCACCCCGAGCCGGATAGTGGCCTCGTAGGTCTTGGGCTGTCCCTGGACGAATCGCAGCAGCCGGGTGGCGTGCCCGAGCCCGACCACGAGCACCCCGGTGGCCATCGGGTCGAGGGTGCCGGCATGGCCGACCCGGCGCTGGCCATACAGCCGACGCAAGCGACCCACCACGTCGTGGCTGGTCCACCCGGCCGGTTTGTCGATGAGGGCGAAGCCGGAGATCATGCGGACATCACGTCGCGAGTGCGTCGAGGAACCCCTGCAACGTCGCGTCGGGGTCCGTCGTTCCGGTGAAGCCCGCGGCCATGACATGCCCCCCGCCGCCCTGGGACGTACAAGCCCGGCCCACGTCCACGGACCCCAGCGAACGGCTCGACACCCGCCACACACCGTGGTCGTCCTCCTTGAGGACAACCGCCACCTCGACACCTTCCACGGTGCGCACGGCGTCGATCAGGGACTCCACCTGCGTGAATGCGATCCCGTGGTTGTCGCGATCCCTGCGTCCGACGCGAACGACCGCCACATCGACCTCCCCGGCCGCGATCACCTCGAGCCGGCCCATCGCCTCGGCCTGCAATCGCAGGAAGTCCCGGGACTTGGTGTCGAACATCGCCTTGGCCGCGGCGGCGAAGTCGATCCCGGTCTCCATCAGGCGGGCGGCGGCCCGCATGGCGTCGGGCGTCGTGGAGGCGAATCGGAAGGAGCCGGTGTCGGAACTGATCGCGGCATAGAGACACAGAGCCATGTCGGGGGTCAGGCTCACGCCGAGCGCGTCGATGATGTCCAGGGCCAGCAGCCCGGTGGCAGGGCGCGTGGCGTCGGCGTGCACCAGTGGGGCGAAGGGCACAAAGCTCGCGTGGTGGTCGACGGCGATGAAGGTGCCAGCCGCCTCACCCACCGCGAGCAGCCGTCCGATGCGATCGCCCGACGAGGCGTCCATGCTGATGACCAGATCGGTCGGCCGCAGATCCTCCGGCGCCACGATCAGGTCCTGGCGGGGCAGGAATCGCAGGCTCAGTGGGACATCGAACGGATCGTCGGGGAAACTGACCTGGACATCGGTCCCGAGGGCCTCCAGAGCCAGCCCGGTCGCCAGTGCCGACCCCAGTGCATCGGCGTCAGGGTTGACGTGAGCGATCAGCAGCACGCTGTTCGCCGCGCGCAGGCGGTCGGCGATTTCCGCGATGCTCACTTCCACCTGTTGATTCTAGGGGGAGGCGGACCTGGCATCGACGCATCGAGAACCGGACTTGCCGGAACCTTGACACCAGCCGGTGTCCTACTCCTCGTCCTCGGCTCGCTTGTACGGATCGGGGTCGCCGGCGAAGTCCGCGTCGGCAGCCATCCCGGCGACCGCCTGGTCGCGTTCGCGCGCCTGCCGCAACAGGTCCTCGATGTGGGCGGCGTTCTCCGGCACCGCGTCGGCGACGAATTCGATCGTGGGGGTGAACTTGATCCCGGTCTGCTTGCCGACCTCACTGCGGATCAGGCCGGTGGCCGACGCCAGTGCCTGCGCCGTGGCCTCCTGCTCGACCTGATCGCCCAAGACCGTGTAGAACACGGTGGCCTCGCGCAGGTCGCCGGTCACTCGGACATCGGTGACCGTGACGAAACCGAGGCGCGGGTCCTTGATCCGGCGCTCCAGCATCTCGGCCACGATGACCTGGATGCGGTCGGCCAGTCGGCGCGCCCGTTGCTCGTTCATTCCATCTCCTCGTCACTCACATACCTGCGCTCGGCGGCCACGAACTGCACGTGCGGCTCGTCGGCCAGCCACCGCTCGCACCGGTCCAGGACATCCCGGCAATGCGCCATGTCCGGGGCCACCACCGCCACGCCGAGCTGTGTCCGCCCGGTGAGGTCGAGGTGCCCCGACTCCGCCGCGGCGACCGCGTACTCACGGCGCAGGTGGCTGACCAAGGGTCGCACCACCGAGCGCTTCTCCTTGAGCGTGCGCGCGTGCAACAGCAGATCGACGGACATGACCCCGGCGTACACGCCCCGAGCCGCTAGCGCGGCTTCTCCCGCATCTCGAAGGTCTCGATGATGTCCTCGACCTTGATGTCGTTGAACGACCCGAGTCCGATACCGCACTCGTAGCCGTCCTTGACCTCGGTCGCGTCGTCCTTGAAGCGCTTGAGCGACTCGACGGTGAGGTTGTCCGCGACGACCACACCGTCGCGGATGACCCGCGCCTTGGAGTTGCGGCGAATGACCCCGGAACGCACCAGACACCCGGCGATGTTGCCGGCCTTGCTGGACCGGAAGATCTCCCGGATCTCGGCACGCCCGAGTTCGGCCTCCTCGTAGATGGGCTTGAGCATGCCCTTCAGCGCCTGCTCGACCTCTTCGATGGCCGCGTAGATGACCGAGTGGTAACGGATGTCCACACCTTCGCGCTCAGCGAGTTCGGCCACGCGTTCGGCGGTCCGGACGTTGAACCCGATGATGATCGCGTTGTCGACCGTTGCGAGGTTCACGTCGTTCTGTGTGATCGCACCCACGCCGCGGTGGATGACCCGCAGGTCGACCTCGTCACCGACGTCGAGTTTCAGCAATGCGTCCTCGAGCGCCTCCACCGAGCCGGACACGTCACCCTTGATGATCAGGTTCAGCGTGCCGGTCTCGCCCTTCTCCAGGCCCTGCAGGATGTCCTCGAGCGTGCGCCGACCACGCCGCGCGGCGAGTTCGGCGTTGCGCTCCCGGGCCTGCCGGGTGTTGGCGATCTGACGGGCGATCCGGTCCTCGGAGACCACCAGGAAGGTGTCCCCCGCATCCGGCACCGACGTCAGACCCAGCACCTGCACCGGGCGCGACGGCAGCGCTTCGTCCACCGGATCGCCGTTTTCGTCGAGCATGGCGCGCACACGTCCGTGCGCCTCGCCGATGACGATGCTCTCGCCGTGCTTCAACGTGCCTCGCTGCACCAGCACCGTGGCGACAGGTCCCCGACCCTTGTCCAGGTGCGCCTCGATCGCCACACCTTGGGAATCCTGCTCAGGATTGGCCCGCAGATCCAGTGAGGCATCGGCTGTCAGCACGACCGCCTCGAGAAGCTCGTGGATGTTGATGCCGGCCTTCGCCGACACATCCACGAACATGGTGTCGCCGCCGAAGTCCTCGGCGACCAGACCGTACTCGGTGAGCTGACCGCGCACCTTTTGCGGGTCGGCACCCTCCTTGTCGATCTTGTTCACCGCCACCACGATCGGCACGTCGGCCGCCTGTGCGTGGTTCAACGCCTCGATCGTCTGCGGCTTCACACCGTCGTCCGCGGCCACCACGAGCACCGCGATGTCCGTGACCTTGGCGCCACGCGCACGCATGGCGGTGAACGCCTCGTGACCCGGGGTGTCGATGAACGTGATCGCACGATCGTGACCGTCGATCTCCGAGTGGATCTGGTAGGCACCGATGTGCTGGGTGATGCCACCGGCCTCCCGCGCCACCTGGTTGGTGTTGCGGATCGCGTCGAGCAGCTTCGTCTTACCGTGGTCGACGTGGCCCATGACGGTCACGACCGGCGGACGCTGCTCGAGTGCGGACTCGCCGCCCTCGTCCTCGCCGAACTCGAGGTTGAAGCTCTCGAGCAGTTCGCGGTCCTCGTCCTCGGGCGAGACGACCTCGACGACGTAGTTCAACTCACCGCCGAGCAGCATCAGGGTGTCATCGGACAACGACTGGGTGGCCGTGGCCATCTCGCCGAGGCCGATCAGCGCCTGCACCAGCGAACCGGGGTTCGCATCGATCTTGTCGGCGAAGTCGGTGAGTGTGGCACCGCGCGGAAGCCGCACGGTGCGGCCGTCGCCGCGCGGGATCCGCACGCCGCCGATCGTCGGGGCCTCCATGTTGTCGAACTCTTGGCGCTTCGCGCGCTTGCTCTTGCGCGACTTCTTGGCACCTGGACGGCCACGGCCGCCGGGACCGCCACCGGGACGACCGGGACCGCCGCCGGGACGACCACCGAAGCCGCCGCCGGGAGCACCACCGCCGGGACCGCCACCGCCGGGACCGCCACCGGGACGCCCACCTGGACCGCCACCGGGACGGCTGCCGTAGCCGCCACCACCACCGGGACCACCAGGACGACCACCCGGCGCACCACCGGGACGGCCTCCGTAGCCGCCACCACCGGGACCACCAGGACGGCCACCCGGCGCACCACCAGGACGGCCGCGGCCGCCGGGAGCACCGGGGCGGCCACCCGGCCCACCGGGGCGGCCAGGGGCCTGCCGGGGACGGGGAGGCATCATGCCGGGGTTGGGACGGGGAGCACCCGGCACGCCGCCGCGGGCGGCCGGTGCCGAAGTGCCGAACGGGTTGTTGCCCGGACGCGGGGCCGGAGAACCGTAAGGGTTGTTGCCCGGACGCGGGGCCGGAGAACCGAACGGGT
>WBZL01001937.1_pt2 | contig 15774 bp, 11 predicted proteins | sample 5204291 | NCBI WGS metagenome assembly WBZL01 (sample SAMN12344345, study PRJNA552823) | activated sludge metagenome | biome: Activated sludge suspended growth; feature: Nitrification reactor; material: Wastewater; isolation source: activated sludge from nitrification reactor of wastewater...
GCCCCAGTACCCGATCGAGGACTTTCTCACCGTCACCAGCCTGCGCGGGTTGTCGTTCTCGCCGGACGCCAAGAAGGTCCTGGTGGCGACCGACCAGAGCGGCGTCTTCAACGTCTACGCCTTCCCTACCGACGGCGGCCAGCCCGTCCAGCTCACCCACTCGACGACCGACTCGATCTACGCCGAGGCCTACTTCCCGGCCGACGAGCGCCTGCTCTACAGCATGGACCAGGGTGGCAACGAGCTCGATCACCTGTTCGTTCGCGAGCTCGACGGCACCGTCAAGGACCTGACGCCCGGCGACAAGCTGAAGGCGACCTTCCTCGATTTCTCGCCCGATGGGTCGAGCTTCTACGTCGCCACCAACGAACGCGACAAGCGCTTCTTCGACCTTTACCGCTACGCCACGAAGGACTATGCGCGGAGCCTCTTCTTCCAGAACGACCAGGGCCTGCAGCCCGGGGCGATCTCGCGCGACGAGAGATATCTCGCGCTCGCCAAACCGAACACCACCGACGACGTCGACGTGGTGCTGGTGGACCGCCAGAGCGGCGAGAGCAAGCTGGTGACCGCGCACGAGGGCACGGCGGCCAATCGGCCCGCCGACTTCACGCCGGACGGCAAGGCCCTGCTGCTGACCAGCAACCAAGGCAGCGAGTTCACCCAGCTGGTGCGCTACGACCTCGCATCCGGGGCGCGCACGACCCTGGTGACCTCGGAGTGGGACGTGCAAGGGGCTGGCTTCTCGCGGGACGGCCGCTTCCTCGGCCTCACCATCAACCGCGATGCCCGCAACGAGTTGCGGCTCTACCGCTGGCCCGAGCTCACCCTCGTGCCCCTGCCCGACCTGCCGGGGCTCGACCTCACCTCGATGCACCTGAGCGCCGACGGCAAGGAGCTCGCCTTCTACGCCAGCTCGAGCCGCTGGCCGGCGAACCTCTTCGTCTACGACTTCCAAGGTGCTCCCCGCCGCCTCACCCAGACGCAGAACCCGAAGATCGACCCCGAGGACCTGGTTGACGGCGACGTGGTGCGCTTCAAGTCCTTCGACGGCGTCGAGGTGCCAGGGATCCTCTACAAGCCCCACCAGGCGAGCGCCAGCCACAAGGTGCCGGCCCTCGTGCTGGTCCACGGCGGGCCGGGCGGCCAGTCCCGGCTGGGCTACTCGGGCCTCACCCAGTACCTGGTCAACCATGGCTACGCGATCTTCGCGATCAACAACCGCGGGTCATCCGGCTATGGCAAGACCTTCCACTCCCTCGACGACCGTGACCACAGTGGTGGCGACCTCGGCGACTGCGTGGCGAGCAAGGGGATGCTCACCGCCGCTGGCTGGGTGGACCCGGAGCGCATCGGCATCATCGGCGGCAGCTACGGCGGCTACATGGTGCTCGCCGCGCTCACCTTCAAGCCCCGCGAGTTCGCCCTCGGCGTCAACCTCTTCGGGGTCTCGAACTGGGTGCGCACCCTGAAAAGCATCCCGCCGTGGTGGGAGGCGCAGCGCAAGGCCCTCTACGAAGAGCTCGGCAACCCGGAGACCGACGAGGAGTACCTGCGCTCGATCTCGCCGCTCTTCCACGCCAAGAACATCGTCCGCCCCCTCTTCGTGCTGCAAGGGGCGAACGACCCACGGGTGCTCAAGGTGGAGTCGGACGAGATCGTGGCCGCCGCGCGGGCCAACGGCAGTCCCGTCGAGTACCTGGTGTTCGACGACGAAGGCCACGGCATCGCCAAGAAGGAGAACCAGTACAAGGCATACACGGCGGTGCTCGCCTTCCTCGATCGCAACCTCAAGGAGCTAGCCGCCGCGCCGGCGGCAGCCGCTCCCGCCGCCGGCAGCCCGCACGGCGGCGACTAAGGCACGGTCAGCAGCGCCGCACCTCGACCACCAGGTAGGGCAGGAGCGGCGCCAACAGCCGGCCGAGGCCGGCACCGATCCCGAGGTCCAGCAGCCGTTGCGCGAGCTGGGCCGCGGGGGCGAGGAGCCTCCCCCACCAGCGATGGCGGATCTGCCGGAAACGCAGCCGGCTGCCGAGCGGCACCAAGCGGGCCTCGGCGCCGGCCGCGGCGCTCCAGCGGCGGAGCTGACCGAAGGTGGGCAGCAGCACGTCCGGCAGCGGATGGAGGCGGAAGCTGCCGAGCGAGCTGCCGTGCCAGAAATCGATGGGAAAGGCGCCGTTCGGACAGTCGAGGAAGACGCGGCCTCTTGCGGCTGCGACCCGCGACATCTCGGCGACCACGGCCGCCCGCGCCGTATCCCGCTGCGGCAGCGCCCGCACGCGATAGGGGTTGGGCTCCTCCTCCACCCCGACGTGCTCGATCATCCCTGAGGAGACCACCAAGGAGAAGGTCGCCCCCGGGAACGGCAGCGCCGTGGCGTCGGCGACCAGCAGAGGCGCGCCGCCGGGATGCTCTTCACGCCAGCGCGACAGCCGGTAGAGCGAGCGGTCGATGCCGAAGGCCCGGTGCCCGTTCTGGCGCCAGCGAGCGACGGTGTAGCCATTGCCGCAGCCGACGTCGAGACGTGGGCCGGCCTCCCCGGGGGCGGGGCTGGCCAGCTCGTCGTAGTAAGCGGCCCGGCCCACCGCGGCCTCCCGTTCCAGCACTTCGGCGGCGGCGAGGAAACCCGAGACGGAGGCCATGGGCGGATCTTAGCTCGCGCTTCTCACGGCTGTTCGCTGCGAAGGGCCGCCGCGAGAACGCGAGCTCCCCAGAGTGTGCGGCACCCTCACCGTCAGGGTCAGGTGGCGGGTCGCGGTCCCGTAGTCGTTGGAGCTGTAGCGTAGCTCGACTGCGCGCCAGCTCACCCCCAGCTCGTAGGTCGGCGCCAAGCTGGCGACATGGTCGGCGAGGAGCTCGGTGTCGACCGCGCCGCCGCGGCCTCCCGCCCCCAGACGCAGGCCGAAACCGGCTCCGAGGTCCAGGTCCGCTCGCAGCTCGGCTCGCAGCCAGCGTTGGAAGCCTGGCGAGGCGAAGGCCTGGAGGTGAGCCGTCACGACCGCCCGCCGAGAGAGGAGCAGGGGCCGTTGCGCTTGGCTGGCGAGGGTCAGGTGCCAGGGGTCGGTGTCCGCGTAGTCTAGATGGAGGCGCTCGCTGCCCACCCAGCGGTGGACCTGGTTTTGCACCCGCTCGCCGAGGAGCCCCTTGCCCACGTGCAGCGCTCCGGCCGCCACCTCGAGGTCCCAGCCACGCCAGCTGGGCAGCTCGCGTGCGGCTTCCAGGTAGGTCTCGTCAAAGCGGCGACCTCGCTGCTTGTCGGTGAACATCCGTTCGCCGACGGTCCAGCGGTGGCCGACGGCATCCACCTCGACGACGACCGCGGCCGTGTAAAGGTCGTCGCCGCCGGACTTGCCGGAGATCGGGTCGTTGGCGGTGCTCAGGCGCAGCTCGGCAGCCGAGGCCGGCCAGGCGACGGGGAAGGCCAAGCAGAGGCCGAGGAGTAAAGATTGAAAATGACCAGTCATCTTAGGATGGTGCATTCGAGAGGTGCCCATGGTTTCTCCGGAGTACGAGCCAGGTTGTGCGGCGGATGAGACGGTCAGCCGGGGCTCGGCCCAGCGCTCAGCTATTGGGGAAATGCCGGACGCGCGAGGACATGCTTGAAGAGCACTTCGACGAGGTTGCGGAGCGGCTCGTCGCTGCCCGCCGCCTTGGCCCGCAGCATCGCGCCCTGCGTGCCGCTGACGATGAACTCGGCGAGCATCGCGGTGTCGGTCCCCGGGGCGAGCTCGCCAGCCTGCACGGCTTCGGCGAGATTGCGCGCGATGGCGGAGCGCATGCACTCGAAGGCATTGCCGAGCGGCACCCGCATCGCAGGGTTCTCCCCCGCCATCTCCTGAGCCAGGCGGCCCGCCAGGCAGCCGCCGGCAAAGTCAGAGCCGACGAGGCGGTTCCCGAAGTGCTCGATCAGCCCGCGCAACCGGCAGAGCGGTGAGGCGTTGCCGCCAAAGAGCATTGCCTCGAGCTCGCGACAGGCCTGCTCCCGATAGTGGTCGACCACTTCGACCGCGAAGCTCACCTTGGAGTCGAAGTAGTTGTAGAAGGAGCCCTTGGGAACCCCCGCCAGGTCAGTGATCTCCTGCACGCCCGTGGCCGCAAAGCCCTCCTGGGAGAACAGCTGTAGCCCGGCCTCGACGAGCTTCTCTCGGTGTTTGCCGCGAGCCATCATGAGCCCCTCAACGTGACCGGTCGTCTCAAAATTCCCTTCCCGCCCGGCTCACCCAACCGCGGTCCCGCCAACGGCCGCCCGGCACGATGCGGGCCCCGGCCGCCCGCTCCCGCGGCAACAGGTAGGCCACGGCCGTCGAGCCGTCCGCCAGCAGGACCTCGCTGCGCAGGTAGAGATCCGGGTGGCCCTCGAGCTCATCGAGGCGGTTGAGGGTGTTGCGGCAGATCTCGTAGACCTCGCCCGCGACCCGCTCGCCGCCGCCGACCAGGAGGGCTGGATACGGCCCCAGGCTCACCAGCTGGTAGGCCGCCGCGGTCAGCGCCGGTCCGAGCAGCTGGCAGCCCCGCAGGTAGTCGTGGTTCCGCTCGCCCGTGAGCAGCGTCCCGTAGACGAAGAGGCGCATGGTCCGCAGCCGATCTTATCCCCGGCCAGCCAGCCGGCAGCGTCGCCGTGGCGCGGCGCGGCGCGGGACGACGGTGAGGGCCGGAGCCTGGGCTATCATCGGCCGATGCCCGCCACTGCCGCCGTGACCACCGTGCGTAGCGCCTGCCCCCTCGATTGTCCCGACGCCTGCAGCCTGGAGGTCCGCGTCGAGGACGGCCGCGTCGTGAAGCTCGACGGCGATCACCGCAATCCAGTGACGGCCGGGTTCATCTGCACCAAGGTCCGCAACTTCCCGGAGCATCTCTACGGGCCCGATCGCCTGCTGACGCCAGCCCTGCGGGTGGGCGCCAAGGGCGAAGGCCGCTTCCGGCCGGTGAGCTGGGACGAGGCGCTGACGCTGGTGGCCCGCCGCCTCACCGAGGTCCGCGCCGCGTTTGGTGGCGAGGCCATCCTCCCCTACTGCTACGGCGGCTCGAACGGCGCTCTCTCCCAGGGCACGACGGACGCCCGCCTGTTCAACCGCCTCGGTTCGTCGCGGATCGCCCGCACGCTGTGCGCCGCCGAGACCGGCCGCGCCGCGCAGCTGCTCTACGGACGCATGCCGGGAGTGGCCTACCCCGACTTCGTGCACGCCCGGTTGATCGTGGTCTGGGGCCAGAACCCTGCCGCATCGAGCATTCACCTCGTGCCCTATCTGCGCGAGGCGCAGCGCCGGGGGGCCAAGCTGGTGGTGATCGACCCCCGCCGGATCCCCAGCGCGACGCAGGCGGACCTTTACCTACCAGTACGGCCGGGGACCGATCTCGCCCTCGCCCTGGCGGTGATCCACCAGCTCTTCGCCAGCGGGCGCGCCGACCTCGACTTTCTCGCCCGCCACGCGACCGGCGTCGACGAGCTACGGCAGCAGGCGGCCGCCTGGCCCGTGGAGCGGGCCGCCGAGGTCACCGGCCTCGCCGCGGGTGAGATCGCCCAGTTCGCCGAGCTCTACGCCACCAGCAGCCCGGCCCTCATCCGCTGTGGCTGGGGGCCCGAGCGCAACCGCAACGGCGGCGCCGCGATCGCCGCGATCCTCGCCCTACCGGCAGTGGGCGGCAAGTTCGGCGTCCGCGGCGGCGGCTACAAGCTCTCGAGCTCGTCGGCCTGGAACCTTGACACCTCGGCGGCGGTCGGTGCGCCGGCGCCAGCCACCCGGGTGCTCAACATGAGCCGCCTGGGCCGTGATCTGCTCGCTGCCGAGCCGCCGATCAAGGCCCTCTTCGTCTACAACGCCAACCCCGTGGCGTCGACCCCGGAGCAGAACCAGGTGCGCGCCGGCCTCCAGCGCGAGGACCTCTTCACCGTCGTCTTCGACCAGGTGATGACGGACACCGCGCGCTACGCCGATGTGGTGCTGCCGGCGACCACCTTCCTCGAGCACCGCGAGCTCTCGCGGGGGTACGGCGCGATGGTGCTGCAAGAGATCCGCCCGGTCGTCCCGGCAGCCGGCGAGGCGCGGTCGAACCACGAGGTCTTCCTCGAGCTCTGCGATCGGCTCGGCCTTTCCGCGCCCGGCGACGCCCGTGACCTCGACGCCTTCGTCGCCGCGGGCCTCGCGGCCAACGGCCGCGCCGGGGAGCTCGCGTCCCAGCTCGCCGCCGACGGCATCGCATTCCCGGTCACGCCGCTGCCGGTCCAGATGGTCGACGTCCAGCCGCGGACGGCCGACGGCAAGATCCACCTCGTACCGAGCGAGGCCACTGCCGCCGGCGCCGATCTCTACGCCTACCAGGAGCTGCCGGTGACCCCCGAGCTACCGCTGGCCTTGATCTCGCCGGCGACCAACCGGACGATCAGCTCGACGCTCGGCCAGCTGATCGACGCGCCTGCCGCCCTCATCCTTCACCCGGCGGATGCCGCGGCCCGCGGCATCACCGACGGCGCCGCCATTCGAGTGGCGAGCCCGCTCGGCGAAGTCGACTGCCGGGCGCGGGTCTCGAGCGAGGTACGGCCGGGCGTGGTGGTGCTTCCCAAGGGCCTGTGGATGAAGAGCACCGCGAACGGCGCCACGGCCGCCGCCCTGGCTCCGGACACCGCCGCCGTGCTGGCCGGCGGCTCTTGCTACAACGACGCCCGGGTCGAGGTCTCGCTGCGCGCCTAGGTCCCGGTGCGAGCGCGCCGCCGATGAGCTCCCCGCGCCTTCTCTCCGCCCTCGGGCTGGCCGCCGTCCTCGCGGCCTGCCGCGGCCTCGCGCCGCTGCCGCCGCCGCGGCCGGACCACCCCCAAGCGGCAACCACCGCCGCGGCACTGTGGGCCTCGCTCGCTGCCTCCAACCCAGTGCCGGCCGCCGAGGAGAGCGCCTACCGCAGCACCAGCCGGATGATCCTCGGTGGTCTCGGCGGCAAGGTCCGCCAGCAGCGCGCCGCCCAGGCCTGCCGCAACCAGCCGCCACCGGGGTTCAGCCTGCTCGCCGGCGTGCCCATCGAGGGAGCGCCACCGCTCTTCGCCTATCGGTACGCCGGCCTGCCGGACCTCCCCGTCGTCGTCGTCCTCCACGGCCTCTACGACAGCAAGAACACGCGCTACGTCACTCGCACCGCCACCTGGCTTGCGGCGCAGGGCTTCGGCGTCGTGGTGCCCGACCTGCGCTGGCACGGCTGCCTGCTCGATGAGAAGTGGCTGCCCAGTCTCGGCTTTTTCGAGGGCCCCGACCTCCTCGCTTGGGGCCGCTGGTTGGCGGCGCAAGAGCCGGACCGTCCGCTCGCCCTCGTCGGCTTCAGCCTCGGTGGCCTCGACGTCATCCACGCGCTGGCCCAACCCGGTGCGGACGCAGTGTTTCGCGGCGGCGGCGTCGCCATCTCGCCGCCCGCCGCCCTCTCACGCACCCTGGCGAGCCTGGACCGACCCTCACACCTGGCGGATCGCGGGCTTCTCACCCTGATCGACCGCGGCTTCAAGCGGTTCATGGCGACCAGGCTGCGCGATCAGCGGATCGCCGTGCCGCCGCAGCTCGCGGGTCGGCCCTTTGCGGTGATCCTCGACCACGTGCTCAGGGCCCGCTTCGGGCCCCTCGGGGTGAACCCCGAGATGCTCTACGCGATGACCGACCCGGCGCCGCGTCTCGCCGCCACGCGCCGCCCGCTCCTCGTCCTCACCAGCGAGAACGATCCCCTCTTCGGGCCGACCGTGGCCGTCGAGCTGGAGCGCTCGGCGGCCGGCAACCCGTGGGTGCACACCATCACCACGCCCTACGGCGGCCACATCGGTCAGCCCGGCCTCTATCCCGCCTGGTTCGCCACCCTCCTCGACCGCTTCCTCCGCCAGTCCGCCGCGATCACTGGTCCCTGAGCGGGCCTACAGATGCCCACCACCGACGGGCTTGATCTGCCCGGGGACCTGCACGGGCGGCGGTGAGCAGGTCGGATAGGGCCCGTCGCTGCAGTTGACGCACTCTTGGGTCGAGTAGTGCTGGTCCTCGCAAGGGTTGCCCACCGTGTAGCCATGGTTGGGCACGACGTCCCCCGGGCCGGCGTAGCAGCCGCCGGCCAGCGGTCCGGGGCACGGCGTGGTGTCGAGGCAGGGACCGTAGGTGAAGACCACCGCGAAGGGTTGGTCGTGCCCCACCATGACGTTCGTCCCGCGCACCCGGATGAGCGGCCTGAGCTGGGCCCCGTGCTGCGACCCCAAGGGCACGAAGACGTCCTCGACGTTGTTCAAACGGTCGGCGACGTGGCCGTTCAAGCCCTCGTTGCCCAGGTAGGTCTGGCCGCCGAAGGAGACCTCGAGGTCGAGGTCGTTGACCAACACGGGGTTGGCGCCGAGGGCCGGAGGCGGGTCCGTCCAGGCGAGGGTGACCCGCAGCAGGCTGCAGGCGGCCTGCCAGGTGTCCGGGATCGTCGGCTGGCGCCACCAGACGCCGTTCGTCGCCACCCGCGTGGTGTCGTCCTCGAAGACCATCAAGCGGCGGAAGCCGGCCGGCTCGAGCACGTTGTCGAGGGCAGGCCGACCGAAGCCCTGGTCGTAGTTCGGATAGGCGTGGGCCGAGGCCCCCACCAGCTGCGTGGCCGCGTAGGCCGTGGAGTCCTTGAGCAGGACCGAGGCGTTGACCACCATCGCCTTGACCAGGGCCGAGCTCGGCGGGCCGGCGAGCGGTGGGTCAGTGGCGTGGTTGGGATAGAAGCCGCGGCGAAAGTACTCGCGGACGAGCGCCGCGGCACCGGAGATTGCCGGCGCGGCGTGGCTGGTGCCGTAGTAGCCGTACTGGCTGGTGTCGGGGTCCCAGGACAGGCAGCGCACCGGGTCGGGGCAATAGCCGTCGGTGAACTCCGAGCTCGCCGAGTGGATGGTGGTGCTCCCCGGGGCCACGACGTCCGGCTTGATCCGCCCCCCGCCAGGGCACTGCTGGGTGGCGAGGCCGCAATCGTTGGTCGGACCGCGGCTCGAGAAGCCGTACATCAGGTGGCGGCTGTTGCCGTTGCGGGAGGCCCCGACGGTGATGATGTTCTTGGCGTGGCCCTCGTCGGAGATCGTCCGCGGCACGGCTTGCAAGTACCAGAGGCCGCCCTGCTGCACCCACGCACCTCCTTCGTTGCCCGCCGCGAAGACCACGACCTGCTCGCGGTTGCCTGCCTTGGCGAGCCAATCGTCGAGCTCCCAGCTGGCGAGGCCGTAACTTCCCCATCCCTGGTCGGTGACCGGGTCGAAGTACATATGGCCCCAGCTGTGGTTGTGGATCGCCGCCCCCTGATCGGTCGCCGGGTCGAGGAGCACGTCCGGCACGCTGTAGCCGTCGCAGAACAGCGTCGTCTGGTTGCTGGGCGAAAAGCCTGTCTCGTCGACGATGTCCTGCATGACGAGCTGCGCGCCCGGCGCCACGCCGTCGAGACCGTTGGCGGTGCGGTAGTCGGCAGTGAGCGGCCCCAGGGAGTCGCCGAGGAGGGTGTTGGCGACCGGGGTACCGTGGCTCTCGGGGTCACCGAGGGTGCCGCAGCCGGGCGAGGCAACGTAGTTCGCCAGCAGCTTGCCAGGAGCGAGGAACTGCTCGTGGTCGGCGCGCAACCCGCTGTCCCCCATCGCGATGATCTCGCCGGCGCCGTAGATCCCCAGGTGGTAGATCGGGTTGTAGAAGCTCTGGTTCGCCGCGTAGTGGGCGCGCTCCGTCTGCATCACGACGCGGATCTCGTCGTTGAACAGGTTGCCCTCGTGGACCGCTTCGATCCAGGCCACCGCCTCCAGGCCGGCCAGGCGACTGATGCCGCCAGTGTCGGTTCGGGCGCGGAGGACCGGGCGGCCGCCGCTCTCCCGCGAGGCGAGCAGCAACCCACCGTCGGCCAGCGCGGCGGCGATGTCGGCGGCAGAACTGCCTGCGAAGCCGACGATGTCCACCGTCACCTCACCTTCCTCCTGGGCGAGGCTCGCCAATGCGGCGTCGAGCTTGTGCGCGGCGCCGTAGGGCACTAGCGAGCGGAGCTCCGGGAGGGTGGCGACGGCCGCCAGCGCGCCGTCGTCCCCGCGCACCAGGTAAGAGGCCGGCGGCAGCGCGCCCACCACCTCGACGCCAGTCGCCAGGAGCTGCTGCCAGTTGCCCGCTGCCGGCGCCAGCTCCACCACCCAGGCGCTGGCGATCTCCGGCCCCGGCAGGGTCTCGGCCGCCTTCACCGCGGCTACCAGGCCGAGCCCGGCGAAGATCGCCAGGACGACACTTCCAAGCCAACGACCCGTCAGCGCTGCCACTCGTTCACCGCTCGCATCGTTCATGGACCTCGCTCCTCGCCTGGCTGGTAGCCGCTGCCCCCTCCTGGGCCGCGGGACGAACCCCAAAGAACTCTGCGGAAAACACCGCCCACAGAGATGACGGAGCGCCCAAGAAGTCGGCGGCGCCAGCACCCAAGCTCCATCTTGCCTCGGCTTGGCCTCGCCTCACCCGCTCCGCGGGCTGCTCTCGCCGAGCTGGCCGCCGTCTCTTGGCGGGCAAGCGGCTGCCGCTCTCGCGAGCTCGGCCCGCCGGCGGTCGAGGGCCTTGGGGAGGTCCCCAAGGGCGCGATCCAGCAGGCCCCGGGCCTCGTCGCAGCGGCCAGCGCTCGCCAGCACCTGACCGAGCTCGCCGACGGCACGCGCGGTGATCGCATGCGCAGCGCCGAGGCTGGTCTCGTCCCAGCTGACGGCCTGTCGCAGCAGCCGCTCGGCGCCGGCGAGGTCCCCCCGCGCCGCCGCGAGGACGCCGAGGTCCTCGAAGGACTCCGCGAGCTCCGAGTGCCCATCGCCGAGGAGGCGTTGGCGCAGGTCGCGGGCTGCGGTGAGCTCTCCCTCGGCGGCGGTCAGATCACCCTCTTCGAGCAGGGCGCGACCGAGATGGTTGCGCGAGCGCGCCACCAGCGGATGCTGGCTGCCGAAGATCTGCTCCCGCAGGCGCACGGCTTCGCGCAGCGCCTCTTCGGCGCCCCGGCCGTCGCCGAGCTCGGTGCGGGCCATCCCCAGGCCATCGAGGTTCGAGGCCCGCAGCTCGTCGCCCGTCGGTGGAGGCAGGCTACGGGCGGCCTCAGCCAGCTCCGAGAACAGGCGTTCGGCCTCGGCCAGCCGGCCCACGTCAGCGAGCAGCAGGGCAAGGTTGCCGCGCACCACGAGGGTCTGCCGCTGTTTTTCCCCCAGCAGCCGCAGATCGATCGCCGCCGCCTCGCGGTAGTAGCGCTCCGCACCCGCGAAGTCACCCAGGTCGTGGACAGCGAGGCCGAGGGCGTTGAGGGCCCGTCCAACCTGGACGCTTTCGGCGCCGTAGAGCTCGCGCCAGCGTTCGAGGCTCGCCCGGAACTGCTTTTCCGCCGCCCGGTAGTCGCCGCGCTGCGCGGCGAGCCGCCCGAGGTCGAACTGCACCGAGGCGACGGCGGCGCTGCCCTCCCCCGCGGTGGCCAGACGCAGGCTCAGCACTCGGTCGAGGAGGTGCTGTGCCTCGGGATAGAGGCCCATCCCCTCGTAGAGCCCGGCCAGGGTCTCGAGGAGCATCGCCTGGGTCTCGGGCTGCGCTTCGAGCTGCAGGACCCGCTCGGCACCGCGATCGAGCAGGTACTGCGCCGTCAGGTTCGGGCCGTCACCGGGTCCGGCGATCGAGAAGAGGTCGACGAGGAGGGAGGAGACCTGCTCCGCGCGATCGCGTTCCCGGGCGATCCGCTGGCGCTGGACGGCGAGGTTGAGCATGAAGGCGACGCCAGCGACGATCGCCAGGCTGCTCACCGTGACGCCGGCGCGGTGCCGACGGGCGAACTTCTTCAGGCGGTACGTCACCGTGTCCGGTCGGGCGATCACCGGTCGGCCTTCGAGGTAGCGCTGGAGGTCCTCGGCCAGCTGCTCGGCCGAGCCGTAGCGCCGCGCCGGCTCCTTGCGCAGGGCCATCAGCACGATGTTGTCGAGGTCGCCGGCCAGCCGCCGGGCCAGCGTCTCCGGCCGCTCGCCACGGCTGGCTGCCCGCTCCGTGGTCCGCTCGCCGGCGACGACGGCGGCGCTCGGCGGCAGCGGCTCGCGCTCACAGATCGCCCGTTCGAGCTCCCGGGGCGAGCCTTCTGCCTCGTGGAAGGGGCGGCGGCCGGCCAGCAGCTCGTAGAGCAACACGCCCAACGAATAGACGTCGCTCGCCGTCGTCACCGCCCCGCCCTGCAGCTGCTCGGGGCTGGCGTAGGCCGGCGTCATCGGGCGCTCGAGGTGAGCGGTGAGCGCGACCGTCTCGGCGAAGAGCTCGGGGGCCAGCAGCTTGGCGATCCCGAAATCGAGGAGCTTGGGGACGCCGCCCGCCGTCACCAGCACGTTGCTCGGCTTGAGGTCGCGGTGGACGACGAGGTTGCGATGGGCGTAGTGGACGGCGGCGCAGACCTGCTGGAAGAGGCGGACCCGCTCGGCGAGGCTGCGCCGCGCCTCGTCACAGTAGCGGTCGATCGCCGCCCCTTCGATGCGCTCCATGACCAGGAACGGCTGGCCGTCGTCCGTCGAGCCTCCGTCGAGGAGGCGGGCGATGTTCGGATGCTCGAGGCGGGCGAGGATCTGCCGCTCGGCGCGCAGCCGCCGCAGCAGGGCGCCGTGGTCGCTGCCCCAGCGCACCAGCTTGATCGCCACCTCCTGGCGGAAATCGGCGTCGGCGCGCTCGGCGAGGTAGACGGCACCGGCGCCGCCCGTACCCAGCAGCCGCAGCAGGCGGTAGGGGCCGATGCGCTCCCCTTCCCGCCGTTCGGCCGCACCGCCGACTACGGCCCGCGCCCCGGCCGCCACGGCCTCCTCAAGGAACTGCCCGGCGCGCGAGTCGGCGGCTAACAGGCGGCCGACCATCGAGGCCAGGGCCGGATCCCCGAGGGCAGCGAGGAAGCTCGCGCGCGCCGCCTCGGGAAGGGCCACGGCCTCGGCGAAAAGGGCCTCGGCCCGTTGCCAGAGGGTGGTCGAGCCGGCGTCCTCGCTCACGCCAGGGATTCGCCGGCCAGGTGGGCGTAGAGCCAGGCCCGCGCGAAGCGGGTGTCGGAGATCACCGTCGGCGCCGAGACGCCGAGCACGGCCGCCGTCTCTTCGACATCGAGGCCGCCGAAGAAGCGCAGCTCGACCACGCGGGCCTTGCGGCGGTCGACGGCGGCGAGCGCCGAGATCGCGCGGTCGAGGTCGAGTAGGCCGACCTCGGGCTCGGCGGCCACGTCGAGACCGTCGAGGGTGATGCGCAAAGCATCGCCGCCCCGCCGCACGGCCTGGAGGGCGCGGGCATGGTCCACCAAGACCCGCCGCATCAGGCGAGCGATCAGAGCGAAGAAGTGGCCACGGTTCTCGAGCTGCGGCGCCGCGCCGCCCATCAGCCGCAGGTAGGCCTCGTGGACCAGGGCAGTGGCCTGCAGGGTATGGCTCTGCCGCTCCCGCGCCATGGCGCCCTTGGCGATCCTGTGCAGCTCGGCATAGACCAGCGGGAACAGCTCACGCAGGGCCCGGCGGTCCCCCGCCTGCCAGCGTCCGAGCAGAGTGGTGATGTCGTTCACCGATCCAGGGCTCCGCAAGCCGCCACGCCACCCGGCGGCGGCGCTTCCCACCGCCGGGCGAGGCCTCTCACCAGCCTAGAGTGCGCGCCGGCCTCCGCCGCGGGGCGAGCGAGCACCGCTCATCGTGGCGCCGTCCACTCGCCGAGCCAACCAAGGACCACCTCGTGCCATTGCAGGGAGTTGGCCGGCCGCAAGACCCAGTGGTTCTCCTCCGGGAAGACCAGCAGCTTCGAGGGCACGCCCTGCCGCTGGAGGGCGGTGAAGGCCCCCAGGCCCTGGGGATAGGGGATTCGGAAGTCCTGCTCACCGTGCACCACCAGCATCGGCGTCTTCCACTTGGAGACGAAGCTCACCGGGTTGTTCTTCTCGAAGTTCGCGGCCTTGGCGTAGTACGGCCCGCCGAACTCCCACTCGGGGAACCACAGCTCTTCGGTCGAGTAGTACATCTGGCGCTGGTCGAAGACGCCGTCGTGGTTGACCAGGCAGCGGAAGCCGTCCGGCCAGTTGCCCTCGATCCAGTTGATCATGAAGCCGCCGTAGGAAGCGCCGAGGGCGCAGGCACGGCTGCCGTCGATCCAGGGGTAGCGCTTGAGCGCCGCCGCCAGCCCGACCTTGAGATCGACGAGGGGCTTGCCGCCCCAGTCGTTGTTGATCGAGTCAGTGAAGGCCTGGCCGTAGCCGGTGGAGCCGTGGAAGTCGACCATCATCGCCGCGTAGCCGGCACCGGCGTAGATCTCGGGGTTCCAACGGTAGTGGAAGTCGCTGGCGAACGAGCCCTGCGGACCGCCGTGGATGAGGAAGGCCAGCGGGTACCTCTTCGCCGGATCGAAGTCGACCGGCTTGACCACCCAGGCATGGACCGTCTCGCCGTTCCAGCCCGCGAAGGTCATCTGCTCGGGCTCGCCGAAGCGGATGGTGGCCAAGCGCGCCGCGTTGACGTTGGTGATCTGCCGCAGGTTGTTGCCGTGCGCATCGAGGGTGTAGAGATCGACGGGCGAGCGCAGATGGTCACGACCGAAGACCAGCAGGTCGCCGGCGACCGCCGGCGAGCGCACGGTGCCGTCAGCGAACAGGCGGCTCACCTTGGCGGTCGCCAGGTCGATCGCGAAGAGAGCGCCGTGGCCGAGGTCGTGGGCGGCGACGAAGAGGGTCTTGCCGTCAGCCGAGAAGACGATGCCGTCGGGCGAGCGGTCCCAGGCCGGGGCGAGCTCTTTGGCCTCGCCTTCTGGCCAGGGCCGCAGCATGATGCGCTGGCGATCGGCCTCGTAGCCCGGTCGGCTCATCGCCAGGTAGGCGAGCGTCCGGCCGTCCGGTGAGAACTGCGGCTGCGAATCGAGGGCCTGGTTGCCAGCGGTCAGGTTCTTCGGGGCCGCCGAGCCGTCGATCGGGGCGAGCCAGAGATCGAGATTGGTGGACCAGGGCTCGCTCTTGCCGGCCAGCCGCGCCGCGAAGATCACGGCCTCGCCGTCGGGCGTGAAGGTGAACTCCTCGCTGCCGCCGAAGGGCTTCGAGGGAGCGTCGGCGTCGAGGCCGCGCGCGACATCGACGGCCTCACCGCCGGCGGTGGGCAGCACGAAGAGGTGCGAGCGCCGGCCGTCTTTCCAGGTGTCCCAGTGACGGACGAAGAGATGATCGTAGAGGCGGCCCGTGGCCTTGGAGCTCGCCGCCGCCTCGACACGCTTGGCGCTGCAGGCGAGGTCCTGGCAGTCGAGGAAGACGTCGAGAGCGACCGCCAGGTGAGTGCCGCGCGGCGACACGGCATAGCTGCCCACGTCGAGGGGGAGACGGGTCACCTGCTCGGCCTCACCGGCCGCCATCGGTAGCCGCCAGACCTGCGACGAGCCCGAACGGCTCGACAGGAAGTAGAGCCACTGGCCATCCGGCGACCACCGCGGGTCGGAGTCCGCGGCAGGGTCGCGAGTCAGCTGGCGGGGGTGCTCGCCGTCCACCTCGACGAGCCAAAGATCGGTGCGCCCGCGGTTGGCCGCGAGATCGGTCTCGCGCACGACGAAGGCCACCAGCGTGCCATCGGGAGACGGTTGCGGGTCCGAGACGCGGGCCATGGTGACCAGGTCCTGTGCCGAAAAGGGATGCGATTCGCCCTCCGCTGGCCGCGCGGCCGAGAACAGGAACGAAACGGTGAGCATGCCAAGGGCGACGACCACGGGAAGACGACGCATCGCTGCCTCCTACCTCCGAAGTGAGGGCCGGTAATCGGCCGAATGATACTGTAGCCATCCCTTCCCGCCG